>ERZ1463038.778-NODE-778-length-11293-cov-14.851130_pt1 | contig 11293 bp, 18 predicted proteins | sample MGYA00564479_ERZ1463038 | MGnify/ENA primary metagenome ERZ1463038 (study PRJEB39244, sample SAMEA3635134) | Helicobacter pylori | study: EMG produced TPA metagenomics assembly of PRJEB11511 data set (Assembly of a 5300-year-old Helicobacter pylori... | reverse complement strand
GTGCCAGCGGCTGAAGGTTGTGGTTGTGAGTAGGAGGGAAAAAAAAAAGAGCTGCAGTGTGGCTTACTAGAGAATGTTGAACTCGACGGAGCACGCGTTGCCGATTCCGCGCGGGACAGCGCCACCGAGGGGCTGCTTGATGATGTCTGGAGTTGGCGGCATCGTCAGTAGGGAGAGACAACCGGAAAATCAAGGACACGCACCGTTCGGGAACAAAGCCCAGGTCGAGTCCGTGTAGTTCTGGTGCAGGATGACCCTACAGCGAGCAACTCATCAGCGGGCTCGGACGTCAAGGTGAAGGCGCAGCTCACCTGATGTAGTCGTAGAACACGACGTTGACGAAGAAGCCGCAGTTGATCAGGCGACCCGTCTGAAAGAGGTCCTCGTCTTGGGCCTTGATGCCGGCCGCGTCGAGTTGGTCGAGGGGCTTGTACTTACCGCGCTCGTTGATCTGGAAGAGCTTGTTGACGATAAAGTTGTGGTTTCTGCGATTCACGTTGTCAGCCACGATTCTGAGCTCGAGGTCAGCGGACACCGCCGCACCGGCAGAAGACCACAAGGAGAGCGGCGACGTGCGGCGGCATGAGGCCGAGACGGTCGCTGCACGAGTTCTGGTAGTCAGGATTTGGTCTAAAATTCGAGGCGGGAGTGATTAGTGACCTCGCCCAGGTGTCTGGCCACAGCTCGCCCTGCTTCCAGGTGCGGACCGTGTCCTGCTCCTTCTGGTTGACTCCCTATTGAGATGGATATTTTATCAAGTCATGGAAAAATAACAAGAGCCGAGGTCAAAGCTCACGTAGAGCGGCGAGAGGTCGAGGTAGCTGCTCGTCTCGTTGATGTTGGGGTCCGACCGCGAGGTCTGGAACGCGCTGAAGGGTGAGATGGCTCAGCATGTTTAAGAGACATGTCGTTGTTAGGAACTAACAGGCTCACCTGTGGATGATGAGCGTCGCGAAGCTGAAGAGCAGGCTCGAGATGCCCGAGGGGTGCGGCGTGAACTCGCGGCGCTTGAGGAGCGCATCGACTGTCGTGGAAGATCTCGGGATTAATCTCAGATACACAGAGGGAAAATCAGCAGAGGACGCACAGACAACTCCGGGGTCCGGGAGGTTGTGCGGCATCGGGTGGATCGGCGTGACCGACCGAGCGTACGCTGCAGATCATAGCACCCGTCAACCTCAATGTGAGAAGCTATTCTGTTCGATACGATGCTCACGAGTTCCCGCCTTGCCGAGGTTCGGGTCCGAGATGTTGTTGCCCGAGCCGTCGGCGGAGCGGAACTTACTTGCGCCAGTGTAGGCGGTCGGGGGGTGAGGCTGAGCGACCCGAAGGTCAGCCAGATTTCGACAGTGGTCAGTAAGAGATAAATGACGCACCAGATCTTGCCAGAGGAAGCCGATGAGCGTGTTGGACAGGTCCGAGCCGAGCTTCGAGTTGGCCGGGAGGCGGCCGAGGAGCGTGACGACCTCCTCGAGGAGCAGCTTGCGGTCGTCGAGCGGCTTCGTGAGCTGCTCAGCGGCATGAAGGACGACTTCGGCGCCTGTGGACGAGCACGATGGTTCAGTTCGGCTTCCCCACATCGTTCGGGGAATGTCCGCGGGCGTGGGGCGATCCGCCGGAGACGAGGGCTGCTCGAGATGATGAGGGAGACACACCTTCGACGAGCGTGCCGTCCTTGGCTTGCTGAACGAGCGTCTGGAAGTAGTCCAGCTGCGACTTGGGGTCCGAGGCGGCGAGCGTCTCGGCCGTGCTGAGTCCGTCGGGGGCGGTGGGCAGCGGCGCGACGGACGCCTTGACGAGCGCGGTCGCTTGTGCGACGCTCTCCTTGACTACGAAAGCGGAAGCACGTTAAGCATGCGACTGAAAATGCGGGGAGAGAGGCGGTACCGGTGGAGAAGATGGAGTTGGGCCGAGAACTTGGCGCGCCGTTCGCAAGGCGCGGGTAGTTCTCCTGCGTGCCCGATTGCACGAAGCCGAGGTAGCTGGTCATGGTGCTTCGAGGGGTTGGTGTGGGAGGTGGAAGAGAGAGAAAGCCGAGCGTGGAAAGTTCTCACACGCAGTGCGGAAGGTCCGCGCAACGCAACGGAGATGCGGCGAGGGTGTGCGGGGGCGGCAAAATGATCCACGTTTGTCCGGACACGTAGGCATAGTTACAGCTCGGTTCTTCTGCCGTATATCCTGCCAGTTCCGGCTCAGCGCAGCGCGCCAGCTCCTGCGAGATCCAACTGGTGCTGGGCTGGCCAGCGAGTGCGCCGCCCGAGATTCGCTGGCGCGTGAAAGCGATTAAGCTTTGCGGGGATGAGACCCTCGGTCGTATGGACGGTCGTACAAACTGGTCGTCCGTCATTGGGGCAGGCAATCGCGAACGCCGAGAGGTGGGGCGGCGTCTTTCAGCTCGAGTCGCGTTGCCGCGCGGGAACCCGACCGAGCCAAGGCGCATGGCTTCGGACCGCACCTTCACACATTGTGAACCCCGACGTTGCTGCGCAAGAGTGGGCGTGCGCAAGCAGCAGGAGCCGGCTCACGCACGGGCGAGCTGTACATACCTAATGATTTACGAAATCAAAATATTTGTGAGGGATCGGCGTGCGAGGCCGCTCTCGCTGGTTCGACAACACCTCACGATGCGGCCTTCCATCTCCCTGCGCCAGCTGTCGAACGACCCGTTCAAGACGCACGTTGGTGACCGCAGCCCGCTGTGGAAGAAGGTCCGCGAGGCGCTCGTCGTCAACCCGTGCGACTCCTACTCGCCACTCTCAAGCGCGCCGTTCTAACCAGTTTTTGCACACAGGGAGATCAACACGGGCTCCCCGCTCGTCCTCGAGCACCGCTGGCCGCAGCCCGCGTCGCGGCCCGAGACGTTCACCGTGCCCGCCTCGCGCGCAAGCGACATCGCGCAGAACGCGTACTGGCAGCGCGACTTCCGTCGCATGTACCCCAAGACGGAGGTCGTCACTCAGGCCGAGCTCGCGACGCTCCTCATCGCCCAGGGCGGCTTCACCTCGTCAGTTTCTGCGCCGCCGTCGCGCGCGGGGCCATCGGCGGCCGGGCTCGATGCTGGGGACTCGTTGGGCTGACTGTGGCGGTGTGACCTGCAGGCTCCCAGCACCACCGACGGCGCCGTCGTCCGGCACCGCGCTCACGGCCGACTCTCCCGCGCCGACCCTCTCCGCTGTCCGTGCTCGTCTCCGATTCGCCCGCGCGCTCTCGGCCTGACACTCAGCTCACGCCCCGGTCCTGTGTGCAGATCTACGCTTCCCCTTCATCCGTCTCGTCCGGCTCGTTCAAGCCCCCAGTCCCGCCCGGGAACAAGTACAAGTGGGCGCCCGCGCAGGAGGTCATCCCCCACAACGAGGTCCGTCCAGCTCGAGCCGTGAAGTCATTCGACGAGCTGACTGTCGGCGTTCAGCACGCATACTACCCCATGTACGCGAGCTCGGCGACCAAGATCAACTGAGTCGGATCGAGGTGCGGGCGCGGAGGTGCAAGGTCGGGAGGAGCTGTAGGAACGGGATCGCGCAGTTGGGGCCTCAACAACAGGAACTCGGCGCGCTTTAGAACATAGATCTACGACATCGCACGATTCGGGTACACCTCCGCCGCGAGCCACTCCTGCTCCGTTCGACCGCCCGCGCCCCATCGGCGCCCTAGACCGACAAGCCCATCCACGCAAACCCCGACGGGATCCCAATCGTCGCGAGCCACCCGATCCCACTGTCTGTTTCCCGAATGCGTGTCAGCTCGCATTCCCAGCCAAATCGTGCGTCAAGCCGACTCACACACGATGACCTTGGTCAACACATCCGCATCGTGCCGGATGGGCTCCCCGGGGTCCTTCTTCGTTTCTTCCGCCTCGATGCTGTCCGAGCTCTTTTCTCTGCTCATCGGCAGCCCGCCGCGCTTGACCCGCTCGAGCGGGTCGTCGATCGCCGCCCCGCGGTTCCGGAGCTCGCTGCCCAGTCCTGTCCCGGTTTGCTTGCCGTGCGAGATGTCGATCGCCTCGAGCTCGTCGAGGGATGGGAGGTCGAGGATCGAGGGGATCGGGTGCAGGCCGCCGTCGCCGTGCTGGTAGCCCTCGTCTGTGCGGAGCGTGGGGTCAGCGTGAGTTGGACTTCGGGAAGGAAGAAACAGACATTCGGTGGCGACGACGTAGTGCCGACGTGGGAGGATGAAGGGCGAGAAGAAGCGGAAGAGGGGCGGCAGGGCGCGGTGGGAGGCTTCTTTCGCGACCAAGCGCCAGACAAAGATGGCGAGCACGCCTGGTCGGATGGGACGTCAGCGTCTGCGCACATGGCGGACAAGAGATAGGACTTACCGATCACCAGCTTCGCAAAGACGGCAGAGCCCCAGACGGACGTGCGCAACGGCGTCTCCCACGCGGCGCCGATGGTCGAGTGAAGGAAGTCGCTGTGGCACAAGTTGCGGCCGAGGACGATCCCACCGACGACCGAGACGAACGCGACGGCGTCCTCGAAGCAAGGGCAATCCTCGGCCGGAGCCGGGTGCACGAACACGAGGAAGAGCGTCGCGGGCACGATCGTCGCCGTCACCGTCCAGCCAGAGCTGAGCGTGAAGTTCTCGATCGTCTGCTCGAGGACCCAGTAGGAGCCCCAGATTCCGATGCCGATCAAGGAGCCGACGCTGACGTCCAGCATTGAGTGCTGAGCAAAGGGGCGTCGGTCGCAGTCCGCGGGAGCGGAGCGAAAGGGACGCACCATCGCCGTGTACAGTCGCCCGAACGTAACCGTGAGCGCGAAAAATGCCAGAAGTGCATACACGAGTCCGTTCACTAAGGCCGGTTGCGAGCTGTGCCGCCACACGAGCCCGCCGAAGTAGAGCGCCATCGAGACCGAGTTGGTCGAGTGCGTCGAGGGGAACCCGTACTCGAGTGCGTGGTTGCCGACTGAAACAGAGAAGTTAGTGTAAAGGAGAAATATCACGATAATGGTAGCTACCAGATAACCGAGTGAGGGGGGGAGCGTAGGGGCGCGCGACGCAGAAGAGGTCCTTGAGCACCGACGTCGAGTAGCCCCCGGCGGCCAGGACGTAAAGGAGCCTGCACGTAATAGGTAAGTACCTAAGGCACATTTCTAGGACACTTGATACTCACCCACGGCCAACGTTGCCGTACCCGAACCAGAACTGGCGCAGCGGAAAGGTCAGCGTGGGGCAGCTCCGAGGAGCGAGCTCGGCGACTTGCCCACATCGGAACGAACAGCATGAAGAAAGTGTGACTCCCCAGCAAGCTCGACCACTATACTCAACAAGTCAGTAAGGTTTCCGAGCCGGTCGGTAGCTCGCACGCACCTGGAAGTAGACGTCGAGAGCAGGTGTCCGGCACTTCTCCTGCGGGCAAACGCGCGGCGGTTCAGCTTTCTTGATCCGACCTCCACCTCTCATTGACTCGATCTACCACGCACTTGTATCCAGAGCAGGTACGGCATCTCGCGATCTACATTGCGCGCGACGACGGCGCGCATCCTCAACCGCCAAGCCGGGAGCAGCGCCGCCATCGCCTTGTCGTCCAGTAGACCAACCGGCTGTTGGTCCTTATGCACGTCGTCGTCAATCTTGTACCCGCGCGAGCCAGGCCGCTCAGGCGGCGGCGTTGGCGATGGCGAGCCTGAACGCGACGACGCCCGGGTCGCGCGGGGCGAGAGGACCGGCGTCGGGCTGCTCGAGCGAGTTGCGGGCGCTGAGACGGTTAGGAACGGTGCCATTGTGGTGGCCAGCGAGACGAGCTGCCGAGGGGAGTTGTGGTGCGGAGGAGAAAGATCGACCGACTGCGCGTCTTCAAGTTGGCCTGAGCAGGCGCACTGATGCCCCTTGGACCGGCCCCGACACATCGAGCACGTCGAGTGGGACTCTATACACCCGCCGGCGCGTGGGAAATCGTTTACGAGTCGTCTCCGCTCAAGGGCGCACAGGGCGCACGCTGCGCCGGCTGACAGCTCGCGCTCAAAGTACTCCCACTGCTCGATCCGACTTGGTGCTCGGCGGACCTGAGAACTCTACGTACGCGCATATCACAACTCGAGAGGAACTCTGAGGCGGAGCTGATCCCGTGTGTGTGTCTTTAGCCATCAACTCGGACAAGCCGCGATGGCATCTTTCGGCGACCTCCCGCACGAGCTCCTTCTCGAGATCCTGGACCACATCTCCGTCCAGGACCATTTCAGCCATGATGAGGATGCCGCAATCGTTTGCCGCGCCTGGCGCGAGCCAGCACAGTGCTGCATGTTCCGCACCGTTGACATCACGGGCGACAAACGTCTCCGAGCCTTCCTCGCGTCTCCAGCCCAATCGAGGTACCCGACCAAGCACGTCGTGCTCTGGATAGACCCTTCGCATGAGATCGGCATGGACCTCGTCCGCGCGTGTCCCAAACTCGTCCGTCTAGAGTTCCCCGCCATCTCCACATTTGACAACGCTCCCTGGATCAAACAGTTTTCCCTGGGTATGATCTCGACTGCTACGCATCTCGTGCAGGGAAAGAGGCTAAGAATTTCTTTGATTGGGCAGCATGCCCAAGCCTGCAGGACCTCGTGGTCCTCCACTCCCGAAACCATACCGCCGACGCGGCCGCTCTGCCATGCCGCCTACGCTGACTTGACCTCGAGCTCAGCCACGAATCGTTGACTCAAGGCGTATTTCGAGCCTTGTTCACACACTCCCGCGACTTCCTCTCGATACTCCGGCTCGTCGATGTCGAATCAGGCTTGCTGGAGTTTAAGATGGTCCATCTCATGTTCACCACGCCATTTCCGAACGTGGGCACCCTCATTCTCGATTTCCAATCTCATTTCGCCTCCGATTTTACCTTTCTCCTACCACACTTCCCCGCCTTGACGGTCCTCGCTTTCGAACACGCCGCTCCAGACAACGTCGTCGGCGGGCTCGTCAACTTCTGCGGCAACAACCTCGAAGAGATCCGCATCACTGGGGTGATTATGACCATAGCCAACTTGGATATACTGCTGGCGATCATTCGCCTTCCTAGCATGGCGGGCCTGCGGCGACTTCGCACCGACGAGATCGACTGGATGCTCGATGGCAGTTTCCGCACGTCGCAGCGCGCGGCCCGCGAGTTGGTGGACGAGTGTGAGCGGCGCTCACTTGCACTCTGAGGCGGAGTTGAATACTGGTACGTCTTGCTACCCGTTTTCGTCGGTTCAGGCGCTGAAGGACCTCGGAACAGGACATGCGCAATGCTTCCGCCGCTGATCGTGGAGAGGTTCGTTGAGGGCTTCCGGCAAACACTTTGGACGGCTGGAAGCTAACCTGCGCTTGCTAGTAGTACACTGTAGCATGCTCCCACGAGCTGGTAGATCTGGTGAGTAAAGATGGGCCCGCGCGACCTCACCGTTACGCACGCGCAGGACTGACTTCCCACGCCCACAGGAAACACTCCATGCTCCGACAATGATCGCGCTCGGAACAACCTCATCGATGTGCTCGAGGCAACTACAGACATGGTTGGTCTGCTCCTTTTTCAAGGCGCTTCGCGTCGCGACCCTCCGGCCAACTCGGCTCGCTGGCGCCCGCGTGCGACGCCGCGTCGCTGGTCCGGCGACCTTTCAAACAGCTCGCTCCTGCTCAGTGGTGCACTCAACCAGCTCAACTCGGGCCGGAAAAGCAGCTGGGGAATTCTGACTCCGAGGACAAGCAGCGGCCGGCACACGGACTTCATCAAGCACCCGGAGCGAGTAGTCCATGGGCGCCCCGTGACCTTCGCTGGCCTCGACGCTAGCCCCAGCCCGCCTTTTCAAGGCTTTTTGACTGGGCGGGGCACCGACGGAACCAGCCTACGGCGAATGGATATTCACCGGGTCCTCTATCAGCTGCCAGACGTTCGCGTCTGGGCCATTTGGTTGGCGCGCGACGGCATCCCTTCTTATTCCCCCACCACTATTCCTCCGCAACGATGCCATCCAGCTCTACTCTATTCATCGGCGTCGATCTCAAGACGGTGGATCTCGTCAAGACTCCAGTCGTTCAGTACACCTCCTTGAGTGCGTCGTCCTCTCCGCACTCGCGCATCCACCTCGCGGCTCTTCCTCGCGGGGCGCCGACTCTCACTTCTCCATCAGCCTTTTTCTACAAAGGCTGATCAGGGTTTTTTTTGTTTCAGAGGAAGGCCAGGTACTTCCGGCAGGGTCGCTGGTCCAGCGCTGGGACTTTGTCGCTCCTGCTGGTCCAGCCGCACTCACCGCCGCGGACCGACAGCCGTGGCGCCTCGTCGGCGACCCAGAGGCCGACGAGATTGTCGAAATTCTTGGTCTAGGACCTGGAGCGGATGCTCTGACGGGGCTCGAGAACGAGGCCGAGCGGGACGGCGGCAACGCCACGGTTCGCACGTTCTGGCACAAGATGAGCGCGGGCCCAAAGGACGAAGTCGACCACGGACTCATCAAAGAGGGCCAGCAAGTTTACAGAAGGTGAATTTCTCCTCTTCCTCTAACGCTTGGGCCGTAACTTATGCGTTTCTGACAGATACGCCGCCCACTTCTTCTTCGCGCTGCTGTACTTCTCCCTTACGGGTCGGTGAACTCGCGCCCTATGGTTTACAAGCGAGGTCTGAAGCCATCACTTCTCCTCAGGTGGCTTCGCATCTCCCAACTTCACGGGGGTACTCCGAGAGACCGGCTACATGACCTCTGGCAAGTCGGAGGCGACGTTCAAGCGGCTCCTGGAGACCACCTTGTTCTTGGTTGACGTACGTATGCATACAACCAATTTAGTGAGGCATTAACCGATCTCGGCGTCCCAGACGATGAAAGACATGACGCCCGTGACTGGGGTGGGCTGGAAGAGCACACTTCGGCGTGCGCTTCCTCCACGCGCAAGTTCGGCGCAAGATCCGGCAGGGAAAGGGTCGCGAGAACAGTTATGACAAATCTACGTATGGAGTTCCCATCAATCAAGGGTGAGCCTCTTGCGTCACGCTGCCTATGCGCTCCGCTCACTCGTGCTCCTTCTAGCGACCTCGCCGTCGTCCTCGGCGCGTTCATGGTCGGCCCAGTCTGGGCTCTACGTCGAATGGGTATAAACCTCACTACCCGCGAGACTTCGGCCTACCAATCTGTCTGGCGGCACGTTGGGTGCGTTCGAGTCTGGCTTTGATGCCGCAGACCCCCCCACTCACATGCCTGCACGTCCACGCACAGCTTCTTCCTCGGCATCGAGCCGCAGCTCCTCGACAGAGTCTGTCATCCATATTTCCACAATACCGAGGTGGCGTTCGCCTCGCTCCTCTTCGCCGTCTTCCCCCGCGACGCCCCTTCGCGGCCAGCCCCGTCGACCGCGACATCGACCTACGCGCTCCTCGCCGCCGTCACCGGTCGCCCGCCCAAGCCGCATCTCAGCATCGGGTTCCACTGCGAGTTCTCTCGCCTCCTCCTCGGCCCCATCCTCGCCGACCAACTCGCGCTGCCCGCCGGATCGTGGGTCGACCGCGCGCTCGTCTGGAAAGAGGTCGCGGCCGGCTGGGCGTTCGTCGAGTTTGGGCGCTGGTACCGAGCTGGCTGGGAGACGGAGCGAATCAAGCTTACGAGCGAGCTCGTCGAGTACCTCATCGTGAGTGGGCTCGGCGAGCGGCGCAGCGTCTTTAGCTGGCGCGAGGAGAAGGACTGGGCCGACATGCTGAGGGAAGGCGAGAGCGAGGCACCGGTACGTCTCTTCTTCTTTGCAGTTTTGCGAGCTATATTGAGACGTATCACGCACACAGGGGATCAAGCTGGGCAAAGCTGTCAGCCGGAATGCGGATTGGCGATGGAATGTGCTGATCTGCGAGATGGTCCTCGTGCTGGTCCTGGCGGTCACTGGAGCCGCCTTCACAGGCCAACGTGTGTACTCTATGATTTAATAGCCCTTCAAATCGAGAAGTTTGTATTCCAATGATTTAGATGAGTCCTGGAGGCAGCCGCGCATCGGCGAGCTTAACTCTCAGTTATCTTGCGCCCGTCTTGCGCCCGTCCTGACCGACCGCTAATTGATACTGGGATTGTGTCTCTAATTTTACGTGCAAGTATCGTGCACGAATCCAAAGACCTCCTCCTCAGCGCCACCGGCTTCGCGGCTTCAGCGATGCTGACTCGGCCCAGCGTTACGGTTACATGCGACCGGGAAGCTTGGACCCAGCACACGTGAGATGCCGTTCACCCGTGTTAAAAGAAGCATGATTCACCCAAGGGAAGCTGTGGGTAACCTTGGGGCGCTGGGGGCGGGGCGAGTCCGACTCCGCGCGCATGTGCAGCACGCACCTGACCGCCTTTCTACGGACTCGCGCCCTCGGACCAGCTCAACAAATGCACCAGGGAACTCCGAAGGGCACATAAACGGTATGTACGACCCAGCGCCGGCGCAGGACGGTCAGAACCGAACCGGTTGCTGTCAACTCCTCCGGAGTTCCTCGACGTCGTGCTGCGACGGAGTACTGCGTCTACCGGAGAGCGCTTGGCGATGCATCCGCCTAGTCCCCTTCTCAAGGTTTCCACAACAACGGCTCCGCGCTTGCCACGGCCTCAGGGTCCAGTCAAGTGCGGCGGGAAGTCGCCGTCGACTCCGTGACATTCGGGGGTGCCGGACGGACAGCTCCTTCTTCTTCTCCACCACCTCGCCCCTCCTCCACTTTTAAAGGTACCATGTTTCACAAGCGGCGTCCTTCGATCACCTCGTCCAGTTCGTTCTCGTCGGCTTCCTCCGCCCCCACCGAGCTGAAGGTCGAGCCCGCGCTCGTCCTCTACCTCCTCACCGTCCACCTCGAGAGTGGAAGTCACTCCCAGATTTACGATAAGACCCAGCACCGCCTGGTTCCTCGATTCTACGTCCAGCACGGCGCCGGGACGTTCTCGCGCACGCTGCACTTGGGCGACGCGTCCGCGGCTTCGCCGATCGTGAGTTTCGGTCCAACGGATTCGGCGGACGCAGAGGGGGTCGAACGCTGATAGCCATGTCTCAAATCAGGTTGGGGAAGTGGATGGCGATAAGCTGTCCCATCAGGGTCACCAATACCCATTCAAGTCGCTGTATCGTCGGCCGCCCGGGCTCTTAGGTTTGTTCTCAACGTGCGTTCATTTCACAATGCTCCAAAGATGACGTCCAAAACTGACAAAGTGCTCAGCGAACAAGTCTTTAGTGCGGTGGACGGCCAAAAGTACCGTTGGCAGCGCAAGCGGGACGGCTCGCTCTGCGTGAGCGCACCGTCGTCGTACCAGGATTCAAGTTCTGACATTGAGCTGCCTTCAGATACAGGGCTTGTACTCGAAGGCTGTACTTCTGACTTACACACCCA
>ERZ1463038.777-NODE-777-length-11304-cov-19.623878_pt1 | contig 11304 bp, 15 predicted proteins | sample MGYA00564479_ERZ1463038 | MGnify/ENA primary metagenome ERZ1463038 (study PRJEB39244, sample SAMEA3635134) | Helicobacter pylori | study: EMG produced TPA metagenomics assembly of PRJEB11511 data set (Assembly of a 5300-year-old Helicobacter pylori... | reverse complement strand
GCCCTCGTCGTACCCCTTGAGCGTCGCGACCGCGCGCTCGCGGAACTCGTCCCACACCGCGCGGCCGAATTTGGTCAGCGCGTGCTTCGGGTCCGAGTCCGAGTCGTCCGTCGGGGTCTGCATCGCCCACGCGACCATCCTGCTCGCGGCGTCGAGCGCGGCGCGCGAGACGGTGAGCGGGCGCACGGTGCTGCCCGCGCTCGCACTGGGCGTGAGGCTCTCCTTGATCCACTTGGGCGTTCCCTTCCGCCCACGGGACTTGTCCTTGTCCTTGTCGGTCGCCTTGACGGGGTCCTTGGGCGTGCCGAGGATCGCCCGTCTCAGAACCGCCGGCCACCAGACCTCCGCGACGTCTCTGCGGCTGACGAGCGCCGAGTCGTCGTCTTCCCCGACGCCGGCGCTGAGGACCTCGAGTAGGTTCAGGAACGCCGACACGCGCGCGAGCACGAGCGGCTCGCCCTCGGTCCCTGGCAGCGGCTCGACCTGGCCCCACGTCTCGAGCAGCCCTTCGCGCCACCGCGTCCGCTCTCGCTCGCCTTCGACCTCCCGCTGGTGCCCGCCGCCGCCGCCGAGCGGGAACGAGGCGGCGAACTGCGACAGGTGCTGCTCGACGAGCCGTTGCGTCTCCTCGGGCAGCTGCAGCGAAGGGAACGCCGAGTCGGGACCTTTCGATGTTGAGGTGAACACCTCCTGCAGCTTCCGGATAGCAGCTTTCGTCGCCATCGTGGCGTGGGGTCGTACCGCTGCGTTGAGTGCGCTGCACCGACTCGCGCGCAGCTCGGTCCCCTTTCGGAGTGCGACTCGAGGCGCGGGGATTGTCCGATAATCTTCGCCGTTCAAATGCCAAGGGCTGCAACAAGATCATTGTTTCCTTGTAGGCATGATGCTTCAGGACGCAATTTCAGAGTCACCCCATATACAAAACTCTAGACTTGAATCTACAGCCGCGCCCGGCCCGCCTCCGCGACTTGCGCCTTGCGAGCTTCCCACAGCTTGGCCATCTCGACCTTCAGAATCTTCTTCTCCGTCTTCCCCACGCCATTCCGGGGAAGCGACTCTCGCCTAATGTCCACCATAACCGGAATGCAGTGCTTCGGCATATTCTTCGCAACGACGTCGATGAGCTCCGCCTCGGTGACCTTGCCGTGGAACTCTGGCTTTGTGACGACGACGGCGCTATCAAAAGGAGTTCAAAAATAGAGCTGACAGTTGAGCGTGTGAATACGCACGAGACCAGCTCGCTGAATCGCTCGTCTGGGACCGGGACCACAGCGACGTCAAGGAGCCGCAGGTCAGCGTACAGCGCCGTCTCGACCGCGATGGAAGCCTGTAGAGTCCCAGTTCATTATCCGTACCACCGAGTACTGAAAGGGACACTGACAATGTTCTCGCCGCCTCGGATGATCATGTCCTTGGCTCGGTCGCTGATGAAGAGGAAGTTCTCCTCGTCCAGATACCCGATATCGCCACTTCACGCGGAGCGTCAGTCGCATTCGCGAGCTTCTTGGCGATAAACGCACGTCTTGTAGAATCCATCAGCAAGGAACACTTCGTCGGTCGCCTTTTTGTTCTTCCAGTAGCCCAGCGTCCGGTTGACGCCCTTGATGTAGATCTCGCCCGGCGAGTTCGCAGGGACCGACTTGCCCGCCTCGTCGACGACCTTGATCTCGCACGAGAAGACTGGCAGTCCAGTAGATTGGGGACCTATAATTTACATCATCGTCAATATGGTGCTGATACGCACACAAAGGTGAGGACGCACGCAGCAGGTAGTCCTCGCCGTGGTTCGTCGCGGCGGCGGACGACAGCTCCGTCGCGCCGTAGCCCTGAGCTCCATAAACGGCAGGAAACTTCTTGCGAATATTCGCAGATAGTGCCGTGGCACATGGTCCTCCGCCGTACGTAAACCCCTCCAGTTGGTGCCCGGAAGAATCAAGGCTGCTCTCGAGGAGCTCCATCGCCCTGCTCGCGGGGTCAGCACGTCGCTCCAGATCTCAAGCTCCAGAACACGCACATGAACGGCATACCACCGCAGACATTGATCTTCTCCTGTACGATCAGCTTCGCGGCGTCCTCGAGGTCCCACTTGTACATCAGGACCATCTGCGGGAGACGTCGCAGGTCAACTTCTGCCGCCCCGACCGCCGTCAATATGCGCACCTTGCACCCAGTTGCGGTTCCAACACTCATGAAGGAGTGCGACCCAGTAGCATGGAATAACGGGACTCCAATCAAGTGCGACTTTTGCGGCGCGTTCGGGTCGGGCTCGGGAATGCTTTCGCCGCGACGGAGCATGGATCGTACGGGAGCTGTAAGAGGGCCGGAGTCAGGTGGTTTCACAAAAGAAGAGGTATTAGTATCTTGACTGACCAATGAAGGAGTTGATGAGGTTGGTCAGGAATTGGCGGTTCGTGCCGACGACGCCCTTGGGCATGCCCGTCGTTCCTGCGGAGCGAACAGCGTCAATCTCAGCAAGAGCGACCCCAGTGCAAAAACTTCACCAGAGGTGTAGTAGATGGTTGCCAAATCGTCCGGCTTAAGGTCCACCTTCGGCATCTCGCTCTTACCCTTGAAGCGAGCGACGTCCTGGTCGAGCTTCGACGTGCCGGGCCAGCTCGTCTTTCCGCAGATGACGACCACGTGCTTTGCGCCTGCCTTCTTGAGATCCTGCATCGAGTTCTTGAGCAGGTTCGCCCGATCCTCATCGACGAGCACGAGCGCGGCGTCCGTGTTGGTGACGCAGAACGACATGACGTCTGGCTGGAGCCAGGCGTTCACGGCGACCCAGACGAGGCCGAGAGATTGAGCGGCCTTCCAAACCCTATCAGCGACTGACAAATGGACAATTGAACGGGAGGTGCACACCCAGAACAGCAAGATCCACTCGGGGAGATTCCGGCACGAGATCGCGACGCGGTCGCCCTTCTTGAGTCCGTAACCGTCCCTCATCAAGTTTGCGTATTCAGCCACGCGAATCTGCGCCTCGGCGTACGTGACCCGGTCGTCCAGGTAGACGATGTAGTCCCTCTCCGCGAAGCGCTACCCCGGAGAAAGCACACGCCTTATCAGCGGGGCTCCGAGACTGCGAACGCGGGACAAGGACGCACCGCGGTGCTGAGCCAGACGTCCCGGAGCGTCCCCGGCATGTTCTTGTACGTCTTGAGCGTTAGACCGTTGAGTACCACGTCCTCTTGCTCCCACATCTGGCCCGGGGCGCGCATGAGCGAGTGGCACTCGGCGATCGAGCGAGCAGGCCAGCCGGGTGGAAGGTTCGGTGCTGCCATGGTCTTCAAAGGAGGCGAGTGCGGAAGTTGGGATAGGTAAAGTGGGGAAGAGGAGATGCCGATGCAAGAGTCGAGAGACCAAGACCCGGCGTTCGCGGATTGCGGGACACCGGCCCGACTTCTGAGTGTAGGGCGCGCCACTGGATCCACCCCGTGATCGTCGTTAGATAATAAGGCTTGATTTCCGGAGGTACCGCTCCCAGCCGCTGCCTCGAAACCGCCCTTGGCGCGCTGCAGCTCGGTTGGTGGCCTCCCACCTCCCCGAGTCCGAACTTTGACAGGCTGGTTTCGTACTCCAAAGAGACGGGGAACTGCTGAGTATGATGCGAGGCGAGCACCGATACGAGCGGCGTCATGACTGAAAGCCGTACGACGTGCCGCAACGGAGAGTAGGTGTTTACCCCTGACCCCGCCGGGACGTCGTTGGTGCCGAGCCGGCGCTCCGCTCCGCATCAACTCCCCACGCTGTCGCAACGAGCTTTCTTCTCAGCCAAACTTCAGACGCTTTCAATTCCAACATGGCTGAGATCATCGACGTGGACCCCAATTCCTTCCCGTCCTTCAAGGGCCGCACTGCTGTGATCACCGGCGGATCCAGTGGTGACTGCAACCTCTCGACCGGCTCTCGTCGCCCAGCTAACCCTGAGCGAACAGGCATTGGGCTCTCCACCGCTCTCCTCTTCTCCACGCTCGGCGCCAACGTCGTCATCGCCGACATCTCCCCGCCGCCAGCCTCGACGCCGACCTCGATCCTGTTCCACAAGACGGACGCCACGTCCTACGCTTCGTTGCTGTCGCTCTTCCGCACCTCCGAGGCCGCGTTTGGGAGCTGGCCGTCGATCGTGTTCGCGAACGCGGGCATCGGCGAGCGCGGCGACCTGTTTGGTGGGACGGGACCCGAGGGGGACGACATCGAGGTCGAGCCGAAGCATGAGGTGATGAGCTTGGACATGACGGCGGTAGCCAATACGGTGCGAATTGCGATGTGGGGGATGCGCAAGAGCGGGAAAGGCGGGAACGTAGTGATGACGGCAAGTCTCGCGGGTTACACGGGTCAGCCTGGCCTGCATATGTACGTCTGCCTTCTTACTTTGTTGTCTTGTCCAGAGGGAGCTGACAGCTCCTTTCTGATAGGTACAACGCGGCAAAGCATGGCGTAGTCGGTGAGTTCCGCTGCATCACCTTCGTCTGCGAAGCAGCTCTCGCCCCGTCTCCGCGGCTCCCGCTGACCACTCACGGCCCTCAGGTCTTCTCCGAGCCCTGCGACACACCGCACCTCGCGACAAGGTCGCCATCTCGCTCGTCGCGCCCGCCATCACGGCCACCGCGATCCTCTCGACGACGACGGACCACTTTGACGAGACGGTCAAAGGCCTCAAGGCCGCCGGCGTACCCGTCAACACCCCCGAACGGATCGCAGAGGCCGTCGTGTGGATGGCCGCGAAAGAGGGCCAGGCGAACGGGATGGGACTGTTGGTCCAGGCGGGCAAGGTCGTCGACCTCGAGCGCGGGATTGCCAAGAGCCGCAAGGCATGGATGGGGGAGGAGATGGCGCGGGTGTACCAGAGTGGTACGGGGTACAACGTCTTTGAGAAGATTACCGACGCGGGCGGGATGGGCAGTGGGGCCAAGCCCAAGCTGTAGCCCCTTTCTCGATTTGAAATGCTGTCCAGCTCAACATTGACTCGACCACCTCGCCCCGCACCTCTTGACCCGTCCCAGCCCAGCCCGTGCAGAATGGTCCGCTCCAAGTTCAAGGACGAGCACGTCTTCGGTGCGTCCCCCTCGCGCGCTCGCATTCCAGACGCGGGCAGCTGACACGCCACCGTGCGCGCGCGCAGAGAAGCGCAAGGCCGAGGCAGAGCGCATCCGCCAGAAGTACCCCGACAGAATTCCGGTAAGGCGCTCCATCTCCCCCAGCCGGGACTCGAGCCGCGCGCGAGCGGGCGCAGGCGAGCGCTATCAGTGGCGTGGCGTGGGGCACGGGTCGTACCAACAGGAGCTGACGCGTCCGCCCGCCCCCTCGTGCAGGTCATCTGCGAGCGTGCGGACAAGACCGACATCCCGGCGATCGACAAGAAGAAGTACCTCGTGCCGGCCGACCTCACGGTTGGGCAGGTACGTCACCCTCCAGCGCGTGGGCGGGAACAGCGCCACGGGGCGCATGGGCAAACGCGACGGGGGGCGCTGGACGAGCTCCGGTGCTGGCGCACTGGGATGTTGGTCGGTGGGGTTGGTCTGCGGAACGGCGGACCGGGCGAGGGGTGGACCGCGCGATCATCAGGTGTGCGCGTCGGACCAGGCCACTGACCCACTGCTGCGCGTCCTTCCCAGTTCGTGTACGTGATCAGGAAGCGCATCAAGCTCGCACCGGAGAAGGCCATCTTCATCTTCGTCGACGAGGTGCTCCCGCCCACCGCGGCGCTCATGAGCTCCATCTACGAGGAGCACAAGTACGTTCCGAGACCCCTCTCCCCACCCCCTACCCACGCGTTTCGCACGCACTAACGCGTCGTTGCGTCCTCCAGGGACGACGACGGGTTCCTCTACGTCTCGTACAGGTCCGTGCTTTCCGCCTGGCGACCGCGCGTCCGAGTCGGGAATGCTGACGCCCCTTGGCACACAGCGGCGAGAACACCTTTGGCCTGCTCCTCGACTCGGCATGAGCCAGTTCCCACTCGCGTCTCCCGAATCAGTACCGTCTACACCCACCCTCCACCCCGACCCCGCCCTTAACACCCACCACCCCGCAAAGATTCCCCCTCGCTGTAGTTTGTACAACCTCCCGCTCGCTTTCCTTCCTTCGCCTCTCCCACGCAACTCTCCGCCTCGCCTTTGGCCCAACCGCGGTCACGACCTCGCCTGGATCTCGACCTGGACCTCCGGCTTCGACGCGACAAGCGCGAAAGGGGGCGGGCAGTGGCAGGGATGGAGCAATGTCGAAAAGCGATTCATCTCCAGTATGTGGCGCGTGCTAGCGAGATGCTTCCGGCGAAAGAGGCAGGGACCAGGGATTCGGGAGGCTGTCGACGATGCGTGCTTGCCGCAGGCGCTCGAGGACAGCGCCGGCGCGACGATGACACACCAGCACCGCATGCGATCGGCAGACGAGTTCTCAAATCGAGCGTGCGGGAGGCGCTCCTTTATCTGGTCAGTTTCGCCCGCGTCTTGCCACCGCTGCTCGTCGGCCGTGCTGTTGACGAGCTCGGCCCGCATCCGGATGTCGCCATCTGCGCCTAATGTTCGCGCATCGGCTCGGAGAGAAGCCGCGAAATGCTTCTCTCCTCTCTGCTCACCTCTTCGAACCGCGCCCGAATGACGGCAAGCTCAGAACGAGAGCCCTTGCTCTCGCCGTCGTCGTCGGACGACGTCAAAGCGCCGCGCTCGGGGCTCGACCTCTCGCTGCGGCAGAAGTGGCTGATCATGGGCGGGTGCTCGCTCGCGACTTTCCTTGGGGTACGTGAAGGCTTAAATGACTATCGCTGAAGCTGACCACGCCCTCAGTCCATCGACATGACCATCGTCGCGACTTTGATCAATCCCATCGCGTCCTCCTTCAAGGCCTCGCACCAGGCCTCGTGGCTCGGCACGAGTTTCCTCTTGGCGAACATCACTTTCACGCCGCTCTTTGGAAGACTCTGCGACATCCTTGGTCGCCGAGCGGCCAACGCCACAGCGATCGGCCTCTTTACGGTCGGGACAGCCCTGTGCGCCGTCGCGCCGAGCATGCAGTGGCTGATTCTTGCACGCTTCATCGGTGAGCGATCCCGCCTTATAGCTCGTACCGTAGCTGAAGAAGAGGTACCTATACCAGCTGGCGCGGGCGGAGGAGGGATGTCGACCACTTCGGCCGTCATCGCCGCGGACCTCTTCCCCTTGAAGCAGCGAGGGCTCGTGGGGGCAATCTCTACTGCGATATGGGCAATCGGAGGTGCACTGGGTGGTCCAATCGGAGGGTGGGCGGCGGATACGTGGGGATGGCGCTCGGCGTTCACTTGTGAGTGGCTCCGAGGTTCGCTGCTTCGGGGGACGGTTTCGCAGCTGACTGATCCACGTGCTCCAGTCCAAGTTCCTCTCCTAGTCGGATCGCTCATATCGGGACTCGTACACATTCACTATCCAGTTGCGTCTGCGAGGACCGAGTCGGCGAGGGAGAAGCTCGCGAGGATTGACTTTGCAGGTGTCGCGACGCTGTTCCTCGCGTTCGGAAGCTTTCTCGTTTCGCTCAGCTTGCGGCAGAATGAGCGACTACCTGTACGTTGAGCTTAACGACCTGAAGATTGCACGTGCTGATGAGTCGCTCTCATCTCAGTGGTCGAACCAGTGGGTCATTGTGTCGACGGCACTTTCGCCGGTCTTCTTCGTGGCGTTCATCGTCATCGAGGCAGCTCTGGCGAGGGAGCCAGGTAATTAGAACTTCTCACTCACACCACGCTTGCTTATCCGTCCTATCCACAGTGCTTCCCTTCCGACTTCTCGCTCATCGCACACCGCTGTTCGTCTTCACCGCAACATTCGCCGTAGCAGTCTGCAATTTCGGGGTCGTAGGTGTCTTCAGCTCAAAATGGTACTTCAAGCTTTCCCTGAATCTACCTGGCTGCAGATGTACGACCTGCCGATCTTCTTCATCGTCGACGGTCTGTCGGCAGGTGGTGCAGGTGCCCACCTCCTTCCCACGAGCGTCGGCAATGTTGCAGGCTCTCTCGCTGCTGGTATCGTTAGCTTGAAGCGTACCAGATCGCGTGGATATAACCTGAACAGATGTCTGCTTAGGTTCTGGCAAAGACTGGCCGGTACCGAGTGCCGAACATCGTTGCAGGCCTCGTATCGTGAGACCAGCTTTAGCAGGTAGCATTTCCCCGAGCTGATGATACAAAACAGACTTTCGGGTGTAGTGGCAATCGCAAACCTGACGCCGGCATCAAGCGTCTACTCAAAGTGGCTCGACGTTGTGCGTCGTTCCTCCAGGTATGTAGTCCACCGGAATATCGGCTGACGGTCGTCCTTCTACCAGCTTCCTGTGGGATTTGGATGTAAGGCCTATAGCTCCTACGCGATGACCATCACTGCCGAATCATCAATCCTGACGCCTTGCCCTTGCAGTCGCGTACATGCTCAACTCGACGTTCGTCGTCCTAATGGCGGCGGTTGCTCGTCAGTACTCCGTATATACCGCAGTACGCACGTATAAAGCGCTCATACGATGCTTATCTGTCAGACTCGGACATCCCGGCCGTTACCGGTGTGCTGTGGCTATTTCGTACTACTGGCCAGGTGGTCGGTGTCGCGTCGACTGCGGCCATTCTGCAGTGCGAACTTGAGGTCCCAGTCAAGCTTCACGGGATGTCTCTGATTTTTCTCGATGACAAGGGGTGTGCTCTCCTGGAAACTCACACAGAGTATCACCCGCCCTGGCGCCGATGGGGTTAATTCTCTTCATCTCGTCGTGGCGCACCTACTCATCCTGAATCCATGTTTCAGATCATTAAGTCAATCCGGGAAGACACGAGTGTCATCTCGAAGCTCTCCCCCGCTCTGCAAGCAATCGCTAGGGGATCCTACCTCGTCGCGCTTCGCTGGGTGTTCTCGTTCTGCGCTCTCTTCGCATTCTTTGCTTGGCTCTCCATTGTCTTTGTGAGAAAATTCATTGCCTGTATCATGGCTACGCCTCTCTGACATTCAGGCGCCGGCCATCAGATCCCACAGCTCTCGCTCGAGGAGAAGGTGGCGCCCGCTACTCGCGACGCGGAGCCTTCGAATGCGCAGGAAGACGAGGCGTAGAGTCTGCTCTACATAGTAGCGTCAGAATACTTCTAGGTTTCCTATAGAGCTTTACAAAGTGGATGCAAGTGGACGAGAGAGCAGGGCGTCGAGGCGTTCAGGCTGTGGTCCGGACCTTCCGGAAGCGCTAGTTTATGGTAATTGTAGTGGAAAGAAATCACTCCAGAGCTCTGGTAGCTCTTTTGACGGCGCTAGGCCGTACCGCGAGTTAGCGAGCACACTTCATTGCGAGTGCATGCTCGGCGCGAGACGGGACTCGACTCAGCGCAAGACCAGGGACATTCCATCGGGGTGACAAGCACCGTTCATGTTGATATGGGTCACGTTTCATGAAACGTGCCTGGCTTCCTTCCCGAAATGAACGAGGCTCGTTTCATAATGGGGCGCGGTTGGTTTTCAGTGCACGCCAACTCAGACCAGAGGTTGTCGCTCGAGAAACCGAACAACTTTCTTCGATAAAAAAGGTCGATTCATTCCAGAGGACCGTTGTATCACATCTTAGTACACTTCAGTTGACCTGCGTGTACACTTCGAGGAAAACCTGGCTCAGTGCTGTCCCGGAGAGGCGCACCGAACCGCTCACTGGAAAGATTGGTGATAGAGGCCTCGGTATATTCCGGGGGTTCTCTCGATCCATCGTACAGTGGTGCGTCGTCTGGCTCCTCCCAGCGTAAACCAATCAGCCATTGCGCAACGTCTTCCGGGAACTGGGTTTACTCCGTGTCTTCTAGAAGTGTTGCCTGCCTCACAGGTCAAAGAAAAAAATGGTGATGACTGTTGGTGAGGGATTGACCGATCTTCTGACATACAGCGCCGCTTTGCGTTGCAGACTCGGCCGAGCGTTAAAGGCGGCCGCTGAGCGCTGAGACCTGGAGGTACATATCGTCAGCGCATTCAAGGGACAATTTCGACCGTACAACACACCTCCCAGCAGCATTGAAGGGTAGTTTGCTGAAGCTCTCAGTGTTAAAAGCTATTGACGCACACAATCTTGCAGCACTCACCAATTAAGGTGGAGCTCGCTCGAGCAGTCAGCGATGCCGCTTCCCAAGTGTTATTGACCCAAGCACGCCACGTCTCTTTTGGTTTTTATTTTCTCTTCAGCTCGGACGGCTACCCCGGGAAGCCGTCGGAGGGGCGGCCCCGATGTCCAAAGAAAAGGGATGCACCGATCCAGGTGAGCATCGCAATGCAGGCTTCCTTTCGCCAGCAGAAGACACGCCACCGTGATACCCTCTTCTTCCGCGGGAGGTCGGTGAGGATCACGGCACCCATCATGAACGTTCGCAGCCGTTCTTCGAAGCCAAAATATTTCCCGAGTGGAATGAGGAACGTCTCCCGCACGTGAGCCTCTACCGTGGCCCATTTATGAGTGATCTCGAGATGAAGGATTGTGGGATCGGTGCTGATCGGGGGAGTCACAGCCAGCATATGTAGGCTTGATTCGAACGTTGAAAGCGGTGACGAAGTCTATGGAGGGTGTCGGCGTGTCCATGTCGGTGAAGTGTGCAGGAGATCAATGGTCACTCGAGGAGCGTGCAGTGTGCAGTAGGTCACTTGAAGAGCAGAGGGGAGTTGAGTAAGTGAGATCACTTTTCCAGCGCTGGAATGCAGTGGGAGGAGGGGGCGCGCTCTCGGAACTCATTCCCAAGTCGGTCGTCCCCGCGGGCGCAATCACCAGACACTGTACTGCATGGATGGAGGTGTACCTTTCAGCAAGAGCGGCAAAAAGTTGGAGACCGGAGTTGCAGAGACCCAAGTTGACCCAAGCTGTCTCCAAGCGACGAAGAGGTCGTTACAGTGCCAAACTAGCACCTAAACCGAGCAGCGCCCGTAGGAGAATACACACTTTTCAGTTAACAACATCGTACCCAAGCCCCTCCACAGAGGTCGCTGCGTCAATTTCGTCCGCGGACCCTGCGAGCCGAGCGTCAGCGCGCGACACCCGAATCGCCAAGCCAGCAACTCACAGAACTCGTTCATGTTCTGCGGAGGTTTGAGTCCAATCAGTATCCATCCAAAAACGATACAGCTAGAAATCGAGACTCACAGCTCGCGCCTTGTCATCCATGTAGCCGGGCACGGCGCGGAAGACGTTCCGACTTCCGCAATTCTCGACAATTTGACCTGCAGGAGAGCGTTGAGCGGCGTCGGATGACTTGAGGGCTGGAAAATCGTACCAGTGACCTTGCTCTTCGGGTTGATGAAGATGTCGACGCCGTCCGTGACGGTTTTCATG
>ERZ1463038.776-NODE-776-length-11308-cov-14.174976_pt1 | contig 11308 bp, 15 predicted proteins | sample MGYA00564479_ERZ1463038 | MGnify/ENA primary metagenome ERZ1463038 (study PRJEB39244, sample SAMEA3635134) | Helicobacter pylori | study: EMG produced TPA metagenomics assembly of PRJEB11511 data set (Assembly of a 5300-year-old Helicobacter pylori... | reverse complement strand
CAGTGGGACGACTCGCCGATGGACCCGGACGCGTCCGACCTCGAAGAGGAAGACGACGAGGACCAGGGCTTCAAGATTCGCGCTAGGGAGCTCAACGACATCGGCGACGAGGACGAGATGGCCCCGCTCGTCCTGCCGCGCGACCCCAAGGTTGTACGGTCCGCGACCGAACGCAAGAAGGAGCGCGCCGAGGCGAGGATCAAGAACGAGAGTGAGTCGTTTTCCCTCGACATTGTTAGTGGCTGGGACTCTAATACTGATAATGGTCCAACCTTTCCCCCCAGCACCCTTCATCAAACCGGAGCCCGAGGATGGCACCTCGACGCCAGGCCTCTCCGTCTCGTCCACGAACGCCACTCCCGCGCTTGACACCGACTCCAAGCCCGGAACGGTCGACTCGAAAGATTTTCAGATCATCGAGGACGTCAAGCCCGACATTAAGGAGGACTTTGACGTCGAGGTTCGTGATCTAGTCACCGCCTTGCGGCGAAAGTGCTGACCTGCTGCGACCGATCCCCCCAGGACCCCGGCCGCGAGCGGCTCTACATCTTCCAGTTCCCGCGCAAGTTCCCCGAGCTCGTCGACCCCTCGCGCGACGAGGAGCTCGCTGCGGACGTCAAGCCCGAGGGTGGCGCCGCACCCGCGCCACGCAAGAAGACGCCGCCCGACTGGGGCCGCGCCGGTCCCCGCCCGAACAAGGGCGCGAGGTGGTCCGGCCTCGAGGGCCAGATCGGCGAGCTGTGCATCCACAAGAGCGGTCGCGTGAGCATGATGATCAACAACGACCTCCACTACGAGGTGCGCCCGTTCTTTGTATTTGCTCGTAGACCCCTGCTGACCCCCGTGTTATATTGGGTCCAGGTTCTCCCCGCCGCTCAGCCGTCGTTCCTGCAGGAGATTGTCATCCTCGACCATGACCCGGCGCAGGAGCCCGTCGCGCCCGGTGGCGAGAAGAAGCCGTCCGAGCCGAACCGGGCGATGCTCATGATGGGCCAGACGAGCAAGAAGTTTCTCGTCGTGCCCGAGGTCGAGCATCTCCTCGAGCGCGTCGCCGAGCAGGACACGGAGGAGCGCGCCGAGGAGCTCAGGCGCAAGGCGTTGAAGAAGGAAAACCGCTGAAACCCAATCCGCACGTTTCCCTGTTGACTGTCTCGTTCCCACTTCTCGTCTCATGAGTGTACGCGAGGTCTGCTAAATATATTCAATCTGGACCAGGAGCATCTCGGCTAAAATGACCCCCGGCCTTCGCCTCAGTTCCCGCGCGCACCAGGCGCACTCATTCCCTCCGACCGGTACCCAAATGGACCACTCTGGCGACTCTTCCGCCATCCCGGGCCACGTCCCCACCCGCTGGGCCATCCCCTCGAGCGCGTCGGACCCGTTCTCGCGCCAGGCGCGGTCGTTCTTTCGCCTCCCGTCCCCGACCCCACCCGCGTCCGTCCCTCCAGGCGGGAGCCACTCGTATTTTCCACTTCTCTCTTCGGCGTCCTTCGCTTCTCGCGCCTGGTCACCATCGGCAGCGTCGAGCTACTCGCCACCCGCCGAGTCGCACCGCAGTCGAGGCTTGCTGCCGTCGGTCGCCCAGGCTGGACCGTACTACTCGGCAATCGAGGACTACGACCAAGCGTCCGAGAACGTCGAATGCGCGCAGGACGAGCTCCGGTGGCCCACGGCGGCACCTCTCCCGTGGGAACTCGCGCAACCCGCTGCCGACGACGCGTTCCCCGTCCTGAGCACCCTGAGCTACGAGCGTCGCGCGATCTACGACAACCAAGGGTACTACCTGGATCCTCCGGCGCCAGGTCCGGAGAGCACTGAGCAAGCATCGCCAAACTCGATCCAGAGCAAGCGTCGCCGCCTGAGCAACGAAGCGCCCGACGCCGGGAAGCGCTACGGATGCGACTTCCCCGGATGCGTGTCGAGATTTGCGCGCTCGAGCTCCCTCGCCATTCACAAGCGGCACCACACCGGCGCGAAACGTGAGTCGGGCCGGACTCGACTCTCGCTCGCGCCGCGTGCTGACTCTGGTGGACTCAGCTTTCGTTTGCCCCGTGTGCCAAAGGCCCTTCAGCGTCATGAGTAACCTGCGGCGCCACCAGAAGACGGTCCACCAGAATCCCGTAGGCGCGAGCGTCGCGCCGCAGCTGCCCCCGCGGATGAAGGAGGAGAGCGCTTGAGCTGGAAGCGACGCGCTTGTGCTCGTCGGGTCGTCTAAGAGAAACACCTTGATCGAGCTTCCATGATCCTGCTCGTCACCTTCTCTTCACGTGTGAGGTGTATTGAGGTCTTGTCAGACGTCAAGCTCTGAGGACACTTCGCAGCACGGCTCTCGAAGCGGTTCGCGTTGTTCAGTCCGTTGTGGACAGGGCTCGTGGTTTCTGGACTCGTTTACCAACGTCGAGACTGTCTCATCAGCTCCTATTCTGTCAAGGTGAATTCGCAGGTCAAGTCCGCACACATCAAGCGCGTCTTCGCTGAGCGTGCCAAGACCGCGAAGATCGACACCTCCATCTCGAGTCCCATCTCTGGTCGGTACGTCGCTTTCCTTCTCGCCACCCTACGTCCTCTCCATATCTGCACGGCTGCGCATCGTCGTGGATTCCCGCCTCCACGAACGTTCGCGCCGTTCCAGAACTGACCTCGCCACCGTCCCCAGTCTCTACGCCGCCATCTCCAGTCGCCCCGGACAGAGTGGTCGCGCTGACGGCTGTATCTCGGAGGGCAGTGAACTGTAATTCTACCTCAAGCGGCTCGACGCGAAGAAGTCGTCGGCTTGAGCATCGCTCGATTGGTAGGGGAATGTGGAAAGCATCGCGTGATCCATGAACTTGCCCGGATGAGAGAGCTGCTGCTGTGTTCAACTCTCAGCGAGAACGTGGTTTTCTTGAGAATTATTGTTCGAGAGCTGTCGTGTTTCGTCTCAGCGAGGCTGTGGCCCCACTCGCGAGCGGGCGACTCTCGAGTGTCGCCGGTCTGGACGCTGAGGCTCGCACCGTGCCTCTCATACTTTTGTTGTGCACTGTTTCTGCATTAACCCGATCACAACGTAACAATTTAATGAGGAAACCTTTCACTCTCCTTTGGTGAACCACCTGCACGAGCGCCCGCTGTCGCAGCGCTCAAGAGTCACACTCACCGCTGGATCCGCGGCGCTTGACTCACGAGTACGGGACACAGGCTGGGCGCAACTTAAATAAGCACTATTTTGATCTTGTACTTGGGATTTTCCAGACTGCTCAACCGTCTGAGCGCACTTGCGCACGATCAGTCGGGTTGAGGTGGACACGGCGCTGGTTTCGAGTCACCTTGTGATTGCGAGACATCAAAAGGCGACCACACTAGTTGTGAATTCGAGAGGAACGCGAGCTTCTACGGACATTGATGGGGTTGAAGGAAAAGATATCATGAGGTCACAGATTGACCAGTCGGCTTGGTGTTGGGCCTGAAGACATGTAATCGATGCGCGCTCCAGGTGAATCCAGCCGCTTCACACTGAGCTCCTTGTTATAAGATCCTAGATGAGCTTTTAAACCCTCCTCCGAGCCGGACGAGTATAGGCGGAGACTTCAAGACCGAACGCGAGGCAGCAAATAACGACGGCCGGAAAATTTAGGAGGAGCTATTAACACGTCAGGTGCTCGAGCTCTTCTCATTAAAGAACGAGACTTCCATTTCAGGCCTTAAAGCTCAATCCGAGATTTTCGGCAGCATCCTGGCATGCACGCTTGCGCTCGGCGGTTCCTTCTTGCGCCGCTCGTGCCCAGCTCGTGCAAACTTCCGATCCCGAAGCCACCGGAGCCCGAAGCCATCGAAAATCTGAATCAATCAAGAGGCCAGCTTAGAGACAGAGCCGAATAAAGGGCGGGGAGAAGGACTCGGGGTGCGCCTCCTCGAAAAGCTTTAGTCGTTGCTTGACAACCCGGATGTATTCGTCGCGCGAGGCGACCTCATGATGCAGGTTGTTTATCGTCATGTCACTTTGGTGTTTGGTCGGGTCAAGTTGGGTCAAGTTGGGCCTCGAGGGACGCTGCGTGCTGACGAGATGCCTCGAGTTGACGCTGCAGTGACTCAACCTCAGACTGCAGCTCAGCCCGCTCCCCCTTCTTCTTTTGACGAGACCTCAAAGCTGCCTTTGAAAGAAGGAGCAGAGGACGATAAGACATGAATGCCTGCTTTTCGTTCGACGAGGATGGAGTCGGGCTTACTTCTCGGTTCCGGAGCTCGCGAATATGTTCCTTGGTCATCGCTTCTGGGTTCTGGAGCACAATATCAGCTGCAAGGTATCTAATTTCGAGACCTAGATGGCTTGGCGACGTACTTCTGGCGCCATGTTCGGGGCCGGGGCCAACGACCGATGCCTCGAGTCCATGTGGGTGCCGGCGCTGCGGAGGGCGGAAAGCCGTATGTGAACCCTACTCTCCGAGCGAGGTAGGAGTTTGAACAAAGGCAAGAGTGATAGAATGACCTGGCAGAAGGAGGCGTTGATCGGGCAGCTTGTTAAGTGCGGGCTTCGCGGACCTGGGGCGACACCCGTCGCTCGAGGTGCTCACAGCAACTCACAGCCTGGTCAAGCTTTTGAGGTCAACCGAATCCAATCCACTTATGTTGGTAATAATCTTACTTTCTGATCAGTGTTGCGCAGGTCGGCAGGCAAGCTTTGAGTGAATTTCACCAAGCCGTCTCTGTTCTCAGTCCGACAAAACCGGACTCTACCCTGCTGGGACATGGTTCGTTCTCTCCGTTTTCTTCCTGGTTCCCAGCGTGGTACAGCATGAGGAGTGCACCTGGCGACGGCGAATCTACGACTGCGCGCACCCTTTTGCGTCGTCTTTGCGATGACAGTCCCGGTCACTACTGCTTTAACAGGCTCTCCCTGCCAAGCGACTTTTGTGTTTGCATATGTTGATTGACAGGGCGTAATAGTACAGTACAGGGTACAGGGTGAGAAAAACGGAGAGCACGAAGCAGAAGTGTGAAGGGCATCTCTCGGGGTACCAAGCTATCCACTGTACGATCTCCAAGTGACCCGCGGTGGGGATGCACTCTTCTCAGAACGTAAGAGGCCGTCGTCATTCCCCTCTCCACGCTCGGGTGGCGCCCTTGTACGTCGCCTCCTCGTCTCCCTCCCGCGCTTCCCACCGTCCATCATCGATCCAGCGTGGTTTAGACGTTGGTGACCGAGAGGAGGTCCGAGTCTCCGGCACTCTCGATCGACATGACACCGACACGGAAGAGCTTTCCGGCAGCGGTTCCGAGGGTGACCTGGAAGGGAAGAAGCAGGTCAGCGGCCGCGCGCGAGGACCTAGGCGCGCGAGGGCTGAACGCACGTTGGATCCGGCGTAAAGGTGAACGGGGGTCTTGGAGAGCATGGCGTAGTACTCAAGCTCGGAGCGGCGGAGGGGAGGGCAGTTTCCGGAGATGAGGACGAGCTTGGCTGTGCGTCGAGAAAAATCAGCACGGTGCCCGACGGCGCGCGCAGGACGGTGGTAAGGACTAACAGCGGCCGGAGCGCATCTGCTTGAGGGTGCTCTTGTAGCCAAGCGAGTACTTGCCCGACTTGATGACAAGGGCGAGGCGCGAGTTGATGTTCTGCAGGGCGCGCGGCGGGTCAGCTGGGCCCGCGCGAGCGGTGAGTCGGGCGGACGCACGTCGCTGGCACTCTTCTTGGCCTTCTTAGCTCCGGGGATCGCGGTGGGGGCCATAGTGTCGGTAGTTGGAGGTCGGTAGACGGATCGCGGGAGGGCCATAGGCGGCGAGCGATTGATTGATTACCTGGACAGTTCCACTCGTGGTGAACCTCCCCGGGTTTTCTTGGGGTTTAACTCGCTCGCTCGGCCCCTTCTCGACTTTCTGGATTGCTTCCTGAACTAGAGTCCTGCACGATCAAGAATGTCGATGAAGCGAAATTGGATATGGTGAAGGTCTTAGAAGAAGAGGTGTCCCCGGTCAATGTTCCAAAAGGGCGTCGCAAAGTTGGGGGAGCTGGCCAACTGGTCAGCGTGGTCAGCCCAAGTCCTCCCTCCTGAGGCCCGGACTAGTGATTAAGAATTACTGTGAGAAGTCGTCGGGAAGCGGTGATTTCGCCGAGTCGCTGGCCGGCGCGACCACCAGGCTCAGCAGCTCAGCAGCACCTCATGCGATGCCACCGCACGCTGCGAGCTGGCGGCCGACCACATCTCCAGGGGATCGGTTCGAGAAGCTTGATTGTTTTCATTTTCTAAACCACTTGCAGGTCCTTGACAGTCACCGCGTGGACAACTCGACGCGCGACAAGTCCGTCTTTCACCACATCATCCTTCCGAGCCACGCCCACCGCGTCAAATCCGTCCAATTCAACTCCGATAGTTACGAAGCAGTATACACGCGATCTACATCACGAGCTTTCACCCTCCTCCCTCTCCCGCGAACGAGCCTTCGCGACGTCTCGATCGACTTCGATTCCGCCGACCACCTCTTTGGGTATATCGAACTCCAGCCGCACCTCACGCCTTTCCAAAAACAAATTCGCATGAACTTTGCAAGGATCGGCTCCTCGCTGCTACGGCTGGACTTGAAGGGCACGATGCCAGAGCTCGCGGCGGTACTCGTTCGGGCGTGTCCGGGGCTCTTGACCTTGAGAGTTTTGGCGAGTGACCGGTGGGACACCCGAGACAGTGTACCTGCGCTCATGGAAGCCATCTCTACCCTCAAGCGGCTCACGACGTTGGCCTTCCTCCCTGAAAGCGGCGGCATGTGGTAGCTCCCGCACAATTGGACCCCGCCTCCGGTCGAGCACCTACACCTAGACGTCGGGTATGACCGTGATCTACCGAGACTTCTATCTTGCCTCTCCGGCACTCTTAGTTCACTTACACTTGTTGACATGCGCTTTTTCAAAGACGACAGCGACGAAATCGTGACTGGCCAGCACCAGACGGCCGTCGCCCTTCCCCTTCCCCAGTCCCTCATCATCCGCAAGGCACGTTACGCGAAGACTTGAACCTGCGGACGAATCACAACTTCTCGAATGCGTCGACTCTTCGCCCCTCCTTTCGTTCACCTACCAGCGTCCCCTCATCGACCTGTCACTCCCTCCCGACTCGCGTCTCGCCCAGTTCATCCAGAAACAACCCCTTCTCCGCCACCTGAACCTCATCACCGAGACCACTTCTACAGATCCAGGGAGTGGTGCCCCGCCCGTCCCAGCTCCGGCGTCGCACCTCGCGGCGTTCTCGACCACGGTGCAGTACTAGTCCCGCGGACTTCACCCCCGAGTGATTGAGGCCGAGTCTCGCAGTCCCTTTTCGCCCAAGGCCAATCTCTACTACAGCGGTGACGATATCGGCCATCTCACGAATGCCCTCGAGCGCTCGCTGGACTTTGGGAAGTTCGAGGTCGCGCGTACGGTCGAGGGTCGCGACGTCGCGAAGCTCCGCCGCTGGGTTGGCGGGCTCGGCTGGCTCGAGGGTGAGCGCAGGAGTGTGTGATGATGTAAATTTGCGGCGTAAATCAAATTGCTAACCGATCGGAGCTCCAGAGCTCCAGCTACGGGTGATCAAGCGATGTGAACGACCTCTCTTGCTTCTGCTCATCTGCCGCTAGCCTTTTGGGGATCTCAACAAGGATGAACGACGGTGCAGGAGGATCTGGTAGGTCTCCAACGTCCCCCTCACCAGAAGCACGCTGCTGAAGTCGCTGGCTCCGCAGAGTCGACAGGGCCAACGTCCCTCAAGGGGATCTCCCAGTCCATTCTACTCGACACCCTTGATCCAAAACAGCGAACCGAGATGGTCGCCACGCTCCTCGGAAAGCTCACGCCCAACGAGCTGCTCGGGCTTCCCTTCGCGGAGTACCTCGAGAGGCAAGCAGCCGCCGAACGAGCGCCGTCTTTCCTCGATAACCACCCAGATCTCAAGGGAAAGCTTAGCATACACAAGCACACGGAGCACCACTCTGTCGAAACCTCCTCTACCACAACGTTCATCGTCACGGCCGAAGACGGCACCGCGCACGAGCTCGTGGTCAGCGCGGCCAGCGAGAGTTTCGAGTCCATGAACAAAAGCGGCCCAACAATAATCACGGAAGATCGCGCCCGTATTGACTTTCAGTACGGCACCCGAGCCAGCGCAAGCTTCATGTTTGACAGGGCGGACCATTGCAGCGGCACGATCGCGCTTCTGGAGACGACGGGTCTCGCAACGCTCTTGACCCTACTCGCAGAGGATCTACAGCTACCCCTAGTTTACTCGGCCGAAACGGAACACGTCGAGCTGGAGCGAGCTCGCTTACAAGCACAAGAGCGTGCCGAACTCTCGCGAACCTTCAACGACGCCGTTGACGCCGCAGCGAACCCGTACCACTCCAAGCAGTTCGCGTGCTATTGGGGCCCTTGCGCCGTTTGCCCGGAGATCAAACGGCTCAAAAGCGTCCTCAATTCTGCCCTCGATCGGCTTGACCGCCCACTGGAGTACGAGGTTCCGGCGCTGCAGACTCCGGACGCAAAGCAACGCGACAGGACTTTTGGCCGCCTCGTGCGGCTCCTTGTCCCGCGATATTGTCGCAATAGGCGACCGGAGTTGATCTACTCCTATTACATCGAGCGCACGGGGCGGGGAAAAGACGAAAGTGAGGACATCGAGGCTTTCATTCGCGGAGCCGCGCTGGCCGAAATTGACCTGGCGCACGACGAGGAGAACTGATATGTCTGGTTCGATGATGTGATGTGAAATCTAGCCTTTCAACCAGGGAAATGGTACGATCGATGAGGTGGGAACGGACATAATGTGTCGGCCATGACATAGTGGACCCCCGCCCATTTCACCACTGCAACTGGGCGCCCTCGTTGTCCCAGAACTTTCCTCCCGTGTCCGCCCTCGTAGCGCCATCGAGTTGTTGAAGCATGCCGGCAACACTGTCGCCAATAGTGACGAGGGCCCCGTCCACCATTCCAAACTGGCGCGCAATCTCGTTCCCCTGCGGCTGACGATCAGGGAGGGTCCACACAATTGAGGCACTGAGAGTGACAAACCCTGTCGGACTGAACGATTCCCGGGTGGACGATGAAGACGACAAGCCCGTCAGCCTCATGCTCCGCATGGAGCTTGACGAAGAGGTAGTTTGCGGCCGCCTTTGATGCCCCGCTGCAGACAAATCCGCTTCAGCTTTGACCCGGAAGCCCGAAAACCGGTCCAGGCTCACTAAGCACCGACGGGGAAGGGCGGGGGCGTGGTGATCGAGCCCGCCGCGGTCGACATGAGCAAGAACTTGCGCGTCTCGCTCTTGAAGAGCAGCTGCTGGAGCTGCTGGAACAGCACAAGCGGACCGAGCGTGTTGACTTCAAAGTGCGTCCTCATCTCCTCGAGCGGGGTCGCTGCCACCGGCCCTAGGTAGTCCGCGATGCCTTTCAAGCGAACGTCAGCACTCTGGATGATGCTCTACGAAGTGAGAGCGACCAACCCGCATTGGCGATGATAACGTCGAGCTTTCCAAACTTTGCCTCAATGAGCTTTGCGATCGCTTCAGCGTCCGGAACGGAAGCCGAGGCGAGCTGCACGACCTCGAGCACGCCGGGGTGTGCGGAAGCGAGCTCGTTGAGCTGCGTTGCGGTGGACGGGCTACGAGCGCCGGCGTAAATGTAGACATTGGGCCTCTTGACGAGAGCGGTAATGATACCAAAGCCGATGCCTGTCCTAAGAGTGGGAATAAGTGGATGCTCAAGGGGGGTTGCGAAGACAGACCTCGGCCGGCGCCAGAGACTGTGGGGAAGGTAGCGATCTTGGTGAGCTTTCGAGTCAGACCGTAGCACAGAAAGGCGCACTGACCGAGGTAGACAGTTGGAGGAGACATCTTAATTAGGATGCGAAGAGCGAAAAAGAGCTGGCTTGTGCTGCGAGGATTTAGTTGACCCCGAGGTAGAGGATAGGAGTAGGAGTGGAACTGATAGAGGAAGAGAGAGAGAGTGTGTGTGCGAGTTCGTTCGGCTGAACTACCAGCGAGTTCTCTCCGAGCGAGATCAGCAGCGGATCTAGCCGGAGCCGCCCCCAGTCATCTGTCCGAGCTCCGTCAGCAGTCGGCAAGGCCGCCAAGCTGCTGACGCACCGCGCGCAGCCCCGACTTTGCACGCAATTCTGGAGCACCCACGCATCCGAAACGTTCGATGGACGAACGTGCGACTTTCAATCCCGCATCCTGCCCGCGAGCCATCGCCGGACGGTGACCTCGCGCATCTCCAACCGCGCGATCGCCTGCGCCGGGTTCTTGCGCACAAAGTCCTCGCTCGGCAGGGACGAAAGTGACGGGATGAGCACCTGCAAAAGGACGAGCGTCTGTTCTCGCTGCGTCAGCGTCGCGCGCTTCGCGGGAAAGTGGGGGGGAGCGGGGACAGACCTTCTTGACGCCCGAGCAGACGCGGTTGATCGTGCTGAAGTACTTCCAGCTGTTTTTGCTTTCGCCCTCGGCGAGTGCGAGCCCCGTGCTCGCGAGCGTCGAGCGGAAGGGCGACGTGAGCGCGTCGGCCGGGTCCGCGTAGTTTGGCACGACGACGACGGCGAATCTTTTTAGCAGTTGCGTCAGTGACGTCTTTCCGAGCGCTGATATCCGAGAGAAATGCACTCGGCATGACCTCCTACTGGGCCACCCTGGCCGTACAGGACCCAGTCGACGCAGAACTTGATGCCGGACCTGGCGACCCAGCCCATCGAGCGGTAGTGGTGGAACACGGCGTAGTTGATCAGGAACGGCGAGTCGAGCCTCGATAGCGCCGGATGGACAGTTGTCGGCCCCGCGGTCGGTGGCGAGAGAGCGAGGATCGCGTTGTCCTCGAGGAAGCGAGCCCAGGTCTCGAGGATGCCCATCGGTGGCGAGCGCGCGGGGGGTTCGTCCTCGGAGCAGGGATCGACTGATCGGAGGTCAAGTACGCCGAGCGCGAAGAGAAGGAAGAAGGCCTCCTCGGGCTGCAGCTGCGTGTGCTCGGCGGTGAGCTGCCACAGTGGCGGCGCTTCCTGCACGGCCGGCTCGACGTCCGCGTCCGCGTCTGCGCCTTCGCGCTCCTCGACAATCTGCTCAAGCACTTTGACGAGCTCTTCTTCCTCGGCGGCGTCGTCCTCGGGCGTGCTCGTCGACGGGAGCGACGCGGACCGCGGTGCGGGGCTGCCGATGGACGATCCGCGCTCGGACGCGGCGGCCGAGGCAGCAATGAGCTTCTCTGCTTCCCGCTCGAGCTTCTTGGCCATTTTGGTCCCCTTGCGCTCGAGCCGGCGCAGCGCCGTCACTTCCTCCGCGGTCAGCCCTGCGCGAGTCAACATCTCATCAGCTCAGATCGGAAGAGCAC
>ERZ1463038.775-NODE-775-length-11316-cov-14.820531_pt1 | contig 11316 bp, 23 predicted proteins | sample MGYA00564479_ERZ1463038 | MGnify/ENA primary metagenome ERZ1463038 (study PRJEB39244, sample SAMEA3635134) | Helicobacter pylori | study: EMG produced TPA metagenomics assembly of PRJEB11511 data set (Assembly of a 5300-year-old Helicobacter pylori... | reverse complement strand
TCTGCACCGGCTGGTCAAGCTGCGAGACGGCGCAAAACGGAGCCCCGATCTCGGGCTTGAGGTGGACTGAGATCTTCAGATTGGATACATTAGCGAACGCGCTTCAATGAGGGGAGGACACCGACCCCGATCGATCCGTAGTTCAGCAGAGAGGACGGCTTCAGGACATTACGGTTCGAGCGAGTGTTCTGTTCCATGTTCTTGTTAGAGAAATAGTTACTGGGTCGATGAAGCAACGTTGCTGACAGCAAGACCAGGGGGAATGATCCCGACGACGTCAAAGTCATCGCGGACACGCCAGAACGTCTTGTCGTTGACAAAGTCCTCGTCACTGCGAAGTTTGAATAAGCTGATCGTGACTCAAGAACCTGAGACGAAGGACTGACTTGTTGGCAGGGTCTAGTTACTCAAAGCATCAGCACCTGATCTTATCCCGGAGTAGTGACGACGCACCCATCATCAGCTTCTCGAACCCAGCGATAAATTCTGCGCCGCCCGCGTTTGGGCAGCCAAAGACGTAGGCACTGACGACTGAGTGGTAAGCTTGTGAGGGAAAACCTTATTCTATCCGACTCACTCTCGAAGCTTGATTCCGGGAGGGGTGCAGCTCAGGGTTCGCGCGTAAAATAGCGACGCCAGAGCAGCACCTAGGCTGTGACCGGTGACCCACAAGTTCACATGGTCAACTGGCGTTTCGCGTGCTTTCCATTGATCTATGAGCATCTTGGCAGTGGCTTCCACGACTTCGATGATCCGACGGTACGGGTGCACGCTCGGGATGCTACCGTTGGGAGGGAAGAGCTCGTTATAAAATCTGTAGGAAGCTGTATTTTCAGCCTGAACGGGGGTCGATCAGAGCAATGACTACTCACCCCTGGTGACAGCTACCCCAGAGATAATCTTCCGCATTATCCTGGGCGCAGGTGGCGTCGATGAGCCACTCGGCGCTGCAGGAGGGTCAGCATTGTAACCTCCAAGTGACAAGTCAGCCTGACAACTTGCAAGTTCTGGGAGAGGGTCAGCCTGGCAACCTGAGAAGCAGTGGATCATGACTCACACTCGGACCAGTTCCCTTGAACACGACACACATCCAAGGCTCGGCGCAAGTCCCGGGGCTGGAATAGAAGATACCCGAGAAAGCACCTGCGTTTCAAGGTCAGTGGGGAGAGGTGATCGGGGTAGAATCAGGCGTACTCCCAGGAGATCCACAGTCCGAGGCTGAAGTGAACTTGACTCCCCATTTGTGCGCCTGGGAACAGTCAGTGTCAGCAAGGCCACGGTCGTGCCCCGTCGCCCCGACTGCAACGGACGAAGTCGTTGATCGTGTCCTCGCTCAAACGGAGAAGGCTGATGCGCTTTTGATTGTTGGCTTCGTCGTCTTTTCCTTTCAGATAGACCTTGGCAGCTTCGGCCACATAGTGGTCCGCCCGCTCGTACACCGCCGCCGAGAACAACAGCAGGGTGCGCGCGACGTCGATGCAGAAGAACTACGCCCCCGAGTCAGCGGCGCTCTCAACAATCCGGAGTAGGCATGAAATACCTTCTCTCGAGTGTTCACGACCTGTCCAAATATAATCTTCGCCTGCTGGGTGTGGTCCTGCTCGGTTGCGTCGTCGTTCGTCGTCGCCACAGGATCGGCACCGACACGGTGAGCCGCTGCGTGAGCGAGAGTTAGCGGTGCAACCGTCCAGACAATGGAAAATAAATTGCTCACGGGAGCCTAGAATGAGCTGAGCGTTGTCCACAATGACCTTGTGGCGCGCACGGAACATCCCGCCGCTGTTCCAGTTGACCGGGGAGAGCTTGGTGTATTCGTCGGTGATGAGCGAAGCAATGAAAGCTTTGAAGCGAATTGGAGTGATAGACACGATCGATAGACCAATGACGGAGACAAACAGCCCCGTAAAGATGACAGCGTAGACTGAGAGCGCGAGGTCAGCCTGTCTCGTCCAACGCCGAGCATGCGGACAGGACTCACCAAAAACAGAGTAAATGAACACTACCGGGGAAATGATTGGGGCCATGGGGTTCGCCACGAGGGCGAAAATGATTTCTGCCGTCGTCGTGACCACGCTCCGCACGAAGGAGAACCTGCACCGCCTTCAGGTTCAGCATGACGCCGGCTCCTGCAGTTGGAAGAGGCCCACGCAACGCTGTGGCGTGCCATCCGGATCGAGGAAGTCCAGAAAGACGGATCATAGAGGTTCACTCGTTGCTTTACCAAGTCATACGAATGCACTGGGAGCAAGCGAGATCAGGCCATGACGAGGGTCTGATTGGGTAGGTGGTAGAGCGGGTACCCAGATACATGGCCTCCTGCAGAACATCGAGCTCGCGTTCCTTGTAGTGCTTCGTGACAAGAGGCTCATCAGTCGAAACCCAGGACTTGAGCAACGCGCCGATGCGACCGAGCGAGTCCAGCGTGGGTTTGAAGACGGATGTGGGGGAGGACGCGCCTGCAAGGCGAACCTTGGAGACGAATTCGTCGACGGTGGTGCCGTTGGGGGCTTCCGTCGAGCCTCTCTCCATATTCACAGCCTGTTGCGAGTGAAGCAGAGTCAAGGGAAGTGAGCAGTGCCTTGGCAAAGGTCGTCCCCACCAGATCGGACTCCGCGCCCCGGCGCGCCGGTTGCACATGCAAAGGGGTCGCCGGAAAAACGGCGACGATCTCACTTTTCCCAGGCAATCAAGGTTCGTGTTGCGTGAATCTGCAACAAAATGCGGGCAAATTGGTGGCGTGGCGGCGCCCCATCCCGGCGGAATCCAGCGAAGCTTCTGCGGCGCTCCCGAGCGAACGCATGTGAAAGAGCACGAGCAGCTCTCCCACCGAGTCAGCTTGCTATAAAAGTATCAAAGGTGTAGGTTTTGCAACTTGGACGGGGACTTTGGGGGCGAGTAGTGGGAGGGCTGCAGTGCACGCTACGGCGCCGAAAGCTTGAATCCGTAACTACCCACTCTAATGTGTCCCAGTGAGGAAGTTCAAATATTGAAATAGAAGGTGATGGCATGACGGGGTTTTCGGTCAATGCAGACACTCCGGTACTCCTCAGCAACCTCCCGCCAAGATCCCACAACCCATCACCCCGTCCATATGCACACGTCCGAAACAAAGGACGCCGAGAGGTATAGTACAATGCAATACGAAGCGAGGACGAAGGTGGGGACCGGAGAGGAGTTGCGGGTTGCTCAGCCTCGTGTTGCGAGCGTTGATGATGGAGGGGATCAGATCGCATAGCTGGCGAAAGAGTCCATCATCAGTACAACTCGCGTACTTCGTATCAGGATCAAAACTCACCGGAAGAACCTGTTTTGGAGATCGGTAAGGTCTTGCTCCCCGGCCTCAGCACCGAGCCGCTGGATCGTTTCTTGATCCATCTGGTCCTCGATGAATTGGCGCTCCCGCTTGGCGTTCACCCGAACGTAGTACTGGCGCCAGGCGAGGGCGATGAAGAAGTTGAGTCCGAAGCAGATGACGCTCATCAGAAGACCGGGGATGTAGCGAGGAGCGTCCTGCGCGCGGAAGCACAGAGGCCCGACTGCAAGCCATCGTCAGTGGGTGTGAAGGACCGAGGTAGCTAGATCACATACCGGCATTACCGGCACAGTACGAAATAAAGACGACCGCCGAGACCGCCGACTTTTTGGTCCGACCTGCAAGGGATGGATCAGCCTGTCGTCAAGCAACGCGCGACGGACGAAGACTCGCCAGCGATGTTCGAAGGAATAAGCGACCACGACAAGAAGAGCGAGACAGCAAATATCGGGAGTGTGAAGAGCGTCACATATTTGCCCCACTTGTTGCTGTTGGCGGGAAGGACGGCGAGGGCGAGGAGGCCCGCGAACGGTGGGATCACGAAGAACGCGATCAAGAGGAATCGGATGTTGGGGTTCCTCTTGAGAACGATTATGAGGCACACAAAAACGGCGACACTGAGGAGTGGGTGTCGCGTTAGTCCACACACATACACCCCCAGGATGCGTTTCAAGCGTACCTAAATTCCGAGATGGGCATGCTGAGCAGGATGGTGTTCAGGGAGCTAAACCCCAAACCCCTGATGATCAGGCTCTGAAACGTCACGAGCCCACCGTTCGGCATCGAGATCTGCTCGCGAGCGATCAGCGCGTCAACCAGCGAAAGAGCACAATGCAGGACGCACCAAGAAAGTGAAAGCTGCGATGAAGTAGACCTGGGGGTCGCGGAAGCACTCCCAGACTTGCTTCCAGTTCCAGGTGTGGACTTCGTGCGAGTTCGTCTTGGAGCTGACGATGCGCGCCTTGACGTGCGTCTTTTGCGAAGCCGTGAGCCAGCGAACTCGGTCGGGCGATCCGAGGAAGAAGAAGACAACCACCTGGACGGCAGAAGTTGGTTTAGGTTCTTTCGCAACAGTCGGCCAGAATCAATCGACGTACTCCCCATGCGCACGTGATGGCACCAAGGAAGAGGTTGATCGTCTTCCAGCCCGGCAACGAGCCTGGCCTGCGAAAGACGGAGCGCTCAGGTGGGGCAGGCGAGAAGAGCAGTGCAGGTGACGTACGTGTCCAGGGAGTGCTTTCCCAGCCCATATATCAAGATGCCCATGAACGTGGCGAATGCCTGATTCATAGACTGAGGAGGGTGCACGTGGGGGAGAAAGAGAGCGAGTCGTCAGCTGAGGCAACGGCGAGGGTCGTAGCGGCGGTACTAACCGACCAGATGAGAACCCGGGACGCATGCTCTGAGGTTGTGTAGTATTGGGAGATCAAGAGCAGAAATCCGGGCGTAATTGCGCTCTCCAAGGCACCTGCGAACGAGATGTTGGCCGGGACATTTCTCGACGGTCGCCCGCTAGACGACAAAAACTCACCAATGAAGAAGCGGACGACCATGAGACTTGCGAACCCGTTGCAGGCGGCGATGCACATGACGAGACCTCCCCAAATCACCATGACCAGGCCTAGGACAGCGCCGGTGCTGTTCGGCGGTGCGTCAGTGACGTCTTTAACACAGCGAATGCCACTGTGCCGCACCTGTAGCGCTGCATGAGCCAAACGACAGGCCACTCGGCTAAGAGGTAGCCCATGTAGAAGATCGTGGTGAGGAGGGCGAAATCAGAACCCTTGAGGTTGTTGTCTGTCAGAAGTCCGAAAAGTGCGGAGTCTGTGTGGCTGTCAGCGCGAGCGCAAGAGCGAGAAGCTCGGACTTGTGTAAGATGACCCACAGCTCAAGCTCGTCTTGTCAGCAAATTGGATGCCGTCTAAAGGTGGGTGGCGTCAGCGTGAAGACAGTGGTTGTGCGGGACCAAGACAACTCACAGGAGATGCACCTGATTGAGTGAGGATCGAGTCAGGCATGAGACTTGAAAGTCAACGAAAAGTCAGGTGCGTACATGAGCGGCATTAAAAAGTAGTCCAGCCGACGCAGAAGCTTGCCGTCCTCCTCTGGCGTATAAGCGCCGGTCGCCGCTTCGCTCGCCTCGAGGGACGATTCCTTCACCGGCCCGTCGAGCATGAGGGTGGCCTGGCCGAGGTCGGCCTTCTCAGAAGTTTTGTCGTCCATGGTGAACGTGAAGGGGAGATAAGGGCGGAAGAGTGGGGTAGGGGAGGAGGAAGAGAGAGCGACGGGCGGCTGATTAGGACAACGGCCGCTTAGGCCTGGACTGCGGGACTCGGGGCCTGAGGAAGGTGTGCGGGGGCAATCATCGCTGGTTTACGCGCTGCTCAGGCGGGAGCGACGAAAAGAGTGGGCGCGCCGGCACAAACGCGAGCTCGGCCGGACCGGGCTGGCGCGCGCGAGCCGAACGCCTGTCGCAGGCGCTGGCGACTGACAACGCGGGGAAGCGTCGGTCCGTCAGGATAAGGGTGGAGTCAGGTCCGTAATCTCGAGCCAGTGGCGCCGAGGCTGGTACACGCACCCTAATTGGCGCTCGTCGGCCGGACCGTCGACAGCGATGCGCCTCGGACTCCGCCATCCCGTGCAAAGAGTGGGGCGCGGGGAAACAGCGGGATAAGGGGTACTGCCGAGCTTGAAGCGCCTAGGTTGCCCCAGGATCGTCAGACTCGATGTAGGGCTGGGCGGCGGGCCCCCACTCCCGGTCCGACTGCCGCGCTGCGAAGGTGCTCGTTGGGCGTCAACCGGTCGCATGGAATCAATAAAGCAGTGCATCCTACTCGCACGACTAGAACTTCGTTCTGACGACTTTGCGACGCTACCTCAGGGAATGGATTGGAGAATCGGCAGCCATCAGCTCCACCGGCGTCGCTGGTCGGCACCCAGAGGTGTGCACCGAGGCTCACCTCTGGGCTTTCAAACAGGGGCGGCTCTTTGCGTATGCACGTGTACGTGCCACCCATCCGAGCCTCACGAAGGGTACGTCGACGGTGCTCCTCGTCCGCCTGCTGAATGACGTCGTTCAGCTCGCCAGCACAGCTCACGTCGCGCCACCTATGCGGCTACCATTCCCAGAGCCCGCTAGACGAGTGGGCACCTCCATGCTTCCCGCGCAGCACCCGCTCGGCGACGGTGCGCGCAGAGGTGCCCAGACGGCGGTACGGCTTTTGGCGGGAGGAGCAGGGTCGAAGCGAAAGCCAGCAGAACGCGAAAGCGATGTGGAATCCCGTGGGGTTCTTGTTACTGCCGTCCGTCTGGTGGGACCGCTCGCGCCCGGCTCTACGCTCGCTCTCCGTTCTCGGTCTCGGTCCTCCGCCCGTTGGTGTGGCCTTTTTACTCCAGCGACTTGAGAAGGGCCTCGAGGTCGAACCCTGGCGCGTCCGGGTCGGTGATGACTGGGGCAGCGGGTGATGGCGAGGAAAGTCGGTAAAGGTGGGCGGGCGTGGTGCGGGCGAGAGGTGACGGGGAGCAAGTTGGGGTCAGCCTCGCGCAGCAATGGCCGCATCCGCCTCGAGCGCTTCGATCGAGCCAAACAAAGTCACTCACGCCCGTTGCTGTTCGCCTGCTTCTGTGCCCACGCCTTCTTCGCCTCCTCGATCCAGTGTTCCCGCTTCTTCACCTCGGCTGCGGCGGAGCTCGACTCGTACTTGGCCTGCAGTGTCCGGCGGTGAAGGACTCCGTAGAAGATGCCAGTCACGAGGGCAGAGTACCGGACGACCTGCGCGTGCGTGGTGCAGCGTCAGCGAGCTGGCCGGGGTGCGCTTGGACGACGATGGGCGGCCTCCGCTACGCCCCCAGCGTCCCTCGTTCCCACGATCTCTGCGAGCCTGCCCGCGTCCGTCAATCATCCCGCACGAATCCTCGCGAGCCCGTGCTCCCCGCGTTCGTGTCCGTGCGCTGGCGGAAAAGATTGGGGGGGGGGGCGAGGCGCAGCGCTGGCGGCCGGGTGTCGGCCTGTATCGGGACACTCACGTTGACAGCTGGCGACACCATTCTGAGTCCGGGGGGGCGAGTTCTCGGTTCCTCGAGAGTGTTGGGGAGGTAGAGTACGCCGGGGGGTCGGAGAGAGACGAGTGGGCGGAAGCAAGCGACCGCGCATCGGGCGAGCTCGCACCAGTGCCAAACCGTCGCTTGCCATTGAACCTCACGCCAACGCACCCACGCTTTCGGACCATGAGCGCATCGGAACCCCTTAGGTGGAACGGGAGGTACCAGCAGACGATCACGCTCCAGCGGCGCACCAAGGGGTGAGCCAGCCGCACCTCACGAGCCGCATGCAGCGCACGAGCTCATCGCGCCGCCCAAGTGTCTACCTCGTCACTTCGGAGATCACGAATGCGATCGAGGCAGGTGCGTCAAGCCTTCGGGTACTCTGCTGCCCAGGTTCCGTCGAGCTCACACCGTTTGTGCTCCGCAGGGCTCAAGGAGACCCAGGTGAGGCAGCGGCATCGCACGGGAACCTACTGCGAGTTTGGTAGTCGGACGAGCTACGCTCCTTCCCACGAATGGGATGCAGCTGGAAGGCGGGGATGCCGCGACAACCGAGTGGAGAGCTGGCACGCGTTCGTTGACGTCCTCTCCCCCACACAGATCGGCATGCTGCACCTCTTCATGCAGTAAGTCGTCCTCGAGACGTTTTCTTAATTATAGACGTTCTGATCTGCTTTGCCTAAAGGCACACCTCCGCCGCGTTGAGCATCAACGAGAACGTGAGTCGTATGGACCTGGTCAGCTTCGCCGAACGAACAAACAACTGATGTGGCTTGCGAATCACAGTGTGATCCCGAGTACGCTTCTTTCCGTCTTCTCTCGAAGATGTTCTGACCCAGCCTCACCGCCAGTGTGCGAACGGACATGTCGAACGTCCTCGACCAGGCAAGTTCCCTCGACCCTTCGCTGCCTCGGAGCGCGACTTAGCAAGCCCGATGCATCAGATCGTCCCGGAATCCTTCGCGTGGGACCACGTCGACGAAGGTACGCGTCTCGGCTGCTCGTGACTGCCGCGTCCGTGCCCCTCTTCTCACGCTTCCCCACAGGACCGGACGACTCTGTCTCGCACAGCAAGTCGAGCCTCGTAGGCGTCAGCGTTCAAATTCCGATCCAGAAGGGTCGACTCCTCCTCGGCACTTGGCAAGGTGAGCGCCCCTGACACTTCTTCGACGATGCATGCGACGACTCACATCCCATCTGCCTAGGAATCTACCTGCTCGAGTTCAGGGAATTGGCCCACAGCCGAAAAGTGGTGGCAACGATGTGAGTCCCGCACTTCTGCTTCGCAAGCTCGGCACTGACCCGCTACTGCCGCAGCATGTGAACGAGGTTCTACCTCTGAAAGACACCTCTGTACATATCACGACCAGCTTTAAGCACACCGCCCGACAGCAAAGCTCCAGACCTGCAAGACGCCGGTCCTTTGCCGCGAGGCGCTGGACGACAGGCCCCGCGTTCGAGTGCGAGGGTGGAGTCAAAGTCCCAGAAGTGTCCGGGAGCGCTCGTCTTTAAAGTTTGGCAAAGGCAGTTTTGGAGCACCTCTCGGAGAGCAGCAGCTGCGAGCACAGCAAGTGTTTCAAGCACCCTCGCACTCGCACCAGGCTCAGCTCTCGACGCCCGCGAGCTCCAGGGTAAGCGCCACTTGGTAGCAGGGTTTCAGTAAGCGGGAGTTACTCAAGCGAGCCAATAAATGCTCACTCTTCTCCGCGCGCAGGCCAACGATGTCCGAATTGAGATCCTCCAGCATCTCCACCAGGCGCGGCACGTCGACGTTCGACGCGAGCGACTTCGAGAAGGGTGCCGGAGAAACTCAAGACGAGTAACGATCAGCCCGGTGCCACGAAGGATGAGCGTGCAAGCACGCACCGGCGCTGGCGTCCGTGACCCTCACCAGCTCCGCTTCGAAGCGAGCAACCTCGGTCGCCCGCGCATCCCGATCCGCCTTCGCGACCTCGAGGTCGTGCCCGAGATCCTTGACGTCTTTCTGCGCCGCCTGCAGCCGCAGGTTCGAATTGCTTTGGAGCTGGCCGGGACCCCGACTGGACGACAGACGGGCAATCTGGGCGCGCAGCTGGCGCGCCTCCTTCGCCTCGGCTTGTGCGTTTGCGGCCGAAATTCGGGACACGGGATCGTTTTGCGACGTTGCGAGTGTCCGTTCGAGTTCGAGCGCGTTGGACTCCTCGGCGGTGATCTCGGCCGTCACCGAGTCGAGCTCGCGCTTCGCTTGGGCGTGGTCGATGGTCAGGTCCCTCAGGCCGAGCTCCGCAGACGCAACTGAAGCCTCGAGACTCGCGATCCTTGCCTTGTAGCTGCATTGTGGACGAGGGTCAACCGCGAGTCGGCGCCTCGAGCAACCGACCTCGAGCTCGCATCGGTGAAGTCAAGTCAGCGCACCTCTCGATCTTCTTCGCCTCCTTGTCCTGAGCTCCACCCTTGTGAGCTCGAGCTCCGCCGCCTGACCTGTATCTCGCGAGCTCCCCGTCGAGGCGGTCGGCCGTTGCTTGAAGCGCGGCGATGTGCGCCGTGGGGCTCAAGGCGAGGTCGCCCGACTCGTACCGCTGGACGTGTCGTGTGAGGCCCTTGGACGTGCTGGGGGAATCCGGCATCGCTTGTTGGTCGGAGGAAGCCATTGCGTTACCCAAAGAGTTGGTCGTTTCAGCCTTTCAGGGGCGGCGGCCAACGTCTCTTTCATTCGAGGTGGCTGCCTCTCAGTGCTGGAAGAAGATCACGGGCTGTGGCAGAAAATCTGAGCCAGGCTGAGCGCCGACCTGGACGGATGGACCGCCTTCCTTGCTCACCTCAACCACGGCGATGCTCAGGGACTCGACGTCGAGCGGACGGCGTGAGGTGCATCAAGCTCGAGGGGACCAATTTTCTTCTTGCCCTCGACATCAAAGTTTGGGCGGACCTGCTTGCGTTTAGAACGACGCGACGTCGTTGCGAAGAAGACCAGCGATGCGAAGGCGCGAGCTCGACCTGCATCCGGCGTCCACCCCGAGCTTTCTCCGTCTGATCTCGGCGACGATTCACAGAGGAGGTGACGCAGGGATGTACATGACGTGAAAGGAAGGGAGCCCCCAGTCGAGAGGCGCTCCGGTTCCGGTCCGGAGACGGTGGCGCATGACGACCTGGGAGGAGCGGCGTCGGGTCCTTGACTTGGATGCTGGTGGGTGACCACTCTGTGGTATGAGTGTAGATTCTCGCTGCTTAAGTGAGACTCGGGCAGGTGCGAGTCGTACTTCAGGCATTCGATCTAGACAGCACCGCACCCTCCTCGTTGCTCCTCGCGCTCCTACACTTGCCACCCACACACAATCGCACCGTCCTCCGCACGGAGCGACCGCCGCCCGCGCTGCCCCGGGTCCCGGTTCAGTATCCGCCGGAGGATAACCCCGCCCTCGTGCAACCCCCGCGCAAACAGATCTGCAGCTAGCTGCCCGTTGCGCAACGGGAGCCCAAAATCAATGTCCGACACAGAATTACAAACGATAGTAAAGTGGGGGGTGGGGGTGAGTCGGAGGGGTGGACCGGGGCAGCAAGGACGACAGGACGCGCGCGAGGCAAGGGGAGTGGCAACAAATGGGGATGGCGGACGAGCGAACGCGAGCGGGGACCAGCGAGACCACCCAAATGAATAGGTGGCCCCGCTCAACGAGACAGAGGGCCTACGACAGGAACGAGTACCCCTCCATCGCGCCCTGCGCGTTGTTGGGGTTGTACGCGCCGCCCCAGCCCATCGGTCCGGTGCCGGCAGCGAGGAACTGATGCTGCTGCATCGCGTGCTGCTGCTGCTGGAGGTGCATCGCGAGCAGCGCCGCGCCGTGCTGGCCGCCGAGCATGGCCGGGTTCATCGCGCCGCCCATCTCCTGCAGACCGGCTCCAAACTGGTGCGCCTGCATGAAGCCGTACTGCGCCTGCAGCATCGCCTGCGCCTGGGCCGTCTGCTGCGGCGTGAGCTG
>ERZ1463038.774-NODE-774-length-11330-cov-15.314235_pt1 | contig 11330 bp, 15 predicted proteins | sample MGYA00564479_ERZ1463038 | MGnify/ENA primary metagenome ERZ1463038 (study PRJEB39244, sample SAMEA3635134) | Helicobacter pylori | study: EMG produced TPA metagenomics assembly of PRJEB11511 data set (Assembly of a 5300-year-old Helicobacter pylori... | reverse complement strand
CTCTTCGATCTGCCCGAGGCCACGCACTCTTCATAGATGTGCAGTACACGGCGTAGTCTTCGACAGAAAGCATGGTCGCCTGGCAGCGGAAAGCGTTGACGGGTGGCCGCAAACGCGCGGTTGGAAAAGACACCAGTCGTGATACAGCAGCAAGAAGTGACCATTTACGCTCCTAGACCCAAGAAGCGGGCCACCGCTGCGAGAGCTTTCCTTCCTCAACAACCGGCAGTGGCTCCAATGCGGACCTCTGGACATACAAATACGGCAAGGTGACGTTTGAAGTCCTCGCTGATGCTCTTTAGAAGACCGCTGACCAGGTGATTGTCCTGTCCTAACTTCCCCTTGTCAGACTAGCTGGAGTGGCTTGAGTACCCCTTATACCTCTTCGGCTTGACTCGTGTTTTCTAAGCCGGCCCTGCTTCACTCGGCCGTGCTGCAAATATGGAGACGGTATGAGCAGTAGAAGCAACTCGTACCGCTGTTTGGCCTCCCACTACGGTCATCTCAAGCTTTCATCTGAAATCACAGAGGCTTTGCGGTGCGCTGGCTTGGATGTTTGCGCAACACCTGTAGACTTATATCCAAAAATATTGTCCTCAGACATCGGATCAGGCACATCCTCGATTATTTTGATTGTGCTTCGAGAAAATGGTGTTCGATGCCATCAAGGACTCGCGGCTCCCACAACAAAGTCAGTGAATAGGTCACAACCCAGGTCCCCGTGGCGACTGCAGCTCAGCTCGAGGAGGCAACAAAGCGTGCTGCCTGCTGTCGCAATCCAAAAGATCTCCCCAGTAAGCCAGGATGCCCGTTCAGCCATCCTACCGAAGCTGGGAGACCTCTTGAGGGCAAGACCGAGGAGATCCAGAAACATCCTAACAAAGGAGCAAGGCAAGCTGGTAGTTAGTGACGCATGTCTTCATACCAAAAAGGCATTCGAACTACGCGACAGGATGTCATCGCTGCAGGGGACGTTGGAGTTGGAGGACCTGTGGCCTCGCTGCGTGCCGACGCGAATGAGTGCTTGCCCACCGAGTCAATCGTCGACCCACGCCTTTAGACTTTTTTTTGCTGATGAGCGACATGGTCTATCTTTGCCTATTGCTCCGCTGACGTTGACTTCACAGACATTGTTCCGTGGGTCCAGGTGAGTGTTTGCTTCCCAACGACGCCGCTGATCCCCGTCAACGCTGTAAGCAGGACACTCTTTGATCCTCAAGCCCGTGCCCTTCACCCTTTCTGCAACATCAAGATGATCAAGCTGCTCCAAGAGTATCTCCGCAGCATGTCCGACTTTGATCCCTCTGACACGCTTGGCACGTCCAAAGCCCATCACACTCTTCGCGCTTTTTCTCCCACGCTGAAATCTCACTGGGGGAGCTGCGGGTGCAGTCGAGGGAGTCCTCGCCTCCTCGAAGGCAGTTGGACGATCCTCTCGCACCCGCCTGCAGACGGCCGGGAGCACCATTTTTTGATCCTGGTAGGCCCCGATAACGTCCATTTGCTCCAGCAAGCGACCTCGAGCTGGCGGATGGCAATCTCGGCACCGGCGGCCGCGCGAAGCGGTAGCCCGAGTGCTGCCAGCTTTGTCTGGCCTGGCCTTGAGGCTCCCTTGAGCAGAAGACTGGTGTCTTAAAGAAAAAGAGTCTCGGTATGAACGCTCATTGTCTCGCGGAATGTAAGCGCGGCCCAGTGTCGTCGACCAGCCTCGATGACCGACAGGGGAGACCAGGGTGGGCCGCACACTGAACTGGCGGGTAGGCGTCCATTGTAGGAGAAGCTGAGGACTTTAGCGTGTTCCTGCGTGGTATCGACATCTAGACTACGGGGTTTAGGCGCTGACCGTGCCCGCGTCGTGCAGGGTCGCGTCACGTCCGCACCGAGTGCCACCAGAATAGTACTTCGTTTCATCCTTGTTGCTCTCAACAACCCGAGTTTCCAGTGTGGGATTCCGCAAGAGCTATGCTGTGACAGCGCCAAGATGATTCTGTCCGCGTGTTCGCACTTCTCCTTTTCTATGATTGCTCAAGTGTGCACTAAGGATGCGAGTGACTTGATGAACTGATCAACTGAGATGTGCTGCTTGACGGGGTTGTCCTCTCTTGCTTTGGGTCTACTCTGCTGCAAGCTGACACCATTTCCGTATGCTCTACGTATCTGAGTATTTCTCCGCCGTGACTTTTGGTGAAAGGTGCGGTCGGGCGGAGATGGGAATCACATATTTCAGACCTCTGAGTGGTGAGCAAAATTGCAGAATACTCCTGGGCGATTCTCATTGCGTTCCAGGGGCAGCTGTCGGACAAGGTGAAGGAAACACGTCCGTAGCCCAAGCGTTGCTCTCAACCCACCTGTGGCGGCTTGTGACTGCTCTTGTTCCTCGCCCACTCTTTAATTGAACTACGTCCACACACCATATGAGTCCTCAATAGGTGAGCGCCCACGGGCCGGTCTGTGTGCCGGCGACCCTCCGTAAAGGTCCGGATTTCCGCCCCGCCATCGCTTCTAAACGCTTTGCTTTTAATATACTTTACTGATACTCTTCTCTTTGACACGCTGCCCTTTTGCTCACTACTAGTTTACCGTTGAGGTTGTGCACCGTCTTTTGACTCGCACTGTACTCTCAACTACGCTATCAAGTCCGTCACGCGGAAGCCCGTTGCGCTCGGAGTCGGCAGTGCCGCGCGGCGGCTGTCGCAGTCTCCCGTTCCATGTAGTTCACTTGGTCTGGCTCACCTTGGTTCCCGTGTGAGCCAGCTCTCCCTGGAATACACTGTACGAGCACTTTTTGCAGCACCACACCTCACTCCACTACCGCCGTAGAGCCAGTGCCGCACCGTCCCGATTGACACAAAGTGTGCTGCCTGCCGCCCCACGTGTTAGCTTCACCGCTTTGCAGGATAGGGTAGCAAGAACCATTGTGCATCCACTTCATCTTTGAGGCCGAGTGTTCTTTCCCAGAATGCCTCGGGGACCGCGCCGCCCGTTCTCCCTTCGCCGCTGGCCAAGCTAGGTTGATGTACCGATAAAAGCAGTAGTCTGGCATAAATATAAATGCTTGTAAAACACTGCCTAGCCTTTGATCCGGCACCAGCCTATCAATCCGTCTTTGGTTACCACGCTGTGGTCGCCGAAGCTTAGTCCAATCACCTGTAGGCGAACTGCATTGCTGATGATTGTTGGTAATAATCAAAGTCTCACATGATCCTTGAATTATACACACCTTTCTCCCTTGGTGTCTTGAGGGTGACAATCTTTGCTTTCTCGGTGCGTACATGGCAGTGTCTCCAGTCTGCAGGCAGTGCGGCTGGAAGCAAGCTCATCGGCAAGGACACTTACATCCTATGAAGAGGCTCCGATCTGAAATGTTGTGAATTGATCACATCATTGTCTCGACGAGGGGGCGTCAGCTACGGCGGACTCCGCGATGCACGTGATGCGCCGACGGAGTCATCTTCTGCCGCCTCTTTGTCTTGTGGGTGGACTTTGAAAAGGGGGAGATCAACCTATCGGGTCGTTGAGACGTGTACGGAGGCAAGCGCAAGGACGATGACCTGCAGGCCAAGGACAGCACATTTAGCGTGCACCACTGTGATGCTTTGATACCCCCGAGTCTTCTACCTTCATGAAGGGATGTAGAATAGAAGCGCAGCAATAGCTCTAGCATGCAATGCACTCTGCGGTACAGGAGACTTAACCCTAAGACTATTTGCATGGAATCGAGCCGGTAAAATGTCACCGCACATCCATCCTATCACTCACAAATAAAGATGGACCAAGAGATTGCGAGCATTGAGCGCACAAACAATCCGAGTGCATCTTTTGGGTGTCGGTGATACCTGGAGAAGATGCTTGTCAGCAAATGCCCAGACGTCTCGCTGTGGAGGAAAGGCTGGATTGGCAGTCGGAAAAGTGGTGCACAATGTGCGCCGGTTGACGGTCCCTTGGGGGATGTGATCAATCACACGGTTCAATCACTGTTCCCGGATATGCCCAGGTTACTCTTCTAAGGGGCTGAGCCATCAGCGGCATCTGTCACCGTGATATTCAAGGTCCAGGTGAAAGATGAGATACAAATGAAGTAACGTCAATAAGCGAGCAACTCAGGAACCTTTCGCTCTCCCTCGAGTAGCGAAAGCTCAGAGCAAGTCTGAGACACAACGGCATCACTGTGACCGGACCTCATGACCGAGAAGGGGACCTAGACAACCCGAGCCTCACAAGGTTGGGGTCAGATTGTCGAGCAATCAACCCAGCGTGGCTCACCCATGGCCAACGAGATTTTCACAGCTGTCTCACGTCAACCAACAGCCTTTAAAATCAGCCCCTGGACCAGAATGAGTATCTTCATGATGTGATCTAGTGCTCTCCATAGTGGTGGTGAGAAAACTTTGGCGCCTCAACTCCACAGACATCCTACCCTCTTGCACCTACCTCGCCTATGCCATTTGACCTTGTCACAGCTCTCTTTGCCCTAAAAGCGGCTTCAGAGGGTGTGAGTGCCCCACTTTGGAGCCCTGTGACCACCGGCAAGCTTTGGCCCCAATTCATTGCGCTGTTGAGAGCTTTGACCCTGCAGGATTCCACTCGACTTGGTCCATTTCTAGGACCGCATGAACTGAAACAATGATTCCGTGGATCTCCCAGAGCTCCACGGAGATATCCCATCGACCAAGGACCAATGGAGAACAGCTGACTAGCCCGCGAGCCCAGTCCTATCCATATGGCCGCGGAGGCCTTCTCCGGCACCCGGCGCCTAGAAAATGCCAGTTAGGACTGCTAAGACAAATTATTAGTGATGAGAGCGCCGTGTCGGTAAGCTTTGCTGAAGACTAAGCACTCAGGCGCGACGATGGGGAGGGTGCATGCTTTATAATCTGCCTCAACCACGGAAGTAACAAGCTCGCCTTTCTCCAGCGCCTACGAGTGCGTCAAGGCGGCGAGAACCTGAATGGAGACCACTTGAGTTGACCAAGAATAGCAGTGATGGCGGCACTGTTTCCAAGAGGCTGTAAGACGCACTTTGCATCTTATTTGGTCTTCCGGGAATTGTACGCCCCGTCGGGTCAAAACGGGAATCGACGTGCCACCTGTGCGTGCCTGGGGTGGATGTGGAGGACGCGCGCTCTTTGCTGCAGCAGAGCCGCTCAGCATTCCGTTCTTTGACCAAGAGGTACTCGAAGCTGTACAAGGGCAATCCTCAGATATTACAGCAGCCACTGAGCTGCTAGAGGCAGATGAAGTTATGAGAGATGGAAAAAGAGCGAGGATCCTCACGTGACGAGTGATGACCTCAATCATCGACCCGCTCTGTGCGGCACTTTTTATGGAAGCTGTGCCAAGAGAATTACTATTTCCTCCTCTCTCTTGTCCATAATCGTGTATGCTTTCAGCTTAGCACCGGTACTTTGATGAAACACCGGTCGCGTTGCAACAGCTGCTGCACGCCGGCAGTTGATTGCTCACCTACTCCCTCAAGTATGGCGGGACACAGACACGCAAGCATCACGACCATTCCAGCTTCATTCACGCCGGTTTAAATTGCAGCCAGTGATTTTAACATCCACTCTTCTCCGTCGGCAAGCTCCTTAACCAAGCGCCCGACCATCCGCTCCAACCCAGTCCTTGAGCCGCGCAGCCCCCTTCCCACGGTGTATGACACACAGTTCTGATGGCGCACAATCTGATCAGAGTATCAAGAGTAACTTCATAGTGCTGGTCAAGAATACTGCTGGGGGATGTCCTTTAGCAAAGAGTTGAGATTCTCGGGAACCCGGGCAAGTACAGCTTATTTAAAGAGCATGAGCTTTGTAGGTGAGGGCAATGCCGTCATCGCGCATCTTAGAGGTGCTCACATTGTTGTTTTGAAGTCTCCACCACTAGCCACCGCCTCCTGCACAATGTGCTGCCGAAGGCACTCGGTCTGTCTTGCCTCACGGGTCCGTTTTCCTTGTCTTTAGCCTAGACTTACCCACTTACAGGTCACTCAAGATAGCCCTTCTTAACCGCACGTGTGAATCTTGTGGATTTCAAGCAACCTGTCTTCTGCTATTGCCATCTACAGGTCAACACCACGTCAGCCTTGCTTAGCCGCCTCATTAAAGTGCATCAAGCATAATCGTAGCTTATATAGAGATTCAAGTCATCAGCTGTAATGCCCTCCGCTTCTCTGTGTGAGAACTTTGAGATTGACCTGACAAGCTGTACGGTGTTTCCCAACGGCTGGTTCACGCAGGGACTTCAACCGCGATACCAAGGACTGGGTCCAGATGAAGTCGCGGCCCAATCGGGATTGGGCGGCCAAAAAGCTGTTGGGAGATTCAGGAAACACTTTCTGAGAGGGAGTGGTCAAGAAACGGTGTGTGGTGCGGTGCGTGCGGTGCGCGGATCACTCGACATGCATGCGCCACCGACGCAGTGTACGGGAGGAGTGTAGGCATATTGTTCATGAAGCGTCCTCTAGTACAAAATACCTGCTGTCCTAGACTTTGAGTCAAGTGCTGACATAGATGATTAGTGCATCACCGGTTCTTACACCTGAACCCGCGCGCGCGCCCCAGCTCTTGCCTCCACCGCTGCTACGGGGACCTCCTCGACATCGGCACCCCCATTTGCGGCGCCAGGTACTTCCTCACCTTCGGTCAGGACCACACGAGCAAGCAAATCGGTAAGTCTCCACCGTCTGTGGCTCACGGCGCAATCAACAGAATGTCCTTGACATGTAGATATGACGGGTGAGGACTCCACGACCGACGCTATAACACCTGCAACAAGCCGCTCACCGGCCGGCTGTACCACATCTTGTCCATTCTGCTAGGCAGCCAAATCCACGGCAGCCACATCCACTTTGTCAACGCGCTAATGGTTCATCACGTTTGGTACAGTACCAAGTTTGCGACCAACTATGTGTTCTGGCTGAGCCAATGTCACAATTCTATCAGCAAGTCTGCCGCACCTCTGCATAGCTGCATTTCGATCACAAGCATCAATGCCAGCAGATGTTAATCTTTTTTGAACTTTATTCCTGCAACCCCGACGCAGCCTTCACCCTTAATCTGAGCAAATGGGTGGCTTCGAACCTTAGTCCTGGAAAGTGCTGTTACTTCATGGCCAGGGTGTACCTATGTCAGCCTCGCATGCAGATTGTCTTGGAGCAGCTGCGCGAGTACGGTCCCACTTGGGCTAAGGTGGCCGGTCCGACGTCCCCGTACCTGACAATCTCTAACTATGCGCACGGCTCTACACACCTCACCTTTGAAGTCTGATGACTGGTCACAAGAGATCCTCTCATCAAGCTTGCCGTTCGAGCCCGGTCGCCCGACCTCGGTCTCCACTTTGATTCACTGGCCAAAGAGGAGATTACGGAAGGATCTCCTCCCTGCGGACCTCCAGTGGACCAGTCAATACCTTTACACCTGTGTCGACCGCGACAGCAATGCCGTAGGCCCACTGCAGAGCGACCCCGCTTCAGTTGCCACTTCGGTCGCACAGTCCCCTGTCGAGGGTATCATCCTGGCCAAGGATACCTTCTGTCTGCAGGCAATCAAGGCCATGAGCTACATCTTGGCAAGTGCCCTTTCTAGCAACCTCATGCGCCGCCAGTTGCTGGTGCGGGATGCGCTCGCCGACGTCCAGGAAAGATAGTAGTTTGCCATTCTGTACTCTGCAAAACATTGCATGACTCTCAATTAAGCTTACTGCTGGATGTTTGATAGTGAGAGCAAGGAGAGAGGAGCGTTCCAAATCAGGGACAAGTGCGGGTCCGTCAGGGTCACGTGCGCTGCGGGCTTCGCAGCCCAAAACGAGAGCGTCAGGCGCACGTGTGATCCGAAAAGGTCACTGGTGAAGTCACGTGGGAGCTTATTACGAAGGTGAGCGTCCGGGAAACTGAGTGTGAGCTCACCGAGGGCTCAACGTGGGGGGGAGGGGGGTGAGGGAGGGCGGGGAACAGTTGACTGCTCGCGTGCAACAAGTACTTCACATCGTGCCAAACATTCAACCCTGAAGCCCTGCGCCCCAATCACCCCAATCACGCCCAATCCTTTCTCACTGATGCTTTCCTCACCCACAACTGATGATGTGTGAATCTCGATTTGTTGTGCTTCTCTCTGAGGCTCTCAACGTGTGCCACCTCTTCATATGTACAGCTGACAGACTTCTGACAAGTAAGTCCTAATAGGAAATAAAGTTCTCTTCAATCCCCACTGCCTGGGCCAACACTACATACCACAACTCCACCATCCGCAATCCCCACTCACACCCGCGCGCTCTGGCAGCTGCCACCTGGAATAGAAGCGGAAGACCGGTCCAGATCCACTATCAAAGCTCCCGTGAGTGCGCAGCACCCCTCATCCCGCCGACAGATCTTCAGCACCCTCGCGATGTCCTCCCACCCTGCTTTCCATGTCTCTTGCAACAAATAGCTCTTCCGAACACAAGAGCTCGCCAGCGGTCCAGCGTGCGCATTACTTTGACCATGACATGTCCCCGCCCACATTAATCCCCTCCATCCAGCAAAAGCTCCTAGGAAATACACCAATACAAACTTTGAATTGTGACGAAATTCAGCAGGGTTGTTGAGGTTTCGGGGACTCCCCAACGTGTACGCGCAACTGGAGCTTTGGGTTCACAGCTCACCCTTAGATGCCACAATCCAGGACGTTGACAGTGAGGGCAGGTCGGATGGCGAGGGGACGGCAAGGTATGCTCGGAAGAGTGTGAGGATTGTTAGCTCAAATGGGCAGTCCTGGTAAAGAAGGCGCTGAATGGAGTTCAGCGATGAGCATGAGCCGGAGGTCATGTAGCGAGTGCGTGCTGAATCCTCAAGCTCGATGAAATGTGACCAACATGGTGACGTGTAGCACATTGTTGGGTCCGCAACGAAGATTTGCATGCCTTACCCGCTCGCCGCATTGCCCATCGGACATCACTAGCCTCATCCGCTGCCAACCATGCGCTTTCACGGCTGCCTTGATATCGGGTGAAAGGCTTGCCAAACCTTACTGAGCATTTCGAGCTATGTAATTGTAAGAGAGCAGGTCACGGCATCTCTCACTGCTCTGCCTGTTGCGACCTCATTACCACGCCGGTCATGAAGGTCACTACGGGACCAATCTTCAGGCGCAGGCAACAAGTCCCCAGTACAGTACACCTCAACTTGGCGCCATTGGATCTACGCGTGCCGCGCTCCTTCGTGCCAGTCTGTGTATCTCCCTCCCCACTTGTACCCGTGCACCTTCCCTTCCCCTTCTCCCTCACGGATTCAGAACTCACTCTCCGGTGCTAGCTTAGTTGCTCGTGTCAATAACATCTCACGGATTCAGAATGCACTCTCCGGTGCTAGTCGTGTCGTAATAGGTTATGAGCAGGTCGGAACCCCTCCAGCCAGCCACCTGTGTACACATCTTCAATCCCCCTCCTTTTCGACCGCATCTTTGGCTACCATGAGCCAAGGAGTCAGGGAGGCAACCCCGTCCATTGAATGCATACTCGAGGCCGAGACCGCGGAGCGTACTCGACGCTCTGCACTCGCCACAGCTGCCGCCTAGCCCGGCGCCGCGCTCGTCTTCATCAAGCCGCTCGCAACCACCTTCAAGAATCTTCCCGAGAGCACCCCGCTGTTGGCGCCGCCAACTAACCCTCGTGGAACCGGGTGATCCGCTCGCACCTCCGCCAGGTTGGCGGCTCCGTACTCGTCGTTTGGGACGTTGGGGGAGCTACATCACCATCGTGCACGCGCACGCCGGAGTTGCGTCGGGCGACCGTGTCTGGATTGACAGCGGGGCGAACTACCACCTCGGCAAGAACCTGTCGTGGTTCTTCAACTACCGTGTCCTCCTGACGCCCGAGCCGATCACTGGCATCGCAGGCAGCGCGTCCGTCATCGGAGTCGGCGACATCGCGTTCCTCGCCAAGCTCAGCGGAGGCCAGACGTCGCGATTCGTCTTCACAGACGTCCTACACGCGCCGGGCATTGTCGTGAACCTCATCAGCGTCTCGCGCCTCGACAAGAACGGACTCCGCATAACGGTCAGCAACGGTGTCGCTCGCATGGAGTCAAAGAAGCACACTCCACTCGCAGGGGTGCCTCAACAAGAGCAACCTCTACTCGCTCGACGGCACGGTCGTACTCCCAGCTCAGCAGCAGAGTACGTTCACTCTCTCCGCCACACACACCTCCTTCCCCTCATTCTCCGTCCAAACATGGCATCACAGATTCTCGCCGCCGTTACAGAGCCTCAAAAGCCGTCTGAGTCGTCGGTCCTGGCAGCCAAAACGGAGCCTCACACGGCGAGTGAGCCCTACTGGCTTCAGGAGCGCGCGATGTTGCAGAGAAAACCTATCGTATCCCAGCAGCCATCTTTCAAGACGGCTTCGAAGCATACTGCTAGTATGTCATAGCTTTGACCGTCAGCAAAATAAAGGACTCTCCCTCGCAAAGGATTCAGGGAGGTTCTCGACACATCCGGAAGATTATCAGAGTACTTTCGGCAGCACTGACCAACTCAATCATCGCCGCGAACGATGTACAAGCAGATCTACTAAGTCTTGGCTTATATTCCACCCTCTTCATTGGATCCAGCAGCACTGTAGAGGATCAACATTCAGGAGAGGTTGTCTTTAGATCGTCGAAGGAAGGGTGTTAGATCTTCAGATACGGGGAGCTTGTACCTGCCTGTACGCGGCTACGCAAGCCCCGGTGGTCCTTGCATGTACACAATGTGCAATTGGTTTCCTTCCGCGCGAGAACTCGCCATGTACGTGCAGAACGCCAGAACCGTGCCCCCTCTCATTCCGTCCGGTGCTTTACCTCTAAATACCGCCGAGTACGCAAGTCAAGAGACTTCACAAGATAACAGTATGCATTGAAGAACTCGCTTTATTCTCAAGCCAAAGAGCAGCGTTCGCCAAGACTGATTTGTGGAGGAGAGGCACAGTACGAGAAGCCTCCGACGCCAAGGCCAGAAAAGCTGGGTGAAACTGCTGTTGGACCGCATGATATTCGTTTGCGATTTAGAAATAGGACCAAGCCTATCCGTGGTACTTGTGGGTGCCGTTGTACCCTCCAATCCACAAACTCTTGGAGCAGATCGAGTACGGCGGCCCAGCCAGCACAAAAATTGCTCCTGTCGCTGCGACCCTCTCTTCTCTTAACAAGAACCTCATCACCCATGAAGCACTCGCAGTCACTCTCCATACTCACACTCGCTGTTGTGACTCTGGCTGGACCACTTCATCCTCGAGCACCCTCCGACGAATGCCAGGCTGGCGTGGGAGCGTCGCCCAGCGGCACCCCCGGCGGAATAGTCAGTCACTCCCAACTCCAGGTGAGC
>ERZ1463038.773-NODE-773-length-11333-cov-17.138677_pt1 | contig 11333 bp, 16 predicted proteins | sample MGYA00564479_ERZ1463038 | MGnify/ENA primary metagenome ERZ1463038 (study PRJEB39244, sample SAMEA3635134) | Helicobacter pylori | study: EMG produced TPA metagenomics assembly of PRJEB11511 data set (Assembly of a 5300-year-old Helicobacter pylori... | reverse complement strand
GACGACGACATCACGCTCATGGTTAAGAACTGCATGACGTACAACGCGCCCGGCACGCCCGTCTACATCAGCGCCGTCGAGACGCGCCGCCTCGCGACGGAGATGCTCGCCAAGCTCAGAGTCGACCCGGGCAAGGGCCACAAGCGGGCGAGCGAGAAGAGCGCCGGCGGAGCGTCGAAGAAGACCAAGTACTGAGTGAGAGGTCAACTTGAGCTCTTGAATAACATTTGTTGCTATTGGATTCCGCGCTCGAGAGCTCGCCTTGCACTCCCGTCACTGGGCTGCAGGAGGGTGCTCCCTTACGCGTACGCTCTGACGCTGGAGCAGCTAAGTAGAGCACGCTCTCTCCTGTTCAAGCGAACGATGCCGCCTTCGAAACGAGTCCGGCGAGTCCGCTGGGTCCGAGAGTCCAAGCTCTGATGACTTGGACCGACTTCGCGGACGTCGCGGTTCGGGACCCGCGACCCGACTGCATCACTCGGGACCTACTAGTGTCGCTTCGAAGGGAAGGTGGCGCTCAGGAGGTGGTATGTGGCGTTCGGCGGGAGTCGGGACACAGCATGGACGTCCGGTCCGTGCTTGATCGGGGGCGTTCCACATGCCGCACCCCTCGGTGCCGACGTCCTTCTTCTCCAACGACTCTCTTTCTTTCTATCATCACACACAATTACTCTCGTTTAGCGCTCGCAGAGCGACAACCCAACATGCACTCCCTCGCGACTATCCTGTCGGCGGCGCTCCTCCTGAGTCTCACTGGCTTCACAACGGCCAAGCCTGTCGTGTAAGCCACTGGGTCCTAGACTTTGACTCTCACTGATATCACCTTCTACTCTGACAGAGCTCAATACTGGCCTGGTGCGTCAGTTTCCCGTCGCACGACCACTCGGCTCGACGCTGACCTTGTCCGGCAGCCTACAACGCGGACATCCAGGCACCTGTCGACTTCCCCTGGAGTACTGCTGACTTGGCGTACTACTTCGTGACGACCACGACCAAGAAGGGGTTCGAGGTGCCGTCTGAACAATCGCTTGGAGACCTCAAGACCTTCGTCAAGTCAGCGAAGAAGCGTGCGTCCTCCTGATCTGCTCCCGCTCCATTCACTCACTCTCAGATGATTTCAGACAATGTCAAGACTCTCTTTTCTGTTGGGAGTACCGTGATATACTGCTCGGGCGCACCTCGTCGGTTGCTGAGATTCGCACTTCGCACGCAGGCTGGGACGGAGGCCTCTACTTTTCCGACCTTGTGCGGACACCCAGTGGTCGGAAGAAGTTTGCCAAGCAGTTCAAGGCGTTTGCGGACAAGTACGGCTTTCAAGGCGTCGACATCGGTGAGTCCCTCCGAACATGCTGAACTCCGGAACCCGCGACCCGTTGCTGATTGGACCAGCGCCTTCACAGACTGGGAATACCCTGGATCCCAGGGTATTGGGTGCAACACGATCAACAAGAATGACTCGGCGAACCTCCTCAGCTTCCTCAAGGAGCTGCGAAGCCAGTTTGGGGCGAAGGGCTTGCTCACCGCGGCAGTTTCGACGACTGGCTTTGTTGGCGCCGATGGAAACGCGCTCAAGGACTTCTCACCGTACGCCAAGTACCTGAACTACCTCAACCTCATGACCGTACGTCCCGGGCCCGGAATTCCGCTGCGAAGTCGAGCTCATGCCGTCGCCTTTAGTACGATATCAGGTGCGAGCTTGATCAGATCGCTTGTGTAACATGTTTCTAACCTTATCACAGTGGTCCTTGGTCCGAGAAGACCGGTCCTCTCTCTCCGCTGGCGACGTGCGATGCGGACTCTGGAGGCATCATTGAATCGGTGGATCTCTGGACTGCAGGAGGCTTCCCGAAGTCAAAGATCCTCGTGTAGGTCATTTATTACTCTCCATTATATCCGGTCTGACTCGTCACAGAGGCATCCCGGCGTACGCGATCTCGTGGACAACGAAGAGCTCGAAGCTCGCCACGACGAAGGTCAACGGGCACAAGTCGCAGCTTTACCAGACCCACACCGCCGTCACTCCGAAGGGAGATGTGCACGACATATATTCGACGGACAAGGATGTCTGTGGTGTCCCTGCGACGGGCTACAACGGCCAGTTTAGCTACAAGACTTTGATTTCCGGTGGAGTGCGAAGCTTGGAGATCTGATCTGTCTCGCACCTCGCTGATCGGACACTCACAGCTTCTCTCCAAGGACGGCAAGAAAGGAATGAGAGGATCCACCCGCATCTACGACGACTGCACCTCGACTGTCATCCTCTTCAATCCCAAGACCAAGCAGTTCATAAGCTACGAGGACAGCGTGAGCGTCCAGGCCAAGACGGTGAGCTCCACAACTGTCTCGCGTGATTCTGAAGCTCAATCCCGTTTTTTTATAGGCGTGGGTCAAGAAGCAAGGCCTCGCGGGAGTCATGGTATTCGACAGCACCGGGTTCGATGCGCGAGTCCACGCGACGCTGGAGCACACCCTCGGATGGACGGCGCCCCATGCTCGGCGTCTCCTTCACCATTGATGAAAACAAAGTCCGTGCTGGGCACGCTGACTATTCTCTTCGTGTCCAACGCGGTCCTCGTCGTTCTTGAGCTGCTGATTTTGCGACTCGGGCCCAATAACGCGGTGGCGTTCGGCTCGTTGGCTCTTGCAGGATATTCTCGAGACTTATCACTTCTCGACTTACCACTGCATTGAATAATAACGCAGTCACTCCGAGTAACTGAATTGTCCCGCCACATTGCGTAGGTACGCTCGTGGTGCGAATCCTGGGCCTCGACCGAATGCAGACAGACGATCGGCCAAAGCTCGATCCCCCGGGCAGTGGCCCCCACCCCGTTGTTCGTCTCTCTCTTTCCTCCCAAGCTCTGCACCTGCCGTGTTACTCGACAGTGCCAGCCGCAGCATGCACTCTCTTGCCCGCGTCCTCAGGGTGTCGACGGCTCTCTTGCTCGCAGCCGGTGGCGCTGCGAGCGCATCGCTGCCCGGGCCTGTCATGAGCGCTCCTTCCTACCATCGTGCGCACACCGGAAGGCTCTGACCTACTCATTCAACAGTGCACAGTATTGGCCTTGTAAGTCGTGGCTTGGTTTAAAAGTGGTTGGCACCCAAGAACTGCGCTGACCTGACCTGATGCCTGCAGCTTACAACGCGGCCGTTCAGCCACCAGCCAATTTTCCCTGGGGCTCAGCATCCATTGCCTACTATTTTGTTTTAGGAACAACAGCTACCGGCTTCGATGTACCGTCCGGACGAGCGCTGGGAGACATGAAGCTCTTTCTCCAATCAGCTCGACAGTGTAAGCCACCGAAGCATCTGCCAGATATCGTACTGAACCGCACGTATTAGATAACGTGAAGCCCGTCTTCTCAGTCGGAGGTGTGTCCTCCACCCCCCAGGGCCGTCGAGGCAATTGACGTACAGTTGTTGTCGCAGGGTGGACCGGCAGTGTCCACTTTTCCAACCTCGTCGCCACTGCGAGTGGTCGGTCGAAGCTAGCCACGCAGCTCAAAGCATTCGCGGATAGGTATAACTTTCAAGGTGTTGACCTGGGTAAGTTCAGTCTCTGCTGTGCCTCCGAGTCCACCTCTTGACTTCGCCGGCGCCGTCGCAGACTGGGAATACCCAAACGCACGCGGCATAGGCTGCAACACGATGAGGACAAGCGATTCTGCAAATTTCTTGAGCTTCCTCCAGGTGCTCCGGAGCACGTTCGGGTCGAGCGGACTGCTCACCGCCGCAGTGTCGACGACTGGCTTCGCGGGAGCAGACGGCAAACCACTGGCAAGCTTCGCAGCTTTCGCCAACTATCTGGACTACATAAACTTGATGACGGTATGTCCGCCTGCCGACACTCTCAACCTGAGCTCATGGTGTACCACATTCAGTACGACATCAGGTGCGAGGTGTACAACAAAATGAGCCGCAGTTGTCCAATGCTCACCAGATCCTTTGCAGTGGCCCGTGGACCGAGAAAACTGGCCCACTTTCTCCGCTGGCGACATGCGGTGCGGAGAGTGGCGGTATTATCGCCGCCGTGGCGACCTGGGTCGCGGGTGGCTTTCCCAAGTCAAAGATCCTGGTGTGCGTTCAATCAGTCACCTTGATTCTAATGCCTGACACATAAATTGTTTTCAGTGGAGTCCCAGCCTACGGGGTGTCTTGGACAACCACGAGCTCGACACTTGCCACCACGACTACTAACGGCCAGCAGTCACAACTTTATCAGGCGCATACGGCTATTACTCCCCGAGGAGACGCTCGAGATGTTTATTCGACCGAAAACGATGTTTGTGGAACCCCGGGAACCGGGTACTCGGGCACGTGGACCTACAAGACGCTGATCTCGGGAGGCGTGCGTGCACATCTCGGGAGCTTGTTGTCGACTCGTTGGGTTGACACTTTGGAGCAGATCCTTTCGAGCGATGGAAAGACTGGATTAAAAGGATTCAAGCGAATCTACGACGCCTGCACATCCACCGTCATCCTGTTCAACTCCAAGACGAAGACATTCATCAGCTACGAGGACAGTGTCAGCGTCAAGGCCAAGACAGTGAATGATAAGGCGGTCAAGACCTTCTGTTTTAGCACTGACCATCCACATGCATTAGGCGTGGGTCAAGAGCCAAGGCCTGGCTGGAGTGATGGTGTTCGACAGCACCGGGTTCGATGCGAGTGTCGTCGCGACCATAACGCTCACGCTGGGCTGGAAGGCTCCGCAAGCTCGTATCTGAGAAAGGCTGCAAGATCAGACTTTGAGAATGTCTCTTGGTGTTTCCTCCGTCAGGTTACGTTGGGGGTGCCCTCCTCGGGACCAAACAGAAGGTGACTCGGATTGACGCCACCACACTGATCCACCGTACGACGACTTTCGATCGCGTCTGATATCCTGGTCCAGTGCAGACTGGAAGCTGAAAGCGGGAGTCAGGCAGTGAGTACGTGAAACAATGCGGGGGAAGGCGGGGGGCGACAAGGTACTCGGAACGGCCCGCGCTGGGCCGGAGGCGCATCCGGCCCTTATCGTCGTCGTCACCCACTCCCCTCTCTTCCGTCACGCCTTTCGCCAGGTCGTCCCAACTCATCACCTTTCAACCTTAAACATCACTCCAGCCCGCTCAATGTCCTCGCTCAGCATCGCCAAGGCCGCTCGTGCATCCCAACGCACCCGTTCGCTCGGGCAGCAGCAGGAAGCGCGAGCTCGCTACGTCAACCGGATGTCGAAGGCGAACCCTCACCGGGAGCCGCATTCGTCGTCGACCTCGTCCAAGGGCACCGCGGCGGTCGACCTGCGCGTACAGCTCGACGAGGCGCGCGTCGCGGCCGGCGCCAGTGACGACGACGCCGCCGCGGTCCGCGAGGCGCCACACGAGTCCGACGACGCCAGACCTCTCCCTCGGACTGTCGAGGTCTCCTTTGCCGACTTGGCTGTCGGTCCCAAGAGATCAAAGCGTGAGTCCCCTCGTGGCGCGGGCGCAGGCTCGGTGGCGCGTCAGCCGCGTTGTTGTTGTCATGACGCGAGCGGAACGTGGGACGTTGCATCGGAACGCTGACGCGCTTCCTCCTCTTCCTCTCATTATGCTCTCGTGTAGAACTCTCTGGGGACTTCGAGATCGTTCCCCGAAGCACGGCGGTCATCGCGATGGACGAGCGCGACTTCAGTGGCGTCCGCGTCGGCGGCGGCGACTTAGCCTCGTCTTCGTCTGAAGACGAGGACGACTGGGAGATCCTCGACATGGTCAAAGAACTCGAGCACGAGTACGAGTCGAAGAAGACGCGTACTTGGGCCTCCATTGTACGCTCGAAGGCGTGAGCACGGGCGGCGGTGGCGTGGGGGTCTGCGCGGCGGGCACTTGGTTGCGCCATCGTCGTCGGATCCCTTACTTCCTCTTATACCTTCACCTTCATGGACCCGCTTTCCGCCTTGCGCCTTTCCACGCGCAAATCAACATCACACAACCTCTCGGATTCCGCCGTGCCTGTACACCCTCCACCCAGCTATGCTCATACCAGTAGTAAATCACCGTAGATAGAAGTGTCATAAACTAATAGCAAACTCGGACTTCGCCACGAGAGAGACAGAGCGCCGCAGACCTTTAGGCCGCCATCGGAAAGGTCCTCCGTATCCCTGGTTCGGCATGACAGATTTTAGTGAATCTTATGCATGCTCTGGAACATAGGTATCTAGAGTTTGAGTATCCTTCAGCGGAAGATTGATATTGGGGAGACAATGCGTGAGTTTGGCTTCCGGCCGAGTCCGCTGTCAGGTGATGATGGTGCGCTCAGCGACTTTAACCGGACTTGTGTGATAAACCGGTCCCGGACAGCTCTAGTGTATTATAATGACTTAGACTTGAAGCAACCTCCAGGAGCTTCGGGTTTCGGTAATCTGGAAGTGGCGACGCGTGAAAGACTGGGTGGCGGAAGGCAGCCACTAAACGCTGTCAATCCTGCCCTCTTGTAGGTAGAGCTTTCCCGCCATACGTACGAAAATATTTTGAAGAGCTCTCGGCCTGAAAGTTCCAAGACAATGTCAAGTCAACAATCTGACTCCCCCACCCCCGCCTTTCCTGGCTCGATCGCGGGCTCACACTTCGCAGAGCAGAAAACGACAGTCAAATGATGGCATAGCAAGCAAGTAGTGTTCCTCATCATCCCCTTAAAAGGAACTGAACTTTCAACGGGAGTTCAAGCAGATGCAGACGGGGCCGAGGACGCTCGTTGGGTGACCAAGCTTCGCTTCCACTTCTCAGATTGGTCCATCTCAATCTGAGGAAGAAAGGGCTCAGTAGGCTGTCACTGCTGTCGTAAAAATGATCTCACTTGAGCTCCAGACCCCATTGGCTCGTTCAGGAAGTACGTGGTGTTGTTGGTGCCCTTCGCGACCGATTGAAGCATGTCCTGCAACGAAGGCGACCGGTCAGCCTGCAGAGCCGTGATACACAGCATTCGCACAAGAAGTACCTGTCGCCTGAGCTCAATGATGATATCGGAAGCTTTCACGAGAAGCTGCTCGCTGGGGCCGTCGTTGGGAGTGGCTGATGCGGCGGCGAGTCCCTTCGCGACTGCTGCGATCTGCGCCGCGAGTGCTTCTCCTTGCTTCAGAGTTGCTACGTAGTCGCCTTCGGCCTGGAAATTGCGGATGTCAGCTTCCATAAATTCACAACGGCGGAGGGTTGCTCACGGAGTTGATCTTGGCCTGCAGCTCACCCTCCGAGTTGAGGATGGTTCGCTGCTTCAGCCCCTCGGCGACGTTGATCGCGGCCTGAGTGTCGAGGAGCTGCTTGCGGCGGTTCCTCTCCGCTTCCATCTGTGTGATATTATCGACCAGGATCAGGGGCTGATCTACTTTGTGTGAGCTCTTGTACTCGCCTGCTGTTCTAATTGTCGCTCGACGTTCGCGTTGGCGGGATGGAACGATTGGCACTCCATCTTCTCGACTTGGATTCCCCACTGCTCGACGGACGCGTGCACGCTGTGAACGAGCGCCGCGTTCAGTCTGTTTCTGTCAGCGATGATTTCGTCATCTGGTCAGAGGTGGTAGTCAGCAAGTTGTTGCAAACAAACGACGGGGGCGTACAGCTGAATTTGCCGATCGTGGACCGCAGCGCGCTCGTCGAGACGGCGAGCACAGACGTCTCGTAGTCTTGGACGTCGAAGCAGGCCCGATGCGCATCAACGACCTTGTAGAACGCAGTCGCACTTATTGTTACCGGCACCTGGAATTTGCGACGTAAGTCTTACTGAAATTAGACGCGAAGCGAGTTCTGACAAACGTTGTCCGAGGTGAACGCTCCAAGGCGCTCTAGTGGAAGTGCACGCTCTCGCATGTCGACTTTCTGGATCGAATGAAGTATCGGGATGAAGAGCGATAGACCAGGCTCCAGCTTGACGGGATTCCGGCCCTTGTAAGAAAGGATGGTCAGCCGTGTGGCGTTTGCCGAGCCAAGATAGTACCTACCAGGGTCAGGCGATATGCGAGACTTCCTTGTCTTGAAGATGATATGAGTTAGGACTTGCTCTATGGGATGGGGGCGACGACTTACTTGACGATCGTGAGGAATCCGCGACGGGCGGCGGGCATCAGCGCCGGTCCCAGTGTGGCTCGAGCTGCTGGGATGGCAGCACGGGCGAGTGATGTTCGAAGCATCGTCGATGAGTTTGAAATGTGGATCGAAGAGATGGGGAGGAGAAGAGAGAGGCGCCGCCCAAAGCCCTTTTTGTACATCGTGAGCGGTCTCCGAGTGGCGATGCGCGGCGTTGCGGCAGCTCCTTGCCGACATGCTTGCGGCGGGTCGGCAGGCGGAAGCGGAAGCTTTCCAGATATCAACTGCTTCAGGGTGCTACCCATTCTGGCCTTTACCTACCACTACAGTACTCTTTGGCTCGCGCAACTGGAGCTTCTCGCTGCAGTGCTGAAAGGGCCGGCGGCTACGACCAACGCTCATCATGAGATCTTCGCACTTTCTCGTCTTCCGTTTGGCTTTGTACGAAAACTCTAGTTGACAAACACGGGGCGATTATGAGGGGAACAGGGAGTAGGGTAGGTGGGAAAGGGGGCTGGGAGTAGGTAACGAGGCATGAGGGGGAATGACAGAACGAGAGATGCAATTGCAGTGATGGTATCAGATGTAAGGGGGGGTAAAACACGACCTACGCCTCCAGCTCACATGCCAGCGATCTTCTGGCCGACGGTCTGCTCACTCTCGAGTTTCGACTTGTTGCGCTCGAACGCCTCCGCGCGACAGCTTGAGAGGTTGGGGCAAGCGTGGTCTGGCGGCGATAAGGAATGAAACAACGAGAAAGTCAGCGACCGCGATCCGATAGGCGTAGGAAGAACGCACCCTCCGGGAGCCGATGACGGCCGCAGAACGACGTCTCGCAGAAGGTGCAGTCGCCGACGATCCGGAGCGAGACCTGGCTACACCGCTCAGTCGTCGTGAGCCAGCGTCCACAGCGCTTCTTGGGTCCACCGCCGCGCAACCTGAGCGCGGACGCAACATGAGACATTCGGTCAGCTCTCGCGAGTCCCAACCCCGTGCCGCGCGGCCTCCCGCAGCAGGTTGACCCGCCGCGGATGACATCGGGGGCGACACGCCGAGGACAAGGACTCACCGGAGCACGAGGCCGACCGTGGCGCCGTCGACGACACCGTAGCTCTCGAGCGTGCCGTCCTCCATCTGTCTCCCGCCAAAAACGAGGCGCTGCTCCTCGATTGGGACGCCGGTCCTGTCGGCGACGGCGAAGCGGAGTGCTGGCAGCGTGGTGGCCTCTGTAGGGAAGACACGGGAGCGAGGGGCGGGTCAGCGCGTGTTTTGGGCTCGAGCCGGGTGGCGAAGGGGCTCGACTGACCGAAGCTGAGGCTGTGGCCTTGGAGGTCGCGGACAAAGAAGTTGACCATGTTGGGCTGAGGCTACGGGGGGCGATTTCGAGTGCAATGTGGTTGAGAACAAGTCAAGAGAGCGAACGTCAGCGGGCGGTCCGACGAAGGAGAGGGGCGTGCTCGTGCTCCCGCCACCGAGCGACGAGGGGTCGCCGGCTGCCAGTTGCCCGCCCGCGGATACACGCTCGTCTCGGGCACAGCGGAGTGTTTCGGAGTGCGAGCGACTCACGTAGACGGTTGAACTTCGGCGGGTGGGGTAGGATCGACTCGGGCTATCGGACGGCGGTCGGGCTCGTCGGTCGGTTCGTCGAGCTGTGCGACGCGGGTTGAACGACGCGAGGAAGAGTGTGCGCGTGGAGTGTGTAGGTGAGCGAAACTGGCGGCGGTTCGGGAAGGCGGGAAGGCGGCGGGATTCGATGGGGGTGAGGCGGTCGAGTTGATCAGAGGAGTCATCATCCGTTGCCGCGCAAGCCCTCGACAGTGGCGTGCGGATGAAACGGACGGCTCGAGTCGCAGACGTGGTTCTGGAACCATCCCCTTCTCGGTTGCCCCTGACTCGGGCGTGCTAGTGAAAAGTGTAGCCTTCTCCCATGATATAAAGCCACTCGCAGTGAATCTCTCGGACAAGTCGAGTGGGTCGGCAATGTCGCGCGTCTTTTAAAGCCTCTTTTGAATGAGCCTTTAAAAGAGCCTCCTCGTCGCCCCGCTCATCCTCGACAGGTGACATTGGCGGTGGCCAGTTTTCCGTTCTGTGTGAAAACGGCATCCTCGGTCCCGAGGTTCACAAAAGCTTGGATGGGCTAGTGGTTATGCTTACACTTTTACATCGTCTTGGAATCAGTGTCGGTCGAGGGTTCGAATCCCTCTCTGAGCACTTTTTGGCAGTTTGGTGGTGGCTGCTTCCGGAGACGCCACCGCTGTTTTTTTTTGGGCAGAGGTTGGGTACCCTCTGCATCACCATTGGTTTCCTTTCTCACCTCGGATACTACCTACCTATCACTTGCACAGGTCACGTGCCGGACGAAGACGTGTATGCGGTGCCCAGTGCTGGTGTACCGCCCGACGAATCTACATCGCGAGCCCGGCTTCGACGGCGGGCCGCGACAGCAGGAACCCCTGCACCCAAGAGCCTTTAGCGAGATACTTACTACTTAAGTGCTCCTAGTACTTTCCTGAGCCATCCTATAAGTCCACCCCGCGCGCGATGCAGTCGACGGCGTAATTCTAAGGCAGGCGCCTGCGATCGTGCGAAGCGGCTCGCGCGACGTGGCCGCGCCCTCGCCACCTCACCATGGCAGAGTAAGTTCACACGTACTGAGAAAACAAAACGATTCGCTCAAACTGACACTCCTGCTGCAACCAGGCAAAGTTCCGTCTCCCAACGCGTCGGTACGCCAAAATCCTAGTCTGCTCTGACCAACGGCAGAGGCAGCGTCAAGGCTTCTTCCACCACATAGATATGCACCAGTAACAAGTCTTACTATCGATGTCAAATTACAAGCCACTCCCGCAAGCCTGAGTAGTGAAGCTCTCGCCCGATTTTCGACGGCGTTGTACTTTTAGCAGACTAGAAACCTGTCAAGCCAAGCACCCCTCACGATTTAAATAGTATAGAAGGAATCCATATTCTGGTTGCTTTCAGATGTTATCACTAAGAAGAAAGGATGGGTGGAATGAAGCTGGGGGTCGTTGACGCCACCGGCCCGGGTACGAGCGAGTCAGGCTGCTGCCGCTCGTCCCAGACGAACCAGTATCAAAGAACGTCTCACCCGGAATGAAGGAGGACCGATTGCAGCCATGGAAGGTGAAGTGTTCGCAACCCCTCAACGCGGCCACTCCGCGACTCCGGACGCGCAGCTCGCGCCCGAGCTCCCGCCACCATGGCGCCGCGAATCCTGGCGACCTGCTCGCGCTGCGTCTTCAAGAGCTTCAAGCGGTTTGAACGGTGGAGTGAGCGGTT
>ERZ1463038.772-NODE-772-length-11336-cov-18.559436_pt1 | contig 11336 bp, 16 predicted proteins | sample MGYA00564479_ERZ1463038 | MGnify/ENA primary metagenome ERZ1463038 (study PRJEB39244, sample SAMEA3635134) | Helicobacter pylori | study: EMG produced TPA metagenomics assembly of PRJEB11511 data set (Assembly of a 5300-year-old Helicobacter pylori... | reverse complement strand
GATCTGCAATCGGCGAGGTCGATCACGGGGTCGAGTACGCGCTGCAGGAACGGGTTTGTCATCATCGCAGCCTCGAATGACCGAGGCGTCGACGATGCGAGGCCGGGCGGATCTGATGTGGGCGACGACGACGTCGGGTAGCTCGAGAACGCGCGCTGGCTCTCGGGCGAGCGCGCATGCTCGACCGCGTTGGAGAGCGACGCGAGGACGGCGCGCGTCGACTCCTCGCGGCGAAACTCTTCGGGGCGGACCTTGCTGAAGTCGTGGTCCGGAAACGCGACGTTCAGCAGGCCGATGAGCAGGTACAGCGTCTTGCGCGCCGAGCGTTGGTCGAGCGACCCGAATGCGCTGTTGTAGATCCCCTCGTGGTGCTCCGGGGGAGACACGGACGTCGAGTGGCCGAGGTCCTGGATCAACTCGGACTCGAGCGCGCGGAAGAGCTTCTTCTCGCGCTTGATTTCCTTGCACGAGTACGTCTCGATCCGGGTCGAGACGCGCAACGCCGGCGTCGAGAAGCTGAGCCCGGTCGAGAGCACCTGCAGCTCGGGGATCTCGATGAATCTGCGCGGGGAAGCAGTAACGGAATGCGGTCAGCGGGGGAGCCGAATCGGCTGGAGGCAACGTGCTGACTTCATGCTGCGGCGGGGGCTTCGGGAGCCGGGTGTGGTTGTATGGGAAGACGCGCGACGGCGCAGAGGTGGGCGGGTATCGGTGAGAGTGTAGGAGAATTCAGGTGTTGATCAGTAGTAGCGACAGGAGCACGGCTGGCGGGCGGCAAGGCTGGTGAGCGAGGCCGGAGGTTCGCGCACGGCTGCATGCGCCTACCTTGGGGTCGTGACGACGACGCGGATCGGGTCGAGGGTCGCACGAGAGTGACGAGAGTGTGGGGATCGAGTAGAGTGTGGGTGGTAGGTGGGGCTGAAGTACGGCTGCGAACGATGCAGGACACTAGAGATGGGCGGGGCGGGGATGGCGAGGCTGATAAGGGGGGTGTTGGTTGGGGTGTGGGTTTGACGCGAGTACGAGACGGGCAATTTGATCGGGTGTGCTGGGTTGCGCTCAACAACACTGGATCATCGTGATGGATGAGCGAGAGCCAAGCACAGCGGCCTGAAGGCGACTGAGGCCGAGACCTCGCATGATGGAAGCGGACGACACGGACGCCTGACGTTCCCTACCGCGACGACTTCGACGTAGCCTACGTGACCCACCTCACTTTACGATGCTTGGCACCACAAAGACGTTCAGGGCGTATGGGAAGCGCAAGACGAACACGGTCTCGAAGCAGTCGACGTCGTGGCTCATCGACTCGCCTGCGCGCGCGCCGAGCTCATCGTCGGACAGCGACAGCTCGAGCGCCAGCGACGCCGACGAAGCCGACGACGACATCTTCATCCAGCCCTCGCTGAGCGCGAAACCGTCCAGAGCAGTCGCTGTCGCCGCGATCAAGGCCAAGCGCACCGCGGCACCGTTGCCACTACCTGCGCGGGCGTCACCCAACAAGGTCCAGCTCGCGAACAAGGAGAACGGCTCCGGGTCCGAGTCCCCTCGGCGGCCCGTCTTCCTCAAGGGACGCAGTAGGCTGGTCGTGCAGTCTCCCGCGTCGAACGCGAGCAAACGGGCCACGCGCGGGCGCGGCAACAAGTCGTCCATCGAGAGCGTCGAGGAGCGCGTGCGTAGCCCGCTCAAGCCCAAGGTCTACACGCGAAGAGCCACCAGGGCGCCTCGTATACTCGAGAGTAGCACGGACGACTCGCCAGACGGTGAGCTGATTATCGCCGAGCCGTTCGAGCCCCGCGCGTCGAGTCGCCCGACGCGCTCGTCCAAGCTGTCCGGGCCGTCGATCGTCGTCGACTTGCCTGAAAGCGACTCGGAAGTGGATGAGCTCGACTCTGACGAGCCAAGCTCGCCGTTTGACGACTCGGCCATCCCTGTGGCCCCGCACACCACCTCGCCCAGCAAGACGCAGCACCCATTCCCTAAACCGCTCCAACCGCTCCTTTCCCAAACTCTCAACTCGTCTCCGCTCGACTTCACATCGTTTGTTTCGTCGCCACCGGCGCCGTTCGCCTCGACGGCCGGCAGCGCGTGGCGCAAGATTGGCGAGGCGAGCTACTCGGAAGTGTTCGCGTCCGTCGGCGAGGACGGCGAGGACCTCGTCATCAAAATTATCCCCATCTCGGCCAGGAGCGCGAAGGAGGCCGCTGAGGGTGCCGACGACGATCTGCCGTTCATGTCCGAGACGGCGTCCGTCCTGCGAGAGATCGAGATGAGCGAGATGGTCGGCGGAGGCGACTTCCCCATGGCTGGCTTCGTCAAGTTCCGAGGGTGCGCGGCTCTCCTTGTCGGTACACTTCTGAATGGCTCACCTGCTGACTGTCCTGTGCTCTCCAGCGCGTTCGTCGTGCAAGGCGCGTACCCAGACGCTCTCCTCGACCAATGGGACCTTTTCAAGACGGCTCAGAACCCTCCTTGCGACGACCAGATCCGGCCGAGTGCGCACTCTGCCTACTTTTCTCGCTCCATTTTGAATGCTGATTTGCCATCGTTGTCACCAGACGTCCTCCCCGCGAACCAGACCTACGCCGTGATCTGCCTCGTGCACGCCGGCTCGGACCTCGAGAACTTCAAGCTCCAGAGCTGGGTTGATGCCGCGTCGATCCTCGTCCAGGTTGCCCAGACGTGCGCGGAGGCCGAGAGCGCGATCGGGTTCGAGGTGCGTCTCCCTCACCTGGCCGGCCAGCTTCAGAGCGCTTGCGATGATAACAGAAGCTGAATGTTACTTTATTCAACAGCATCGAGACCTTCACTGGGGTAACGTCCTCGTCGAGCCCGTCGCAGTCGACGTTACCGCATCGCTCGCGTCCAAGATGGCGACGCTATCCGTCGGCCCCGCCCGCTCCGCCTCTCGCACCCGAGGTCTGGCCCCGGGCGGCGTCGTGGTCACCCTCATCGACTTCACGCTCTCTCGTGCGCAAGCTGTCGGCGAGGAGCGCGTCCTGTTCGACGCGTTCGAGGACGAGTGCATCTTTCAGGGCGAGGGTGGGACTTCATACTTCTGCTATTGCAGAGTTGTACTGACCTGGTCAAGTGTAGGTGACCAGCAGTTCGACATCTACCGTTCCATGCGAGACCACCTCGAAGCCGACTGGTCCGACTACTGCCCACTCACAAACCTTTTGGTGCGCCCGACCTTCCCAAGCCCTTGACCATCCAGCTGACCCGTACGAAACAGTGGCTGCACTACCTCGCGCGCAAGCTCTTGTACGCCAAGAAGCTCAAGCCGCCACCGACGTCCTCGGCCCCTACTCGCTCCGCGCCTCCCTCGCCACTGCCCCCCTCCCGCCGCACATCCACCGCCAGACCTCGCACGCTCCCCACACCGTCGCGCAAGGTCGACCCGCGCGAACGCGCAGCGTACGACGCGCTCGTCATCGCCGAGCTGCTCCTCGCGGATGCGGTACAGGCGGCCGAAACAGGGCTCGGGAAGCAGGGCAAGCGGAGCAAGAACAAGGCGGCTGCGAAGGGCAAGGGCCGGCTGCCGGAGGATGGCTGGCGGAGCGCGAGCGACTTTGTGCGCTGGTGGGCGCGCGAGACTGGGTCGGCTTGATCGCGTTTCTTAGGGTGGTCTCCGTACGGTCTTTTGGAATGTTGTACACAGTCTCGTGCTGCAGGGCTGCTCGAGACTTCTGTGCGCCAGAGGAGCTTGTGCGCCGGTGCCGATTCCCACGAAGGCGCACCGAGTCAGCAAGTTCCAAGGCATCGCGCGACGCAGACCGCGCTCGAATTGCTCACGAGCTGAAATCTCAAAAGAATGAAGGGGAGGAGGACTTGCAACTAGCATCTGTCTACTCGGACTCCCGACGCCGTTGCCGAACCACCGATTCCCGCCACAACCAAAAACAAACAACCTCCGCACTCGCGTTGCTCAGTGCATGTTGAGGGCGTCACGAGCGCGCTGGTAGGCGACGCGCTTCTTGAGCGTCTCGGCGGGGGAGATGCCACCGGGGGAAGGGGGAGCGGCAGCGAGTCCGCGAGCCTTTCTGCGGGTGGGGCGGACGCCGGTGGCCGCCTGGGCCGCACAGCAGCCCTCGTTCTGGTCCGCGACGAGAGCACCACCGGTCTAAATTGCTTCACAATCAGTGATGCTCTCGAGCAGAGGACGGTCGGTGCGGGCTCACGTTGGCGAAGAGGCAGAACAGGTTGGTCGCAGTCGAGACCGGGTACGTGCAGTCGGCGACGTCGAGGCTCGGGCTGAGTGACAAGCAAGTGTGAGTTACTAGCACGATACTTCGGTAAAACACCCCCTCTTCGCGCGTCGCGAGCGGCAAACACGGTTGCGAGGGTCCCGCTGGTGCGCGAAGGAAGGGGTGCTGCAGTGCCTCGGAGATCTAAGCTCACGAGTAGTAGCAGGTGAAGTCATTGTTTCCATTGTTTGTGTAGTCCGCTCCGCCGGGGTTCTGTCAACACGGTAGAGGTCAGCACGACATCGCGAAAGCAATGCACTCGATGCGATAGAGGACTCGGCCGGGCATGGAGGCCGAGGAAGACAGTCCCATAACGACTTACGCAGAGAGGAGCTCCGCAGTCGTCCGCCGTCGGGCAGATGGAGGTCGAGGGGACCGACGACTGGGCGTTGACGCCGAGCGCGAGGGCCGCGACGGCGAGGATCTTGAAGACGGCGTGCATTTGGCCGTGTGGGTGTTGCGTGACGTGGAAAAGGGGAAGGCTGAAGGAGTGTTTACGGATGAGAGAGAGAGCGAGAGATTTGTGCTGGTCAAGATGTGAAGAGCGCTGGGCGGGTGGGAAGGAACCGCAGCAACATTGACATTCCTGCTTGAGACCTCGCGGAGCCCTGGCGCGACGACGCGCAATCAGCTGTCGCGGGCGATCGGATCGACGCTTGAGAAACAGGTGTACTTATCTGGAGTTTGAAGCGGCTGGTTAGTATTGTGATACGTGACTAGCGAGCGCAACCCGCGTCTATGCGGCTGGCGAGGCGACGCCGGGTCGCGGCGAGGAAGTTGGCGGAAGCAGTTTCGTTATAGCTGAGAGAGGGGATTGGCGATAACTGCTCCGGCATCCATACGCGCAGGACGTTGTTTGTTTTGATCTCGACTCGTGGAGGTGTACCATCCGCGTGTGCCAAGCATGAATGCATGATGCGAGAGCCAGTACCGAGCGCCAAGGTCCTGTGGGTTGCGAAAGCTTATCAGCTACAGTGGTATACATTCGCGATACTCGGTGGCTCTCACAGTCTCTTGGCTCGCACCCGCGTGGGCGGATGTCACTCCGCGGACTGGCCGCCCGCCTGCATTTCCTTGAGACCACGCACTGGGCAAAGAAATTTTGTCAGAGTGTAAAAAAGGACGTGCGTAGCTTTGACCCAAGAAGGTGGAGGTATCGCGCGACACCCCTCGAGCAACGATGCATCGAGTGTGCTATTGCTGACCTTGGGCTTTGCGCGCCAGATGTGGTGATCCCACTACGAGGTCCAGTGCTCTCTTAATTGTAGTACTTTATCTTTTCCCCGAGTAATTCGTCCAGGTTCAACGTTGAACCCTCGACGGAGCTGGAATGTACATCGCGTCGCACGAACATGCTCGGCGCTTCGCCTCCGATCTGACTGGTGTGGACTTCTAGAGAGAACGAGGTCTAATATTCAGACTTGACTTTTGAGAAAATCACCAATGCAGGGAGCGATGTAGTCCGGACGCTCCTCGCTCGGCAAAAGGTCGACGTCTTCCAATGTCGATGAGCCTGTGCCGGATTGGAGGCGGTCAGCGGCAGGAGGCGAGATTAGGCGAGTATGTGTACCCGTGAGGACGAGGAGCGTGGATATTCCGCCCCTCTTACCGAAGAGAATGTCGGTCTCGAGCCTGTCTCCGCACATGACGGTTCTCGCGGGGTCAAAGTTTAAGCTATTGGGGAAAGGGAGAGTCAGAGTTGAGTCCAAGAGCCAGATTCTGGAGGCTTACGCCTTGTGAACGACGTCGAGCAGCGGCTGGTGGGGCTTGCCCACAATGGTCGGTAGAAGACCTTTGCGCGCGCCGTACAGCACGCTCGCCATGGCGCCTTCCCCTGTAGCAGACGAGGTATCAGTGTGATAGTATGTGCCGAAAAAGTCAAGAGAAGCTATGTACCCGGGCAGACACCGTTCGGGATGAGCACAGTCTGGTCGTCATTGGTGAGGACAAGTTGGCAGCCGGGATTCGATCCAAGGTAGTTGTATGCCTGTCATTGCCCCGGCGATGAATCAGTCAAGCTTCCATATGCTGCATTTATGAAGTCTCTACCTTTGCGATCATGCGGTACCCGACTGCACTGAGAGTCAGTGACTGTGCTACCGCGAAGCTCCAGAGCGCGCGACTCACAGTGCATCTGGAACGAGAAAAGGACAACGCCAATAGTAGGATCAGGCGTAATGGACGAGAAGTCCTGGAGCGGCATCAAGGTAGCCTCCCGGTCCTCCTAAGAACACGGGCTCGAACGTCAGCGCGCCGCCCAACCTTGGACGCGTCGCAGTGGCACTCACACTTCCTCCGCTCCAGTCGAGCCCGACCTCCCTCAGCTCCTCCTCAAGACCCTCCTGTCCAATCAGGTAGATTCCTCTGCGCTCCGGCGGAAGGCTGGGCAGGACGACGTCTCGCAGGTACGTCGCCGACGCACTTCCGCACGTGAAGATCTCCTCGAGCCCGACGCTTAGACCGAGGTTGTGAAACTTCTTGAGGTACTGCCTCCGGCTCTGGGTTGCGTTGTTGGTGACAAACGCAAGGCGCTTGTTCAGCGTTCGGAGCAGCGTGATCGCTTCGGAGACGTGCGGCGTCCTGCGCGTCCGGGGTCAGCAATCAGCACTGGTACGGATGGCTAAGTGTTCAGTAGACGTGCGAAGACCTTCCGTTCCGCCGCAAGAGCCTCCGGAAGACTACCCCGGGCCGTCTCCCACCGCTTCCGCGCGAGCTTCTCGGCGGGGCGCGACTCAGTCCTGGACGAGCGGAGAGGAGCTCACAGCTGGTCACCGCGTGGACCTCCCCAGACCACACCGTCCAGATCGAAGAGAAACGTGTCGTGCTTGTCTAGAAAGCTCGCGTAGTCGTGGGTGTTTGCGAGCTGCATCGGCGGCATCGGCGGCGCACGTGGGGCAGCGGGAGCACTGGAAGAGAGTGATCTATAGCTGAGCTGTCTCGGGGCGGTCTGAACACGTCGCGCTGTCGCAAGTGTGAGCGAGAGAAGCGGAATCTGGGCGAGGTGAAGGAGGTCAGTGCCGCCCCGGAGACCGAAGCGCGAGGACACGCGTTCGCTCGGGCATTCTCGATCGTGGACTCGTGAAAATATGGGCTCGTTACGCGTTAGGTGTACGGGTGGGGGTTGGTAGAGTGGTGAAGTAAACAGACAGGAAGGGCGGAGGCCGAAGACAAGGGCACAAATGCGGACAAGGTGGAGGGGCAGCAACAGCGAACGGGAAACGTGAAACAAATCGCACTGCTCGCTAGGGCGACGGCGACCTGCCCACCAATGGTGACTCCAGCGTGACCACGCTCCCGCTCGCGACGGGCGAGGCGCCGGCGCCTCCTCGTCGTGCCGCGCCCTCGCGATCTCCGAGTGGCGCGATGATGATCGGGAGCGCCTCGGTGCCCGCAGGTGGCTCAGTGGGCACCGATACAGGCGACGAGCTTTCGCCTGTGACCGATGCGCGACAGACTGGACACTGCGGACGGCCGAGCGTCAGATGGGCGCGCGCGGTGGAAACCTCGCGAGACTTACCAAACGCTTCGTGCCCAGCAACCAACTCTCAATCTCGTCTTGGTGGTAGAGATGACCACACGGCAGTTCCATAACGCGCTCTCCGTCGACAAAGTCGGCGAGGCAGATCGCGCACTCGATGTTGAGGCTGACGTACTTCTTCCGGTGCGTGGGTGCGGCCGGTGGGGGTGAGGGGGGCGGAGTCGGGGTCTGATTGGGGAAGAGTCGAGCGAAGAAGGACGCGCGGCGAGTCGAGGTGGCACCGGGTCGCAGGAGGGCAGTCGCCTCGGTCGGCGAGTCGAGCAGTCGGAGCCCGACAGAAGCCTCTTCGTCGTGTGCCGACGTTCCTTCGCCAAGTACGCCACCGCCACCGAGGTTGGTTGACTCGGCCGAAGATGTTCCTGCTCGCTTCTCCCCTTCTCGCTCGCCCCAGACGAAGACGGGCAGGCCGGCCACGACGTCGCGCGGCGCGCGGTCGGCCTTGCGCTGCCGCATGAGCCGCACGCGGTGGGTGAATACGGTGAGAAGTGTGAGGAGCGATGGGAGGAACAACAGGAGCAGGAGAAAGTCGAGCAAGGGCCTGCAATCGCAAGGACATCAGCAAAGTCCGATTGCGCCAGCGGGTCATCCACGCACCATGCGAAGAGCTCGTCCTTGGAGAGCACGATCATGAGACCTTGCACCTCATCCTCGCCCTCTTGCAGATCGTCCCAGGTCTTCAATAGACTCAGGTAGCTCGCCCGGCTCACGAACGCCGACGGGATCGTGATGTCGGAGGTGTCGTCTGCGAACGATTGCCCGTCGAATTTAGCGCCAGGGACACGCGCGGGTGCCGTAGCTTGGCCACTCACCTGGACTCCATGGGGTCAGGAGACCTCCCATACCGCCAAGACCACCCTCCTCAACACTCAGGTCTCCGAACAGGACGCCGCTCGCGTTGTGCGCCATCGCGTGCCGAACCTTGGCCGAGAACGGGCAGTGTCCGCGCTTGGCGAGCGCAATCCATTCTTCTGGCGGTGCAGGGCGGATGGTGGTATCGAGGGGATCCGATGCGCACCCGTACTCGTCGGAAGAGGTGACGGCGGTGATGGGATACATCGAGGCGCGGAGGGGCGCAGCAACGAGGTGCGGGCCAAACGCGGAAGGGCGAGACGGGTGCAGTGAGTTTGTGACCTGGGGCGTGGCAACAAGTGCGTTAGTAACCGCCTGAAGAGCGAGTGTGCCCGAGCCCCACCTCGACAAAGACTGATGATTCGGCCCAGCTCGCGAGCCCGCCGGCGCCGTACGCGCCCCCGTCCATCGCGTCCGCATCGGTCTCGCAGCCAAAGAGGTCGAGGATGGTCGTCCCGACGCTGTCGATGAAGGCCTCGACTCGCTCCGGGAACGTGACCGGTCCGCCTGTCGAGTGGTCGGGAATGTGGAACGCGGCGGCCCGAGTGGCGTTGGCGGGTGCGGCGAACAGCTCGTCGTGCGGCCGGCGCGAACGGTCGGCTGGCGATGCAATGAAGACGAGCGCGAGGGTGACGACAACGAGAAGCGTGGCGAAGTGGGTCAGGTGCGCGCGGATGAGCGACCGCTGCGGCCGAGCCTCAGGCGAGCTGGGCATCGCTCGCGTAGATGATGTTATGACCCGACCAAGTCGAAGCCAGCGAAGCGCCTGACGAAGAATCTAAACCTCCGCTCTCACGAGCCAGCCTGTCGGGGCGAAACTCGAGAGGTGCAACAGGCTTTCGCACGTCAGCACATAAAGCACAAGCATTTACACGAGCCCTGACCAGGTACCTATGGAGGACAGCGCTCCTCGGGGACGGGTCCTAAGGACGTTTGCGCAGCCCCAGTTGCACTGGGTCGTCTGAAAAGTATACCACAATCTAGGCATTAAATGCTGAAGCACTCTGGCTTGACTATCCGGGCGTATTGTGTTGGGTTCATGGTAAAAGCAACAGTCGAACGCTGAGCATCGACCCGCCGACGAGCTGACAGGGTTGACTCTAAGTTTGATTTCCAGGAGTGTGATTTCACCTCTAAGGGTGGTTTTAGTTGACTTCGACGCTTGCGCCCGCGAGCGCCTTCCCCTTCGCCGAGCCGGCGGTCTGGTGAGCCTTGAGTGCCAGGATGTGGTCGTTGATCTTGTACCTAGACAATCCCTCATGTTCAGCCCGGCATCAGGCAGCTCGGAATCGTGAATGCTCACGTTGCGAGCGTCTCGGCGGGGATCGTTTTGGCCCCACTGATTAACCCAATGCACCGCGGGGTCCCGCACAAGCACTGAAACGGTTGGTCCATGTCCCACTCGGTCGAGAAGTAGGCGAATGTCTAACGGAAAGTACGACTTTGTTCAGCTTCCTGATTTCTGGACGAAAGAGCGGCGAGACGCCTCACCATGATCTGCGACGTCGGGACGAGGTCAGCCCGCCGTCTCGAGCTCGCACCCGACGCCAAGACTCACATCTCCCTTCTTCAGGTCCTTCACAGCTCGGACGTTCCAGTTACCGCTCGCGGGGACTTCGAAGGCCACATTCGGGTCGCACCTGGCGCGAGCATTCGCAATGCCATCATCGAATCAGCTCGCACGTTCCGTGGAAGCTCCAGCGGCGGCGGCGCTCACGAGTGGTTCACGTAGAGGAGGTCCGACTGCAGCTCGATGTGACGAGACTGAGCCACGTCCTGCTCGTCCGAGATGGGCGGGTCGGGGAGGACCTGGACGGAGCTGTACTTTTTGATGCCGGGCAGGGTGTTGACGATGGGGGTGATGATCTCGCCGGCGGGGAAGTCCTGTGTTGGGTATCAGCACGTCGCTCTGGTTGTGACACGGCCTGAACGAGCCCCGGTCCCGCCACCGCCACCCAAGACGCCTGCGTCGTTCCGCTCGCACCCGAACCTCCGAGCAACAGCGCGGCGGCGGCTCACCTGTTGCGCGATCAGGCAGGAGCTGTAGTCCTCCTCGGAGCCAAAGTGGATCAGAAAGAGCTCCGGGTGCGTCGGCACGTAGCTCTCCTTCTTCGGCAGGTACGGGGGGATGAAGCGAGTGATCGTCATTCCGGGGTGTGCGGAGGCGTGCCGAAGTGGGGGGTTGGGTAGGACGAGCGTGTAGGGTGCTGAGGAGCGAGCAGGCGATCGGATTCGTAGAGTGAACAAAGAATGCGAGGGTTGGGTCGAGTCAAGAGTTGGGTAGAGCTCTGGGGAAACTCGGAGTTCGGAACTTGACGGCGGGAGTCGCATAGCCGACTTGCCGACTCACGTGAGATGCAAATACAAAGGTTCGACGCAGTACACGACCTACTCGACGGGCTTGCTCGCTCCCGTTTGTTCATGTAGCCTGCAGACCAAGGTCAAGCAGCGCGCTGCCCTCCAGGAGCGAAATACCCCGGGCACCGGCAGGGTCGGCCCAGCGGATCGTCGCGAGCGGACCGAGTGCACGGCGAGATGAAGCGTTCAAGCGTGTTCGTCAATACAGGTCGTGTCGGGTAGTGTCTAGTCGTCCCTTCCGCCATCGAGCTTGGCCTCCAGCCTCGCGAGCGTGGCGGCGAGGCTCTCGACCATTCCCCTGAGCTCCGCCTGACCCGGCGCCGCCGTCGCAGCGTCGGCCGCAG
>ERZ1463038.771-NODE-771-length-11345-cov-17.746501_pt1 | contig 11345 bp, 19 predicted proteins | sample MGYA00564479_ERZ1463038 | MGnify/ENA primary metagenome ERZ1463038 (study PRJEB39244, sample SAMEA3635134) | Helicobacter pylori | study: EMG produced TPA metagenomics assembly of PRJEB11511 data set (Assembly of a 5300-year-old Helicobacter pylori... | reverse complement strand
TTCTCGCCGACAAAGAGCGCGACGGAGGGGTTCCGCCCAGGCGAGACGGAGGAAGTGGTGACGCCCTCGAGGCGGAGCTTGTCGACGACGCCGAGGCCAAAGTTGGACGGGTCGTACACCTGCACCTCGTTCGTGACGAGCCGGACCGCCTTGGTCTCGTCGTCCGTGTACTGCAGCGCCCTGCGACGCGCACGCGTGGTCAGCTCCGTCCTCGCAGTGTCGAATGGGACACAAGTGGACACACCAGCCATCGAGACTCTTCTGCGCCCACCCCGCGAGCTCCGCGCCGGTCGCAGAGTCCCAGACCTTGAGATTCTTGTGTCCCGGCTGGCCCTCCTCCGTCTTAACTGCGCAGAGCACCAGCAGCAGTCAGCACGTTTGCTGAGCGCAGCCACTGCGGTTCAAGCAGTCGACCGCTCAAGCTGAAGCGACGAGGACGGACCAGGACGCTCCCAAGTCGAGAGGTGGGTGCCCTTCGGTGAGAAGCTGATGTCGATCGCCGTCTTGAGCGGGATCTCGGACACGACAGTCGCAGTGCTCGCATCGAGGATCTGGACTCTGGTGGGCGGGGGGCGGTCACTGCATGAGCTACGCCGCTTTGACCAGGAGGAAGCGGCACGCACCCGGTCGACGAGGCCGAGGCGAAGAAGCGGCCGTCGGGCGAGTACCTGTACGTCTTGACCGCGTTTTCAGGCCTAGGAAAGGCAAGAGGGAAGCACGCGTGAGCGTTGTGAACGGGCTCGGAGGTGCTGTCACGCCCTGGGTCCGCGCGTCGACTGTACGCTGGGCGCTCGACTCCGAGGTCGAGGGACGAGTCCTCGACACGAGTGCGACGGCTAGCTGGCTCCGCATGTGCTTCCCACCCAGGCATCGCGTCCACCGTGCGGCAGGCGGCGCGCCGTCGTTCCATCCAGATCCATCGCCGGGCACCGTCACGCGCGTCTTCTGGGGCTTCCCGCGAGCCCGCGGTAGCTCTTGCTCGAGCATGTGTTACTACCGCACGCCCTCCGTGGTCGTCGACGTGGCTCGGTCGAGTCGCAGCCCCGTGCGCTCGTGTTGCAGCCTCGTGCGTTGCGCTCGGAGAACTCACTTTTGGAACTGGGCGACGGGCTCGTAGTCCGGCGCGCCGGAGACGAGTCCGAGCTGCTTAAGCGAGCGGAACGCGTACGACGTCGTCGGGGCGGACATTCTGGAAGCTGGTGGGCGAGGTGGACGCGGAGCTACTGTAAGGTGACGGCGCTGGGGCTGGGCGCTGGGGCGGGTGGGGAGCGAGGGACTGGCACTTGCGAAAGGCGGTCAAGTGCGGCGAGTCGAGTCTCCAACGAAGGGCTGCAACTACTGGCACAACAAAGCCCGGCCGCGAGCGTCGACGAGGTCACTTCATGGTTTCGCACTGGCGCCTCGCTCTCTGACCGTTTCGCACGCCGCAGCCACCGGCGCATCGACTCGGATGCTCGCAGCGCCTCAAAGCAGGCCCTGGACACAAAGAAATTGTTCGCAAAGCAGCACCAAAGACCTCAGACCTCCTGAACTGGGTCCGTCGGGTCTTCCCAGATGGAGAACGCGGACCTGTCGTCGTCCTCCGCGGCCGCGGGCTCGAGGTCTTCCTGCTCTTGCCACTGCTGCCTCTCCCCACCCAGCATCTCGCCCGCTGCTGACAACCACCGCGTCCCAGCCGGCGTCGCCCAGTCGTACTCGCCCGCGCCCTCCTGCGAAGCCCATGCACCGACGACGCAGGTCGGCCTGCGCTCGTCCTCGAATCGGGGCACGTTGCGGCCCTCGGGCGACGGCGAAGGTTCTTCTTCATAGAGCGTCGGGAGTGCAGGCGGTGGCTGCTCGCGAGCGCCTGGAAGCAGCGGCGGAGCGGACGCTGGGCGGGAGCGGTGCGGCGTGCGGGCGCGGGCGGGCGGCGCGAACGATTCGAAGGAACGAGGGCGTGGGCGGAAGGGCGGGATCGAGAGTGGTGTCGGGGGAAGTGCGGGTGAAGGAGATCGCACGAGTGTTCGCGGGGCAGGCGAATGGTGCTGGGGCACGAAGGGCAAGGGCGTCTTGAGTCGTCGCGCTGGCACGAAGGGGGGGTTTGGTTCGAAGTGAAAGCCTTCAAGTTGCTGCGGTTGGGCGGGAACAAACTGGAGTGGTCGCGGGGTTCGGAATGGGAGCACGGGCGCGGGTGGTGGCGTCGGGAACGACTCCGATGCGCTCGCGACAAGGCGCTCGGCGTATAAGTCGCGCGGGGTCGGCTCGAGCGACTGAGCCTGCTCATATTCAAAATAAGGGTGCTTAACGATCATCGTGGAAGAGTCACAGGAGCGGGAATGGACCTCGGGAACAGACTCGCGCGACCTGCTGTCCCACATCAGCGCCATCTCGTCCGAGCCCGGCTCGTTGAAGGGCGGGAACGACTGCTGATTCGGCGGGTAGCAAGTCTCCATCGACGGGGACCTGGACCGTGCCTCGGGTGGGTGCGCGCTCTGCTGCCAGTCTTCGCGTGCGAGGAACGCCCTCGGGCTGTCGGCGGACTGTGGCGCGTGGAAGTCGCGCGCAGGTGGGGGCGGAGGTGCGTAGTGATTCGATAGAAGAGGAGAGTAGTTGATTGGAGGCGAGTAGCCGACGGAAGGGTCCTCATAGCCAAAGTGGCGAGGACTGGGCACGTGGGGCCGCTGGGGCATCGGCTGCGAATACCGAGGCGGAGAGGCGTGCAAAGGCAGGCGATCAACTTCGGTAGAGAACCGTCGCTGGTACTCGATCAATCCGACTTGGCTCATCTGCGACTCGTACAGCGACTCGGATGGCGCGTACGGTACCGAAGGCGTGGGCGAGACGCGGCCGCTCGTCGAGAACGGCAGCGGCGACGGGTACGGGATTGGCGAGCGGTGGCCCGGCGGAGTGTCAAGTAGGTAGGGATTATAGTGACGAGGTTGTGACGTCGGAGGAACGAATGAATGCGCGTCGGGGACTGGCGCGCGCGACTGCTCCGCGGATTGCGTGTGGCGTCGCGGGCCTGGCGCGCGAGGAAATGGTGCGGCGAGTGCGAGTTGGTGCCCGAGCCATGGCGGTAGAGGGGCGTACTGTCGTGGCGACTGCAGCAAGTCTCGTGAGCCCCTGGCCGCGGAGTGCTGGTGTGCGAATGACTCGTACCTCTTGGGACCTCGCGGGGCTCGGCACGCGCGCAGGCGGCGGCGGAGCTCGTCGGCGAGTAGCCATCTCAACTTCGATCGGCACTCGTCGGTCGTAGACCATCGTCCGAGCCCTGCCGGACCCCGACGGCGAGCGCTGGCTCGTGATCTCGAGGTACACCTCATCGTCCTCGTCCTCGTCCTCGTCCGCGTCTCTCGCCTTCCCAGCGACAAGCTTGAACTGAGCTCCAACGACGCCTTCGTCCGCTCCTGGTCCAGTGAGCGCCCGGCGCCGCTTGCGCGCGCGACGGTCATCGCCCGAGTCCGCCGCGCGGCGCTTTGGGTCGCGAGAGATGACGCTCCCACGGGGCAGGATCGTGATCGACTCGATCCCGAGGCTGGAGCCTTCGTTCCGCGCTGTTGCGACCATCGCCGCGCTCATCAAGTCGTGGGCTTTGTTGATCCGCGCGGGGTGGCGCTCGCGGGTCGCCGTTCGGGCTGTGGCGTGAGTAGAAATGAGTTCGCATATCGGTCACGGTGGGCATGCGAAGGACGCACACTTGGACGACGAGCCCTCACTGAAGCCCGAGTCGGTGGCGCCCGTGCCGATCACGCCGTGCGGTAGGACGCGTCCGCTAGAGCCGGCTGACACAGAGCTCATCTCTGCCCTGAGAGCAACTTGAGGAAGCCGTGTCTGTGAGCCGACGCGCGCGTCGAGATGGGGGACGAGAAGCAACGCCAAGCTCGGACCTCGCGCGCGAAAGGTAGCGCGTTCCAGCGCCCGCGGACCCTCTTCTACCCCCACCTCCGCACCTCCCACATCACTTACAGGGCACGCAGAAATGCCCCGTGAACTTTTGACCATCGGCGTGGGCCAAGCCGGCACGCAGGTGAGCCGCTGCCCGCGATTCGGACTCGGGCAAGGTGGGACTGACCTCCCGCTCGTGCAGGTCTCGCAAGCGTTCTGGGAATCGATCGTGCAGGAGCACGGGCTTGACAACGACGGCGTACGCTCCTTTCCAGTTCCACCACGCTGAGTGCCACCGCTCACGCGGGCCAAAAGCACCTCACGCCCGCAGCGGCGAGCGACTCGGAGCGAAGCGACGGGCTGAATGTCTTCTTCAGCGAAGCGGGCGACGGCAAGTTCGTTCCGAGGAGTATCACGGTCGATCTGGAGCCGGTGGGTACCACCCTTGTAGTGCTGGCGCGTGGCAGCTGACGTCTGTTGATCAGGGAACTACCGACGCGGTTCGCTCGTCCAAGGTGAGTTGCGGAGCTCGGGTTCAGCTACAGACGGGCGAGTATCGCGTGGAATGGCTTGACCGGAGCTACTGGAGAAGTCCTGCGGCGGAAATACGTCGAGGTGGGACGTCGCGCGACGGACGGCTGACGGTGCCTCCTCTCCCACGCGCTGCAGCTCGGTCACCTCTTCCGCCCGTCCAACTTTGTCAGTGGCCAGTCCGGCGCAGGAAACAACTTGTACGCTCTCCCCGTCCAAGTCCGGTCCACGCCTTTCATTCGCTGACGCTCACTCGCTCCTCGATTAGCGCGAAGGTGGGGGCGGACATTCCCCGTTGGCGTCGTCCCTCTACTTCCTAAACCGATTGGTCAACAGGGATTCTACACCGAAGGCGCCGAGCTCGTCGACCAAGTCCGTGCGTCTCCCCGTCCCACCCTTCTCGCGTCGTCTCGCGGTGCGCTGACCTCCGAGCCGCAGTTGACGTGCTCCGCCATGAGGCGGAGGCGTGCGACCTTCTGCAGGGATTCCAGGTCATGCAGTCGCTCGGAGGTGGAACCGGATCTGGACTCGGGTGCTTGCTGCTGTCCAAGATTCGCGAGGAGGTGAGTGCTCGCGCGTTCGCGCCACCGAGCGCGGCAGGCCATGCTGGCTGTGACCGCTTCCGTGCGGCGGAAGGACTTGAGACGCGCGGGCTGACTTTGTTATGTCCTCTCTTAGTACCCGGACCGGATGCTCGCAACGTTCTCCGTCCTCCCGTCGCCCAGGACGTCGGAGACCGTCGTCGAGCCTTGTCAGCACCTGCTCTTTGATCCACATTGAGCAGTAATCACTCACCCCAGACATCACAGACAACACGGTCCTCTCGTTCCACCAGCTTGTCGAAACCGCCGACCTCACGTGGTGCCTGTACGATCTTAGCAGCCGTCGGCGAACTTCCAGACGCTGACATCCACTTATAGGGACAATGAAGCGCTCTACGACATCATGGAGAAGGTTTGTTGGCTCAGCATTGGAGGGCTGAAGCGTCACGGCGCTGATCGAGCTCCCACCACCAGACGCTCCGCAAGCCCGCGCCGTCGTACGCGGATCTGAATGCCTTGATCGCGCAAGTCATCTCGGGCGTCACCGCCTCCCTGCGCTTTCCCGGCCAGCTCAACTCGTAAGATCTCACCATTCCCACCACAAATTTCGTGCTGATCTTTCGCCGCGCAGCGACCTCCGCAAGCTCGGCACCAACATGGTCCCCTTCCCCCGTCTCCACTTCTTCTCCTGCGGCTTCGCACCGCTCGTCGCCGGCACCGCCGCTGCGTTCCAAAAGGTCTCGATCCCGGAGCTCACCCAGCAGGTGCATTGATTCCCGCGCGCGCGAGACGTTATCTCAGCTCATCTTGCGCTCTTGTAGCTCTTTTCTCCGTCCAACATGATGGCGGCGATTGATCCTCGCATGGGCAAGTACCTCACCGTCGCGGCCATGTTCCGCGGACGGGCCATCTCGTCGCGCGACGTCGAGGAGGCCATGGTCGGTGTGCAGGTGAGCGTTTCTCCCATCACACCATGCTCACCGATGTTTCGAGTTGACCATACGCTTGGCAGTCGAAAAATGCCGACTTCTTCGTCGAGTGGATCCCACAGGCAGTGCAGGTGTGTCTCCCGTTGGAGCTACAGTCGGATGATGCTGATGTGCGTCTCCTTACAGTCCTCGATCTGCAACGTCCCGCCGGCAGGAGGGCCCAAGATGAGCGCGGTCTTTGTCGGAAACACGACTGCCATCCAGAGCCGTACGCTCCCCAGCTTCCACTCTTTGAACTGCGCTGACGTCCCTACAAACAGTCTTCACGCGCACGCACGACCAGTTCGCGGCCATGTTCCGGCGCAAAGCCTTCCTTCACTGGTACACCGGCGAGGTGAGCACATGCTCGGCGCCGTCGCGGCTAGCTCCAGTTTCACGCGTGGCGCTTGGTGGCCGGACATCCGCTCACCCACGTGCGTTATTTACAGGGCATGGACGAGATGGAGTTCACCGAGGCGGAGAGCAACATGCTCGGTGCGTTGCGCGCCCGCGTCCCCTCGCTGATGAATTCGCGGAGGCTGACACTATCATTCCGGACCGCGCAGACCTGATCGCCGAGTACCAACAGTGTGCGTACAGTTCCTCGACCATGTCTGCGTCCCCAATTCTCGCCCTCGCGCATGGCGACGGAGCGGCAACGCCCAGCAGCCACCCCCTATCCACATTTTGTCCTCCCTGCACCCCGCCAGCCCCTTTCCGACGATCCGGTGCTCACGACCACTGACCACGAATGGCTCTGCAGACCAAGACGCCGCGGTCGACGACGAGGAGTTCGCCGACGAGGGCGAGCCCGGGGACGAGTCGTACGCCGAGTGATCGCGACGCTCCTTCCTCTCGTTCTCGCGGTCCCAGAGACAATGTCTCCCACGTTTGGCAGTAATATTCCCCCTTCATCGACCGCACCAGATAGTAGTCCACTTGGCCCAAGCCACCTCTGCCCACCACTCGCCTTTTTTGCCACCCCGCTACGTCGCGTCCATCTTGTTTCGCCCTTCGCTCCGTCACCCTTCGCAACTATTCCCTGTTCCTCGTCCTTGGCGTTCGATGACGGGCGAGGAGCGCCACCTGAGATTTCAACGCAAAGCGCGACTCGGCGCTGGCGATGCCCGTTCTAGACGCAGACGCGCTGCGGACGACCGGCCAGTCCCAAGGTGAGTGCGCGCGCTCCCCTTGTCCTCCGCCGTGAATCACTCCGGAGCCTCACCTACACTTGATCGTAGTCCGCCTCCGTTCGACCCCGCCAGCTCGCCAACACCGACGCTCGGACCGGCCGCCGCTCAGAATATCGTCTGGGCACTCGCGGCTCTCTCGTCCGCCGCACAGTACCTCGCACACCCGAGCAGCGAGCCACTCGGTCTCGGCCTGCTCCCGCCAGCCTCGACCCAGCAAGTCACCCTTGCCGTCCAGGCAGCGCAATCCGCCCCGGCCGTCATGTCGAGCAGCCTCGAGAGCATCGTCTCGAGTACGTCGTCCGCAGCGGCTTCTGCGTCGTCGAGCGCCGTCTCGGGCGTCGGGGCCCAGCCGGCGTACTACAAGATCGTCGGCATCGTCCTCGCGATCCTGTCTGGTCTCTTCATCGGTGCGGCCTCTCGCGATGCCGCCGCCCCGCTCGCCCGGGCCCCGAGCTCACTCCGCTTCCCTTGGCGCAACCTGCAGGATCGAGCTTTGTGTTCAAGAAGAAGGTGCGGGCTTCGTACTGGTCTGTCACGGGGTTCCTGCAGAAGCTGGAAGAGCTGGGGAGCTGTACCGGCCGAGCCTTGCGGGAAGATGGCCGCCTCGATCCACTGTTGCCGCCCGCCGCCCGAAGCTCACCCGCGACCGTTTGGTGCTTGTGCAGGGTCTGCTCAGCGCCCAGCGCAAGGCTGGTGGAGTGGCCGGAGAGGGCCACCCGTACCTCAAAAGCCCGATGTGCGTCCGACCGGAGGTCTTCCGAGGCCGACCTGGTGCACCGCACGCTGACAACGGGCGGACGCAGGTGGTGGACCGGCATGACGCTCATGGCCATCGGAGAAATCTTCAACTTCGTCGCGTTAGTCTACGTCCGTACGGCTGGATCTGTGGATGGGAGCTGATCTCCGACTGTGCGGCGCAGCTACGCGTTTACGGAAGCGCTGCTCGTAACGCCACTGGGCGCCCTCTCCGTCGTCGTCTGGTGCGTCCCCACCTTCGAGCCCGTACAAAGAACAGCGTTCTGATTACAATCTCGATGTTTCCAGCGCGATTTTGTCGAGCATCTTCCTCGGGGAGACGCTCACCTTCTTCGGCAAGATCGGCTGTCTCCTGTGCATCCTCGGCGCGACCATCATCGCCCTCAACGGCCCGCAAGAGTCGACCACGAACACGATCCCGGCTTTCCAGAAGCTGTTCTTCTCCCCAGGCTTCTTGGTGTACGCCGGCCTGGTCATTATCGCCAGCTTGATTCTTGCGTACGCACGATGACCTCCTCGGTCTGTGATCCGGGGCCCGCGCTGACCCAATTTCAACACAGCTTCTACGTCGCTCCTAAGCATGGGAAGACAAATATGCTGGTCTATGTGCGTGATTGAGTCTGCGGGCCGCAGGCTTCGGACTGACGCCTCGTGATCCGCACGCAGATCAGCATCTGTTCGCTCATCGGAGGACTCTCCGTCGTGTGCACGCAAGGGCTTGGGTCTTCCATCCTGACCTCGATCAGGGGCGACAATCAGTTCAAGCACTGGTGTGTTGCGATGAGCTATGTTGACACAGGGGAGCTCGGCTGACGAGCACCCCTTTTGTCAGGTTCATGTACGTCCTGTGGGCAATTGTTATCGTCACTCTAGGAGTCGAAATCAACTACGTGGGCGCTATTATTCTCGTTTTGCGAGAGTCGTCGAGCTGAACCCGCCCGTCGCAGCTCAACAAAGCGCTCGAGCTCTTCAACACCGCCATGGGTAGGCAGCGTGACCCAATATCACGGACTTCTGCTGATTCTTGACCTACGCATCAGTCACCCCGACCTACTACGTCATGTTCACGGGGTTCACGTTGATCGCGAGTACGATCCTGTACCAAGGCTTCAAGGCATCTGCGGTTGACATCGTCACGGTCGTGATGGGATTTTTGGTCATTTGCTCCGGTATCAGTACGGCTCCCATGGCTCTCCCCAGCTCCGCACTCGCTGACCGACGAGGCACTTCGCAGCGCTCCTCCAACTCTCGAAAGTCGACCCGAAGGAGATCAAGGGCAATCTCGACCGCCGAAGCACGATGCTACTTTCCGCCTCGCGTTCCGAGATCCACCACGACGGCGACACGGAGAAGGGACTCGAGATCGAGGACCCGGGGATGGACGCCCTCCGTGGCACGTTTGGCGCGATCGGGTCGATTCACCGCGCGATCAGCAGCCGACGAAGTATGCGACGAGAGGGCGCGTTTGACCCTTCCGAAGTCGTGCGGAGACGGCAGGCGAGGCAGGGCGAGGGTGGCGAGGACTCTTCCGCGCTCGGGATGGGCGTCGTGCGGCATCAGCTTTACGACAACCCCATGCCGTCAGTCTTTGGGTTTTCGAGTGCGTTACTCAGAACACTGATGCTTTCCATGCAGATCTGATGCTTCGGACAAGGTCTCGATGCACTCGTCCACCGGAGCGTTCGTCTCGCCGCGGCCGAACTTCGCCACCGCCGACGAGCACTCTCGAGACCGGAGCCCGTCCCTCACCTTTGCGCAGCAAGACACGCGCCATCTCTACCCAACAAAACTCCGGAGCGGCGACGTCGCGGTGCACGAAGCCGTCTCCGCACGCGGCCACATGCACGGCCCACGGGATCTCACGCACTCGCCCGGCGAGATCTCCCCCGGCCAGCAGCAACAGCAGGACATTGGCGCCGACTTCCCCTCTTCATCCCCCGCCTCCCCAACCTTCCCTTTCCCACCTACGGCGTCCGAGCCGTACCATGACCCGTACGAGCGCCACGCGCAGACCATGCCGCGCTCGAGCTCGGGCAGCGGACCGTCCGAGTTTGGGCACAACTCGTTCTCCTCTGCGTCCGAGTCGCAGCTCTCGCCGAGGTCGCTCCCCAAGTCGCGCTTCCCGATGCCGTTCCGTGGCAATTCAAAGGACCGCGCGAGGAGGCCGTCGTTCCCGACCGGTCCGGACGCGGAGATGGAGCGCTCGGAAAGCGCGAGTCTTGTGCACAAGCAGGATTCGGACAGCGAAGGGAGCGCCGAGGAGGGCGACGAGGGTCTCGGAGGACGGTTAGAGCACCTCGAGACGCGCGAGAGCGAGCGGCTCTGAACGGTCGCCACAATTTGAGGACGACGCGTTGCTGCGGGCTCTCTGTGTAGCAACTTGAGCAAACGACGGACAATGATTAGCTGTGTATTCCTGCACTTGGGACGGCAAGGGCCCAGAGCTCGAGCTCTGGACGGGGTTGTCGCAAGGCCCTCGTTGTGGGTTCGTCTCAGCAACGCTCCCCTTGTCTGCTGCTGCTGAGGTGCGTCTTTTCAAGAGGCGAATTTTGACTGCTTTCCAAAAACATCACGCCCATCTCCCGGTTCTTCGCCACCGACCGGCGGCAACTTCACCTCGCCGCCGCCCTCATCTCGCCACCGCCCAAGTGCGCTGCTCCTGATTTTCAAGTAGCTGCCGCCTGCAAAATATCTGAGAAACCTCGACAACGTCTAGGTGTGCGCTGAAACGGATGACCTGGGCACTTTACATCCCATCGGCAGGATTCCCACGGTCGCCCGGCGCCCGGCGACTTCAGCTCCCCCCGCCATTTTTCGTCGACAATCCTCCGCATCCACTGTACCCCTCCACACCATCACCACCATGGTCTACACAGCTTCCCCAGACACCAAGTCGCACTACGGCGTGTGCGCTCCTCCGCGGCTTCCTCCCTGTGGCGTCGCGCTGACCGGTCCGTCGCGTCCAGGATCATCGTTGGGGCGGGGCTCTCGGGCATCGCCGCCAACGTGCAGCTCAAGCGCAAGCAGGGGTTTACGGATGTGATTTGCTAGTGCGTCGCCCGCTGTCGGGGGGGCCAGTGGCGGCTTGGTGAGCCCTGGTGCTGACCCGTCGCGTCCCGTCCGCAGCGAGCGCGAGGCTGACTTCGGTGGGACCTGGTGAGCGAGGGTGACGAGACTTGGGGGTACTTCAGCTGACCATTCAGGATGAGCAACACGTACCCAGGGGCGTCTTGCGTACGTCGGCGGCTGTTCTCGCGTGCGATGGATGACCCTGCGGACACTGACCTTCCGCCTCTATAGGACATCCCGGTTCGTGCTTTGACGAGAACCATTGCTCCTCAAAGCTACTTACGCTTTTGTCTAGGTCGGCTTGTACAGCTACTCTGTAAGGTGTTCGGTGGGCGCTGGAGCCGCGACGAGCGCTGGCGCCCTTTCGATCGCACAGCCCAAGCGCTGACACCCGCCGTCTCGCAGTTCTACCAGAAAGATTT
>ERZ1463038.770-NODE-770-length-11363-cov-13.958083_pt1 | contig 11363 bp, 14 predicted proteins | sample MGYA00564479_ERZ1463038 | MGnify/ENA primary metagenome ERZ1463038 (study PRJEB39244, sample SAMEA3635134) | Helicobacter pylori | study: EMG produced TPA metagenomics assembly of PRJEB11511 data set (Assembly of a 5300-year-old Helicobacter pylori... | reverse complement strand
TCATCCGAAGAAATATGAATATCCATCATTCCCGCATGTACAACTTCGCAATACCCTTTAGCTTTATGCCAGCCTCGTCGTATTTTTGAATGCGCAGGTCAGCTCAAGCTCATCCGAAGAAATATGAATATCCATCATTCCCGCATGTACAACTTCGCAATACCGCGACGCTCAGCAAAGCTCTCCGTCCGTGAAAGAGGCGACAGCGAGGTCGTGACGCCCGAGGTTTAGGTTTTGCTCATCACTTGCGGTCCCGTAGACGAATGTATCACAGATTTTTTAAGGCATCAGATGTGAGGAGGAGCTGGGAAGCTGTCGAAGGTGACCGCGAGAGAAGGAAAGCAAGGGCGCACAGACCTCACCGGCAGGGGTGGGCACCGCCGCTCACGTCGTCGGAGAAACCCTCTCAAGGGTGAACCTCAGTGATTCATCACCTTGAACCTCTTCGGCCACCCACCCACAGCAACACTTGAAGATGGGCTCGAAAGCTCGTCTGTCGCTCCCCACCGTCCTGTGCGCGCACCTCCCACAAATCACTCCGTCAAGCCGCGCTGACAAGGACTCCCTAGCGCGTTTCCCAGCTTCCCCCACGATCCAGTGTTCAAGTGCTGGGTATCTGTCGACGGTTCTCCAACTCCGGTCTACGGAACGTCGACCAAGGACCGGACGACGAGCGCGTTCATCGAGGCGAGCGAAGGGTCGTCCTTCAAAGTTCACCTCATTAATGGTCAATGGGCTCCACAACACGGACTGCTGCAGCAACTGGTTATTGATGGAAAGAGGTACGAGACGCGCTTACGTTGTGAGCCAGCGCTGACCTGCCCCGGTTGCTCCTGGCGCAGCTGCGGGTCCACCGTCCAAGTGCAGGCCCACCGATCGTACTTCGAGGCGCGTGGAAGCTTGAAGCGTCTGAGTGTCTTCTCCGGTCGACGCACCTCTGCTGTGAGTCCGTCATCTGTTCCGAGGCGGCAAGGTACTGACCCTGCCCCCCGGGCAACCCGAAGTCGTCGATGCGCCCGTTCGAATTCCAGCCTACCACCGTGACGCAGGATCTCAGCATTGCGATGTCGGACGAAACTTCTCTCGACAACTTGGGCACAATCCAGCTCAAGCTCTACCGCGTAACGAACGTTCGCAAGTACGACCATGCGGTCCCGGTGACCTACCACGACATCCCCGACGAGATAGTCCTGCACGAGGACTCGAAGAAAGTTTCCAGGAGTCATCAGACGAGGTGCGCTGGAGATTCTGTGTTCGAGAAGCTCTGTTGGAGTTTGTTGACGGAACGTGAGTCTCGCAGATTCGGCGCACCCCAGGCTGCGACACCCTTGGAGAGCTACCTGACGCACGACTGGATCGACCCCTACACGCTCCCATATCACACTTTCGAGTTCAGGTACATCTCCCGTGGTAAGAGCTCTCTCTCGTTCGTGTCACAGAGCCTCGAGCTGACGTCGCGGAGAACCGCAGAGCTGCTCGAGATCACAGACCTCATCAAAGGTGCGCATCAGCGGCCTAATTAGGCATCAGCACCTGAATATCTTAACTTTCTAAGTCCCGCAACCTGCCCGCAACCCTATCATCTCGTTCGTGCTCACTGCGTCGCCAACCAAGCCGACCAACTTTAAGCCGCGTCCAGCCTCCGCGTTCGCCCCAGACCCCTATAAGAGCGTGCTCTACAAGAGAAGTCACGAGCTCCCGGAGATGTTCACCAAGCGCGCCTCGAGGGTCAAGGACGACCCAGACGCCCCTGCAGGGAGCGACGACGTCAAAGACGAGTCGGATTCGGACGAGAAGATCTTTGAACCGGCGCGGAAGCGGATGAAGCTCGATGGACTGAAGAAGGGGACTCTCGCGCTGGAGAAGAAGTCAGAGGACAGACGTACGTCGAGGGAGCTGGGGGACCCCAAGCTGGAGGTGAGGGGGCAGGGCGAGCAGTGAGTTCCGCCGGCAACGGGCACTCGACGTTTTCTATGTTTTTAAGTACTCTTCGATTCCCACCGAGCGGACTACTGTCGCGCGCCTGCTCGCACCTCTCCATCCTCGCTCGTCCGTCGCGCGGCCCGAAACCCGCAGTTACTAGCACGCGGTCGTCGGGATGACTCGAATGCCGCGCCCTTGCTCTCTTTTTCCTCCACCACCTGCAAAGCTGTTCGAATGTCGCACATCACGATTGTCGAAGCAGCCGAGGCGGACCTGCCTGCTCTCGCCGCCATCGAGCACGCCGCGTTCTCCGCATCGCTGCTGCACCAACGCGTCTTCCGGAACGTCGATCCGCAGGATCACATCGCGCACTCTCTCGAGAACCTGAGAGGCTGCGTCGGAGAGCGTCCGGGAGCCCGCAGGCTAATGACGGCCAGGCGAGGCAACGAGCTGCTCGGACTCGCGCTCTGGTCTGCGTCTGGCGGAGACGCCGCGCTGCCGACGAAGCCCCTCGAGGGTGTCCCGGCCTTGCCCAAGTTTCCGGTCGGTACCGACGAGGTGCTGGCAGCTCAACTCTTTGGGCCGGTGGAGGGGAAGCCGAAGACGGCGCATTGGTGTGAGGTGATCCGTGATGGAACGCGCCAGAGAGCTGACGCGTAATCTGCCTCTCCAGACCTGTCTAGACTGATGACCGATCCGAGATACCAGCGGAGTGGAGCGGGGACAGCACTTCTCGAGTGGGGCTGCGCTCAAGCCGATGCGGCTGGCCTTAATACGTACCTCAAGGCGACCGCAGGCGAGTTTGCTTTTCTTCCGTGTATAAACGATGTGACTCATCGATATGCTCGTACGCTTTCCTGCTCTCAAAGAGGGCATGTCGGTCTATAAAAGGGCCGGCTTCAAACCCGTCGGCGCACCGCGCACTGCGGGCGAGAACAGCGAGCTTACGGTGAGCCCAATTTCTCAGCAGGGAGCCAGACGCTTATTTTGCTGTCAATTTTTTCTCAGATACAACCAATGATTCGACTCCCCAAAGTCCTCGTTGTTCCAGCAACCGTTGACGATGTCCCGGAAATCGTCTCTCTTCATTACCGCGCGTTCGCTCCAGACAACCTATACATCAACCTCTTTGGGAAGTCAGACACTACTCAGCTGACAGCCAATATGGAGCGAAGATTGCGAAACGTGGTGGACAAGGGAGGAGACGCCGTCCTGCTCAAGGCGGTGAGGGGAGGCAGGCTCGTCGGCTACGCTCAGTGGGGGCTGCCGAAAGAGTCAATACTCTCGAGTGAGGGCCCTCCAAAGGAAACGGAAGTGCCTCACCCATTCGCGGACGGGACAAATGTCGAGCTCGCACGGGATTTCTTCGGACAGCTCGATGCCCGCGAGAAAGCCATCAAGGAGCCTCATTTCGGTCCGTTGTTTCTTGAAAATTGTTCTCGGCTATCGAATTCAGACTCTGACCAGCGATGCTCCCGCCAGCCCTCAACATGCTCTCCACGGATCCTGACGTTCGACGGAGCGGTTGTGGAAGGGCCCTGATCTCGTGGGCATTCACAAGGGCGGATCAGGAGAAGCTCTCCATCTACTTGGACTCCTCTCCCAGTGCGTCAACTTCCTCGACTCAAGGTCATTGTGATTGACGACTTTCTGTAGTGGGCGAAGCCGTCTATGAGAAGCTTGGCTTCGTGAACGACGGGGACCGGATTCTTGCCAAGGACAGGTCGTTTTCGGTAACCACTTTATACTTTCGCTGTAACACTTCAAGTCTGACTTTACCGCGACCTGGCGACAGTGTCAGCCGATGGTTCGCAGACCCGTCGCGCTGCTGCATCCGCAACTCCTGTAACACGGGCTGCACGTCCTCCGCACGTACCCAGCACATTGATCTTGTTGATTCGATTGTTGCACAATGTATACTTTCCTGCTGCTCTTTGACATGGGCAAGGAAGCACCTGCGACGAACGGGCCGGACTCGACTCGGGTCGATTTGGATTCCGCCGCGAGTGCCTATCCATCTTCCCCGTCTCAATCCGGAAACACTGCTTGCTTGTACATGATGGTAGGGTGCCCACCTTGGGAGGCTGCCAAGATGGGCAGGGTGGCGGAGGAGTCCCGGGCGCCCGGGCCGTCTGCCGACGAAGAACCCACCTCGGCCGGCGCTAGCTAGAGCTGACCCGCCAAGATCCGTTTCCCCCACTTCTCCGCTCTCTCCTGCTCCTTCCCCAGACCTGCAACCAGCGGTCCTCCGCCACCAATGAGCCGCTCCCCAGACGTCAAGACGACGGTCAAGATGATCGAGCACGACCTGCGCCCGCACCTTGACCGCGAAGCGGACGGCTCGACATTCTCTCGCATGTTCCGAGACAAGGATCACTCCTCGTTCTACGAGGAGGCGCTGGACACCTACGGCGCTGACGGCTCGATTGACCCTGCCGCGGAGAAGAAGCTGGTCCGCAAGATTGATCTGTTAATCCTTCCGCTCCTTGGAATCTGGTGCGCCGTTTATCATCTCATCCAAAGCTTATTTTCTGACGTCTCGCGGCATGCAGCTACATGTTTGTGCGCGCTTCCGCCCTCCGGGACTCCCGAGCTCGACACTGATATTTGCCCGGTCTCAAGTACTACGTGGACAAGACAACCCTGTCGTACGCCGCGATATTTGGCATAAAGCTCCCGGTCACAGGGCTGAACCTGCATGGGACCGATTACTCGTGCGTTTCAGTACTTGACAATGGGAGGAAGGCGATTCACCTCGCATTCCCACAGATGGCTGTCTTCGATATTTTACTTCGGATGGCTGTTCTGGGCGATCCCATCGAACCTGATTATGCAGAAGTGTCCCCCTGCAACGTACCTTTGTGCGCGAGACCTTGGCGACCGTCGCGGAGTTGTGCTGACCTTTCCCCGCCAGCGTTCAATATCATCATGTGGGGGGTCCTGCTCATGTGAGCCAGACGCGTTTTCTTATCCTCGACTGTAGCCTGACTCAGTAAGGAAATAGGGCGCAGGCGGGCTCGAAGAAGTTCATCGACATAGCCGTGCTCCGCGTTCTTTCAGGAGCATTCGAGGCCATTGCAGACCCAGCGTTCATGCTCATCACCAGTAGGTCATCTGAAGTTCATATTCATTCTTTCGCTCACTCAGTCTTCTCGAAAGCCATGTGGTACACGAGGGAGGAACAGCCGATCCGGATCTCCGCTTGGTAGATGCGACTCTCGCTGCCTCACTACCTTTTCTGACAATCGTGACAGGTACATGTTCAATGGAGTCGGAGTTGCAGCGGGTGGACTCTTTGGATATGCCATTGGCCGTACGCCCCTCATCCTTGCTAGCCCCCGGTGTCTATTTAACGCCAATCGTCCCAGAAATCAAGGGTGCCCTGCAGAGCTGGCGTTACGAGTCAGGCCCATCCTTTCTCTCCACCAAAGTAAAGACCTGATTTTTTAACGTCCAGATTTCTGGTCATCGGAGCTGCCTGCACCGTGTGGGGCATCGTTCTTCTCCTCATCCTACCGAACTCGCCGGCGACGTCCATCTGGCTGACGAGGGACGAGCGCCTGATGGCAGTCGCGCGGCTGCGAAAGAATCAAGTACAAATCATTGATACCTCCGAGAAGCTAGAGCTGACGCGTCTCTGGCTCTGGCAGACTGGAATCACGAACCGTGTCTTCAAAACGCACCAGGCGAAGGAGTTCCTGCTCGACATCAAGACCTGTACGATTACGAGCTCACGGCTTGCACCCTGGGTTATCATCTGAAAGGACCTTGAAACAGATCTCTTCTTCTTCTTGGGCTTTGTGGCCAACATCCCGAACGGAGGGTGAGCATCCGCCTCAAGAAGCGTTTCACCTTCTACCTGAGCTCACGCCTTCGCTTCCAGGATCTCGAACTTTTCGTAAGTGAAGTGTTGCTTGGATATGAAGACGTAGACTGAATCTCAGCGCAGAACGCTTATCATAAAGGGCCTTGGCTATGACACCTTGCACACCGCGCTTCTCGGCATCCCCCAAGGCAGGTGGCACTCCCGAGCGCTGCGGCACGACGCTGATGCACCGATACTTATACCTTGGTTTTCCCAGGCGTCTTTGTTGTGCTTTGGATCGGCTCCGGCGCGTGGCTCAATAGCCGCCTTCCGGCGAACAGCCGGACTTGGGTCTGCATGTGAGTCTGGAGTGTTTTTTCTGTGCTGTGAGACGGACATAAAATCTGATAAGCTTTAATGGATCAGGCTGTTCATGATCCCGACCATCGCAGGCACGCTCGGGTTCCTCCTTGCGCCGAAAGAGGCGAACGTCGGGCGCCTGATCTGCTTCTACCTCACCGGGTCGTACCAGGCGTCGTTTGTATTGAGCCTCAGCTTGATCACTAGCAACACCGGCGGCCAAACAAAGAAGATGCTCACATCAGCTGTAATTTGGCTGGGCGCCTGCGTTGGTAACATCGCCGGTCCCTTCTTCTATAAGACCCAGCAAGCTCCCAGTAGGTCCCTCCCTGCAACATGCCACTTCCTTCAGCTCTTACCGGGGACCGATGACGGCAGACGGCTTCGAGTAGGAACAAATACTAACGAAGCTCTCGACAACAGCCTACCGCCTCGGTATCGGATCAATGCTGTGCTGCAACATCCTCGAAGGTGCGCTTGACCCAGACTGCCCGCGCTTCTGGTTCCGTATGATTGACTTCTAAACCCTCAATGTCCACAGTGTTTACAATATATGCCCTTCGAGTCGTGTTCATGCGTGCGAATGCCGCAAGGGACAGAGCCGCTGCGGCGCTCGTTGACGACGGCAAGAGCGAGGCGGTCCCGCACGTCAACGAGACGGCGTTCCTCGATCTCACAGACAAGGAGAACATCAAGTGAGTTTACATTACCCTCCTCTCATCCTGACTTGCGTGACAGTGGGGATAGGCATGAGACTACGACGCGGAGCTGATCGACCTCCTTTGTGCAGCTTCCGATATGTTTACTAAGCGCTGAGGAGGATAAGCGGGATAAGGAGACACGGTTTATCATCCTGTACAATCTAGTCTGGCCTCCCGGCCACACTACTCCTATCCCTGTCCCAATGTTTGCCAAGGCGACGGCGGAGACGCCGCAAGGGATACAACGTGCCTGCACAAACCCACGTCCGCTCCATTTTACATTCCAAAACGCTATATCCTATACTCGGTGATTGCACGGCCGGAGGGCTCACGTTTCGGCGTCCTCCGTGCGGACTCGACTGGCCTGACTTGCTGACTCGGTCCGACCGATCCGCCTTCGCAGCGCGGCAATCCACCATGCTCACCTGGGGCGGAAAGAGTACCAGTGGAAGGCGAGGGTGATGTAGGTCTGGAGCGTCTGACGGCACTCGTACACGAATGCATGCACCACTCACGGGAGCGCGAATCGCAGCATGGCGTCGGCCGGCGTTGACGTCGCGGGAGCCCTTGAGCATCCAGATCTGTGCGCTACCAGTGTGCCAATCGAAAGAAGCCAAACAGAGCCAATCAAAAGAAGCACTTGTAAAGGTGGGTGGGTCTAAGTCTGGTGGGCACTGCTTGCTGCGAACATGTGATCGCTTCACAGACAGACAACAAACGACAGCTCCACGCCGCGGTGCATGATGTTGAAGGCACTTGAGGGGGGCGGTGATATCCTTGGGACCCGCACGACAATGATGATGCATGATGCGTCGATGATGAGCAGGAAAATGGGGGGGAGCATGGAGCGAGAGGGCGATCGAGGCTGCGACGCCGCGGTTGGCGCGTCGTGCCGGCGCGTCCGGGTCTACTAGCGCGTTATCCGACACTTGTGTCCTCTCCACGTCTCTGCTGCAGGGTAGCAGGGGAGCGAGGGTGCTCTGAAGAGGCCTTTTGTTCGGAATGATTGGAACCAGCGAGCAAAAGGAGGACAGGTTCGAGCTGAGCGCTGAGACAGGGTTTGTCGTCGGACAGGGTTCGCAATTAGCGCGTCGTCGCCAAGCCAGCGTGGGGCGGATTTGCAGAAGATACGACGTGCTCGGGGCTCTGGAGAGCCAGAAGGCAACAGTAAACGAGACACGAGAGTCGGTTTTTAAAAGCAGCGTCGCACGCGAGCCCCCGCTCTGGCCGCCCTTGGCACCGCCGCGGACCCGACGCACCGGACCTGGATCTCGACGTCAATACTCGAACGCTCCCTTTCTTCTCTTCAAACACCTTTCGCCGGGCTCATCCAGAGCAGCGCCATCCACTTTCCTCCGTCGTCGTTCCAAATTCGAGAACGAGCATCCACCCGCTGAGCGGTTGCACGTCGAGCGGTCCTTCCGTTGCGCTTGAGCCGACCCGGGAGACACGAGTCCGCACGAAAGCTGGGCTTTCACTGTGAGTGGCGCTGGGTGTTCTGGCGATCCGGCAGGTGCTGACGAGGCGGGTGGGTGCAGGAGAGACGCGTCGTCAAGTGCCACCCAGCGTCCAAGCACGCACCTCCCGTCCCCTCTTCATCGAACACCTCTAGTCGAGCACGACCCCCGTTCACTCTCTTTCCTTTACCTACTCGACCGGGCACGCAGCGGGCGTGCGCAGGACCAGGATGCCGACTCAGCAACCCTCGGACGCGGGCAAGGCTCCGCGGCGGGCTTCGCTGTCCGTCTCGCGGCGGCTTTCGGCGACGATCGTGCAGCCGGACAAGGCACACGCGTTCGCGTCGACATGGCTGTCGGAAACGTCAGGATCTGCGTCTGCGTCGGCCGTCGCGACGCGAGTTGCAGCGGGACCGGGACCCGCGCAGCCGCAGCAGGCGGAACCGCACCCTCCCCTTCCATCGGCGAGCGCTCAGAACGCCTCCTCTCACGACGTACCACTAGCAAAACCGACGCTCCCAGCCCCCCAGACGCAGTCAACCGCCGTTGAGCCGACGGGCACCGCGAGCGCGATCCGGGCCAGGCGAAGCACGTCCCTTTCTCTGCGCTCAGCCGCCTCGCCCACGTCGCCGAGTACAGGCCACCCGCCGCCGCCCCAGATCCGCGAAGCGACCGTATCGCAGGGCCCGGACGCACCGATGCCGGCCAGGAATCGCCAGGTCGGCCTCGGGCTCATGCTGGACGAGGAGGAGACCGTCGGCGGCAACGGCGACCGGCCACCCGCGTCCGGCGGCGCGCACGCGGGCTCGGCGACGGTGGGCGACGGGCCCGCGAGCTTGCGGGCGAAGGAGCTCATCGCCGACCTCGGGTGGGACTCGGAAGACTTTGGGCTCGGCGACCGCAGCGCGAACAACAGCAGCAGCTCGTCAAGACCGCCCTCGCTCCCACGGCTGAGCACGACAGGCGGCAGCCCGAACCCGCTGCTCGTCTACACGGGCACCCCGATCACGCAGTCGCCGCGCGCGTCGCCGTCATCGGCATCGCCGCCCCAGTCACTCGCGTCGTCGCTCACGCAGCGCACGTACCCGGGCCCAGCAGTCTCCGTCCCGGGCTCGACCAGCACGCTCTCGACACCTCTCTTTTCAACTCCCGCGATCATGCGCTCGCCATCGCCCGCCCCGTCGTACTTGTCGTCCTTCGCGATGGACCGCGTGTCGTCGAGCTCAAAGTCACGCGAGTTTCACGGGCGGCAGCAGTCGCTCACGTCGGCATGCCCACCCGTGACAGCCTCGCTCGGTCCGCCATCGCCCGCAGGCTCGAACGGCGGCTTCTACCCGCCGTCGACGAGCGTGTCGGCGTCACCGGCGCAGCGTAGCTGGAAGGCTTACGACTGGGGCACGAAGGAGAAGGAGCTCAACTCGTCCACGTCATCTGCGAGCTCGAGCTCGTCGCGCGACGGCGGCGGCGACGGCCGCAAGGGCCACCGACCAACAGGAGCGTCGTCGCTCCTCGCACCGTCGGCACTGCTCGCGCTACCCACGACGCTCCTGTCGTACATTCTCGCGCCGCTTGCGTCCAACGCGCCCCCGTACTACCACTCGCCGACGCTCAACGGCTCGACCGCGCCGACACAAAAGTCGTCTCCAGGCGGGCCCGCGAAGCGCTACCCGTTCCCGGTGCGACTCCTCACGATCTCGTACCTCATCTTCTCCGTCCTCTTCTTCGCGCTCAAGCTCTCGACTTGGACCATAGACGGCGGCTTCGACGGCCCGGCCGGCCTCGTCGTGGGCGGCGACGGCAAGGGCCGCATCGCGCCGCGCGACGCGCAGAATGCGGCGCAGCTCGACGCCGGTATGGATCGGTTCGGGCGCAAGGTCGAGGGCTGGGCCCAGAAGGTCGCTGGCGGCGTGCGCTGGGGCAAGGCGCTCGGGTACGGCTCGGCCGACGACGAGGAGATGCTCGCGCAGACCGAGGGCGAGGAGAAGTGGGCCACGGTCAAGCGCATCGGCGAGCAAGGTGAGCTCAGCTCTGGCTGTTCGGGAGCGCACGGGAGGGCCGGCAGCTGACGTTTCCTTTGTGCTCCGTCGCAGCGTTCGCGGCCAAGGTGCCCGAATCGAACCCGCTCACGGGGTTCTCGCACACGTACCGCTTCGCCAAGATGCACGACAAGATCCACTGGGACCTCCCCGATGAGATTGAGCCGTGAGCTTTTCTGCCCGCGTCTAGGCTTGAGCCCGCCAAAGATTGCTGACGTCCCGAACTCGCAGGTTCGTCTTCCGCGCAACGATGCACGCCTCGGCCGCGGATACGACCGCGTGCCTGTACTCGAACGAGGCGTGGCTCTCGACGCTGTCCGCGTTCGCGAACGCGTGGCGCGGGCCGATCTCGCTCGTCTTTGAGACGTCGCACTCGCGCACGTCGCCCCTGCGCGCGGACCTCGCGAGCGAGATCGCGGCCCTGCGCGCGAACGACGCGATCGTGCGCGAGTACGTCGACTTCCACATCGTTGGCGCGCCCGTGTCGCTCTCGGAGCGCTCGCTCAACAAGACGCGCGAACGGCTCATCTTCCGGCCCGTCGCACACAACTACCACCTCAACCTCGCCCGCTTTTTCGCCCCGACCGACACCGTCTTCCTCGTTGGCGATGCCCGCATAACGCCGTCAGTCGGCCTGCGCACCCGGCTGGGCACCGCCGCCGTGCGCAACCTGATCCTTACGCGCGGCGACGCGGTCGTTGTGCCGACGTTTGGCTTCGTGCGCGAGCAGGCACCCGGCGCGGACGCCGCGCTGTCGAAGCTGCCGACAATCCACGACCTTCGGAGCGAGCTCGGCCTTCCGCTCGGCGGCGCGTGGGACGGCGTCGGGCAGGACGAGTTCGAAGCGCTCGCGCGCCACCACGTCCGCGCACTCACGTCGAGCCTGCCGCTCGAGCGCAGCGCGTGGCCGACCAAGAAGTCTGCGCTCGTGAGCCTCGTCAGCACGCGCGTCGGGACTGCGGACACGCCGTCGTCGGCCGTGCTTGCGCTGCTCGACAAAGGCTGGGACCTCAACCACGGCCCGACGAACTGGTACCTCTGGCGCAAGGCTTCTACGGACCCTCGACTCGTTGACAAGGCC
>ERZ1463038.769-NODE-769-length-11366-cov-16.454779_pt1 | contig 11366 bp, 21 predicted proteins | sample MGYA00564479_ERZ1463038 | MGnify/ENA primary metagenome ERZ1463038 (study PRJEB39244, sample SAMEA3635134) | Helicobacter pylori | study: EMG produced TPA metagenomics assembly of PRJEB11511 data set (Assembly of a 5300-year-old Helicobacter pylori... | reverse complement strand
TACACACCTAGGACACTCTTTCCCTACACGACGCTCTTCCGATCTCGCGAGCGCGTCAGACGACGAAGGGGCGGCGAGCGTGTCGGGCGAGCCGCTGGTGATGATGCTGCCGTTGTCCATCGAAACGACGTACGCCGAGCCGGGGAGGCAGAGGTCGACGGCGTGGGTGACGAGGATGCAGGTGCGGTGGCGCATCAGCGGACCCTTGAGGCAGGCGGAGAAGAGGTGCTGTGCGCTGGGGACTCGATCGTGTCAGGACCCCGTCTTCTAGAGAAAGACAAGTGTGGAGCGTACGTATGGCTGTCGACGGCGCTCAGGACGTCGTCGAGCAGGACGTGCCGCGCCGACGAGTAGATCGCTCGCGCGAGACTGATGCGCGCCTGCGAGCGTCACCTGCACATCAGCACTCTCCTTTCTCACACGCAGGCTCGCAAAAGACGCACCTTCTGCCCACCTGACAGCACGGTGCCCTTCTCCCCGACCTCGGTCTCATCGCCGAGCTCAAACTGCTTGAGGTCCGTCTCGAGCGCACACGCCTCGAGGACACTGCGGTACCTCTGCTCATTGAGCGGCGAGCCAAAGAGGATGTTGTCCTTGATCGTCGCGCTGAGCAGCCACGGGCTCTGCGAGCAGTACGCGGCGGTGTCGGTGAGCACGGCGGGGTCGACGCCGGTCGAGCGCACGACGGGCGAGGGCAGGAACGACGTGCCCTCGAGCCGGTTCGTCTCGCCGAGGAGGCTGAGCAGGAGCGTCGATTTGCCGCTGCCGACTGTCGATTCGGGCTCGAGTCAGTGACGAAGGCGTGAGGTGAGCTGGAAAGGGACGCACCTGGGCCAAGGATGATGCTGAGTTTCCCGACGGGGAAGTTGAGGTTCAGGTCGCGGATGCGGAACACGGCCGGATCCTCGTTCGCGAGCTGCTCGTCGGACCAGGTGAAGGCGCCGTCGACGAAGCCGATCAGCGGCTCGCGCCCGTCAACGGGCGCGCGCACGATCGAGTACTTGGCCGTCTCCTCCTCGGAGAGGAAGTCGTCGATGCGCTTCAGCGAGACGTGCGCTTGGAGTACGTTCACGAGCACTGGGGAGAGGCGTTAGTCGGTCGAGGAGTGGCAGTGAGCAAAGGGCGCGCACTGTCGGTGAAGCCTTCGAGCGGCCCGCGGAGGATGTTGAACAGCGCAAGCCTGCCATATTCCTGATGAGTGACCTATCTTGCACTAGAAATCTCAAATAGAAGAACTCACGCAGTGAAGGCCGTCTCGGCGGTAAGGTCGCGGTGGAGGACCTTGGTGTGGAAGACGAAGGTGGCGACCTGACAATCCTCATCAGCTCAACTCCCTCAAACTGATCTCCCACCGACTCACCGAAACGATGACGGGTGCGCCAAACATCAAGATGCTGCCCGCGACCATCGTGAGCGCGCGGGCCCAGAGCGCGGCGAGCTCCTTGTCCCTCGTCTCCTGCATGAGCGCGAGGAACTTGCGCTCCCACGCAAAGTACTTGACGATCCTGACGGACGCGATGACCTCGGTCGCGAGGTTGAGCCGGCCGTCGGCGGCGTGCAGGAGCCGCTTTTGGTAGACGTAGAAGAGCCTACTGGCGGCTGCTTGGAGGGGCGTGATGAGGAACAGGACGGTGAGCTGTCGGGTGAGATACGGGTGAGCGGATGCGGAGCTCGGGAGATGCACGGGGACGCACGCCGGCGATGGCGGAGAGGCCGAGCACGCGGAAGAGGAAGACGACCGTGACGACGATCGTGAGTGACAGCTCGGGCCAGATGAAGTGCAGGTCTGCCATCTTCCGATCAGTAAGAACGATCTTTCGGAGACAGACAGCGCAGTGCTCACAGGCGCAGACCTCGCTCACTGCATCCGTCGCGGGGGGTCAGTCCATCGCTCCGGATTCAATCAAAGGGGGTGAGAAAGCGCACGGCGGAAGGTGTCGACCGAGACGAGGTTGAGAATCTTGCCGCTGCTGGCCTTCTCGGCCTCGTCCTCGTTCGTGCCCTTTTTCTCGTCCTTGTCCTTCTTGCCGTCGTCCTTTGCGTCCGGGTCGTCCGGCTTGGCGAGCGACGAGCCGGCCATGTCCTTCCTCCTGAGCGCCTTGGTGAAGACCTCGCCGACGATGATGGACCTGTCGCAGATCGCGTCAGTCCAGCGTCTCCAAAAGGGACTCGAGGGCGACGCACCGGAGCCGAATGCAGATCCTGCGCCCGATGAACAGGCTCTGGCTACTCGCGAGCGCGCCGAGGATTTGGAAGAAGAAGAGCGCGACGGCGTACAGCAGCGCGACGTGCAGCGGCGACGCCTCGCCGCGCTGGCGCTTGTTAATGTGCCCGAGGATGCCCTTGAGGAAGAGCGGCGGGAGCGCGACGACCGACACGCGGACGTAGCTCCAGAACTGCTGCACGAGCAGCGCGCGCCGGAAGTGCCAGAACAGCCGCGCGGTGAGCCCCCACACCTGGCGCTGGGTGCCCGGCCCGCGACCGGCGTTGAGCGCGGCGACGTCCCGCCGGTAGCTGAGGAGCACGCGCGCCGTCTTGTCGTCCGGCCGGAGGTCCGGGATGGAGGACATGGGGAGAGTGGGCGCACCTGCCGCGGGGAACGCGTTCGAGGTCATGAACGAGTCGATGTAGGAGAAGGTCGCGAGCGAGAACAGGCTCGCGTTCATCTCGGGTGCGCGCGGGAGGCCGTCCGTCGGTGCGCTGGCGGACCTGGACGAGAACTTGGAAGGGCGTGGGGCGAGGATCTCGACCAGGAAGAGCGTGAGGACGACGGCGAACGTGGCGACTTCGCGCGCGAACGCGGCGGGGGTGATGGTCGCGGCGGGCGAGAAGTGGGCGAGGAGTGCGGACCGGAGGTTGAAGAAGGCGATGATCGAGTAGAGGAGCAGCCAGGGGATCAAGTGCATCTCGAGGTGTGAGTACCACGAGGGCACGCGGTGCGTTGAGCCGGGTAGCTGGAGCCGGTGGATCCGCGCGGAGAAGGCGAGTGCGAGTTGCGCGAGCGCGAGGAGCGTCGTCCAGGCCTGAATCAGATGCAATTTAGTTAGATTTATTCCGATCAAGAAGCGCAGAGTACGCACCCATGCGATGACTGCGAGCGGGTACCAGTTCGCTCCGTCGTCGTGCTGTCCGTCGACAAGGCGCACGACGAGCAGCGCCGTCACGGCCGCGGAGCCCACGACACCGAGCGCGTTCTTCTTGGTGCCCCAGAGCGCCCTGGTGACCATGCCGACCGTGACGTTCTCCGGCACGGGCAGCTCCTCGTCGTCGTCGTCCACAGCGGACGCGCCGAGGAACGCGCTCGAGCGACGCTTCGCGGGCTCGCCGACGCCGAGCGCGAAAATGTCTCGAATCTCGAGGTCAGGACTCTCTTCCTGCACGACGCCGAGGATGACCTCGTTCTCGGCTTCGACGATCGCGCGTGGGCCTGCGGTCGCGGGGATCTCGGCCGACGCGGACGCGGTTGACAGTCGTCGCGCGCGGGAGCTCGTCGAGAGGCGTCGGGCGGTACCGCTTGAGATTGCGACGGAAGGCGCGGTGGAGGGGCGGAAGTAGGTGACGATGGAGTACAGGAGCGCGAAGAGGAGCGCGACGAGCGACAGGGCGACGAAGGCGGCGGGGATTAGGCCGTTCAGAACGCTGCGGGGTCATGGCAAGCGTCAGTATGCTGATAGACTGGTACATGAGCGCTTGGTGACTGCTCAAGGCGTGCAGGGAGATGAAGAACGCTCGGGAGTCGCCAACGCGCCCCCCGCGCAGCAGCACGCGGTCCTCTTCTCCGTCCGCGAGCCCGAGCCCATCCCGACGTGCAAGATGACCCCACCCCACCGCGGTTCCACCCGTCTCCCAGTAGTCCATCATCTCCCAGCTACCCCGACAGACGCACTGCGCAAAGAGCCAACGTAGAAAGAACGCACCTCTGCCGAAAGCACAGCGAGAAGTCGTCGAGCCCGTTCCAGTACGGCGCGTCCCCGAGAGCTTCGCACCACCTGTCCTGCTGGCTCGAGAACGAGAACTGGGTCGCCATGATCGTCGCCGTTTGCTCGGCGGACGGTCGATAAGGCTCGGCGTCGGGATCCGGCGCTGGCTGAAGAAGAGTCGGGGTGTCGGGCTGGGGGATCACCAGCAGCGACGAGGCGGGAGGGCGGGGGAACGGGGCGAGGTGATGGAGATAGAGACAAGTCGTGACTCGCGCAAGACTCACGCGTGCGCCGCGCGGGCTGAGCTCGGCCGCGTGGGTGGATAGGGGGTCCACACCGGAGATCTCCGGCCTGCCGACGCTTCAGATCAGACTCGAGCGTGCGTCGGTTTCGGGGTGTTACTTCCTACTGTACACACTCTCGACCTTTGGTTTCCTCTCCCGAAATGCCACCCAAACGAGCCCTCGTCATCGGTGCCGGCTCATCGGGGCTCACCGCACTCTCCCAGTTCCGCGCCGCCGGTCTCGATGCGGTCGCGTACGAGGCTCGCGGCGAGGTCGGCGGAGCATGGAACTACGACGAGGACCCTGGAGCGTGCGTCGTCTCGTTCGAGGCCAGTGGGAGGTGCGTCGTGCGCGCGCCGGGCGAGCGCGATGCGCGACGGATGCCGCTGTCGCCCATGTACGACTCGCTGCGCACGAACGTCCCTACGACGCTGATGGCGTATCGGGAGCATCCATTTCCTTACGACACTGTACGAACCAGAACGTTGGACGGAAGGGGAGCGAGCGCTGACCGACTGCGGGTTCGGAACAGTCGCTGTACCCTTCCCCAGCCACTATCAAATCCTACCTCGACACCACTGCTCTTCCTCTCCTCCCCCATATCAAGTTCAACACCACTGTGACGCTCCTGCGCTGGACGACACCAGCGGACGGCGGTGCCCAGCGCGAGTGGCTCTGCGAAGTCGCTGGCTCGGAAGAGCAGGAGCAGTTTGATGTGGTCGTTGTCGCGAACGGGCATTATTCGGAGCCGTATGTCCCGACGGTGAACGGGCTGGAGAGCTGGACAGGAGAGATCGGGCACAGTCGGTGGTATAGATCCGCGGAACAGTATCGGGGCAAGGTCCGTCCCGTGTTCCCTCCAGTCGCACAGACTCTCCAACTCACACCCCCCTCAGAGCGTTCTGGTAGTAGGCAACAGTGCATCCGGCTACGACATCACGCGCCAGATCGCGATGGAGCTGGCCGGCCAGCCCGAGTCGCCACACCGTATCTACCAGTCCCGAAAAGGACCGTCGCCCCTCGGGCTGCCTTTCGACGCACCCGACGCACCGGAATGGGCGCAGGCGATCGGGCTCTTCCCGCCGCTTGAGCGCGTCGAAGGCCGCACGATCTGGTTCCAGGATGAGCGCAAGCTTGAGGGAGTGGACCTCATGTGCGTCCTTTCTCTCCTCACAAGAAGACTTGACCGACACGGATCTGCAGCATGTTCGCGACGGGCTACCTCTACTCGTTCCCGTTCGCGTCGCCTATGCACGCGCCCTTCTCGACGCACCCGCTTACCATCTCCCCAACGCCCGCCACGCCCACGACCCCTTCCGGCGGTCTCAGAGTTCACCAGCTCGACTCACGGTATCTATTCTACCTCCCTTCCCCAACGCTCTCCTTCCTCGCGCTCCCAATCCTCGTCCTCCCCTTCCCGCTCGCTGAAGCCCAATCCCGTCTTCTGGCCGCGCACTACGCCGACAAACTTCCTGAACCACTTAATTTCGTTGAGGGAGTTCCAGAAGATGCAGGGGAGGGCAAAGAAGGCCATGTGTGGGGGTTCCCGAGAGAGTTTGATGAGACGGATAGGTTGCTGAAGGAGGCGGGAGATGGGGGCGAGGGCGGGACGTGGGGGCGGGCAGAGCTTTCGACGAAAGAGATGAGGAAGGGGTTTGTTGGGCTTCGGAAGGCGGTGTTGGGGTACTAGAGGTGGATGGAGGTGAGCGGGTTGGATTGATGCCGGGAGCATGACGGTGTTTGTCTCGCTGCTGCACCGTGCGAAGTCGGGTGCGGGATCACGTCGCGTCGGTAGCACCCCCACAAAATCGACATCACCGGAAACACTGATTAGACTCAAAACGTCCCGTGAGTTTCGATTCGACCTTGTTCCAGTGGACCAGAGCGACATCTCGCACGCCGGCCGACGTCCGCGGACCCCACAGCACCAAGCTCATCCTTTGCAGCGTCCAGCGCATAGAAACCCAGAAAATCCAGTAGGTCTCTTCGCCTTGTTCTGATTGAAACGAGCTTTCCCTCCTACCCTATCGCCAACCGGCGAGCCGGCTGCGATGCTTGACGCTGTGGCGGACCGCGACTACAACTCCGGGCGCTGATGCTCGAAAGAGCTCGGAAAGACAGAAGGGATTCCACGTATTACATTAATCTTAAAGTGGAGTTGCTCTTGAAGGATCAGGAGCTCCGGGAGATCGGTCAGCAAACGAGCGTGTGGCTGAAGCGATCCAGCGACCTTTTCCAGCAACTTCACGGACTTCGGCGGCCACCTTCAGTACTGATGGTGGTTGATAGAAATGTTGCGTTGATCAGACTGTGTGCTTGCACCGATGTTTGCAGCTTGAAGTCGGGTGCCGCTTGCGACGCATTGTGCTGGACTTGACTCGCGCTCTTTCTTGTTGTCGGGTGACTCTGATCGGAGCCGCAGATACTGGAATGCAATTAACTCGCAGGTTTATGGCACCTAACTCCACTGTCGAGGAAGCGGCTTGGGATGAGGAGTGGTGGCAGCGCAACCGCTTAGACAGAACCCGAGTTGCCGAGGCGCGGGTGCTCCGGAGGCGAACCCGCTACTCCGTCTCTTACATGCGGGCCTCCTTCTCTTCCCCACCTCTCTCGTGACCGCTTGGACTACCTCCAATGGATCAAGCCCCCCACCTGTCGTCGACCGATGCGCAATGGTCCGCGACAGCCACCAGCCTCAAGCGACCAGCGTCGCGCGAGTCCGACCGTGCACCGCCTCCACTTCCCATCCTCTCCTCGTCAGCATCTTCCGACCGATCACTCATCTTCCCCGACGCGACTCCTTCACCTACAAAAGACGAGAAAGGGCAGGATGAGGGCAGCGGGACGCTCGACTCTCCGTTCGTTGTGCGCTGGTCCGACGGCGACCCGGAGGCACCGTTGAACTGGCCAAACTACAAGAAGTGGACGATCGTGGCAATTGTGGCAACTGGTGGACTTTGTGATGAAACGCTGCTTTTGCCCTCAGAAGTGGATGAAGCTGACCCGCGTGCGCAGGCACGACGTTCGCGAGCAGCGTTTACGCCGGAGGCCTCGCACCGATGCGGGCGTACTTTGGCTCCAGCCCAACCGTGATAACTCTTGGGCTCACGTTATATCTTTTTGGATTCGCGTGAGTGCGAATTCACCGGCAGGGCGCCCACGCTGACTTCGCAGCGTCGCAGGATGGGCCCGCTGCTGTGGGCGCCATGCTCCGAGATGTGGGGACGACGGATTGTCTTTCTCTGCAGCTTCGGCCCGTTTGTGGTCCGCAAGAGTACTGGAGTGACTTTACAGATTCTGACTGCGGCACCAACAGATCTCTCACACCGGGTGCGCGGCAGCGAGGAATATCGAGACCATGGTGATCTTGCGCTTCATTGGCGGATTTTTCGGGTCTTCCCCACTAACGAATGCCGGTGGTACAATCTCGGATATGTTCAGTGCCGGTGAGAGGGCGCTCGCGATGTCACTGTTCGCGCTCGCTCCGTAAGTCACCCCTGGTCGAAGATCAATGAACACGTGCTAATACTGCATCTAAAAAGCTTTGCTGGTCCAGTACTGGGGCCAGTGGTTGCTGGATTTGTTGGGGAGGCCGCATCGTGGCGATGGTTATTCTGGCTTGCACGTTGCGCCTTGTAGCCGCTGTTCGACAAAGCTGACCAAAACACCGTTACAGGAGACGATATTTTCGGGATTTGTATTTGCCGTCGGTGTTTTCGTGCCGTAGACATACTCGCCTGTACTCCTCCGCCGGCGCGCGAAACGGATGTCCGCCGCAACGGGGCACCACTACGTCTCCGTCTTCGACATCACCTTGGATCCTTCGGAGACGTTGATCCAAAAGCTCAAGATCAACATCTCACGACCCTTCCAATTCCTCTTCGGAGAGCTAATCGTCGCCCTGCTGAGCATGTACGCGGCTGTTGTCTTTGTGAGGATTTCCTCTGGAGTCACTGGAAGCAACACTGATCTAAGCGGGCTTCAGGCCGTCCTTTATCTAATGTTCTCGGCGTACACATTTGTATTCGAGGTCAATCGAGGATTCAGCCCCGGCTTCGAAGGACTAACATTCATGTGCGTTCTGTCACTGAGATCAGTCAGAGAGGGGTGGTTGCTGACGAATCTGGTGCATTGTAAGTGGCCTGTGGCTGGGAATGGTCATCGGTATTAGTGAGCTTTTGACTCGTATCGTATCTTCACTTGACTGACACTCATTGGCACAGTTGGAAATGTGTTTGTCAACCAGAAGTACCAGCGCGACCTCGCCACGAACGGAGGGCGGCTCCCGCCGGAAGCTCGTATACCTATCATGTCGATCGGTAAGATTTACCACTTTAATAGTTCTCTGGTAAACTGACTTGCGGAGATGTAGGTGCTTGTCTGCTTCCTATAGGGCTGTTCTCGTGAGAACCCCTTGCCCCAGCTGTCCTGGATCGCGATGCTGACTTGATATGATCAGCTTCGCATGGACAGTTCAGCCTGAGGTTCATTGGATTGTTCCTGTGCTTATGACCCTAATAATTGGTAGGATACGGCGACAATGAAAGAGCTAGTTCGGTAGCTGACCGACGCCCGAGCTTCGACAGGTATGGGCATGGTGCTCATCCCGCTGGCAATCACAAATTACCTTGTGAGACTAAACCTTGCCTATTCGTAGCACTAGTATAATAATTTACTGCAGGTGGACGCATTCACACGGTACGCAGCCTCGGCACTTGCGGCCAACACGATCCTGCGCTGTTTCCTCGCTGGAATCTTGTACGTGGGCATCACATTACTCGCATTAAGATGCATCTGACACCCTCTATCATGTAGTCCGCTTTTCTCGCCTGCCCGTACGTGTCGCGCTCGCTGCTGCACATCCGACGCTGATCAGACCTTCGCAGTGTTTCGCCGACTCGGTGCCAACTGGGCGCTCACACTAGTGGCATTCATATCTCTCCTTCTGGCTCCAGTACAGTATTAGCTACCCGAATCCTGGCTGCAAAGGTACTGATTCGCGAGGCTGACAGATACCATTTTTCTTCGCGAGGTACGGGGAGCGAATTCGGGCTACGTCTCGACACGCGGAGAAGCAGATGAACGCGAAGGCGGGCGTCTAGGCTGTTCCACTGAGAATAATAGCAACCATGTGGAGGCGCCGCGGAGCTGGTGTTGTGGAGATCGTGTGGTCGCGGATACGGCGAAGAGGGCGACGTCAACGCACTGGGTACGTGCAGCTCACAACCTGCAGCAGCAATTTGATCAGCCCAAGACTCTCCTCGCGCAAGATCGTAGTCAAAGAGCTCCCGTTGTCCCACATGAACGCGGTTGACGCGTGCTGGAGCAGTCCACCCGGTGTCTCCCAAGGCAATACGTACCCAGCCGCCACTCGCGCACCATCTTACACAGACGCGATGCAACGCTGAACGATGCTTCAGATTTCAGTCGTCACGCTGACGCTTCGACGGCCTTTCGAGTTCCGAATGCCCGAGACGTCGGCTCAGGGCAAGGTGGTCTCAAGACGGTTCTGCGAAGGAGAAGCCTCAGCGTCTAGTCGTTCGCACCGGCGCTAATTGAGCCTACTGGTCGTTGAGAGCACCAGAGCCCGTCCGAGCGAGCTGCCTGTCCAAGTCGGGGCGGAGATCGCAAGTCGCGCGACGCGTCCGACTCGTCGTCGGCCTGGCGGGTGGAGCAGACGCCGGGCGCGTAGGCACGTCTGCCGTTCCCCACTCCACTGTAGCTGCAGTCCAGCACTGAGCCAAGTCAAAGCCGAAGTGGTTGGTCGGAAGGTGAGCGGCGCTGGTGCTGCGCGCGCTTCTTGCTCTCCTTCCTTCATTGCGCGGCATCATGTCGTCGCACACGCCGACGGTGGACGAGGCCCGGGCGACGCTCGGCGTCGCGCCCGGAGCTTGTGAGCTGCTGCCAGTGTCGCTTGGAGCCGCGCTGGAGTACTGACCTGGCGCCTGCAGCCAAGGACGAGGTGAAGAAGGCCTACAGGGACCTTGCTTTGCTCCACCACCCGGACAAGAACGAGTGCGTCGCTCGTGCTGTCTCCACTCTGAGCTGCTACTAACCTGCAACGCAAACCAGCAACTCTGAAGGTGAGCCCCCGCTCGCGTGCAGCCCGGCGCGCCAGCTGCTGACCCACCCTCCGCCCGCACAGAGTCGACGCTGCTCTTCCAAAAGATCTCGGCGTCCTTCCAGGTACTCTCCAAGTACAAGGAGCCCGCGCCCGGCTCGGCACAGAGCCCGTTCGGCGGACCTGCGTTCGAACGGCGCAAGCCGACGCACTACTCGGACAGCGAGGACTCGGACGACGAGGAAGAGGACGAAGAGTACGGGTTCGATGAGCAGGCGTACTACCAGTACATGTGCGTCGAAATCTCGGCAAACGGAGTGCGGAGCCGCGTGCTGACCGCTCCGCGGTCCTCGCAGGTTCTTCAAGATGTTCGGACGGTACCAAGGCGGTCCCTCGGGAGGTCCGTACGGCCACGTCGGTGGATTTTCAGGTGGATCGAGCTCCCACGGTACGCGATGCCGGCCCCGTTCCCCGTGCTGCAGCTGAGCAAGGTCGCGAGCGCAGGATACAACCCCTACGCGCACTTCCCCCACGGCGGCTACACGGCACCGGAAACCGAGGCTGAGCGCAAGGAGCGCCTGCGTGCCGAGCGTGAACGTCTGCGAGCGCAACGCCAGAAGCGCGAGGAGCAGGAGCGCGCGGCCAAGCTCGCGCGTGAGCAGCGTCGGGCAGAAGGTGCGTTGCTGGCATTTGCACTTGGGGAAAAGCTCATGAAAACGTTGCTGACCCGCCACGCCGGAAATCGCAGACGCGGCGCGCAAGGAAGCCCTCGCACACGAGCGCCGCACGAAGGAAGCCGCGGACAAGGTCGGCGAGGCGTTCGCGGCGTCGAAGCTCGTGCACGCGCGCCAGGTCATGCGCAGCGACGTGTTCAGCGCGGCGAGGATCGGCAAGGTCGCGCGAGTCCAGAGCGGGGTCGAGGAGGACGGCGTCGACGTCAACGGGCCCGAGCGCCTCGAGGGCTTCTTGACGGACGAGGAGAAGCGCGAGTTTGAGCGCGACGCGTTCGACTTTTCGAAGCCCGCAGAGGAGAAGTTTGTGAAGAAGCCTCGCCGATGTCCAAGGTCATGGCCAGTGCGGTCGCCGAAATGAAAAGGCGCG
>ERZ1463038.768-NODE-768-length-11366-cov-17.969233_pt1 | contig 11366 bp, 15 predicted proteins | sample MGYA00564479_ERZ1463038 | MGnify/ENA primary metagenome ERZ1463038 (study PRJEB39244, sample SAMEA3635134) | Helicobacter pylori | study: EMG produced TPA metagenomics assembly of PRJEB11511 data set (Assembly of a 5300-year-old Helicobacter pylori... | reverse complement strand
CCCGACAAACGCCGTCGGTGGTCCCCGCCCGCCCAGCCCGACTGCCCCGCGCGCGCCCAAAATCAAGCGCAAGACGCGCCCCGAGAACGCGCTCCGGGATATTAACGTCAAGGACGAGGAGGAGGGTAGCAGCGCCGGCTGGACCAGCACTGACGGCGACACGACCGAGACGGGAGGCGAGCTCGACGTCGATGGCAACCTCGCGGTGCCGTTCAAGGTCTCGCAGCGCGTGTACGACACGTTCGACCAGTACCTTGGCTCCGATGCTGTTCGGTGAGCCTTCCCTGTCTTTGGCATTCGGTGAAGGGGCGAAAGCTGATGAGGGAGCGAAGGACGGACGTCGTCTGGACCGAGTTCCTCTACGCGATGAAGGCGATCGGGTTCGAGGGCCGCAAGACATCCGGCGGCTCGAGCTGGAAGTTCTACCCAACTGGCCAGATCAAGAACAACGACACGAGTGAGCGCTTTCTTCCCCCGGTCATGGAATCTGGGACAACGCTGACAGGCGGACGCAGTCACCATCCACGAGCCGCACCCGGACTCGTCACAGCGCATCAACCAGGTCTCGTGGACCGGCAAGCGCCTCAAGCGCACGTACGGCCTCAACATGAGCATGTTCGCCATCCTCTAGGTCCTCGACCTCACTAGACCACGCCGGTGTTTATCAGCGCGAGCTGTTCAAGTCTCTCCGTGCTGAGCTCCTCCCTGACGAGTATCAGATGCAGCAGAATCATCGCGTATTCACATCCCATTCGATCCCGTATTCAGTCATCCAACCCTTTCAGCAACGCCAGCATCACCGCGCGCTCGCATCTTGACCCCTGCTCCTCCCTACCTGGAATTCTCGCCCCTCAAGCCTTTGCACTGTTTTGACGCCTCCCTGAATCCCTCACTTGCGGTTCTGCTGGGGGATTTAACTTCCTGGCTGTGTGTGTGGAAAGCGCGGACTCGTCGCGCTGGCGAGTGGGCGAGGAGTGCGAGCACGGCGGGCGACCCACCGCGGCGCCCGCCTCGGGGTAAGCACATGCCAACATCGTTCAAATATTGTGCATACGAGTGGGTGGGATGATGCGCTTTGTAGGACGACTCTGTTGTTCGGCGACACTGCGAAGTGCGAGAGCAACAGCGCACAAGGCGGCCGCAATGTGCTGGTCAGGCAAGTTAGAGCACGGGTTTGCAGCCACAACAGCCTCTTGCTACCAACTGAAGCACCCATATCCTGGGCCCCCAAGCTGATGCGCACCCAGCGGCGAGCCAACCTGTCGCCGACGCTCGAAGTGCCAGGGGGGGGGGGGGGGGGGGGGGGGCACGATCCAGCAGTCTGAGCTGGGGATGTGGTTTGTTGTGCGGGGTGGGATGAGCAATCTATGGATATCGATGGGCCATGCTTTCCGCTCGGAGCATCGGAGCCGGCTCGAGCATGGCCTGGGTAGCGCGAGTACGGCGCTCCTCAGATCGACCTAAGCGTCGCTCGACCATGTGAGGCCGATCACAACAACCAGATGGGGTGGGATAAGGTAGTTCGTTGCCTCTTCTGATCGTTTGAACTTTGTCTCGATCCTTTTAATGGTGCTGGCGAGGAATCAACACAGTCGACTGCTCGATGCTTTCCCTCGCGGCGAGCTGAGACCTCCAGTCGGCGCCCCGATGGACCCACAACGATACAAGTCACTCGAGCATGCAGATCCCGATCGCTCGAGCCACGAGCCAGCACAGCTCGGTCGTGCGCTACCTGCTGCCAAAGTCTGCACTAGGCGCTCACGATCGCGCTTCGCCCCCTCGTCGGCACGCGCCTGTTGTTGTATCTCGTTGAACGGCACACCAAGCTGATTTCCACAGCTCTGTATCGGTACGCAAGGTCGTCTTGGCTCGAGCCGTATAAAGCATCTCGTTCGCACGCTTCTGCCCTTCCCTCTCCATCACCTCCTTCATACTCTCTCGTTCACCCACACTCCTTCACTCGAACCCCACCCACTACCTTCAAGATGCTCTTCGGATCCCTCTTCATCGCGGCCTCGCTCGTCGCCTCCAGCAGCGCTCGTGTCAGCGGCGCTCGTCGCCAGGCGCCCGACACGGCCAACGTCCCCGCGACCGTCGACGATCTCCCGAACGCCAGCGGAGTCCCGCTCGCCCACGTTCCGCTTCACCCCGTCGTTGCACCGGTTCTCGGTGGTCGCGGTCTGGACGCCCTCTCGTGCGTTGGACCTTGGCTGGCAGCAGCTTTCGGCTTGCTGACTCGAGCGCCTTCGCAGGGTTCTCGCCACCGTCCCGCTTCTCGCGAGCCAGTCGCTCGTGAAGGTCAAGGCTCAGCCGGTCCGGCCTGCACACTTTGCGCGTGGGTTACATCAAGCTGACTCGCTCCCGTCCCGCCAGACCATCGTCGTGCCGTCCAAGGCCGTCGGAAGCCTCTTGAAGCCGGTTGTCGACCTCCTGACCTCCGCCGTCCCAGGCGGCATCACCCTCCGTGCGCGTCTCATCCTCTCGCATTCGCTCCCCTCGCTGACGCGCTACTGCACGACCAGTCCCGGCCGTCAACACGCTCGTCAACTCGCTCGTGAAGCCGGTCACCTCGTTGGCGCCCATCCTCGAGCCCGTTGGCACGATCGTCTCCGTCCTTCTCCCGACCGCGATGGCTTCCAGCGGCGGATCCGGTGGATCGGGTGGCGACGCCGCCAAGCCCCAGGCGTCGGGCGACTCGCCGTCGTCCGGCTCGCCGACTTCCAGCTCGGGCGACGACAACCAGGCGACGGCCGCTCCTGAGGCGACCCCGGCACCGGCTGGTCGAGACTCGCCGGCACCCAAGGCGCCGTCGACGCTCGTCAACCTCAGCCTCGTCGTGCTCAACCCCCTCGCCTGATCTTCATCTCCCTTCCTCCCCCCGCGGCCCGCATTGCCCACCCTTTCTTGCAGTACCCCCTCTTGACACCCTTTCACTCTACTTTCTAACCCGCCCACCCAACACCCGCCTACGCCCTCGTGCGCCCCGCCTGCCAAAGGCCGCAAAATACCCCACCCCTTTCTGCATCTTGGAGTCCTTTAGACCGTAGCATTCGAGCCGTGGTTGTAACAGTTTCAACCATTCTCCTTCGTTTTCTCGAGAGGGACTCCAGACTCGGATCCGGGCCAGCGCTAAACGGGGACTCATCTGGCTTCCCACAGCACGCGCCCTGTGGGCCAGCGCTTCCCTGCTTGATCCAGCTGGTGAAAAGGACCTGCGTGGAGATTGACACCAGAGCGGGCTGGCGGAAGATGGAGCAGGGGCGAGCAGGGGGATCGGCATTGGCACGCGGGCGCAGGTCCGGTGGCGAGTCTGCACCGCTGCAGCAAGGACAAGCGGTTTGAGCCAGAGATCGATGTTCCAGGGAGCTGGCGAGTGCGGTGGTGCGATGCGATGCGATGGTGGTGCGGCGGCTGGTCTGCCGTCTCACGTCGCCGCGCACGAGCTCTGCTCGGCCCCGCCGGTTCCTATCCGGTCAGGAGGTCACTCGCATCTTTTCTTTTCCCAGCCCGCCTGCGAATGCTCGCCTTCAATCTGTCCAGAACCTTGCATCGTTCGTTTGGTAGAGTCTTCAACACGCGCGGGCCTGCTGGCCTGCACTGGCATTCCGACCCGGTGGCGCGGGCTTGACTGTCTTGCAACACGTCCGGGGCTCTGAAAAATCAAGAACAACACGGTCTACCTCACAATCAAAACCGTGTAGTCCGTGTTAGTGAGGAGTGCCGTCGAGATGCTGCCCGAGCCAACCCAGCGCTTGAACGCGCCACGCTGTCGGCGTCCAACGATGACGAGTTCGCATTTCTGCGGGTCCGACAGTCGGCTGCCAAGGTCCCTCATTCAATCCTCATGCTTCAGTCAAGAGCTCACCTCCGCCTCCGCCTCACGCTCGATCGTTTCGACGATGGCCTGCACGCCACTCGCCGGCGCGAGGACGGCGCGACACTTGACGCGCACGTTCGGCAGGAAGCCCTTGCTGGCGTCGAGCAGACGGATCTGCTCCAGCGATTTGAGCTGCTCTCGCAGCTCGAGGCGGTGGCGTTCCGACTGGAAAACCCTGCAGCAGGTTGGTCAGCCGACTCGGCCGCCGAGTGTGGGGTGTGGCGAGACGCACGAAGCTCCCCCGGCGAGGGGAGGAGGCGGGCTCGTGACGGAGAGCAAGACTACAAGGTCACCCGATTTCGCGACTCGAGTCTTGGTGTACTCGAGCGCACGCTTCGAGGCGTCCGTGTCTCCTGGGTCCTGCGAGTCGCGAGGACCGCGTGAGCTTCGCGCGATCGGGGTTCCGTGGACGGGCACGGACGAGGCACAGGATGAAATGGTGGGCACCGCACGAGATGGAGTCGTATGAGCTCATCGCGGAGATGGGTGCACCCCCGTCGTCGAGGGTGTGCTCATAGATGGTCGGAGACGTCGGAACACTGGTGGAGCGGTGTCAGACGTCCGACGCAGCTCGGGTTCGGAAAGACTCACGCAGCGGCGGATCCAGACATCTTGCTCTAGAAGAGTGATGGCGGAGATGAACGAGCGGGAGAGAGCGGCAGAAGCCATCTCGGTGTGCTGGAGGGCCCCTCGCAGCTTCGCGAGGCCGAACTCGGTGTCTCCCTCCTGTCGGTCCCGCGGTTCCTCTGAATCTGTCAGCAACAGAATACACAGGAACTATTGTCTCCGATACCTCAGATGCACGCTGGACTTTCATTCCCCAGCTTTCACCGCGGCAGATCGGAGCCGATGCAGCTTGCTGTTGGAGGGTCCCTGGCGTGTCGTGTTTGTAACAGTGTTCTTGTGAGTAGTTTCTCGTGAGAGCTACACCTTTTCTAATGAGGCAACAACGCAGTCATCACCGACGCGAGTGCTCTAGGCTGCACCCTCGCTCGCTCCTTGCGATGTCCGCGTTGCCCGATGCAATTGGCGCCGACAATCCAATGTTCATAGGTTGATTGGGGATAAAATGATACGTGGGCTGAATGAAGACGTCAAAAGCACGAGGTGGGTTCACTCTTTGCTCGATAAACTGCAGTCTTACGCCACCATGACACTTCGAAAGCACCCTTGTGGAATCTCCCACCTTGACCATGCTCTAGCATAGCCATCAGAAGTGAAAGGTTGATAGATGGTGCTCTTCACCGCTGAAGTAACTCGAGGACCCGGCCGAATCTCGCTTTGACATTGATCTTCATCCGCCCGCCGCGAAGTCCGCGACGTTCCCGCGTGGTCTCGCGCCTGCTCACTCTCCACTCGGCGAGCAAGCTTAGAGTGTCTCGCTGTGTTGGAAGGGCTGTCAGTCGCCGGGGTGACGGCAACGGTGTCTGGCAAGTCTGGGCTCGCGTGGCCGGCTCGCTTCAATTGGCACAGTGCACTGGCGGCAGGACCGGCCCGCGCTGCCGTCCTCTCTCCTCGCTACTCCTCGCACTTTCGACCCCCCCCACGTATTCCCAAGAATCGTCATACTTTAAACGTGAACGGCGGTGGTGAGGGAGCTGTGTCAAGTCCGGCTGATGGCGACTACAGATAGCGGATATGTGTCCAAGCAAGGATTACTTGGGCATATGCCCTGCCCTGGTGCTCGCACAAGATCAGAAGCCCTCAATTTTTCAATCGTTGACTCACGGCACGGCGCCGAGTCCGCTCCTCTCGACAAGTCATCGCCAGCTCGCCTTATGTACGTCGCACGATCGTGCATCCTGGGCACCCGTTATTGCCTTGGAGCCGCATGATGCACTTCCGTGACGACCAGAGGCATATCACAAGAAGAGCCCGTCCGGCCCGCTTTCGCACGCTGGCGGAACGAATGCCGGCAGCTTTCCTCGCTCTCCTCGCCTTCCACGCATTTCTGACCTGTCCTGAAATCCTGTGAACCAAGAGGGAAAAACGTTGTTTCCGATGGAGCACGGGAATGGATCAGAAGAGCACAGTCCGCCGAAGCGACCTGCGAAAATGCGAGCTGACCTGCTCATTCCACCGGCCACGCGCTGACATGAACGGAAGTGAGGTCAGTTGCAGTAATGCGTCATTCTGCGGCCACAAGTTCGAGTATCCGTCTATTCAGCGGCCTTTCTACGGGTCGTTCCCCCACGCCGCGAAGCGACATCTCCAGCTCACCGGCGCAGACCGCCGGATCACCAGTTGCAGATCCCACTCGGACGTCTCCGGATCGCACATTAGCCTCCTCGTCACCCGCATCGCGGGCAGGCGGGCCACTGGGCGCGGGTCGATGAGATCGCGGGGGCCCTCGTCCTTATCGCCGTCTCTACCCGCCCGCCTCTGCTTTCCGGATTCGGGGCCGTGCGATGAAGCCAAGATGGGAGACGTGGTTTTCGTGGCAGTTTGGAGCAGGCCGTGGGGGGGCGTCCTTTGCCTCCCCGCTGGACGGACTCTGGGCGCGGCGGGGCAAAAGCGGAGGGGTGCGGATGATGGAGGCCGGTCGTACAGGAACGCGTCCTTTGGGTCGGATGGGTAACTCGACGACGTTGCGGCCAACTGCTCGAACGTGGGGAGTCTGGCCCAAGATGCAGTCATAGCCGGGGGGCCGGCTGGGTGGCGCCGGGCCGCGTCGTTGGCGACGGCAACGAGTTTGCCTGGCGACGTCGTCGCGTCGTCGCCGATGGGGCCCGAAAAAGGACCGAGCTGATCCTGGGATGGATTGGGACGCGCATCGATGAGACGAGACCGAGTGAGGTGAGCATCGCGAGCAGGAGGTTCGAAGAAGTTCTTGGTGTCGTGCACTGGCTCGGGGTGCGCGATGCTCCAGTCCAACCAATGCGCGGGACGAGGTGGAGCACCATGGAAACCCGCAAGGAGGCCCAGCTGCTGGAACTGTCGCTAAGATTCGACTGGAAGAACAAAGATGCGAGCGAGCGGGCGCGCGGGCCAAGTCGGAGGCGCCACATGCGTTGTCGATCAACGCACGCGGCCCAGATTCTGGGCCGGTCTTGCACGAGCCTTGCGCCGCCGCTCTCTCTTTGCCGTCCTCGCCACCGCCCGCTCTGACGATCATCGCCCCCTCCAGCACACCCCCGATGGCACTCGTCTCTGGCTTTTCCGCCTCGCCGCACCCATTCCCACCCGGCCCGCCCGCGTACTCGCACTCGGCCGGCGCAGAGATGGACGACGACCTGCTCGCGCTGCTCGCGAGCGACGCGTTCTCCCTCCAGTCGCACCGGGACCGCGACCTCGACCTCCTCTCGTCTCTTCTCGCCCAGTCCCTCCCGCCAAACTCGTCGCCGCCAGGCTCGATTGCGTCCAGCGGCGGCGGCGGCGGCAACTGGATCGCGGGCAACCCACCGCAACCGTCGCAGGGCTGGAACGGGTGGTTGCCCTCGTCGTCGGGCAACGGTGGCAGCGGGTACCACGCCCCGAGCACGTCCTTCTCGGCCGGCGCAGGCGGCGCGATGGCGACGCCGCACGGCACGCCGCTTGCCCCGACCCCGCTCGCGCTCGCGTCCTCGCCATCGACATCGTTCCCGTTCTCCCAGCCCCAATCTTCCCAGTCGACCTTCGTCTCCGCACCCCCGCCACCACCAACGCACGCGGACTGGGCCCGCATCGGGCGCGAGGCGGGCGGTTGCCGCGCGCCGGCAGCGAGCCGAGAGCGTGGGCGGGAGCGCGGCGGCAGCATCCAGTACGAGCAGGGCTGGGCGAGCTGCATGCCCGGCGCCGAGGAGGACGCGGCGATGATGGACGACTAGGGGCGGCGGACCGACGGGAATCGCCCTATCGCCGCCCTTCGCCTTCGCCTGTACACTTTCCACACCTACACCTACACCTACTCGCCCAATACCCTCATCCTTCACCCCATACCCTCCCACCCGCCGCCTTCGCCGAGCAGCGACGAGCCGCACCGTTCCGGCCCTCCGTGCCCCCCCCCCCCAGTTGTGTACCACCACCTCTGCAGTTTCCACCATCCCCGCTTTATCGTACTATAGGTGTAATTACTCGCTTTTCATCAACGTTCTCTCTCTCGCTGCCACGTTCTTCACGGAGGCCGGTATCCCGAGCTTCGCGTACTCATAACCCCCACCAGCGCATGGATCCAGGAGGCTGCTTTCGCATTCCTCGCCGGACCGATCTCGAGCTCTTCCCAGCTCGTTCGAAATACCACAAGAACGCCCCTCGGCACCACTCTGCATTACCGACAAGTGGGGGGGGCGGCGAGCGGGCAATGGGCAGTCCGATAGACGCCGGCGTGACCGCGTGGGGGAAACGGGAATCGGGGGCGGGGGACCCGCGCTAGCGACGTGCACGCTAATCTGGATTATTGAATGGTCGTGAGATGGATCGGCCAACTGCAGCTGGGTTGCGTGATGACGGTATGTGGGGCGGGGGGCGTGGGCGGAAGAGGCCGGGTGCCGGGGTGGGACGTGTTGGCCGAGTATCCTGCGCTGATAGGTTGAGGCCTGAGGTACGAGCCGGGGTACGTGGGTTGGTGCGGCCGGGGCGAGGGCGAGTGGGCACCGGTGTTTTGACGGGCCGAGCTGGGCGACGAGAGGAGGATCGCCGGATGCGGAGGTCGACTCGAGTGGAAGTGGGCAGCTCTGGTGGGTCTCGTCATTGATAAATATGTCGGCGAGCGTGATCGGCTGTCTTTACATAATACCAAGAGCCTCGAACATGTCGGACTCCAACCGAAACTCGCTCGCAAAGTGAGGAGCCGCCGATTGTCGGAGGGGTCGCGCTCGTCAGGCATCTGTTGGTCTTACACCTTGGGCAGTACTTTATTATCTCCTTAAACAACCGTCACACAGGACGGAAAGCTGCAGCAAGCCGGGTGGAGAAAAGGGAGGCGAGGCTGCGAGCGCACAAGTCGCAACAATGGTAACGCCGTTCTGCGGACTCTTAACGGATGATGCTTTTGTGAAGCGATCAAGTATTGTAGAAGTTTGCCTTCGTGAAGTCCAGCCAGCCAAACTACCCCAGACCCGCTTTGCACGGCGAGGAATCTGTGTCGTGACTCCCAGTGCGCTCGGCTCCGAGCCTTCCAGTCCACCAGTACTCGAGGACATCCCTTCCTCAAAGATCAAGCAAACGTTTAAGCGTATCATGAGAGTCAAAACGCGTGCCCGGACAGTTTTGGCCCCGACTGAGGACCGACTCCGACCAGCAGGAAGAAGATCTGGGGCCTTCACGCTCCCGCAGCCCCCCCAGCTGCAATTCAAGACCTTGGCCGCACCCACAACTCTGCTCATATGTCTGTCACACACTCTCACGATCCGCACCCCCACGGCGGGCCCGCACGCCGAGGCAGCTGGATCGAGTTGGACCCGTGGACGGCGGTTGTCTTGCAGGGGCACTCGAAAATTACGCTCTAACTCACAGTCGTGTGGAAATGTCACTGCTCACCTACTATCAGGTAGCTTCCGACTCTTGTCCAATCGACAACCCTCCCGGCTGGCGCGCGTGACTCCACCGTGACGATGATGCTCTCGCTTCCCCTCCCACTCGAGCTCTGAAAACATCATAGCGTGGGCATCCTTTGGTCAACTACCCTCAAAAGAAACATCCATCCTCAACGCAAACAAATTGGACCAGAGCTGCAGTTCAGGAAGCCCGGCAGGGAACGAACGTCGATCGAACCGCGAGGTGGGGACGATGATGGTCTTGCACTGCCTGAGCATAGCGCTCTGCTAGCACTTTGGAACTATTTCGCGGTCAAGGAGCTTACAAACAGACAGAGCAAGATGCAGACCCCTTGGCAGGTCAGATCGAAGCTCGGCCAGCCTGGCTCCCTGCGCGAGCGACTCGCGCACTCGCGCATGCTCGCGGTCGTCGTCCAGAACTCGAGTGCAGTATTCTGATCCCCCACGCAGAACTCCGAAGCAGGTCCGGCTGATAGTGAGCAGCCAGAGCGAGTAGGGGACTCCCTCGTCCAAGCGTCCATCAACCTCTGCAGTACAGCCAAGATTTTGGGATACTAGTATGCCCCTTGATTTACCTGTCCGTTAACGTCAAACGTTTCCGTGAGCGGAAATGTCACGCCGTAGCCTCCTAGCCACCGAACTGGGTGGCGACGAATCACAGCGCGACAGGACCAGCTCGCGTCCACGCGGCGACGTTGCGTTCGTTCCCCGCTTGCAGCAGCCTCTCTCTTCCACGAGCTACGAGATGTCTGACGTCGCGCCAAAGCCGACGCAGGTCCTCGCGATCGAAGAGCGACCCGCGTGCTCGGACACGGCCACGATCAAGCTCGACGTCGGCACGGAGGAGGTCGTCTCGCTCTTCGACCAGCTCGGCCCCACCATCGTCTCGGCTGAAGGGGTGCGCCCCGGGTCGTCCGTTGCCCGCGAGGCGCTCGCGCTGACCCCTCCGCCTCCGCCTCGCCACAGACGCTCTCGCGCATTGGCAACTGGGGCGAGATGGACGACGCGGAGCGGATGCGTGTGCTCAGGGTGCTCGGGAAGCGGAACCAGATCCGGCTCGAGGCGCTCAAGGAGGCCGCGGTCGAGCAGGAGGAGAAGGAAGCCGACGCAAGCAAGGCGCAGCAGCCATGAGCCCGTGAGTCGCCCGGGCTGTGACGGTTACGAGTAGAGCTGAGCTGTATGCCTTGACTGCAGAGTAACCACCCCCAGCTCGCAGCCCCTCCCCTTGTTGTCTTGAACGCCAGATCCCGCTCACCGCAAACGTCGCCGAGCGTCGGGAGCCGCCAGCGTCCCATCGGGCTCGCTGTGAACGTGGGGGTTGAAGAACCTTCTCTGGCGGGCGATGCTCCCTGCACTGACGGTCTCGTCAGAAGCTGCGAGTGGGGCGGCGCGTTCTCGAGCGGCGGTTGACGAGCTCCAGGTCGCCCCGAAGCGTGGTTGGCGTTGATGCTGACAGCACCGCGCTCGACTTCAGCTCAAAAGCTATACAGCAAGGTGATCCAACCCGCTTCAAGCCTCCAGTCCTCCCTCGTGCTCGCTCGCTTGGCGGCAGCCCCACGTCAACTTCGCGAATGCCTTCGCTCCTAGGCCTTCGAGAAGCTCAGGAGTACACCGATACCGAGCATCTGGGCCCGTGAGGTGAATTCAAGGTGTTCACTTCAATTTCATCAAGGGGAAGAACGAGTGCGCGCCGGGGAAAGGCACACGGAGTTTACGAGCCATCAGGAGCTTGGTCGGGCGGCGAGCGGGCCTCACGGCTTGTTGATCTGTTGGTAAAATACGGTGAGGGTCAGCGAATTGGGCGGCTGGTCGGGTGCTCACCTCCTGCTGTGCGTGCCCGGCCTCGTGACGCGCCTTGCCCTCGGCTTCGCGCGCGGTGTCGTCCGTGACGGCTCCGACGACGTGGTCGATCTGCAAGCGAGTGCTTGGGATTTTCCTCACACGCCTATGCATTTGAACGAACCTTGCCACCAACGCGGTCCTTCGTGCCCTCGATGAAGCCCTCCCTGCGAAGC
>ERZ1463038.767-NODE-767-length-11367-cov-13.652935_pt1 | contig 11367 bp, 9 predicted proteins | sample MGYA00564479_ERZ1463038 | MGnify/ENA primary metagenome ERZ1463038 (study PRJEB39244, sample SAMEA3635134) | Helicobacter pylori | study: EMG produced TPA metagenomics assembly of PRJEB11511 data set (Assembly of a 5300-year-old Helicobacter pylori... | reverse complement strand
CGGGGAGAGAGCGTCGGTCGGGCGTGCGCTTTGCGGGTTGTGCCCCAACGCTCACGCCGTCGATACCCGACTCGCTCTACGGGACTCTAGATGGCCTTCTTTACCAAGGTGCTGGCTGGTGGACTCGCTGCGGGAGGGTCAGTCGGGTCTTCAAAGGCCGGGTCAGGCCGCTCACGCCTTGCGCAGGATCTCGTTCTTCTACCAAAAGGACCTCGATGCGACCACCGCCAAGCTCACGGCGGACCTGCACGAGCTGTCGACCCGGTTGACCTCCCTCGCGCCTCCGACCGAGCCGGCCTCGTTTCCCCCTAGCCCGCGGCGGATCCCGCTCTCGGAGCACATCAAGGCCAGAGTGCGGCTCAAGTGCACTCTACTAAATCGAGCGACTGAACTAATCGCTCGCAATGCACAGTGGAATGAGAAGCTCGCGTACGGGCTGCACCAGGTCCAGCAAGCAAGCATCGTCGACATCGCTGCCGCGACCTGGGCCAAGGGTCGAGCACTGCTGCCCCCAGGGGGCACAGGGACGGAGGAGACCAAGGCGTGAAGGGGTGTGAACTGAAAGTTGGCGCTGTTTGTTCGATCAAGCCGCGATTGCTCGACTGCCGTCGGTGTGCGAAGAGCGAGGGGACACTGACACCTCCACGGCTTCCAGCAAGACATATCATCCCGGATACAACAAAAATTCTTGTTACAGCCCTGCTCCCCTTGGCTTCGGTCACCTGGACGCCGAGTGCCACCGGACGGCGGCGATGGCTCCGGCGGTCGCGAGTCCGAGGAGGAAGCCGGATGAGGTGAGGATGAACGGGCAACGCGTCGCTTTGCCGTCCGGACTTTCGGCGACGGGGCAGCGGCCGATGCCGAGCGTCGACATGACGGCCGCGAGCGCGCCGGGGCGCACGTCCCAGTAGCTCTTCGCGATGCCGTCCTCGTACCCGTCGAGCACGGCGTTGCGCGCGGCTTCGTCCATGTCGGCGAGCTCGGCGAGGCTCCACTTGTCGCACACCTTGATCATCCACGCCATGCGGCGTTCGATCGTCGCGACGTCCTTGCCGTCGACGCGCTGGCGGAGCGCCGCGCGGAGGCGACCGACGCCCTCGATCGCGTCGCCGACGTTGTCCGGCAGGTTGCGCTCAATCGACTTCCGAACCCGATTCGCGATCCGGGGCCCTTTCCCGTTCGTCGAGACCATGATCTGCAGCGGGCCGCGCCGCACGATCGAGCCAAAGTAAAAGTCGCACTCGGGCGGCACGTCCGCGACGTTGACGATGATCCGGCGGGCGCGGCACATGGCGCAGATCTCGCTCGAGAGGCCCGCCTGGTCGATCGCGGTGTAGACGAGGTCGAACCCGTCGAGATCGGCCTCGCCCGCGAACAGGCGGTCGTGGTACGCCTCGAGTGCGCGGTCGACAAAGATGCGCTGGTGCACCTCGGGCGACAGGCGGTCTAGTGGTGAGATGAGCGTCACGATCCCGCCCGCTGCGAGCGTCGCGGAGAGCCGGCCGGCCGCGACGGCGCCGCCGCCGACGACGAGCACCCGCTTGCCCTTGACCTGGTAGGCGATGATCAAGCTCGCGCCGGGCTCTATTGGCGGGAACACCTCTGCGTCGGTCATCCTGGTGCGCTGGAGTGTGGTGTTGGCCAGCGGTGGAGGTTGGTGGAACGAAAGCATCGGCGGACACCGATCGGGCGGAGCGACGTCCAGGGTGGCCCGAGCTCAGACCGGCTTGTGTTCAATTTTGGCGCGCCACCGGGTCGTCAACAACCCGCCCCACACTCCGCTCAACGATGCCTGCGCTGTACGGCAGCGACAGCGAGGATGAGAACCCGACGGTGCCCTCGTTCGGGCTGAACAAGACGTTCGCGGAGGCGTACGAGACGAAAAAGCGGACCGAGGAGCTGTCGAAGCTGCAGGACAAGTACGGGAAGGACTACACACTCGAGGACGAGGAAGACGAGGAAGAAGATCTCTCGGACGACGACTCGGACGCGGAACTCGTCACCCCGCAGGTCGACGCCGCCATCCTGCGCACGCTCGCAAAGATCCGCCAGAAGGACCCGTCCGTCTACGAGGAGGGCAGGGAGGTCTTTGATGGTCCGTTCGTTTACTTGGATACTGTTTGGCCAGGAAAACTGACAGCCGGCCGCAGAGGAAGAGCTGCGCACGGCGTCGACCTCGACGCTCCCCACAAAGGCGGCGAAGGCGACCAAGCCAGTCCTGCTCAAGGACTACCAGCGCTCTCGCATGATCGCAGACCCGACCGCGTCGATGCCGGACCAGCCGTCGCCCGAGGGCTTCGTGCGCACGTTCGCGCAGGAGGAGCGCGACCTGAAAGCCGAGGTCACGCAGGCGTTCCTCGCCGCGGGCGACGACGGCGACGGGTCGGACGACGACGACCTGCTCGTGCCCCGCGAAAAGACCAAGGACGAGCGCCAGCGCGAGGACGACGAGTACGCAAAGTTCCTCAAGGCCAACGTCGGCGACCGCGAGGTCGAGGACGCGCTCGAGCAAGAGGAGAAGTTCCTGCGAGAGTGTGTTGCCCACTTTACGAGCTGCCACGGATTCTGGCTAATCTGATTTCGCACAGCTACATTCTTACCCGAGGCTGGATCGACCGCTCGGGCAACAAGTCGCGCATCCCGTCCTACAACGAGGTCACCGGCGGCGCACCCGTCGTGGCGTCAGCGCCCGACAAGATCAAGAAGGAAAAGAAGGTCAAGGCTTTGAACGCGGACGAGGCGGATGAGGCCGTTGCGGACCCGGGCGCGAACGACTCGGACGACTCGGAGTTCGAGGACCGCGCGGACGACTTTGAGCATCAGTACAACTTCCGCTTCGAGGAGGCGTGCGTCTGCATTCTACTAGGAGTAGAGAATAGTTGCTGACGATCCTGGCACTGCAGAGCCGGCCTGACGATGACGACCCACTCGCGCACGCTCGCCGCCAACACGGCTCGTCGACCGACGGCGGTCGTCTCGGCTCGCGCACGAGCGCGCGACGCGGCCAAGGAGAAGCAGGAGGAGGAGAAAATCCAGCGCCGCGAGGAAGTTCGCCGGCTCAAGAGCCTCAAGCGCAAGGAAGTCGAGGACAAGCTCAAGAAGATCCTCGAGGCCGCCGGCTCGGGCGCGGCTGGCATCGACGGCGTCGACCTCGACGGCGACTGGGACCCCGAGGCGCACGACCGCAAGATGGCCGAGGTGTACGGCGAGGAGTACCTCGGTGCCGATGTGCGTACCTGTTTTTGGTCTTCTGTTTTTTCTCTTTTTTCGAGTCGCGAGCTGACACTGGAGCGACAGGACGACGACTTCAAGCCGGCGTGGGACGACGACATCGACATCTCGGACCTGCAGGCGGCCGAGGACGCCGAGGACGGTGGAGACGTCGATATGGAGCAGTCGTATGACCCGTCCGCCTCGGTTGCGGCCGACAAGAAGGCGCGCAAGGACAAGGGCAAGCGCAAGCGCGACGAGGAGGGCTTCCCGACCGCGCTGCTCGAGGCGGCCAAGAACGGCGGCGACGCGGAGCGCAAGGCGCTGCTCGAGTCGATGGTCGACGAGTACTACGGCCTCGACTACGAGGACAAGGTGCGCGCTCTGTTCTGGGTCTCTACGGTGCAGCGTCTGATCCTCGGCTCCTCAGATCGGAGACCTCGCGACGCGGTTCAACTACACCAAGGTCGCGCCCTCGTCGTTCGCGCTCACGCCGGTCGAGATCCTGCTCGCGACCGACTCGGAGCTCAACTCGTACGTCTCACTCCGCAAGATGGCGCCGTACCGCAAGGACGGCGACGGCGGCAAGAAGGCCAAAGACAAGAAGCGCCTCAAGGAGCTGCGCGACGTCCTCCGCGACCGCGAGTGGGGCGTCGAGCTCGAGCTCGATGAGGCAGGCGAGCCCGTCCGCAAGAGCAAGAAGCCCAAGTGGAGCGAGGAGAACGGCCGCGAGAAGAAGGAGCGCCCGCCAAAAGTCGACGGCGCGGCGCCGGCGAAGCGCGTGGGCAAGAAGGAGCGCAAACGCAGGGCGTTGGCCGTAGGTGGCGAAGCCGCGGCGGAGTCTACTGAGGCATGAGTGGCCTGGATGCCGTTGCAAGACCTGGTCTCTGAGCCCCAGCAATCTCCTTGTCCGGCATGCCGCGGCTCAGATCCGTCGTGACCTCACTGGCGATGTTTACCGCCACAGAGCGGTCCCACAGTCATTTTATAAACACGCAAATTTGATGCCCTTCCCAGCACACACGATGCGGACCGCCTCCGCCTCGTCCACACGCCAGCCGTCGTCGTGGATGATCAGGGTTTGGAGGGTGAAGGAAGTGGATGAGAGGACGCGGAAAAGATGTGATGAAAAGTCAAAGTGGGGGAAGTCTGTGATGGACTCGATCTCTAGATGGGTCAAGGATGGCGGGAGGAAGCGCAGCGCCTCGGGGGAGATTTCGCTGGCTGAGATGGATAGGTAGTCTAGCTGATGGAAGTGGGGGAGGATGCGATTGAATGCAGGTGGGTAAGGTGATTGCTGCCCTGGCCGTGCTTCCAGAGGTGGATTCGTTTTCAAGGTAAGGCTGCGAAGCGTCGTCGCGGACGGCATCAGCGCGCTCGCCAATGCCGCCGGATCCTCAAACATTGCCTCGATGTAGACGTACACTACCTCGAGTGATTGCGCGGCGGCAAGGAGACGAAGGATGAGCTTTTCCGCGCCTGCGAATGCCAGCTTGAGGTGCGTGAGATGGAGAGTCGATGGGAACGACGGCAGCAGAGCGCCCCCGGTGTCGAGCGAGGAGGTCCAGCAGTCCAGTTCTAATTCTTGAAGCGATGGTTGTACAAGGCTGACTAGGTCGGATGCGTAGAAGGGTGTCGCGTGGGGGGTGGAGAGGCGCGGAGCGCAGCTGAGGGTGTCGAGCCGTTTCGACGCGATCGCAGCCAGCAATGCCGGCCGGACTGATGGTGGCAGAGGTCGAAGGGCGAGATTTACGACGTTGGGGCAGACAGCTAGTACTTTGACGAGCTGCCTTCCCTCTTCGTCGGTGCCCCGTCGCCCCGCCGCGGCGTCGTCGTCGAGCTCGAGCGCGAGGAGGAGCGTCCGGACGAGGTACGCGCGCTGGGGACACTTCCCGATCGTTCTGTTGAACAAAGCTGCAGTCGCTCCGCCATAAAGCGCGACCGAGTCGTACAGGACGAAGCTCGCGGCGTCCGCCCAAGACCGGCACACGAAGACCAGGTCCCGAAGCGTGTCGGGAGACGGGTCGGAGCCTCGCACGGCAGCGAAGACGATTGTGAGCGCGTGGAAAGGAAGCTGACCGGCCATACTGGCTGGGTGGCAGGGAGTGGTGTTGTCGGGGTGGGGCGGCGTGCGTCGCTGATTGGGGACTTCTCCGCAGAATGTGCGAGACAGCTGCCTGGGCCTATGAGAGCGGAACACGGTCAGCCTGGATCTCGGCCTGATCCTGTGGTTGACCACGTACAGCCTGAGGGATGAACGAGCCTTGATGGTAGTGGACGCCGCGCACTCGGAGCCCCGCCTTGGTCACCGGTGAGTGGTTGCGGCGGACGTGGGCGCGAGAGGAGGCTGCAGACAGCGCCGGTAGAGGAAAGAGGTGTTCGTTGCGGGGAAGTCACCAGCTCCCTACGCCGTGCGCATCCCACCGGGCCGCGATGTCGGTCCGATCAAAGCCTCGCTTGGTGTCCATCGTTGCGGCATCGCTTCGCCCTACCGACTTTCACGCCGCGCCTCTCCTGGCTTTCCGTCCTCCCCACACGCACACACTCGTGCGACAGTGGGCCAAGCCTTGCGCCGCGCCTGAGTGCCCTCGAGCCTGGAGCACCGACATTCGGCCCCGCTGCTCTCAGGCTCGCGATCGGACACCTCCGCCGGCAACACTCACCCCACACAACTGATCCCACAGCGAGTATGGGGATCAGCAGGATCTTCCTGCATGGACAGTCGACTTGTGCGACGGGCGTCCTGGCACACGAGGCGGTGATATCTGGCACCGCCGGCCGCGCTATTGTCGAGTTGCGACCGCCCTGCAGAAGAGCGGGCGATGAGTGACTGAAGTCCTCCTGGGTGCAAGGGAAAGAGTGCCTCTGCGATCGTCAGAGTCAATACTTACAATCGTGCACAACCCGACCTCTCCCCACCGCGGCCCCACCTCCACCTCCTCGTCTCCCGCGTTCTTCATCAACAGGTCACAGCAGGACGCATAGCTTCCTACGCAGGCGAATGTGACCCAGTGCCTTCCGCCTTACGGTTCGCATGGGGAGGAAAACGGGGCGCAGTGGGGCGCCATTGGCGGCTGGGTTGGCGTCGCACCGGCCTGCGAAGACGGGGAGCGTGGCGGTTGACGGACTGTGAGTGACGAAAGTGTAAAGGTGGGAGACAAGCTGACTTCGTGCGCGTGTGCAGCCCGCAATTCTACCTGCTCGCCTGGGACGCAAGCTCGATGAGCATCGGTGGACGATCGGCACGCCTTGAGACGCGCCTGTCGGTCTTCAACAGGTCGACACTCGAGCTCAGATATCTACCAGGCCGATCCTGTATCCCGCAAGACATTGGGACCACGCCTCGCGACCCACGGAGAGACTGCCTTGCTCGCGACGTCAACGATTCCCCTCTTCCCCGTTCCCCACATCCCCATCTCCCGCTTGCACACGCAGGACTGGAGCACTCGACTCAGTCAGTGATCTCCTGCCTTGACTGGTGGTAGGTCTGACTTAGTCTCGCTCAGGCTGACGCGCTCCGGATCACAGCACCCAGCCACACTTGTCCCAACCAACTCGCTCTTGCCATCGAAAAACACCGTCGTACTCCACGCCATCACCAGCCAGTGACACTTGACAAGGGCTTGAGACACTGCCAACTCATAACCATCCCCCGTACCGCCAGCATCGGTTCCGCAAGTCGAGCTCACCGTGATCACTCCGAGAAGCCGCGTCCCCCACGATCCCGTACGTCCAGCCTTGCAACAGGCCTCGTCACAACGGCTTTCTGAACGGCCACGGGCAGAGAGTCGGGACCGTAAGCCTGCCTTGGCACACCGTCGATGAGCGAGACGGATCGGGTTCGCGATGTCGGACCGGACCGATCGAGGGCATGGCCACGGCGGGCCGCCGGACGATTGGTGCTGTTGCGGTTGGTGATGCCTCGTTCGCTGGCGGGAAGAGACGCGCCGCTCGTCCTCGAGACCGGCTGTCTGTGTATCCTTCGCAACGAACATCTTTCGCGGCTGCTCGAGCGTGATGCTGATGCTTGCGATCCCTCTCGGCCCCCTCCGCTGTTAAGCAGTTATATACGACCTCGGCATAAATCAGCCCCAACCCCTCCCAAGCCCAGCCCGGACGGGCGCGAAGCCGACGTCTGCCGTTCACCTCGTTGCGTCCGCCGTCGCCTCAACGCAGAATCTAACCGCCGACCTCTCCGACAAAACGTCTCGAAAACACCATGACAACTCCAACATGCCCACCACCTGTAGTTACGACCGCACCGGCGACAGTGGCCCTTGCGAGCGCGCCCGCGATCCCGCCATCGTACGTCGCGACCGAAAACGGGTTCCGGTGCGTCTTTTGCGGCAACACCTGGTCAAGAAAGATTGGAATTACGTACCACTTAGTGCGTCTGTCATCACTCCGTAGACTGGGCCGACGGTCCCGTGCTGACGGTCCACTGGTTGTCGCAGCACTACGCGCACCCGATGCCGCACCATCGCCTTCCAAGGGAACAATAAGATGAAGCTGAACTTGGACTCGATCCTCTCCGTGTAAACGTGTCATTGCAAGCACACTTCCTTCGAAGCATGCCGCTCAAAGGAAGCCAGCGCTCGAGGGTCTGCGATCTGCGACCTCTCTCTGCCACAAGGCAGTGCGCGGCAATCCCAAGAGCGACAAGCCTGCAAATAAAAGCAATCACATTCTCCTGCCTGGCGAGCTTTGCTTGAACTCGCCGCCCCTGCAGCAGACCTTGAACGGAAGTGGACCGGGTGGCTGTCCGCCAGCCCTACCTAAACCGTGCGAGGCGATGAAATACCACATGACCTCGAACGAGGTGATCTGGCCTGCACCCGACATGCTGATCGAGAAAAAGAAGGAAAGCCGGACCCCTGATGAGCTGGGACCACCATCCGCAGCACCAGCGCCGCCGAAGAGTTTGTGAGAGAGTTAACAGGTGCTGTTCGGATCAACCAACACCGCCACTCCGCACGATGGCCCCAACGGAGCGGAAGGACAAGGGCACGGAGAGCACCCTGCGGTCGCTGCGGCACTCTGCCGCGGCGACTCGGCCAGCCAAGGTGGTCACGAAAACGCGGGCGACGGCGTCGCTCACGGTCAAGCAGAAGATCGCGCGGCGGGCGGCGAAGCCGATCATCCAAGGGCGTCAGTTCAAGTGGATCAGCCCGGCGCAGCGGATGAAGGACATGAGCGTCGACATGGGGCGGGTGCGCGACCGGCGCGAGATGCTCGAGGACGAGGCGGCGGCGGGGGACGATGAGACGCACTCGCTCTTTGCGCACGCGCTCGCGACCAGCCAACAGCTCAACCTCTCGCTGCCGTTCATTGCCTTCTCGCGCCAGGTCGAGCCCAAGTCGCGCTCGCTCCCGCTCGTCACCCACCACCGCGAGGCGATCGTCGCGGCCGTCTGCAGCGCCCTTCGAAGCCCGCAAGCCGACGTTGCCCTGTCTGGAGAGCACATTCTCGAGTCAGTACCTTACTTCTGGTGTTTCCGGCTACCTGGGCTGACCTGGTCCGTCTTGCAGCCTTCTGCCACCGCTCATTACCGACCTGGCGAACCTCCTCCTCCCGTCGCTCCCCGTGCTTCTCACGACACTCATCCACCTCACCGCGCCGTCTCCGCTCGTGTCGACAAACCCGCAGCTGCTGCAGCGCGTGTATGACGTGCTAGGCGCGCTGTTCCGCGACCTCGGCAAGGACATTCTCCGCTCGAGCGACGACGGCGGGATGGCCGACGTCTGGGAGCTCGTTCGCCGGGGACTCGGAGCTCCCGCCCGCGCAGAGGCCGAGGCAGTATCGGACGCGATGGAGGTCGACCCTGTGCCCGAGCCCGCACCGGAGCCGGCCGACGACCTCGACGAAGACGACGACGCCCAGCCCGTCGCATCGACGTCGACCCAGCCCGCTGGACCGACCACGCCGGTCGTGCCGTCAACCTTGCCGATCCATTTCCGCACGACGCCCCAGACGCGCCGGCTGCTCGGCAGCGCGTTCGCGTTCCTCGTGCGCAAGGCGCGATCCGCCACGGCCGCCGACGCCGAGGGCGAGCTCGCCCAGCTGTACCGCATGATGCTCCAGGACGTTGTCGAAATCGAAGTTGAGGACGAAGGCAAGCGCACCTCGGGCAGGGGAGCCAAGGGTCGTGGCAAGGGCAACGGCAAGGGTCGCGGCCAGGAGGAAGGCAGCTCGACCATGCTCGCCGAGGGACTCGTCTGGGTCACCGTCGAGACCTGCAGCGTCAGTATCTTCCTATCAATCCTGAAGGCTTGCTGAACCTCTACTGACTTGACTTGACACAGGCTCCGAACAACTTCCTCCACTCGCGCTCCGCGGCCGTGCTCCGTGCGCTCTTCAACGTCGTGCTCGCACTCGACGACGGCGCCGACTCGCTCCCCGCCGACATTGTGACCCACGCGCTCACGGCCGTCGCGCAGTACGCGCCATCTGCGGAGGCGTTCGAGCCCGTCGTCGAGGAGGTCCTCGCCGCGTCATTCGCACAGGCGGCCGCAGCCAAGGACTGGGAGAAGCTCACCGTCACCCTCCGCGCTGTCGAAACGGTCGTTTGCGTCAAGAAGGGCGCCCGGATCGCAGGTGTGTTGTATTCCTTCATAAAAGTTTCGTGGTCGCTCACCCAGTCGCTCGTGCGGCAGACCGTCACCGCGCGAAGCTGTTCGCGCTTCTCTCGCCGTTCGCTAAACTCGTGCACGACCCCGAGAGCGCACCCGCAGCGTTCCTCGAGTCGTTCACGACCACGACCGTCGGGATCCTATCGCTCGCCAACCTGCAGGACATCCTCTCTGGCGGTACGAAGGAAGCGATCGACGCGCTCATCGCGACGCCGGGCTCGCCGTCCGCCTTCGCCGCTGGCTGCGCGCTCGCAACATCGCTCGACGCGGCTGGGTGGAACCTGTTCCCGACCGCGATCCTGCCGCTCGTGCTCACCGCGACCGCGCGCTACGTCGCCCAGGACGACGCCGCGACGCCCGAGTTCGGTGAGATCGCCCCTGCGGCCAACTCGCTCGCACTCCTCGCCCGTCTCGCATGGTCTGGCCGGCTTCACCCCTCCGCCCAGTCCAGTGGCGCCGCGATGAAGATCTGGGAGCGCACCGTCGGCCCGATCTGCGAAGCCAAGATCAAGAGCTGGGCGACCGCATACGCGCAGGGAGACGTACCAGAGGCGCAGGTATGTGCTTATCTGAGGGCCGAACTGCGCCCACGCTCAAACTGACCCACGCGTGTATCACCCACCAGACGATTGAGCTGCTCGACATTCTCCTGATCGTGCCGCAACTGCCGGCGTTCCACCAGTCGCTCCTTCCGCTCCTGTCCGACCTCGTCGCAACCATCTCGGCCACATCGCCCGACGTCGCGCGCGCCGCGTTCCTCGCTGCCGCCGCGAACCCGGCGCATGTCCTCGGCGCAGCGCTGCTCGCCTTCTCGCGGGTCGCGTCCCAGGTCAAGAAGCAGGACGAGGCGACCATTCGGCTCGCGGACAACATTGTCGTGATGATCGAGGGCTTCGCGTGGCACCGCGCCGTCATGGAGGGCATCGCCGCGCTCGGCCTCGCGCGCGTCGCCGCGGACCGGTCGCCCGAGTCGCAGACGCGCATCTACGACGCGATCCTGCCGAACCTGTTCTCCGAGGACTCGCTCCTGCGCCTCTCGTCGCTTCAGATTGCCGCGACGCTGTTCCCGCCCGCGTCGGCACCCGTCGCGGCGAACCTGATCGCCATGTGCATCGAGGTGGAGGAGATGCCGCTGTCCGTCCAGGGCGCACGCGAGAAGAGCATGAAGCTCCGCAAGCTCGGCATCGTCGCCAACAACCACCTCGGCAAGGACGGGGAGGACGTCAAGCCGCCGCTCGACGTCGTGCTTCGGTACCTCACCGGTGCGTGCACCCGCTGCCCGCTTGCTCGAGCCTCATGTTCTGACCCTTGCTCTCCACAGCCATGTTCAAGGTCAACTTCAAGCCGCTCTGGCCCGAGGCCGTCTCGGCGCTCGCGCTGCTCGCTGGCCGGTTCCCGGATGAGGTGTGGCAGATCTGCTCGCGACAGCTGCTCACCGCCGCGACGCGCGACTCGGGGCTGTTCGTGTCGCGGAAACCCGACTGGGCCGACGCCGCGACGGTCAGGCCGCCGACCCTCGTCTTTGAGG
>ERZ1463038.766-NODE-766-length-11369-cov-11.420099_pt1 | contig 11369 bp, 14 predicted proteins | sample MGYA00564479_ERZ1463038 | MGnify/ENA primary metagenome ERZ1463038 (study PRJEB39244, sample SAMEA3635134) | Helicobacter pylori | study: EMG produced TPA metagenomics assembly of PRJEB11511 data set (Assembly of a 5300-year-old Helicobacter pylori... | reverse complement strand
CCCCCGTGGATCAGCCCACACTGAGTTGACCCGCGACACTCTCTAACGATGGCGGGTCGTGCCTCGCAGGTGGAACACCCAGCCAAGGAGGCCTAACCCGAGACTGACGCTGCGCACCTTTCCAAATTGAAGTGCGCACGACGGTGCTTGTGCAGGCACACGGTCGCATGTTACAAGCGCGCCATGCTGGCCTGCGATTGTCCGCGACGAGTGGAGAGATTTGACGCGCGCGCTACCACGCCGCCGTCTCCCTTCGCACCGCCTGGACGCTGACCTCAAACCCCTCGTGCAACAGAGCGAGATCCTCTGGATCAACACACTCGTCGTCGATCCATTCGATTCCTACGCTCTTTGCGGTATTCGCCGCCGCGTCCCAGCGGCAGGCGTCGGTGTCGCGCGCCTGAACGACGATGGCGACGCGTGGTGGCGAGCGCGAGATGGCGAACGCCTCGGGTACGAGCGTGGACGGGCCGAGGTGAAGCCGGTGGAGTTTGTGTGGGAGTGCAGCGAGGGCGGCGATCGGGAGTAAGCCGAGCGACGTAAGGTAGAGCAGCGCGAGCGCGGGCAGACGTGCGAAGGTGGAAGCGAGCTCGTCGACGAGCTCGCCGGGGAGCAAGAGCGCGCGGAGTTGCAGTCCGAGGGCTGGAATAATGTCGAGGAGGTGTAGGGGGGCGAACGGGGACTGCCAGGGGGTTGGCTCAGGGTCCGGGTTGTCGTACGCGAACGTCGCGAGGTGCGGTAGCTGCACGGGCACAATCGCGCTGCTCGAGACGGTGCAGTGGAACATTCGCAGGTCGACCAGCTTTGATTGCTTGTGCGGGACGTGCAGCGCCTCTCGGACTTCACAGCTGAAAAGATGCAACCAACGCAGGTCCGCTGGAAGACAGCGTCAGCGGCTGGCGAGCCCGCTCCCAGCCCACGGTGTACGGGCACTCACGCGCGAATATAAACGTATCCAAGCGCAAGTCTGTGAGCCTCCTGAGCCAGATTTCACGGACATTGACGCAGTGCTTGACAAGCTCCGCGACGCGCCCGTCGTGAGTGCAGCGGAGCCGCTCGCCCTCAATCCTGAGCGTGCGTACAAGCCTTGCGCCGTCGGGGCTTCCGCCAACCGCGAGGCAGAGCCGGTCCCCCGCCTTGTCGCGCTGGATGACCGGGTGCTCCCAGAGCTCGGACTGCGCCAGCTGGCGCCAATGGCGATTGACGAGCGCGCACGTGCGGAGTTGGGAGGCGCGGACGGGCCAGTCGGGCCCGAAGCTGGCGAGAGGGACGGCGGATTGGATGACGGCGAGGACAAGCTCGGTTGGAAGCGTCGAGAGTGTCGCCGGACGACGTGTAGAAGGAGCGGCGTCGGCGGGGCCGGGCGGCGATGGAGCCCTGAGGCTTTCCGAGAGGAAAGCGTGCATCTGACGAACCATCTCGGACCAGAATGTTGAAGAGGGATTGATGAGGTGGCATCCAGGTCGCCGGCGCCCCACACGCGAAGCTGACTAAGCTCATGGGTTCATGCGCAGTCCCCGACACTTGTTGTTTCTGCTCTCGCCCAAGGCGACGGCAGCTCCTGCGCGACCACTTTTGATTTTCAACAGGTCGCCGAGAGACCACCTGGCCCTCGCTCCGCCCCAATTCAGGATGCCCCGCGAGTCGAGCGTCGCGCGTGCGCCGGCCGCTCACTCAACCTCGTCGTGGTCGTCCCGCGCTGCTGGTGTGCCGCCCTCGCCAGGTGACAACATCCACTTCTCCAAGCATGGCCGGAACCTCGACTCGGCCTTCACCCGCCGCGAGACGCTGCTGCTGGTGCAGCCTATCGACCTCCTCGGCGACGAGAACGAGAGCGAGCGTGGGACTGGCTCGCCTGCGCCTGGTCAGTCGACCTCGCCGCTTTCTGCCAGCTGAAATCAGCGCACTGACCTCACACTGCACCAGCAGGCAAAGTCTCGCTATCGCCACGAGCGTACCGGTCGCCAACGCGCGCGCCGACGGGCAGCCGCTCCCCGCTCGGTCCCTCGTCGCCGTTCTCCTCCCCAGCGCTCGCCACGCCGCTCCGCCGCCTCCGAGTGCAGGAGAACGCACGTTCGTCGGCATCGCCCACCTCGGTGCGCGCCAGTCCCGAACAAGCGCTCGACGAGCGTGCGCAGCTCGAACAGCTCGACGGCGCGCACGACGAGCTCGAGGCTGGCCCCATTTTTAGCGAGGGGGGTGACTGCACCGAGAGTGAGCATGAGGCGAGCGAGGGCACCTCAGATCACGAGGACGAGCTCCTGAAAGCCGAGGTCGACGTGCTGGAACTCAAGCTGGACGAGCTCGACTGCGAGCCGATAGGCGCGCCCGAGTCGGACGGCGAGGACGGCAGCGACGAGGACAATGTTGAACCGGTGTACGCCGTTCATCAATTGTCGCACGCGGCCCAAGGTGCGTACTCTGCCCCGGCGTGCTCACGCGACCGTGCCTTTGTTTACCGATCCTCTCGACAGCACCAGCCGCTGCTCCCCCATCCCCCGCCCACTCCAAATCCGAGCTCGTGGCGTCAGAAACGGCTGGAGTGAGCTCCGAGTGCGCACCTGAGCCGGAGGCGGGCGACGAGCTCGATGCCGCGCGGTCAGTCAACCCCGCCGGGCCATCGTTCGCGCTCGGCTACCCCGCGGCGCTCGAGGACGAGATCAGCTCGCTCGACCTCGACGGCCCACTGCTCGAGATGATGGATGACGATGACGAGTCGGAGCGTGGGCTGCCCAGGCTGGGTCGTCGGTGCAAGGAGCATCTCTCGGACATTTCGTCGCTCGACCTCGACCTCGAGATGCGCTACGACGAACCGCCGACGGAGGAAGAGAGCGATATTGAGAGGAGTGAGTTGGACCGGGACCTCAAGGCCTCGAGTGCGCCCGACGCCCCGGTTGAGGTCGAGCCGGAGGTCGAGCTTCCGGAGGTGCAAGCGCAGTTCCTACCACGTGAGCTTCCTCGGATCCAGCTTGGCGAGCCACCAAGCTAACAACAATCTTGTCTATCTCAGCACCAGCCATCGACCCGCCAGCGCAAGCGAGCTTCGTGTCGGTTGTGCCGGACAGCGAAGGCGACCGCAGCCTGCCGTCAAGCCCATCCCCCCCACCTGACACCGACCTCCCGAGTCCTACTTCCACCACCCCGACTGCAGACCCTTCTCCCCCACTCGACCCCGCGCCGACACCGGTCTCGGTCGCGACGACGCCCTCGGTCGAGGACGCCAAGCGCGCGGCCCGGCTCGCGTTCGCCGCCTCGGCGCCGACGGTCAAGCGGCAGCTATCGAAGCAGACCGCGCTCGACCCGCCACGGAGCCGCGCGCCAGCCGGGCCGGTCCCGTCGCCGCTGAAGATGCCCGTCGCACGGCCGACGACCGTCAGCCGACTCGCGCCCCGGACGCAGTCGCGCATCGCCGTGTCGGCAGCGCCGAAAGCAGGACCCTCGACTGTGTCAAAGTTGTCGCTATCCGCCCTGCCGCGCGGGAGCCGGCTCATGCAGCCGACGGCGACGTCCGCCGCTCGGAACGTCGTGCCCTCGTCCACGGCAACCAGGCTCAAGCTCGCCAAGCGGCCGATACGGCCCGCGGTGCCCCAGCTGTCGGCTTCGGTTCCGCCCCCAACTTCGGGGCCAGCGGCGGACGCGTTGGTGCTGCCGTCGCGACCAGCCTCAGCAGCGTCATCCTCGAGTGCGTCGTCGCTCTCCGCCTCAGGGCTCCCCAAGCCGAGCACGAGGCCAGGTCTCAAGCCGCCGACGAGCATTCAGTCCAAGATCGGCGGCGTGCGACGACCACTCGGCGCTCCCGTCGCCGCTCCACGCGTCGCCGCTGCGGCACCACCGCCGATGCCATTGTCGACGCACCTCATCATCGCCTCGGCGCTCGTCGTGCCGCCGCCGTCCGCTTCGACCTCTACGCAGGTCCCTCGAGCGGCCGAGGCAGTCAAGGCTGCGAGCCGACTCGGGCAGACCATCTCGGCCCCGACGCTCCTCCAGCCGTCGCTCACCGCAGCCGCCTCGCCGCGACCGCTGCCGCGGCCTGCCCGGCTCGCGTCGCCGGCCAAGGTGCGCCCGCAGCCGGTACCGTCCCCTGCTCGTTTGCCTCGACCTCCGCCACTCGAAGCGAGATCAGCGCCCGTTCCGAGAGACTCGCCCGCGCGCCTGCCGCGACCGCCTCCACTCTCGTCGCTCGCGATCGAGGCAAGGTCCCCGGAGAGGTCCAGGAAGCCACTCAGGGTTGGAGATGCTAGGGTGAGTCTACTAATCTCGTCTGGTTCGCATTGCTGCCGAGCTGACCGGTCGATCGACGCAGGCCGGATCAGAAAATGCGCCGCCACGAACAGCCACTGCCGTTCCAGCCCGGACGAACTCGAACCCGACGCTCCCGTCGGGCTCGTTCCCTGGCCGCTCTCCCGCCAAGGCACGGATCGTCGCCCCGGCCCCCCTCACCTCGATCATCCCCACCGGATCGCTCTTCGCCGCGCCGACCGCGTCGGTGCTCACGGCGCCTGCCGAGCGCGTCGACGCCGAGATTGTGCTCGAAGTCTTCCGCCCACTCGCAGCTCCCGCCCCGCTTCCCCGCCCAAAGCCTCTTGCTGCAGCACTGGAGCCCGAGCCAGCGCCGCTCGACGAGCCGTTGTCAGGCCGTACGCCGCGGAGAGCGGCCGCCGCCACGCCTGCGACGCCCCTCCCGCGCCCGACGCGCAAGACGCTCGCCGCCGCCGCTGCTCTGCGCGAAGCCGAGCTTCTCGCACTCCAGCCCGTCGTCGCCGCCAACCCCGAGGCAGCGGCCCCAACGCGCGACGTGCCTGTGTTCACGCCCGCGCCGGTGCTCACGCAGGAGCAGTGGGCGCAGCTCACGCAGCGCAACACGCGCAAGAACAAGCAGCACTTCAACAAGCTCTCCGTCGACGAGCTCGTGCTTGACGAGAACCGCCCGCCGAGCCCGACCTCCAAGATCCGCAAGAGCGTCTCGGGCACGTCGACCGAGTCGCGCAAGGAGGGCCGCGAGGACCGCGCGAAGAAGAGACGCAGCGCGCTCCGGAGCAGCCTGGACGGCAGCGTCGTCGGCGAGGACGACGTCGTTGTGCCCGCCAGCCCCATCGAAGGACCGCTCGCCCACTTTCGCGCCGCGGGCGACGACGAGGAGTACTCGAGCCCCGTCCGAGGGGGCGTGCTCAAGGGCAAGAAGAAGAGCTCCCTGGCTGGCCCAGAGTCGCGGCGCGTCAAGTGGGACAAGGCGCTCGTGTACGAGGGCCCGGTCACGCCGCACGGCGAGAGCGCGGGCATCCTCAAGGTGAGATTGCTTCCCACATCAATACGATGGGCTGGAGAGCTGACCTCGGACTCACATAACAGCGCATCCCACTCGACAAGTACGGCAACTCGATCGCCACCTCGGTCGGGTTCGCCAAGCCGACCGCGGTCACCATTGTCAAGCGCATCTATTTGGACGACGAGTAGACGCGTCGAGGGCTTGGAGTTAGGCAGGGAGAGAGGGTCCAGTGTTTGTAGACGGAGTTTGTAGGGCTAGCTGCATGCCGGCGAGGGACTCGCGTCGGCCGTAAATTTGGCCGTAAATGTCGTTCTGGTTTCCCCTTCGCGCAGGAGGGACTCGGTTGCTGCAGTCCTGTGATGTGAGCTTCGAGGGAGCTTTGCTGGGCATAGCTTCGGAGATGTGCCTCAGAAGGTCGCCAATTAAATAACCTTTAAATAACCTACTGGTAAAGCACGACGGTGACGATGGGCGTGGGCGACCTGCTGGAGAACCATGCAAAGTCAGAACCTGAACCCAGGCATGCAGATACTAGTCTTCTGTGGGAGACCCTTCTCCCGCTCCTGGACAACCAAATACCCCGTGTGTCTGTAACGACGCCGACGTCGCGGACTGGAGCTGGTAGGGGTGCCGCATCGCAGCACGGGCTGGGCCGGATTTCGCGACTACATCCTCACGAGAAAAAACCAGCCATGATTTACGGGGGAAACAGCTTTTCAATGAGTTGGCCTGCAAGGTGAGGGTGACCCGCCACCCGACAGCACCCCTCAGCAGCACATGAGACACGCTCGAGCGGTGACAGATGACAGGATTTCAACCGAGACATACTAGTCTAGTATCAAACCAAATGACTCACTTGGAATTACTGTATGCAAGGCAAAAGGGGGTTCAAGGTCTCAGGAGTGCGGTGCCAATGGGACGGCAGACGCTTTGACACAGATAGTGGCCGCAACCTGGCCTGGGAAGCGGACCGACGCCTCTCTTCTCCTCACCATCCACACCTTGCTTGAATCTTCCTACTTCTCTGTCAGGACAAGCCGACGCGTTTCACCGCCCTCTTGCCCGGGACTCTTCCGACGTCTGCCTGCGACACGGTTGTGCCGTGCAACTGCGCCGCTCCTGGGGCCACAACTATTGGAGACTCTGAATGTCGGAGCTGCGTGAGTCGCTCTCATCAGTGCTACATTACTCTCCAACTAAGAATGCACGAATCACGCCTGTACAAGCAGCAAGCCTCACACCGTTTCTTGGTAAGCGCATCGGTGACCCGGTGGCGTTGACGGACAAGCTGATACTCTTCCATTCGACAGCACCATACCTCTATGGAACTTTGGCTTCCATATTCCTTACGGGAGTTATCGCCACTCAGGTTCGTCGAGGCTGGGCGTGACGACCGGCCGCGTTGTGGGGCCCGGGATTCACGCGCTCGTTTGAAAAGCAGGCGTTGACGTACGGACATAATTGCGGGGATGACAAGCTTGACACGAAGATCATAGTAATCGCACTGGTGCGTGTTGATGCTTTCACTGTGGTATTTAATTGACAGGATTGTAATTGTCGGCCGGGTGCAGACTGCTCTCACGGTTGTCAGCGCTACATGCGAGGCGGTCACAGTGGGCCAGATTTTTGTCAAAGTAAGACTAAAGATTACCACTCTCGGCTCTGGCTGAGATTCCTTCGTCAAGGGGTTTGGGAACACCGCGGTCGCACTATTGTCGCCAACGAGTAACACCATCGCACAGTTTCTCGGGCCTCCAGTCGTGCGTCTTCCGCATAATGCAATCGTTTTCGTCCGCCCTAATGTTCACGACAGTGCGCGATCTGTCAAGGGTTTTTCGTGAAACGAACGTTTGCTGTGCGATGCCTAGCTTAAATCTGCTCAGGACTCACTTCACTCAATACCGTTCGCAGATCACGGAGAGTAGATTAGCTCTCTTTTCTCTCAGCTCGCTGGTTTTGGCGACCTTGGCAGCAGGCTGGACCGCAGGTGTTGTCTCCGTGCAGCACGGTCACCTCGACACCCCGGCGGGTATCAACAACCTGCTGATGTACATCCAGGTATGCAAGAGTTTAGAGTTGAGGTATTCTGATCATACACTGACAAGGTTGGCATTGGCAGATTTCTTCCTGGCTCTCTGCCGCCGTGGGTGATTGTCAAAAGCAGGAAGCTCGCTCCGGCTGACACCGCATACACCCGTCCACAGACAGATTGCTCCATATCGGGCCTTTTCATATACTACGTGAATAGGATGAAGCAGCCGTTCGAAGAATTCTACTTTGCGTCACAGCGGTCCGTGTAAAGGCTGCATGCTGCGCTCGACCACGAGTTGCACCAGTGCTGAGCCAACGACTGTCAGAGTTCTAGGAAGGCTCACCTTTCTGGCGTTCGAGGCAAATCTATTTTTTTAAAATCCCATGGCTATGTCTTCCAATGACACAATTGTCGTTGCAGACGGCAGCTCTCACGAGCTGCTTCGCCATCGCAAACGCTGTCGTCGGGAAGGCCGTCGGTCCGCACGGGCTTTGGGGAATAATGGTGAGCCTGAAAGTACACGCGAGATTGGAGGACTTAATGATTCCTCCCACTTCAGTTGAACTTGACGACCCCAGACGTCTTCGTGATGTGAGTGAACGCAGACTCGGTTCAGCACACGCGGCTACTTACAGGACGGCCGAAGCACTGTTCTCTACGTCTTGAACTCTCGTAAGAGTCCTGTGACGAGGTGCAAAGAACCTTTGTGACCTCGCGTCTTGCGTCAAATCGCAGCTTCGTCGTGCGTCCTTCCGCGCCACTCCCCGAACGACGACTAACTTGGATATGTTGCAGTCGGGCGCCAGCAATATGGATGGTCCGATTGAGGTGTCGTGTCCCTACAGACCTTCATCGAAAGCAGCGGCCCTGTAGCGGAGGATTCTAAACGCAGCTCTGTCGAGTTTGGGACACCAGGTCCGCATGGGGGTTAGGATCGCTTCTGTCAGACCGCCTTCCAAAGATGTACATATGAAGCCCTTATCCACTTTGAACATGGAGATTTGGTCGAGGATCAAGTTACAGTTGTAGTAGCTCAGTGCATGCAGTCCGGCCGCGATGCCGATGAGCCGGCCCCACCCGCGGCGGCCCCGCAGAGCGGAGCCAGTGTTGCCTTTCTGTCATCAACCACCGCCTCTACAACACTTCACCGCACACAGCCAAGCTCTTCTCGACCACCACCCCGCAGCCACCCCTGCTCCAGCTCATCAGCTCTCGTCGCTCGCAGTCCCTCCTTGCACCCCACTTCGTCCAGCGAGTATGACCGGACCACCCTCCCGTTCCCCGAGCCCTGGCCCGCACGACAACATGCAGCCAGTAGTGTGGAACGGGCCCGTAACGGAGGACACAAAGCTCGTCGTCATCTTCCTGCACGGAAAAGGCAGCAACGCGCGCGAGGACTTGCCTGTCTACGCGCCCATCTTCAGGCAGGTGTGCGGACCGGAGGCGTCGCGAGTCGTCGGTATCGGGCTGGATGCGCAGGACGAAAGCTGGTGCGAAGTCTTTCCACACAGTTACCAGAGCTGGTGCTGATCAATTGGCTCACACAGGATCCCGAACCGCTGGGATGCCCCGCTGGCCACCCAAGAGCCCTATCTCACCTCGGCCCTGGATCTCCTTCACAAAACCATTCGCGAGCTTCCAGTTCCCGCCTCCCGCGTCGTCCTCGTCGGCTTCAGCCAGGGAAGCGCGCTCGCGCTCACGCACATCCTCCGCCACCCGACTCGCCTCGGGGGCGTCCTCGCGCTCGCGGGCTCGATCATTGGCAAGGCGGAGGATTGGACGACGGTCACCACCGGAGACGCCCACAATCTTCACGGAACGCCAGTTTACGTTGCCTGGGGCAGCGCCGACCCGTATTATAACGTCGAGCGGACGGAGGTCGACGTCAAGGCTATCCAGGAGCGCGGAGGTCGAGTCACGTTGGAATTGTTCTCGAATATGGGACACTTTGTCACCCCCAGGCAATTGGAGCGGCTGGAGGATATGCTGAGGGAGGTGATCGAGCGCGACGAAACGGAGAGCCCCAGGGTCCCGGTCTGAGTGTGCAAATCCATTGTCCATGAAAAGTGTCCCTATGTGAAGTGAGCAGTCCCGAACCAGCGGGTATCACAGCTGATGAAGCGTCCGAGCTTCGCCTTTTCGGCTCCCCCGATGAGCGCAGTGAGGCGCCCCACGTTTGAGGAGCCAGCTGTAGACAATCGAGATAAGCACTGCTGTGTGGTGGTCTTGTGGGATCCAGGAGCCCTACTGAAGACGAAGGCATCCGCTTTGGCGCCGATGATTGTCAAGTCTCGTACGAAGCGCCTGGTCGCAGTGATTCGAGTCTCTGGTGTAAGCTGGATCGAACCGCCGGTGAGTGTGTGGACACTGAGACCTATACACCAACTCACCTCGTGGAACGAGCCCGCCCGGAAGCCTGACTCGAGCTCCGCCATGTCGACTCCGCCCTCGCCACCAAGCGCCTCCGGCAACCCGCTCGCGGCCTCCCTCAGCATGACGCGATCGAACGCGTCTGCCCGTTCGCCACCGCTCGTTTCCAGTTTGTGCAGCGCCCGTGCGTCGTCGCTCATGACGGCGAGCAGTGGCGTCGCGTTGAGTCCGACGACCCCGCCGGCGCGTTGGAGCGCGTCTGCGGCGCTTTCCGCCGCCTTGAGGTAGATCCTGGCGTGCTCGGCGTCGAGACCTCCGGCGGCGGCTTGGTCCTTGCAAATGTTGGCGCCGTGAGCTCCACCAGAGAGGGCGGCGCGTTGCGCGGGGGTGGCGAAGCGGAGGGGCGAGTATTTCGCGTTTCCTGTTGCCGACGGTCTGTGAGCCAGCGATCGTACAGCCTTGTTTAGCAACTCACCAGTTTCAGAGCACTTGTCTCCGAGACGAATGTGCATCCCCACGACGAGGCGGTCCTCCCACTGGAGCGCGGCCTGGAGCGAGTCGACCATCGTCTGCACCTCGTCGCTAAGCACCCAGAAGCGCGCGACCTGCGCGGCCTGCATGCGAAAGGCTTCCATCATGACCGGGTGGATGGTCTCGAGGCCGGAGAGGGGGAGCGGGGGAGGATACTTGTCAATCTCGGCCTTGTGAAGGCGGTCGACGGCCTTGCACTCGGCCGCGAGCGACAGGAAAACCTCGTCGACGTAGTCGAGAGCGTTGCTAAAAGGGAGAGAGTCAGTAACAACGTAGATCACCCGTGGAGGAGCGAACACCTACTAGCCACCGTCTTGTACATGATCGTGCTTTGTCCACGCGGGCGCCTCGAGCCTCTCGCCCGTCGTCGCGTAGATAGGTTTCCGCGCCTTCCAGCTTGGCATGTCGTCGGTGGAACACTCAGGCTCGGGAAGCTTAAAGTAGCTGGTTCCGCGAGCCGGTCAGCAACGACGCGGCGCGATCAACAGGACGCCACTCACTCGAGATGCGAGCCGTACATCCAGTCGACCGCAAACGGCACCACTTCGTAGTTGAAGTGGGCTGCAACGGCTGCGACTCTTATGAAGCGATTGTACTCTGACGCGAACCCACGCGTGCCGCCGAAGTGGAATAGGAGCGTGCGCCGACAAGGTGGACGCGGAGAGGAGGGGCTGGACGTCGAAGAAGTGGACGTCGCGGCCTGGTCGTCGTCCTGGTCATCGTCTGGTCCTGCAGCAGCGACCTCGCTCAGCTGCTCGTCGATCCGACTCGGCTGGTCGACTGTGAGCTCGTCGTGCCCAGTCGCGGCCACTGGCGGGGGTGGGTCCCCTCCAATGACCTCGAGCGTGGCTTCTCGGTCAAGCTCGGCCTCCGACTCTGGATCTGACGCCCAGGACCACCCCCGGAGGCCCTCGAGGACGGACGCGACGCGTTCGTGCGCCGGGCGTGCTGCGTCCTGGACGGCGAGGGGGTCGAGCGAGAACAGGAACAGGACCAAGGCCGTCATGACAAGGCAGAAGACGCCCAGAAGGAACCGGGGCGACCGTGCCATGCTCGAATGGCTTCGGTCGGTGTTGGGCAGCGGGAAGGAACCAGCGCCGCCTGCTGCGGGACGCAAAGGCGCAGCGCGTCGCCGGCGTTCTCTGCACCCGTCTCTCCCGACTCGCAGAT
>ERZ1463038.765-NODE-765-length-11383-cov-16.699506_pt1 | contig 11383 bp, 20 predicted proteins | sample MGYA00564479_ERZ1463038 | MGnify/ENA primary metagenome ERZ1463038 (study PRJEB39244, sample SAMEA3635134) | Helicobacter pylori | study: EMG produced TPA metagenomics assembly of PRJEB11511 data set (Assembly of a 5300-year-old Helicobacter pylori... | reverse complement strand
GGTGCTGTCCCAGCTCCACGCACAGCACCTCCGAGCGACGGAGGCCGCTGCGCCGGGCGTCGCAGCCGCGATCACGAGCCGGCGGCGCGAGACGGCAGTGCTGGGCAACGAGGTGCGGATGCGGCTGGCGTCCATGAACGCGCAGAACAAGAAGACGCAGCTTCCCAGTGACGAGTTTGACGTCCGGAAGACGCACCTCCTCGGGATCCAGCGCTCGTTCGGTGGCGTCCTTACCGAGTACAACCTCGTCGAGAAGGAGGCGAGGGACAACTGCCGCGCACGAGCAGAGAGGCAATACCGAGTCGGTAAGTCTTTTGTTACATCAATCGGAAATGGTCGCTCATCCTCTCATGCCTCGCAGTCAAGCCAGACGCGTCGCAAGGAGAGCTCGACACTGCGCTAGGAGACAGCCGACAAGGGACGGCAATTTTTGGCCAAGCAGTGCGGTGTTTCCACGCTCCTTTACCAGACCGGAGCTGATCCACGCACTCCGCCAGCTCATCTCGAGCCGACAAAGTGGAGCCAGATCCGCCTTCGCAGACGCGCAAGCTCGGAACGCGGAGCTCGCAGCGATCAACGAGACCATCGTCGAACTCGCTGGGCTTATGAACGATGTGAGACCTCCGACACTCGGATTTCCCGGCCCGTGTCGCTGACCCAGCCACGGTAGCTGGCAACGCTCGTGTTTGAGCAGGACGAGGCGACGAAGGACATTGAAGCAAACGCCATCGGGACGGAGAGGGACATGAAGTCAGGGTAAGCATTTCGACTTCGCCTTCTTGAGTATCGGCTCACACTGTACCCCTCAGACTCGTGCAACTCTCGAGGGCGCGACAGCTTGCCGCTGCTGCTCGGAAGATGCGGTACGTCTCCCTGCTCGAGTGGCACATGAACGCGGACTGACATTTCCCTTTTGCAGTTGGTGGTGCTTCGGATTCATCGTGGTGATTCTTCTAATCGTCATTGTCGCGATCGTAATCGAGGTCAAGAAGTGACACGACTGGTGGCGGGCGGGAAGGACACTTGGAAACTGGTGGTACATAGGCTTCTCCTCTATAATGTCACTTGCTTGTACCGACTCAGCGTATCCACGTCTCCCAGCGATACCGGAACCCACGGCTCTCAGCGCCAAACTGCCGAGAGACCGGGTCGGACCGACAGCGCGCGTCCCGCGCCACACGCACGACCTGTCCTCCCGGCTCTCTCTCCTTCCCCAACCCATCCTCAGAATCATGTCGCCTGCGCCCATCATAGACGCTGAAACCAACCTCCTGTACCGGGACCTGCACGGTCGACGCCCTGAGCTGGTCGTCGGAGCGAAGGGGTCGTGGCTTGAGCTGAACGACGGTCGCCAGTAAGTCCTCGACATGCAGCAGTTTCGGGAAACGTCTCATCCTATTGCCTACAGAATCTTGGATGCGTGTGCCGGGGCTGCCGTCGCCTCGATTGGCCACGGGGACGCTCGCGTTATCTCGGCCATCACGAAGCAGCTCACGACCTTGTCCTACCACCACACGTCCCGGCTCACCAACACTGTTTGTCATGTAAACCAAAGTTCTGCGAGCGGCGGAATTTGATGCTATTCCCAGGCGGCCGAGGATCTTGCGAAGGTGCTCGTGGGCCACCGACCAGTAAGTTCCGTGCGGATCTCTCGGGTACGACAGGCTGAACCGCACTTCTCAGGGAGGACTGTCACATGCCATCTTCCTCTCTTCTGGATCCGAAGCCAACGAGTCCGCGTTGAAGCTCGTGCGCCAGTACTTCGTTGAAATTGGTGAGCCAGCGCGCGTCAACATTATCAGCCGCCACAACTCGTACCACGGCAATTCCTTGGGTTGTGTCAGCCTTACTGGGATCCCAGTAAGCCTTCCTGTGTCATTCATCCCCACTACTTGGGTGCTTGCTGGATCGAGTATGGAACGCACGGGCTGACCTGATCTCGCAGAGCCGAAGGAAACATTTCGAGCCTATTCTTCTGAAGACAATCACTCGTGTCTCACCGTGCTATCCTTACCGTCAACGCAAGGATGGTGAATCGGACGCCGACTACTCTCAGCGTCTCGCGGACGAGCTCGAGGCCGAGATCCTGCGCCTAAATGCTGGCACCGTCGGCGCCTTCTTCGCAGAGACCGGTTTGTTATGAGCTGGTCATATTAGGATCGTCTTATTGCTCACATTTCTTTCTCTTAGTTGGCGGAGCGGCGGCAGGCAACCTGACTCCCGTCCCCGGTTACTTCGCTGCCATCCGCAAGGTCTGCGACAAGTATGGAGTCCTCCTGGTCCTTGATGAGGTAAGAGCTTTCGCTAATAAGGGTATCTTACTCAGCGCTGATAAGCTTTGAATCCTAGATCATGTGCGGAATGGGCAGGACCGGGAAGATGCACGCCTGGGAGCACGAAGGTGCGCCACCACGCTGACCTGCAGTTGATTGTGCCGGTCTGACCTTTTGCGCTCGCAGGGGTTGTACCGGATATTCAAACCATCGGAAAGGGCTTGAACGGAGGCTACCAAGCCCTCAGTGCCGTGCTCATGCAGCGGAGGGTCGTCGACGGGCTCAAGATGGGGACTGGCGCGTTCGCCAATGGGCAGACTTACCAAAGTCACCCAGCGGCGTCAGCTGCCGGTCTATCTGTCATGAAGATTTTCGAGACCGACAAGGTCGTCGAGAATTGTGCCGAGCGCGGGGCACAGGTGAGTCCGACGCCGCCTGCGAGGCGTGCCAATTACTCATTATTTTACACAGCTCTTGGCCGGCCTAGAAAACGCCGTTGGATCTCATCCTAACGTTGGAGATATTCGGTAGGTATTCGTCGCACTGGCGCGAGGTCTGCGCTGACTGCCTCCCCAACAGCGGTCGCGGCCTCTTCCTATCGATCGAGTTTGTCACGAACCGGGCGACCAAAGGCACTTTTCCAGCCAACATTCCTATCTCTCTACTGCTCGACGACGCCATGTTCGGTCGCGGCGTCTCAATCTACTCGGGCTTCGGCAAGGGTACCGCGGACGGAATCGTGGGGGACCACATCCTGTTCTCTCCGCCCCTCACCGTGTCCAAGGAAGAGATCGACGTCATTATCAAAGCTACGAAGGAGGCCATCGATGAAATCTTCCGCCTACCCAACGTAGTTGCGGCCATGCAAGGCTGAACACGATCTGCAGTTCCCACTGTAACACACATTGATCTTGAACAATACACCCTCTTACTAGCTCTCCCTACAAATCCCCACTTTTTCTATCCACTCGTCCACCGAGGGCACCATGGCGCTGGTCCCAACAACTGCAATGTTGGTCAGTATCGGAGTGGCGCGGGCGGCGAGGCGAGCTCTCACAATGGGTACCATCAATCGACTCGGGAACGAACGGTCTTGTTTTGATAAAGTAGTCGATCACGCTCCAGCCTTTCGACAGCGCCAGCTCCGTGGACATGTCGTTCCAATACTCGAGTCTGCACGCGGGACCAAAGGCGTCAGGACCGGGGAGTGGAAGTGCCGAATCTGGAGCACACACCTTTGGCCAGTTCTGCAGTCGGTACTGAAGCCGGGCATCTGCCTCCACGCCGGTGTGGTCATGTAGATGAAGCGAGGCGCAGGGCGCCCTGGTGCGCGCTCGCAGCTTCGCAAGACGGTCTGGATCCGGTCGAAGGAGCTCGAGATTGACTTGAGGAACTCCGAGGTGTCGATGCACTGCCAGGCAGAAGGGTGGGCTCCCCAACTACAGATATGTCAGCGAGGGACCGATGTGCTCAGACTTGAAGGGACGCACGAGACCGTGATGGAGTCGAATTTCTCGATAAAGGCGCACGTCCACTCGCCCTCCAAGTACGGGTTCCTTTGGGGTACATTGACTGTAAACACATAGAAAGGCAGAAATGACTGGAAATCCTACCAGTGGAAGGCCTGCAAGGGAGCGAACAGTGTAAGCCGCGGACCCGTGCGAAAGCTCGAAAAGACGCACAACGTCGACCTTCCCGATCGAGACAGTGCCAGAGTCCATCTTGCCGATTCCCTTGTCCATCATGCCTTCGAATCCTTGCAGCCGATGGATCACCTCCTCGTGGAGATTCCTCGTGTGGCTGTCGCCGATCATCAATGCGCGGTGGGGACGCTCGATGCACTGGGTGTGTGATCCGAAGCGGATCCCGCTATGTCGATACTCGCACCCGGTCGGGACGAACTCGAATATGGGCGTATTATTGACGAAGGGGTGGGGCGCGAAGCCGGCGGGTAGAAGCGGCGAGTTTGAGGGAAGGAACGAACCAGGGGTGGGTTCGGGACCAGTGCACGGAGGGAGTGCAGGCGGAGCGGTGACGGAATCTAGTAAAAGTCGCGTCGATTCTGTGTCGACGGTGCATGTTTTCGGACAAAAGTCGAGGACGGCGGGCGGGGAAGTGAGGTGCTCGGAGCGGCGGTAGATGAGATGTGGGTTCTCCTCCCGAAACCCGTCATAGTTCTGCAGATGCGTCCCATCAGCACGAAGCTCCAAAAGCGCCAGTCGAGTTTTTTACTGACTTGTGTCAACCAGACTACGTCGAGCGTCACGGGCCCGGCAGCCACGAGGCGCACGTCGAATGAATAGGCACATGCCCCTTCGTTATACGAACTTGGCCGCTCCAGCACCATCCTCTCCGGACCGTTGATGGTGAGCATGAAAGAATCTGGTCCGATAGACCCGGTGACAAGGTCGTTCACGGCCGTGTCGTTGCTGGGAATGATGGCGTCGAACGCGGAGCGACAGGCGGTGGGGTCGGTCCGCGAGATAACAAGGCGGAAGGAGTTGCAGGTGGAGAGCGAGGGGGCGTAAGATAGAGTGAAGTTGGAAGAAATGGAGGGAAGTGTGACCGCGGGGCCAAGATCTGAAGGATCGGCGAGTGATTGCGATGGTCGAGGCAGCGAAGGCCGAGGGCAGACCCGCTCGGGAGAGAAGACCGCCAATCGCGCAAGAATAATGATCTGGAGAGGGGAGCGGAGCGTACAATTGTAAGCTTTTGTGTTCGATATTCGAAAACGACGCTCGTATCCTCACAAGGAAGCCGACAAAGAGAGCGGCAGCGGCGACGCCACAGTGGGGAACAAGCCGCGGCGGGCACGCGAAGACACGCCGAGTCGGCTGCAGTCGACAACGAGTGTCAGTAAACCCTACACGATCTTGTCGTTACAGAATGACGAACGCGGTCCCTCGTGGGTGGAATGAAGGCGAAGGAGTCTTCCGAGTCGCGGTCCTCCTTGTCGTCCACGAAGGCTTCCACTCCCTGGACGTTCGGCGAGTGGAGGGGGTGGTGAAGCAACGGAGTCGATATTTCCGTCAAGTCGCGAAAGAGGGAGCTGCAGCGAAGACGTCACTTGCTGTGCGACAGCCTGACTGACTCCGCCCAGCGGTCCGCGAAGACACGGTCGACTGACCTTGATCGCGGTGCCATTCCAACGACAGGTCCGGAGTTCTCTAGGTGACGCCGAGACGGAGATGTGAGCTATTGAGGAATAGGATGCGTACGAGACGCGCGCCTGGTTTCATGAAAGCCGGCGGCGAGGTGGCCATTCCTGCTCTCTTCCACCAACGGCCATTCCCGGCCGGGTCGGCAACGCGGTGCTTGCCCTTCTCCGCTCACCGAGCCGCCCTGACATAATGATCTTAGGATCTGCGAGTGTGATTGGCAATCTTTATGCATGTCATGCAGAAGACTGGTTACACAGGGCGGTGCGTCCATTCAGCGCTCTGGAGGTGTTCCACGCCAAATCGCGGCGGGTGCGACTTCAAGAAACCAAATTCCAGTTGTCTGCTCGGTACCTGCGTCGGTAGAGTTGTAACCGCTACTACAGTGTAGGCAGCAAGTCACCCAATGCCGGAACGTCGCCAGTCCTCCTCTGGCGGACTGAAACGCAATCGACGTCAGCGCATTATTTGTGCTCTTGGTCAAGCGTGGATTGTGGCTGGCGCTGAAGCCTCGTAAGACCACGATCATGCTCGAACGCGGAGGGCTCGCGGGCAGACCGCGGCGTGACCGCGCCCATGGAGACGGGCTCACATGCATGCCGCGCCCCGGCACCCAGGAAGCGATCTGCAATGACAGACAAATCATCGTTGAAAAATCCCCTCGACCTACATCCTTAAGCGCTGAAGCGCTACGCTGCTCACCGGCAGCGTCACGGTAGTGAGGCGCTCCGAGCCCCAACGCCATCGCCTTCGTGTGGGCCGCCTTTGCACAAGAGCACGAGTGCAGGTGTTTGACTCAGTCGTGGGTATGTACAGAGAGCAGCGTGATGAGTGATGTCCAATGAGCTGGGACGCTGTGGCGCCCGGGCTGCCCTGGCCGGGAACTTGAAGCGCCGTGGCGTGGAGGATTGGCCTGTCGGCGAGCGGGGACCTTGCGTGACTGCCCTGCGGGTTCCCACAGGAGAGCCCGACGACCGAGCAGCGTGAGGTTGTCGTGTCCGTGGAGAAAGTGCGCGACGGAGACGGAAGCGGAGTCTCCCACGGTCGATCGCGGTCGATCGCGGTCATGGTTTCCCTCCGACAGTCACCACCAGTCGTCCTCGCCTCACTCCTAACCGCAACCTCAGCCCACTCGCCCATCCTGTTTCGAAAGCTCTTCGCCCCCGCCGTGGTGTACAAATACGCTGGTCCGACGCTTCCCACCGCCCAAACAGCTCAGCGTTCTCTCTCCACCATGTCCTCGTCCGAGCAGGCCATCCTCGCGAACGGATGGTGAGCCCCTATGTCTGGAGTCCGTTGCTGCTGAGTATCTCACCGAGTGGGCTCTCTTGCAGCTTTTGGGGCACCGAGGTGCGCTCGATCGCCAGAACCCGAGCGGGCCAGTGGCGGACGCTGACTCGACTCGTTTGCAGCACATGTTCCGGAAGCACTTTGACGGCAAGGGGCTCCTAGATGCCAAGGTTGGCTACATCGGTGGCAAGAGCTCCGTGAGCACTCGTTCAGGCCCGACCTGTCAAACTCTCCGCTTACTCACCATCGCGCGACTGCAGAACCCCACTTACCGGGAGGTTTGCTCGGGTACCACGAACCATGCCGAAGCATTGGAGGTGACGTAGGTCCTCCCTTGCGAGTGGGGAGGCGGAATGGGCGCTCACGCGTTGGCTGCAGCTTCGATCCGGCGAAGGTCTCGTATGCTGAGTTGGTAGAGTTCCACTACCGTATGCACGACCCTACTCAAGTAAACTCGCATCAAGTGAGATTCGGCGAGGCTGCAGGAGCTGACAGCCGGACTCGCAGGTCGACGGGCAGGGACCGGATCGCGGAACCCAGTACCGATCGGGCATCTTCACGCTCTCTGATGAGCAGGCCGAGGTCGCGAAGAAGGTCACGGCGGAAGTCCAAGCGGCTCACTTCCCCGACAAGAAGATTGCGACTATTGTGCGCCGCCCGCGACTTGATGCGAAGGAGGTGCATAACTAAAATGCTTTACCGGCACTGCAGATCCAACCGGCCGGTCAGTGGTGGAATGCGGAAGACTACCACCAGCAATACCTTCACCACAACCCATCTGGTGAGCGGCTCTCGTGGGGGCGGGGGCCACAAATGGACTCAGCTGACCCTCGATCGAAGGTTACGAATGCCCGAGTCACCGACTCCACTGGTAGACCCCATTCACGGTGTGTCGTGCCTCCATCTGTACACATGCAATGGTCCTCTTCTTCTTTGAAAGTGGGAGGACAAGTGCGGCTGCGAGAGCTCCTTCGAACGTGCTGCTTGCTCGCAGACGGCCTTCAACTCCCATTGCTTTAGTGCATTCATGCTCTAACAGCCTCCAACCACTTACAGAACACTTTCGGATTGGCAGCATACCACCAAGCGAGTGATAGTGTTGCACTCGCGCTCAGCCTCAAGCCTCAGAGCACAAAGGCCCTTCACGCCGGCGGAAAAAATTCAAAGACAACCTCAGTCCCCAAAGCTCCTGACAGGCTGACACTATCATGTCCTTCATCTACCTCTGGAAAGCTACTCGCGGTTGTGTACTCTCTGAAGTGCGTCTTTGGCGATCCTTCGACGTCGGCCGAGTTCCCAGCTGCTCACCCGACATGACCGTCTGAGGCTCACCTCGCAGCTTCTTGCCTTGGATTGGCGAACACGCAGATCTCGCAAGGATGTGCGTGGTATGCTCAGACCTCCGTGCATGGGCTGCCGCGGACTCACGCACGCGACTTGGTGAGTGCGAGATCTGAGATGACGCTTGCGCGAGCGCCAAGGCAACAGCACGCGGTCCGCTTCCTATCGCGCTACTGATCAACCTTATCACATCATCGAAAATTCCAGGACGGGACGCCACGGCTCGCCCGTGCTCAGAACCGCAACGTCGAGCGCACCACAAGGCATCGACGTAAAATGCAAGCACGGTATGTCGCGCTGCCTCAGGGCTCCAAGTCGCGAGAACGGCGGTCACGCTGTCGGCGTTCCGGCTCCAGCAGCGACCACCAGGAGAAACGCGGACAAATGACCCTCAGAAACCTTGGCGCCGGGTCCAGACCTATCGAAGCTCGCGGCAACTGGGCTTGATCGACTTCGCACCTCGCGGTCTCATGCTCACGGCGTCCCTTCACTGATTAGCATGCTAGCGTGTGCTCGCATCGCGCGGGGACTGTGCCAAGTTCCCTTGGAATTCATCCGACCGCCCCGCGAACACGAGACGACCTAGCTTCAGGCGGCTCTCTATCCCCCGCTTCCTCTCTTCTCCGTTCCTATCACATTCGCCACTGCAGCTTTCGCCCGCCCAGCATGTCGGAAATGCCTGCATTTTCTCAGAGGGACGCCGGCAAGGGTGCGATCATCAACGCCGACGAGGACCTCAGCACCAGTGCACACTCGCGCTCGTTCGACGAGAAGGACGACAAGAACTTCTCGTCGGAGAAGGGCGATGCCACTGCTCACGTGCTCACGGAGGAGCAGGCCAAGGACGTCGTCGTTGTCAACGATGGAACGTGAGTATTTGAGCCGTTTGCCACCGGCGTACGTCGCACTGCGCTGACTTGCGCGCGTCGCCTCCGCCAGACCGTTCCCGGTGGACCCCAACATGGAGGTCGAGACGAGGCAGCTCACGATGAGATCAGTTATCGTTGGATGTCTCCTTGGTTTCATCGTCGGCGCGTCCAATATCTGTATGCCTTTCCCCGCAAGCTCTCCCGGGACGCACTGACCCGGACTCCGGATAGATCTGGGTCTCAAGACAGGTAATTTCAGCTCATCCAGTCTCCAGTGCAGCCGCCTGATTTCCGCTTTTCCCCAGGCTTCACTTTCGGCGCCTCGCTCTTCGGTAGCATTCTCGGATTCGCCATCCTCAAGCCTCTCTCGAGGACCAACATCCCAGGATTCCGCGGCTACTTCGGCCCCAAGGAGACCGTTGTCGTCCAGTCGGCCGCCTCTGCTGCCGGTGGTCTTTCAGGACTTTTCGTCGCCGCTGTCCCTGCCATGTTGGTCTACCGAGCCAGTCCTTGGATCTCTTTGCTGAAGCGGTTTCGCCTCTCTAGGTATCAGTTGAACCTCCTCTCCGTGCCAGAAGCTCTGGGAGGGCCTGGCGTGTCTGGCGACATTGGCCGCCTCATCGCCCTCAGCTTCATGACTGTGAGCATCTCCACTTTCTGCACCTTTTCCAACGTCTGACTCGCTGTTAAACAGGCGTACTACGGAGGTCAGCCTTGCAAACGTACTCCGCACCCGGCGCCGCCTGCTGACGCTTTTCTTTACAGCCGCCTTCGCCATCCCGTTGCGCAAGTACTATATCTTGAAGCAAAAATTGGTCTTCCCTTCGCCGACCGCCACCGCCTTCACCATCCGATCGCTGTGCGTACCCCCTTGATTTGACGGTGCATGGGCTCATGCGTCGTTCCTTTTTTTTTTTTTTTTTTTTTTTTTTTTTTTTTTTTTTTTTTTTTTTTTTTTTTATTTTTATTTTTTATTAAAAATAGTCATTCGGTGGCCACGCCCGCGGCTCGCCAGGCGTCGGCTAAGAAGGTCAAAATCATCTGCTACTCTTTCGTCGTCTCTCTCCTGTTCTGGTGCGTACCCCCTTGATTTGACGGTGCGTGGGCTCACGCGTCGTTCCAAAGCGTCCTCAACAAGTACGCGCCTGGCATCCTCCTGTAAGTCGTGCCGCCTCAATCTGATGACGATGGCTGACCTTTTTGTAGCGACTGGCACTTTGGATGGCTGTTCGGCTCATGGGGAAACTTCAACAACCACGCGATCGAGCTGGAAAACTACGGGTGCGCCTGCCTTCCCCGCCGATCGAACCCGCGGTCTTCGCTGACCTCCCCCTCGCAGTTGGGTGTGGGAGTGGACTCCGGCTTTCATCGCTGTCGGCTTTCTTACTGGACCTTCTGTTGCTGGGAGTTGGCTCGGTGGATCTTTCTTGTCGTGGGCGATTATCGCGCCGATCCTCGTCAAGACTGGCACCGCCTGTGAGTTCAGTTCTCCGGCACCTGCGCGGCGTCGACGCCCATTGACACATCTCGCAGACTCTTCTTACATCGACAGGACTATCGGATACAGGAACAACCTTTCGATGGGATCGATCTGTACGTTTGTTCTCAAACGTGGCGTGTTGTCATCACTGACGCTCGACCTGGGTAGACGTCGGCGGCGAGATTGTCCCCACCCGCGGCAGCGCTCGATGTAAGGACCGAACATCCACATGCGTTCTTACATGTCTGACGTGCTTCTCAATTCCAGACTGGCTGCTTTGGCCCGGCGTCCTCACGATGATCGTACACTCCTTCACCGAGCTTGCGATGCAAAGCCCCGTCTTTTACCGCCAGTTCCGAGCCCTCTTTGTAAGCTCCAACGAGGGAAAGCCCATCGGGAATCTCTCTGACTGTCTCCTTGTCCATTCGCACAGTGGGAGGCCCGCCGCACTCTCGCTCTTCGACAAGGTCGCGACATCTCCGACATGCCGGAGGGTGTGCCAGAGGGACAGCCGGACCCCGCCCCGAAGGACGAGCAGGTTCAGACCTGGGCTTGGTCCGGAATCCTCCTGTGCGTACCTTACAGCATTGTGTGGTTCAAGGCTACCTACTGACGATTTTCGCGCCACCAGCATCTCCGCAGTCCTCACGATGGTCCTTGCTAAGACCGAGTTCGACGAGCACCCAGGAGTCACCCTCCTCGCCCTCTTCCTCGGTTTCCTCTTTGGTTTCGTCGGAATTCAGGCCAGTGGAGTGACAGACGTGTGTTCTGCCTTTTTCGGTTATCTTGAACGCTGTCTGACTCTGACGTCCCAATAGGTCAACCCCATCGGTGTCATCGCCAAGGCTGGACAGCTTATCATCGGAGGAGTTACCAAGTCGCAGGGCCTTGCGGTTGCCCGGCAGCAGCTCACCAGTCTCGTCGGTGGATCCATTGTCGGCCAGTCAGCGTCGCACTCAGGTAAGCGCAGAC
>ERZ1463038.763-NODE-763-length-11386-cov-12.355220_pt1 | contig 11386 bp, 9 predicted proteins | sample MGYA00564479_ERZ1463038 | MGnify/ENA primary metagenome ERZ1463038 (study PRJEB39244, sample SAMEA3635134) | Helicobacter pylori | study: EMG produced TPA metagenomics assembly of PRJEB11511 data set (Assembly of a 5300-year-old Helicobacter pylori... | reverse complement strand
CGCTCTTCCGATCTGCGTCCCGTTGATCCCGTGGACACAGAACTCACTAGTACTGACGGTTCGCGCGAGCCAGCTGACGATGGCGATGCTCGTCCCGACGCACCCGTTCCTTTGCCTCCCAGCTGGCGCATTACGTGGAAGCAGCCCTGAATTGGACCTGGAAAGGGAAGACTCCTCGAAGGTCGAGGTCAGCAGTCCGTGATACAGCGTCCCGCGCCGGGGACGGTTGGTTGGGATTGTGCAAGGGGTTCGGGAGTGTCTACTACAACAGTAATCTGGGTTCAAGAAAGAACGACGAACGCCGCCGTGATTGCGGTGACGATCACTCCAGCGACGGGACCACGGACGGATGCAGCGCTGGACGCGGACGTCGACGAGGCTGCCGCTGAGCTTCCGCCGCCGAGCGCGCCGCTGATGGCCGAGGTTGCTCGGTTGTTTATCGACGACAGGATGGGTACGCTGCTCTGTTCTCGCCCAATCTGGTCAGCGTGCTTTTGATGGAGACGGTCGTGAACAGGACTCGCGATGACGGACGCGGCAGCGCTCTCGCCGTAGTTGATCGCTGAGCCGACTCCTGCTGTGGCCTGAGCGAGGAGAGATGTGACTTCTTGTGCGGCTATTAGGAAGGCCGTCAGCTCAAGAATGCTCCAGCGGAAAGGAGGGACGCACCGGCTCCCGAGGCGAGCAGGACAGTCAACACTGGGGCGGCCGAGAAACGCATGGTGCTGAACGAGGGTGCGAGGGTTTGAAAGGACGGATTGAAAAGGAGAGTGCCAGCACTGTGTGAAAGATGAGGAAGGAAGGCAAGAGGTGGGCGCGCTGAGAGGAGAACGCGTCGCGCGGGCTCATTAGTGGCCCGCAGCCCCTTTTCGCTTATGCGTCGCAGCCCGCGATGGTCTCAGCGAAGGTGTTTCGTCGTGCTTGGCGGGAGGAGATCAATTGGCGAGGGGCCGCAATTTGTTAGGGTCCAGCGCTGCAGGCGGGAGGCAGCGACCGTCGCGGGTGCAAGGCGGTTGACGACGGCGGCAGCAGCGTTAAGAGAATGCTACTTGAGTGTACCATATCCGTGCATCTACGCGTAGGCTTCAAGCACGGTGGAGATCTGAGCCCGCTCGTCCGTCGTGTGCGACCCCAATCCGGCGAGCTGAGGAGGGTGGTCAGCGAGGGCTGCGGGGTGCGATCCGGGCTGAGGCGCTCACCCATCGCATGGTCGGCCTTCCGTGCGGGCAGGCCTGCCAGCGTGGATTCAGCTGATATCAACTAGATTGGAGAGTGGGAGGCTCACCCACGGCTGATCCATTCCGCCCATGTGCCGGACGACCTGAGAGCGGAGGAGGTCAGTCGACATGTCAACGAGCGAGATCCGGAGCCGCAGACTCGCCGAAGTCATCTGAGCCTTGTTCAAAGCCTTTCCGATCATGACGCTCTTGCGGCACGCTCGACTGGCAAACATCTTGCGCGTCTTCGTCGGTCGCACGACCTCGCCGTTCCCGCTGGAGTTGATCAGGTCGAGAAGCTCCTCGAGGTCTGACGAAGGACTAGGAGTCAGCAATTCACGGCACGTGGTTCGCAATTTGAGGCTTTAGAACGGACCAGGGACGCCCCAGGTCGTGTCCTTGCTGACTGGCAGCGCGGTGACCTTGACGCGCTGGCCGACGGGCGCATCCTCGTCGACGAGGACCTCAAATCCGTTCATCTTGAGCATGTCGACGTTCTCGAGCGCCGTGATCTCCTCGTGCGACGGGAGATTGAGCGACCGTGGCCTTTTCAACGATTGTCAGTTTGCAGGCGCTGAAACGTCGAGTCAGAGAGGACGCACTGCAGCAGGCGTTGTGACTGAATAACGGTGTCCTGCTGAAGGCGCTCAAAGTTGTACTTTTCGTCCGAGGCATGCTGATCGATGATGAAGAGGTCGTCCTGCGCGAGCGCGGCGTCGTCGTCGGGCTGGACGGAGCGTCGGGCGATGATGAAGCCGAGATTGAACTGGCCGACGACGGTCATCCGGCCGAAGTCCTCCTTGCTCACGACGCGCGATAGTATCTCCTCGGCCTGCTCAACGTCCTGCTCGACGCTCGCGCCCGCCAGCGGGTCGCGCTCGGCCTGCGTCGCCCAGCTCGGCATCGGGGCCGCGCGAGGTGCAGCAGTCCAGTGCGAGGTGAGCGCAGCCATGTCGAACGCGACGGTCGTTTCGGTCGAGTCGACGTGGAGTCCGAGGATCTCGTCGAGCGCGCGGATCGAGGCGCTCGAGTCCGCGTCGAGTGCGGCGAGGTGGGCGAGGCGCTCTTCGTCGTGTGCTGCCGAGCTCGCGTGCGGCGAGGTCGCTCGGTCGGACTCGTCTTCGTTGTCCGAGTCGCTGAGCTCAATCACGTCGGTCGAGTGGCTGCAGCACGGTGGTGCGAGTGCTTGGGACGGCTTGAAGCTGTCCTCGACGACCTCCATCTCGTCCTCGTCCGACTCGGCCACTCGCTCCCGGTCATCCGTTTCCGAGGCCTCGACGTCATCGGCTCCGTCTGGGTCCGATTCTTCCTCGACGCCGCCCATCTCGCTTCCCAGCTCGTCGACGCCCTCGTCCTCGACCTCGGGCGGCGGCGCCTGGGTTGGGTTGAAGAACTGGCGCAGGCTCTTGATCTTGGCCTGGGCGCTCTCGTTCGTCGCTCTACCTTTCCCCTTCGACGCCTTGCTGACCGGTTTCGGGTTCTGCGACCACGCTGCGAAAGTCGTGTCGAGCGTAACCTGGCGCAGGTTCGGCACGGGCGCGGGAGCGGGCGAGGGTGAGCGGCTGACGGAGGGGGAAGTTGGGGCGGAGAGGCGTTCCTGGGAAACTGGAGGGGAGGAAGTCGAGGCGATCGGGTTGCGCTCGTCTTCATTCATGTCGTCGTCGAGGTCCAGGTCGAGATCGAGGCTCACGTCATGTGGTGGCGACGCGGAGCCGGCGGCGGCGTTGAGAGCGTCTTCAGCTTCATCCGTTTCCATCGCGGCGATATCGTCTGCAGCGGGCGTTGGAGAGGCGGTCGCTTCAGACTCGTCCTTGTCGATGTCGTTCGAGTCGAGCGAGGACCCGCGGCGTCGCTTCGCTGGCGGAGGTCGCGACGCCACTTCCTCGTCCGGCTCGTCCGGCGCCTCTCGCTCAGCTTTCTCGCTTGGCGATTCGGGCTCGTCTTTCGGAAGAGCAGCAGGGCTCGAGGCGCGTTTCCGAGCGAATAGCGGCGCCGAAGCCTTCGGGGCTCCGATCTGCGACATGGCGTACGTCGACCTCGACGGTTGGAACAGCGCGTCGAGGGCGGCCTAAAACCGGGTCTTGATTTAGCGATTGTTCTTGAAAGAATACAAAGCAGATCTGACCGTAAGGGCTGCGATGAGGTTGCCCTCGCTGTGCAGGAAGATCGTGCGCTTGTCCGGGCTGACGTTCACGTCATACGCGTCTGCGAGAGGGGCGAGTCTAAGCTTGCGGGCTCAAGCATTGTTTTTGCGACACAAACCTGGAGGCAGTTGGAAGTCGGCGACAACGCAAGGAAACGAGCCGGTGTTGAAGCTCTTGTAAATGTCGTTGACGGCTTTCGAGACCTGGCCGCTCGAGGGTGAGCGATTGCTTTTGGCTGTGAGTCTTGCGAGTTCTCACCTTGCTCGGAGTAAACGGGCGACCGTTCACGTAGTAGAATTGACGGTTGCTGCTCGTCCGTCCGCTGCCCGTCGTCGGCTTAGAGATCAAGCCTTTGACATGGACCGTGGTGGAGCTGAGAGGGACCGGATCAGTTCCAAAGATGCTAGGCGTCGTTTTGTGTTGGCGCACCTGGCTGGGGCACCCTCGGACCACTTGAGCACCGTCTTGTCGGCGGCGACGTCGAGCACGAGGTCGAGGTCCATCATTGGTACGAGCGCCTTGGGTGTGAACAGGGACGAGAAGTTGCCCCGCACATTCGGCGCCGACTGCGTCTGAAGGTGGGTTGTCCATTTACTGCATGGCCGGAACTGTCAGCGCCCGAGCATCAGAGCCGCGCGTGGAGAGCGGGACGCACCCCTTGACGCAGTTCTTGACCTCGATCCTGCACCCGGTCTTGATCACAGCGTACGACTGCACGAGCTCGACTGCCTTGCCAAACTCTCTCTTCGCATTCTTGATGAGATCCTTGCGGCGAACCGGCAGCGTCTTGAAGAGCTCCTTGACCGTGACCGTCGTGCCCTTTGAGCGCGCGACCTTGCCGCCAACGATGCACTCGCCGCTAGGCGCGAACGTGAGGGACGTGCCGGCGGGTGCGGTCGTGGCAGTGGAGGTGGTGAGGGAGAGCTCGGCGGTGCCGCAGAGCGACGAGAGCGCCTCGCCGCGGAAGCCGAGCGTGATGACTTGGTCGAGGTCGGCGTACGTCGAGAGCTTGGACGTGTGATGCTTCAGGGCTGCAAGGATGATCGCTCTCAGGAATCGTCTCAACCAGTCCGCAAGGCCGTCGAGCGAGCACGCACCGATCCCAGCCCAGTCGCTCTGGTCGACCCCGCGCCCGTTGTCCTGCACCTCGATCGCCTCGACCCCATGCTCCTTGAACCGTACCTCTGCGGGTGCCGTCTCGTCAGCCCCAGTCCATCGTCACCGCACGCTCAAACGCGTCGCGTACCGACAGAGGTCGCTCCAGCATCCAACGCGTTCTCGAGCAGCTCCTTGACTGCCGCAAGGTCGCATCAGCGTGTGGTCTCCTTCTTCGGCTCGGAGAGGACGTACCTGCGGTCTGCAAGTCGATGACGACCTGTCCCGAGGTGAGCCTGTGGATGGACGAGTGGTCGATCGCTGTTTGTGGCGCAGCGCAGCGAGACGCGTCGTGAGCGACCGAGGACGCGCGGAGCAGATATTCGCGACGACTTACCCTGAATCGACATTCTCCCTTGCTGCACGCTGGCGTGCTGCTGGTTGGGGCGGGAGGGACGGCCGAGCTCAAGTACCAGTCGGTGGTGGGGGCACGCGAGGGGGGCACGCGGGGGCGATAGGGGGTTCCTTCCCTCTTCCTTCTCGACCGCGTAGCAACACGTAGGCCGAAGCTTGAAGGGGCAGATATTGAGTAAGGTGAGCTTCGAAAGCCGCCGTTTTTGTAGTGAGCTCTCTGAAGCGCCGATAACTCGATGCGACCCTTGCTTGAGCGCTTGAGCCGCGAAGTGCGCGCGGACGTAGGACTTTCCAAGCCCAGAGCAGAAACGATTCACTTCAAGAGAACAATGTTCTCAGAAATTCGCAGATTGAAGCTGCAGTTCACCTGGTGAGTAGACTTGGCCCAGGTCATCCGCGGATCGGGTCCGCTCTCACGGGCCTGCGACGTCTTTAGCTTACCTTCTCAGATCAGATCAGCGGCTTTAAATGTGAAGTCAAGCTTTATTCTTACACCTTCTCGATCGATCAATGCAAGTACCTCCTAATCGCTGGACCGCTGTTCTCCCAAATCCTAATCGGACGGTAAGCGACTGCTTACTATCGTTTCCTAGCCAAAACCCAGGAAACAGATCAAGGTAAGACACTCCACAAAGGCTCGAGTTGCCGGATCAGCAGGATTCGGGCTGCGGAGACGAGTTGGAGTGTCTGACGGGTTCGGACCAGCGATCTGGCGCCCATCTGCCTGCGTTTGCATCGGGCTCCATCGGGAAGCCAGGAAACTGTTTTGAACACATAAAAACTACATCTGATCGTCAGGGTCTGAGCATGAGCGAGAGCTCACGGCAGGCGCTCACGTCAGGCGACAGACGTCGACCAGGCTCCGGAAGTCGTGAGGAGCCCTGAACATTGAGCTTTGGCAGCGCCAGAGCACATGTCGTCACCAAAATTCTTATGGGTAAGTTTCTTTCTTAGCTTTGAGCACCGACATGCAGTCAGCAGGGCCCAATCTCCAGTTACGAGGGGGAGGCCAGTGCGAGATCGGAGTCGCAATCGGCACTGCCATGCGTGTGCCATCTCGTGCCGACCTGATGTCTCATCCTAAATCGTTTCCTGGGTTTGGGGGAGTAAAGGACGTGCAATCGGTCACTGGCCTGACCATTAGGAACTCGGTCTCGCGCATAGTCACTTCGGAGGGTCCACTTCCGCCGGGATCACTCTCAGAATTAGTGGGTCCAACAGAGATTTGATAACTGAAGAGCCAAGACCTCGTATCTGGATCGTATGAAGAGGACGATATAATGGCGAGCCATTGATTCCCCGGTTCGGTTTCGAGCAGCGCGGGCGGGTCCTGGACTGTGAAGGTGAAACACTGGCCACTGGACACCGAATGAGTCAGAAGCTTGCGACAGGTTCAAAGAGAGAAGACCAGGCCACACCTCCAGTCTCCTTTCGCGTCCTACAACCTACAATCTTTTGATCGCCCGCGCCTCGACTGGTGTCGTGGTGGCCACCACGTAGAGAAGACATCCCCACGAAATCATGAAAACGAATCCGGGCACATAGTGGGCGAAACTGAAGACCAGCATGGCCGTGGGATCAGGTGCGGGAAGTCTACACAGGGGAACGTCAGCAGTTCGCAAGCTGCACGAGTCCTGCCTCTGCCCAAACTCACTCCGTTTTCTTCATCAGCTGAGTGCGACATGTTAGGTTCGTGGTAATTGAATACCGGGTCGCCAGCAGTAACTTACCCGCGGCCAGGACAACCCCCAGTACGCCCCCACCACTTCCGAGACGTAGCTACAGGGTCGATGGCAGCACAGGTCAGCAAGTATTCAGAAAAGAGATACGAAAGCCAACCCACATGAAAAGCGGACTGTAAACGTTGCCGACGTTGACGAGCCGGAGTGCTGCGACGGACGTGAACTCGCACGACGCGGGAGCGGCCAGGACCAGTCCGCCAATGACTTGCAGCATGCCGTTCACCATCAGCTGTACATGCCTGATGGTGAAGCTGTCAGTTCAGTCACACATCAAGACCGTAGGGAGGACGTGGGTCACGCTGGGATCGCCAGCTCGGGGTGGCCAAGAGAGCCGTCGTGGATCTGGATGAAGTGGATCTCTCAGCGCTGTGATTGCTCTGATGCGTCTGCAGTACTAGCCTGAGTTCCGTACACCATCCCACACACGATTCCAGCCAGCCCAATCACGAGGCTCCGGTGTCCGATGCTCGCCTGCAGCTCCGCAAGCATGATCGACGTTGAGGTCAGTGAATCGAGGTGTGTGAGCTGTACGTTGCTGTAGGAGACTGTGGGTGTGCTCTCAATGGTGCGACAGTACGCAAGAGGCACCTGCTGACCTGCACTTTTTGGGCTCCGGACAGCACCAACCTTTCACCGTCGCCGAGATTGTGGCGTTTCCGACAGATTTATCGAAAGGTTCTGCTCGGCAAACCAGATCTACCTTGTGGCCAGTGAAGCCAGCCGGCTCGCTCGCTGGCCATGGTTTAGCTCATTGCACTTCGACGAAGGCGCCCCTCCTTTCTTTAAACATCACGTTTCATCTACACTGAACTAACTTGATATTCCGTTGACAGGAGAGAAGGAGTAGGTGGTGCAGAGAGCATGTGTCGGGCGCCTCCGTCGAGCGCTCAAGATCAAAGCTTGAGTCCGGAGCTCTGGAGTCCGAGCTGGCGAGTTCGGACTAAGGGGGCTCGTCCAACAGCTCGCGTAAGCGGTCGCATCCAACCTTTGTCTGGAGCTTTGGGCGGATCATGGGCTCTTGTTGACGCGAGAGTGATTGTCGCTGATTGTCGCGGCTTCGCGATATCCGCACCGCCCACCGCAAACGGTGTCTCATTCTCGGCTGGACTGGGCGTTGGCGGAGCTATCCTCGACTACTGCTGTACACGCAGTATGAATGGAGCATCATAAGTACCGTGGCCGGGGAGAGCTGAGCAGTCCTCAACCAGCTCAGCCCTGCCTGCCTGCGAACCGCACCCCTTCGCTCAGGTCTGGGGTGGTTGTATTCGCGAGGCGCCGGTTAGCTTGGCGTTACGTGCTTGTCCTGGTTTGGGTGCAACTCGCAGTGGAGGGGCTCCTGATGGCGACGATCCACCAAATGATGCTGTAGTCATTACGGAGCCCCCTTTATCTTCCCCGCACGCCCCATCAGCAATCCGTGACCGCTCTTCCTCTGTCTTCTCTTCCCTCACACTCTTGATCAGACTTGCGATCCGACTGCACGATGACCGAGACTTCCCGCCTCGAGAGGTCACAACGCGCCCAGTCGGCCGTCGCGCTCAGCGCGAGCATGACGCCCCTCGCCGGCGGCCCAACCACCCACGCACAGGCGACGCGGCCTCGTTCGATGTCGTACAGCCACCAGGAGTCATTCTTCCTGACCTCGTACAACACCCGCGGCTTTGACGCGCTCGAGGACCCGTTCCAGTCGCTCGTGGGCGACGCCGGCCCACCGTTGGGGATGCACCGGCGGCGCCTCGGCAAGGCCGACACGGCTGCACAAGGATCCACCTCGGTCGGCAAGCGTTCCAGCTCGTGTCGCGTCGAGGAGAGCGACGAGCTGTGGACGCGGCTCGGCGCAAAGTCGAGTGCGTTCGGCGGATGGAATGCGGGCGACGGCAGGGTCGAGGAATGGTCTACGAGGTGGGGCGGTGGAGGCGCAAGGAAGGAACCCGACGACTCGGAGGGCGAGGACGACGACGACGTCCGCGAGCGCCACTGGGGCGCCAACAACAACAACCACGCGCTGCGACTACCCCACACTCGCCCCGGAAGCGCCCCGATCGCACGGACGCAGTCGTCGCTGTCCGTCTTTCACGACTCGTTCGAGGAAGAGCAGGAATCGATCGTCACCTCGCCCCGGTCTTCCATCTCGTACTTTCCTTCGCCAGTCTCGTCGCCGGCCATGTCGCGCAACCACTCGCGGCACCACTCGCTGTCGCACTCGTCGCCGCGATCCTCGCTGTCGTCCCTTCCACCTTGCTCCCCAGTCCTGCCACAGTCAGCACTGTTCGTCACCGAAGAGCCCAAGGACGGCGGCACGATCGACGCCCTCGCGCACTCGTTCCTCATGACCCAGCAGGACGCGTACGGCCTCTTCGCCCGTGTCGAGGCCTGGCTCGAGTGGCCCTGGGCCTCCACGACCACCGAGCCGAGCCCGTCTGCGACGGTCCCGCCGACGCCGGCGATCTCGCGGGTGGCGTCGACGTACTCGCTCGGGAGCATGTCACCCGCGACGCCGAGCCTCGAGCACAGCACCTGGAGCGAGAGCGGCGAGCTCTCGGCATACCGGCGCGCGAGGAGCATGGCCGAGCTCGCGTCCAAGCTCGAGTGGGAGCACGACGACCGCGAGGGCGGCGAGCGGGCCTTGGAACGCGATGGCCTAGCCGCGTTCGTCGATGTGCTCGCCGGCCTCGGTGGCTTCCTGTAAAATTCTTGTCCCGGACTTGGCATTCAGTGAGTTTCACTGCTTGGGCACTGGGAAACGCCGCTGACTCTCCTCTAGCGGTCACCTCGCAGCGCCACTCTGTACTCGCGCCTTGTTAAGTAGGAACACCGCCTGGAGACCCCACACGCACAGCATTGGAACACACGAACACATTTAAAATTTGTACCTCGGGCTGTTGAGCATCATCGCCGTCTCTTGTTCTCCTTGGCCCCGTGCGTCGATCAGGACGAGCCAGATTGCGGACACAGGTCCGAGGCACACCCCGGTGATTCAACCAAGGTGATCAAAGCTGTAAGCGTGCCAGCACGCTTAAGTTGGGCTAGCCCGCCATTTCGTGACGTCTGAGGAGCCGAGGGGAGCGCGTGCTGCCCGAATCCTTCTCGTGCGACGTCGACAAACAACACAAAGGTTCATTGTACGTCGCTCCAGTACTCGTCCACCGCTGTGGTTGAAACTCAAGTCAGCTCCTGGGGACCGACACTGCACCACGAGGCCAGCTCACCAGCCCGCATCGCCTGGTCGAGCTTCGCAGCCGCGTCTTCGCCGACGCCGTACTCGTCGATACCTTCCCTCAGCAAGTCCTTGACGCGCGGGGCACTTTCCCCCGGTCCAACGACTTCCCTCGGGCCCTCCTCGGCGCCGGCCCACACGCGCTCGGCGAGCATCATCTCCTCCGAAGGCTGCGCCGACGCCGCGATGACTCTGCGGAGCAGCCGCTGCCCGTCGAGCTTGTGCCCGCCGTAGACGTGCTTCGCTCGAGCCATCCGGGAGGTCGGCAGTGGGAGGCTGGGTGGGTGGATGAGCGTGATGTCTGTTCGCCGAGCGGGTGGGTCAGCGGAAGCGCGGGGCGCGGCGTAGGGCGCGGCGGACGGGAGGCAAAGAAGCGCTCGCAAAAGGCCCGTTCACGGGCGGTCAGGCTGTCGATCTGGGCGAAGTAGAAGGCGCGGGCGACTGGAGCACGAGCGCGTGAGTTGCGGCGGGCGAGGGCGGCAGGGCAGGGCAGGGCGCTCACGCGACACGACGGTCGGGGGTTGGGCTCGAGCGTTGGTGGGAAGCGCTGGTGACTGCTCGTACAGCGCTTGGGCGATGAACGCTTCAGACGACGCGCCCTGCGTCGATGGCGCCGTCAGCTCCACTTCTGCGCGACCTCGCTCGCTCCGGCTGACGTACCGCGCCTCTCCAGCCGGAACCATGCGTCGCGGGACGAGTTACGAAGGAGCAGGAGCGTACCAGCAACAGCAACCTCCGCCCATATCGACCTCCCTCCTTCCCACGTCGTCGTCGAGTCGGGGCTACGCGTCGCCGATGTCTGGCGTCGTTCCCACTTCAATCGACTACACGCCATCTCCGCACCTTTCCTCCCACTCGCCCTCGTCCTCACACCTCTTCTCCAGTCTCTCTAACCCCGGTCCCAGCTCAGGCCTCGACAACCCCGACCGACATACGTCCTACAGCCCCTCCCACTACGCCGCCGCGATGCAGCAAACCCCGCTGCCCCCTCCCTCCATCCTCTCCAGCACATCCCACTACGTCACCCCTACCACCTCTGCCGCCTCCTTCTACGCACACCACATCCCCACCTCGACCACTCCCTCCGCGCAGCAACCCCTCTCCACGACCTACCCACCTCCCTCGCACACCCCGGCTCACCAACCTCAAGCTCAGCAGTACTACCAGTCGCAGCAGTACTTCGATTCGACCCTCCCGGGCGGTAAAGCGACGACGAGCGCGGCGGCGGCGTACTATGCGGGAGGACAGGAGATGAGGAGCGTCTCGGTGCCTGGCCAGGGAGCGGGCGGGAGTAAGGGCTTTAGGAGGGTCAGGGACGTGAGGGAGATCAAGCGGGTTGTGAATGCTCAGCCGGCGGGGAGGAGGGCGGATCCTGCGGGAGGGTTCATCAGCGTGAGTGGTTCGGTTCGGGCTTGTGGGGAGGGAGATGCTGATGAGTTTGGGTGGGAACGCAGCCGCTCAAGGCGCTGACGATGCATTTGCCGCAAACATATCATCTCGTCAACCCCGCGTTCCGGTACGAGACGTCGTTGAACCCGCGGAGGGGCCTCACCAAGC
>ERZ1463038.762-NODE-762-length-11386-cov-13.309770_pt1 | contig 11386 bp, 20 predicted proteins | sample MGYA00564479_ERZ1463038 | MGnify/ENA primary metagenome ERZ1463038 (study PRJEB39244, sample SAMEA3635134) | Helicobacter pylori | study: EMG produced TPA metagenomics assembly of PRJEB11511 data set (Assembly of a 5300-year-old Helicobacter pylori... | reverse complement strand
GTTCAGACGTGTGCTCTTCCGATCTAGGCGAGGGTGTGGCAAAGACCAGGGTCGGTGAGCAGCGCTCGCGACTCACGCGGCGGCCTCGGACGACGCAGCTCACGCAGGGAGAGCTACAGCGTCGCATTCCACAGCTCCAGAACGATCCCTCCGGCCTCGCCGTGCACCGCCACGCAGCGAGCAGCCCTTCTAAGCGCAGGCAACAAAGAAAACGGGAACGAGAGCGGCGGGCGACTTACGCGTTGGCCCATGGGTCCGCTCGAGTGCCGGACCGACTGCCTGCCCCTGCGCATGGCACCACCTTCACTCGCATCCGACATGCCGACGTCCTCGTCGCGCGCTGAGCCGTGGCCGGCGCGGCCACCTCGCCCTCGTCCGCGACCGCCGCGGCCTCGGATCGCCTTGCCAAGGCCATCGCCGCCAGAGCCACTGCCCGAAGCTTCGCGAGGCAGTGCGGCCTGGAACAGCGCGGCAGCAGCTTGTGGCGTTGCCATCGCGGGACGACGAGGGTTCGCGAAGGGCGCCGAGTCACGCAGGTGTACGAGCGACGACCTCGGGTAGGCTGGAGCTGCTGGACTGGGCGGAAGGTGGTGGAAGGAGGCCGATGCAGATTGAGGGTTGCTCGGGTGAGGTGGGGGCGAAGGAAGAGAAGCGCAAGCAGCGAGCTTTATGTACTTTGAGCGGTGACTCCGCCGCTCTGCATGCAACCACTTCGGTCCTGGCGCAATCGACCCGCAATCTCTACTTAACACTCGAACCACTTCTCAGAAGCACACCTAGGTTGCATCCTCGCCCCGGTGAATCGGCAGCGGTCAGCTTGGCGTCCCGTGACCAGCGGGCGTCACTCACACGCGAGCCGACTCTTGTTGTCGCCCAACTTTCCTCGCCCGGTGCTTCGGAGTGCCAGAGGTCTCCTTCCGACGCGAAGGCCGACGCGGGAAGCGCTTACCGACCGGCGGATGGCCTTTGTCCTGGCGGGTCCCTTGGTCTCGCTCGGGCGGTCCGCGGACACGCTCATCTCCTGCTGCTTGTCACCCCTTCCTTCTCGAGCTTGTACTTGTCCCTTCGACACCGATTCGACTGGGCCGGCTCGCACTTTCTCGCTCGACTGAGCTCCTCGTGTGGATGGCCGCGCTGAGGGCGCGATACTTCGAGGTGAGCCCGTCTTCCGGTCTCGCCTGCGTCTGGGACTGCCGGATTGAATGCTATGCGCATCGGAGGAGAGCGAGAGCTGACCCAGCTCTCCCCGTACAGCGCCACGGCCTTGAACCGTTCCCTCCGAGCTCCCGCCTGGAATCCCTCGCCGGGACCGAACCGCCGCCAGTGTCTTTCGTACCATTCATCCCGAGCAACCTTCACGCTGCTACCGCTCGCCACCGCGTGCCCACCTCGCCCATCGTCTCACCGCCGCCGTCCGCCCCCCACATCGCGACCCGCGAGCGAAGTGTGTCGCGCAGTGCGATCTGCGACGCGTGGCAAGCTGCCCAACGCACGGAAGAAGCGAACGAGTGGTCTGCCGAAGGATATGAAGAAGCAGGGCGCAAGAGGAAGGGCATGCGCGCACCTCCGAGACGCTCGCGGGCGGCGGCGCGACCTCCGAGCCCCGTCGCGTCCCTCGTTTCCTTCGGCCATCGGGTCATCGGAGGTGTCACCTACGCGCTCCCAAGAGATGGTTGGCATCCTCCGCCTCCCGAATCGTTCTGCGTCAACTTTCCATCAGCCCCCGCCCGCGACCGCCCAGGGTTGAAGGACGCCCGCCCACGTGCTCGGGCCGACGCCTACGGCTACTCTCCCATCCTCAACACGTTCGAAAATGACTCGCCACCTCACCAGGCACCGCTCGGGCCGATCGGATTGCGCGAAAAACGCAGACACGACGGGCCCCCGCCAGCCACGACCGACGCCCGCGCGCGCGAGCTCCGCGCCCAAAAGCTCTCAAGCGTGCTCCAAAACACCCGTCTGGTCTTTTCGCCGAGAAGAGGCTACGAGCCGAGTCCACCGCGCCTATCTCCGCCCCCGCCTCCGCATCCCATCATCTCCGCGACCTACGCCGACTTTGCCCTGTCCGTCTCGCCCGAAGGTCCGTTGCACCCCGGCACGACAATCACAATCGCCGTCACGCTCGGTGACCTCGAGATCGCTCGACGGCTCGACGGCTCTCTCCCTGCCCTCCACGTCGAGATTGATGCATGCACGACCCTCGCGCACGACTTTGCGACGCCCGAGAACTGCCAGGAGCACGTCCTCTGGCGCGAGCAGTTTGAAGAAAATATACTTGGATCGGTAGCGGGAGTGATCTTCTACGAGGCGGAGCTACCGCAAGGCGGCAAGTGCACCTCGTGCGGAACGTACAACCGGGTGCGGTCCTCGTCCTCATCGTCTCGCTTCCACTGGCCGCGCAAGCGCTGACTGTGGTGGATCTCAAACACATACAGGTGTTTCCGCCGACCTTTGATTCGTACGAACATCCTCCAGAGACGGCGAGCACGTCGACCGTGTGGACCGTTCGCGCGACGTTCGGTCCGCAAACCGCGACGGCCGAGCTCGACGTGCGGGCCCCGGGCGGGCCTCTGGATGCACTCTACCAGATGGAGGACTCTTCTTCGGTACCGTACTCGTCTTCTCAGATCGTCTCCAGTGCACAAGGCGAATGGAACGGCTTCGGGCTGGAGGAGAGCGCGGTACGTCGTCCACGTTTTGTCTCGAGCTGGCAATTGACTCCAAGTCCTATGCAACTTTTGTAAGATCACCTACACCGCTCGTCCAGTAAACCGAGACGACTCGCTCCTCCTCGTCGATGTGGGCCTCTCGCTCCGCCTGCACCCGCACGCCACCGCCACCGATGTCGAAGCCCTCCTCGACCGCCTCAAGCCGAGCGCGAGCAGCTGCGAGCTCTACGGCGCCTTACTCGATTACCCAGGCGACCACCTAGCGGACCTTCCCGGCATCCTGGGCGACCCCGAGACGGCCTCGCTCAGGGCTTTAGCGGAGGTTATCGGCGCGCAGAGCGCCGACCCGGCCAAACGGCGCGCCCGCGTTCGCATCCGACTCGGCGTGCGAGCTCCACTCAGCAAGTGTCGTCCGTTTGCGAGCTGTGCGGGGTATCGCGTCGAGGTGAGCGCTTACTCGTGCCGGGGTGGCACGCGAAACGCGCGCTGACTTTCGAGTGCGCTTCGCAGTATCGACTTCGTTTGGTGCTCGGCGCGCTCATCCACCAGAATGGAGCTCAAGACGGTATCGTACTTGATGTGCCGCTGTTTCAGGATGAGCAGCTCCTCGACGCGGGCTCTGACAGTTGGACGGAGAGCGCGCCGCGGACGCGCTGGTGGTGTGGCGTCCCAGGCCTCTGGCAGCGCGTGCGCACGCTTCTCTGGGGAGCTCCCTCCTCTCCATGAGATGCCAAGAGGTGCGTCTGCTCGTTCCCGACTTTGGCTGGGCCGGGATCAACTGACCGAGATCCGCGACAGATGCCCGACGCGACGCTGGAGCCGACACCGAGCGAGAGGTCGGCTCGGTCGGCGTGAACCAACGTGAACGATCAAAAGTCTTCTGGGCGTTCCGCTCTTCCTGTTTATTCCGTTGCACTCTATCTGGATTCTGAGGTGGCATGGGACGTCCAAGCGCTGTTGGTCCCAGCTCCAACGTGAGATGCGTTTTTTTCAGCGGCGTCGCACACCTTTATTTGGGCAAACACGTCGGTTGCGGGATCAGCAACTGCACGAGAGTAGAAAGACTTCAAAGAAGTGCGGAAGGAGGTCCTGGTTTGCCTTTCGAGGAAGCTGCCGGCTGCTGTGCGCCCATCTTGCGAGATAGACTATTCCGGGCCCGCGGCTGGATCCGAGCGACGCGACGGGGTGCTCTTCTGCGCAGGGGTGGATCCACTATTGGAGATAATACCGCATGAGCCCTAAAATCACACGGCAGCATGAGTGAAGCGCGGTCCTGAGGTGATACGCAGGCGAAGGCTTGCGCGTTAAGCCACACCAGGAAGCCCGGGCCCAAGTCCGCACAGCACCAAACCGTCAACGGGCAGCACCGGGAGACAAAGGCTTGAAGCTCCTCAAGCAGCTCCTCAAGCTTTTATTAAGAGACTACAGCTCGACCACTTAAGGTCACGCGTCAGCGCTCATGACCATAGCTAAGCGGGCTGAGCCTGAGCGTCCAGAGCGCCAATCGCGCGATTGACTCTTGACTTCGAACCACCACGTCAGCCGCTCAGCGCTCATCAGCGCTCTTCCGCAAGCATCCGACCCCAACTGATCCTTCATAGGGAGCTCGTCGCTATCAGCTATCGCTCGGCCTGCCGTCTCGCGCCATCGGCGCGCTGCGAGCCGACGGGGACATCCCAAACGGGGCAACGCGGGGCGCGAGAGATGCTACTGGCGGCGGTGCGGTGAAGGGGATGCTTTGGACATGTACGTACTGGCAGGAACAGGCGAGCCTCCGGTGCACCTGGAGCTGACACTCTGCCGCTCGCGCCCGGCCAGGCCGCTGCTCGGCCACCGCGTGCCCTTCCCCAGTTCTCGATACCCGAAATCAACGGTCCCCTTTGGATCCAATCCTCAATCACTGCCTGTGTGCTCCTCCGGCGGTACCCGGTCTTTGTCATCGATGCGGATTGGGCGATGCGAGGCTGTCGGCGCCTGCCATCCGCGCGTTGCCGCCCTGACAAACGGACAAACTGCCAACCCGAATCTTTCACCACCGCTGCTTTCCTGATCTTCGTCGACGCCGACGCTATCGCTCTCCCCAAGCTTTAACCCGGGCCTTGAATCAACGTCCCCCCGCCTCCGCGCCGCCAGCCCTCTTCTCAACGCGTCCCCCTGCCGGCGGATAGCCTTTCCAGTAGCGTCTTTTGCGTCGCCTCACCCTCGGCCTGCAAAAGGCATAACCTCTCGCTCCCACCACCGACGGCCACCATCCGCCTCTTACGAGCACCGACCCTCTACCACACGTCTTCGCTGCCATGACTGTCGTCGAGGTTCTGCCTGCCGGGAAGGAGCAGCGGGAAAAGCGTCCCGACGGGGAGTATGATTTCGAGGCAGTCACTACGACGTTCGACAAGAACGCCAAGGAGGATGCCGTGTTTGGACTTGCAGACGAGAGCGGAACCAAGTACGTCTCGCCGTGGCCGCTCTCCTTCGCGGCGCCGTCTCGCGCCGTCTTCTGACCCACTCGCGCCCCTCCCCCCACTTCCCGCCTCCCTATCCGCTCCCCCCGCAATTCGCTATCGTAGTTTCACGAACATGGGCTGGATTCGCGCTGCCGTCGTCCAGGCCAAGGCGCAAATCGGCCTCGGAGTGCTCGGCATCCCCTCCGTCATGGACACCCTCGGCCTCGTCCCCGCCATCCTCCTCATCCTGCTCCTCGCCATCATGAGCACGTCAGCCATGTTCGTCATCGGCAAGTACAAGCTCAACCACCCGACCGTGCACTCGATCGGAGACGTTGGCATGATCTGGTGGGGACCTTGTGAGTTTCCCTGGCCGTCGGACCGCCGCGCGGGAACATGTTGCTAAGGCGGGACCCGACGCAGTCGGAAGGGAAGCACTCGGCTTGATCTACCTTCTCTACATGGTCATGTCGGCAGGCTCGGGCTACCTGTCGATGGCCATCGCGCTCAACGCGCTCAGTCTGCACGCTCGGTGCACGGTCATCTTCGTGGTCGTTGGCGCGATTATTGTTTGTACTTTCTGGTCAGACACCTCAAATAAGAGCTGACCACCTTTCCGTACCAGGCAGGCCTCCTGTCCTCCATTCAGACGCTCGAAAAGGTCGCCTTCCTCGGCTGGGCGGGACTCGTGAGCGTGATCAGTGCTGTCATCACTCTCACGATCGCCGTAGGCATTACCGGACCCAACGGCATCCCCGAGGGCACACCCCTTGGCATCGTCAACTTCGCCAGCCCCACCTTCGCTGAGGCTGCTGCCGCAGTCGGCACGATCCTTTGTCAGCACTTTCCTTCCTATCCGAGATAACCAAGGTCCTGACAATCTGGTCTCCAGTCGCGTTTGGGGCCACGCCGGCCTTCTTCAACGTTGTCGCAGAAATGAGGAACCCACGGGACTACTGGAAGAGCGCGTTGGTGGGGCAGATTCTCGCTACGACTCTTTACATTGTCATTGGTAGTGTCGTGTACGAGTTTGCTGGTACCTGTAAGTACAAGATCTGCCATGTTGCCGTCGCCATCGTCGCTGACCTTTGATGCAATCTCAAGACGTCGCGTCGCCTGCTCTTGGCACTGCTGGACCGCTTCTGAAGCGGGTTTGCTATGGGCTCGCCTTCCCAGCCCTTATCGCCTCCTCAACTCTCTTCACGCACTTTTCCGCCAAGTGTGCGTAGGACCCTTTTATGTGCGAGCCCGCGCAGCGCTCAATCGTGACCTCGCAGACATCTTCGTTCGCATCCTGCGCGGCTCTTCGCACCTCAGTGCCAACACTTACCAGCACTGGGCTGCCTGGATGCAAGCTTTTTTATTTTGATCTTCTCTGCACCAAAAAGCGCGCTGACAGTGGAATTGTCCTGCAGTGGCTCCGTATTAATCGCGACTGTTGCCGCGTACCTCATCGCCGACGGCATCCCTGTCTTCAACGGGTATGTTTGAATGTGTGCTTTGAAGCAGCGGACATGTGATGCTAATTGTCGTGTTCCCTTCACAGGCTCATCTCGCTCGTCGGAGCGCTGCTCGGTGCCCCCATTGGATTGATGGTAATGGGTACGTTCCGGTCCACACACTCGCAGGAACGTTCACTTACTCACTTTTGTCATCACCTAGGTGGCATGTGGCTCACCGACAACCTGCCCCTCCGCCGCAACTCGGACTCAAAGAACGCCTGGTACCGCTTCAGCGCCGGCTGGGCCGTTTTCCTCGTCGTAGGCGGCGCATTCATTTGCGTCGCTGGATCGTACGGATCCATCATGGGCATCATCGACACCTATGCGACCTCGCCCGGCCAGAGCTTCTCGTGCGCCGACAACTCGGCCTCATGAGGCGAGCGGGTGCGGGTGTAACGTGCTTGGACTGAATAATGCAGCGCGCACCCGAGCTTTCGAACCGTGCACGTGAGAAGGGTGACCTTCGCGAGCCTCGAGCGGATGTTTTGCAGGGTCGAAAACGTTCGTGCGAAGTCGCGCTCGCGGACGACAGGCAGATGAGCTCGAAGCGAAGCTATGAATGCCTTGCTGGGAAGATGTCTGCCCCTGCAACCAGTTGCAACCTGCGGCTCTGCGGCGGTTTTCTCGAGTCGACCTCAAGTTCGTCACGTGAGCGAGTGATTGGCCGAAGCAGGCAAGGGAAAGCCAATCGGTCACCTTCTTCCCCTTCTTCACCACGCCATGGACTACCGGGTACTCTTGCAAGAGCTCGAGGAGGCCAGGACTTCGGTACTCTGCCCCGCTCCATCACCGCGGGCACTCCGCACGCCTTCGTCCTCTCAGCGGAGCCAGCCGCCCTCGCCCGCCAAGTCCTTCGCAACCGCCCTGCAGCAGCTCGACAGCACCGCCGTGTACTCCGAGTACGATGCCCTACACGCATCCACGCTCGCCAGCCTCGCCCTCGTTCCCTCGCCCCGAAGCCCATGGACCTGGCGGGACGACATACTCGCCGCAGTTCGAGCGAGCGGGAAGGGAGACGCCTGGGAGAAGACCGCCTTGGGCATCCTCGAAGGCCGCCTGGCGTCAGAGACGACGAGCGACGGCGTCCGCCGAGAGCTCAGCCGAGCCGGTGGGATCCCGGTCAGCGCGGAGCCGCTCGACAGCGACGAGTGCGCCGAGCTGCTGCAACTCGTGGCCCTCGTACGCGTCGTACTCGACCTCAGATTCATCGAGACGCCTCTACTCGACCCAGCCGCCCGCTCGCTTCGCACGACGCTTCGCCTCTTCGCGTCCGGCCTTCTTACCCGCCACCACCGCCACCTTCCCTACCTGAATCTCTCGACGAGCCACATCCACCGACAACGGAGCAGGTCGAGATCACATCGTCCCCCGTCACGCCGGGAATCTCGCGCTGCACCGCGTTCGCAGGAACGGGAAAGACGACGAGCCTCCTGCAGTTCGCGGAGCGCATCTACCGAGACCACCCCGAGATCGACGTACTTTACTGCTGCTTTAATACGAGCTTGCAACGCGAGGCGGAGGCCAGATTCTACCACCTCCCCCGAGTGCGGTGCCAGACCACCGGCTCGATTGCGTTTCGCTTCCTCCGCAAGCGGCATGGCGCAGCATTCGAAGCGAAATTCGACAACCCCACACACGGGAAGGGGAAATTAAACGCGGACGCAGTAATCGAGCAGCTGGGGCTTCAGGACAATCGGTACCCGTCGCGGAAAACGGGCGAGCCCAGGACGCTCAAGGCGAAGGCGCTGGGTGAGTCCAGCTCGCTGTTTTTCTACATTTCTCCACTGAAACAGGTTGGACTTGCAGCGAATCGCATCATCCGGTCACTCGAACGCTTCGCGGGCACCGTCTCTCCTCGCGTTGAAGCCTGGCATCTCCACCGGTCGAAGCGAGACGCCGCCGAGGTGCCAGAGAAAGACATGCTCAACTGGACTTCACAACTTTGGAAGAGCATCAGTTCCTGGGACGACCTCGCTGGTCCTTTGCCGTACTGCGTTCACGTGAAGCTCGCGCTCCTCGACCCCGACTTTCGCATGTCTGACTTTCGGGTGATTCTGTTCGACGAGGCACAGGTGACGGATTTCAGGACACTTCTAGTTCATTTTCACTGACGACGACTTGACCGCAGGACTCCAACGACGCGGACCTCGAGCTCGTCGTGAACCAGGCTTCGCACGCGAGGGTCATGCTGGTCGGTGACGAGCACCAGGCCGTGTACGGGTGAGAGACTCATATTTAATCGATTACACGTGCTCTGACGCCGCTCACTCTAAGTTGGAGGGGAGCTACCAATCGGTGGTTGGGCAAGCCAGCCGACACCGTCCTGCGGCTGTCGCACTCGTTCCGCTTCGGCTGTGGGATCAGCAACATCGCCAACTCTGTCCTCACGCTCCGGAAAGAATCGGTTCCACTCCAAGGCACTAGCGAGTCCGGGCAAGTCTACCGACCATACCTCTCTCGCGCGCTCCCGCCGCTCGACTCGGGCACCCCCTGGACAATCCTCTTCCGAAAGAACAGTGGTCAGCGAAACAGTCACAGCAGCGTTTTTGAAATCATGCCTGACACTCTGTGGCACAGGTCTTGTCGCTGCTCTACTACAATACGCCCTCTCCGCGCTGCCCGCCGACCTCAGCTCGCCACTCCCCGTCGTCGAGATCAAGATCAACGACACCCGCCTCGAGGGCTTTTTTTCTTACTTCCACCACGCGCACCATCTCGTGATGGGGCACCTGCCCCGTTGGCCTCGTAACGAATGGTCGCCCAAATTGGGCAGATTCAAGACGTGGGACGCCGTCGAGGCCGAGGCCGCCGCTCGCGAGGAAGAGGAAGAGGTGGGCATCGAAGACTCCGAGCTCGTTGAACTTGCTCGGATGAGAGACACTCTCGCCACTCCCAACTTTGGCGCGCTCCTCACCCGCGTCGAGAACTCGATCCTGAAGAAACCGCGACACGGAGCGCCGTCGGCGGTGCCCGACTTGGTTCTAGGCACAACGCACCAGGTAAGAACTTTCTTGTACAAGGAGCACATCTCTGTGCTCATTACACGTACGGTGACAGGTCAAGGGCCTCGAGTGGGAGCAAGTGGCCCTCGGCGACGACTACGCCGACTGCCTCGGGCTGCTCGCCGGGAACGCCAGTCCTGCTTTTGTCGCGGAGGAATTCAACCTGCTCTACGTGGCACTCACTCGGTCTCGTTCTACTCTCGTCTTGAACCAGCCGTTGTTTGAGATCGCTTTGTTGGAATGGGGCCTCCATCAGTCGGTCGTCCCATCACACATGCGTCGCAGCCACTGACTACCCTTGTCCTACAGGTTCATACAGCACCCCTTTCCCTCCGCCACCGGCGTCTTCGCCTCCTCCCTCAGCGGCCGCCGTCGAGGACAAATCTCCTACCCGATCGCCTTCGCCTGCGCTCTTCCCCGACGACGACGACGACCCAATATTCCCCATCTGCCTCGAGTGCGGCACACTGGCGACGTACACGCCTCTCCGACAGTTCGCCGCCTTCTGGCTGTCGCATCGACCGAACGACGCGAAACTCGCCGCGCCGCCACCGTCGCCGAGAACGCCCTTCCACTCAATCGAGAACCTCAAACAGCGGATGCAGATGGCGCAGGATGCGATCGCTTTCGAGCAGTACTCGGGGGAAGACTTCTGGAGGGTCCGTCGCTCGGCGTCGTTTGTGGCGTCGCAGCCTGTCCAGCTTGGAAAGCGGGAACTGGAAGGCTCGGGGTCTTCCACACAGGAGAAGAAGCACAAGCTTGAGGAATAGTAGGATGTGGATCTGTAAGTTTTGTGTCTCAGATAGGCCCGGTGTGCGAAATTGTTGGCTTCGCTGCGACTGGTTGATGACCAAAATGGGTGTTTTGCGGGCGTGACGAGAAGAGCATGGGTGGGAATATGGTTTCTCATCAAGCTCACGACGGGTGAGATACGCAGTTCGAGCAGTGCGCTGCCTCCTCAGGGCGATGTGACGCCACGCCGTCTCACTCGTCATCATTGTCGCCCGGGCTTGGTGAGAAGCAATGGGTATCAATGAGTAGACCGGTATCAAGTAACATAAAAAAGCTCACTTCTTGTACCGAGCGATGGCACGCAGGCGCGCCTTCGCGTGGTCGACGATCGGGGACGGGTAGCCAATCTTGGCGAGTTCTTTCTTTGACAGCTTCGCGGACGGGTCATGAATGGCTGAGAGCCATCATAGTCAGCTGTGTAGTTGGTTGGTCGCTGTTTTAACGCACCTTTGCCCTTGAGCTTCGCCAACTCGGGCACCCAGTGGCGGATGTAATCGCCCGAGACGTCAGACTTCTCGGATTGGGCTGTCGGATTGAATACTCGGAAGTAGGGCTGGGGGTCGGTGCCAGTCGAGGCCTGCGAATGGCAAACGGTCAGCCGCGTATGACGAGCTGCTTCCGCATCGCGCACTCACGCTCCACTGCCACCCACCATTGCTACAAGTAAGATGTCAACAAGGGCCACCACCTTCAATTAGCGGAATGCTCTTCACTTTGACCCAAGATCACCGTCGATCAGGTTCTCCATGAACCACTTCTCGCCCAGCCGCCATCGAGCATCAAGTCCTGCAACGCTGTAGTCAGCACCGACTCAAAGGAGAGCAGATTGCTCGCAGACAGGGAGAGCTTACCTTTGTTAGAAACATCGCAGTGATCATACGGCACCGGTTGTGCATGTATCCCTGCACCTTCAAGGCCCGCATTGCCTGTCGTCGCACCGCCAGGTCAGCCATCCGCGGGCAATGAAGACTAGTCAC
>ERZ1463038.761-NODE-761-length-11392-cov-15.149069_pt1 | contig 11392 bp, 19 predicted proteins | sample MGYA00564479_ERZ1463038 | MGnify/ENA primary metagenome ERZ1463038 (study PRJEB39244, sample SAMEA3635134) | Helicobacter pylori | study: EMG produced TPA metagenomics assembly of PRJEB11511 data set (Assembly of a 5300-year-old Helicobacter pylori... | reverse complement strand
CGCTCTTTTCTTCGATATAGTCGTGACTCTCGCTGACTCTGCGCACGATCCAGACCCCGTCGAGTCGACGACGTTCCCGCCAGACTACTACGAGCGAGTCAAGAAGGTGCACCAGGAGGGTGGCTTTGGCTCGACTGGCTACCGGTACCCGTTCTCCAAGGAGGAGACCTCGCGCCTCGTCCTGCGCACGCACACAACCTCGGTGTCGACAGCGATGCTGTACGAGATCGCGAACCAGCCCGGAGGGTTCAAGCCCGCGAAGCTGTTCAGTATCGACCGCGTTTTCAGGAACGAAGCCGTCGACGCGACCCACCTCGCCGAGTTCCACCAGGTCGAGGGTGTCATCGCGGACCACAACCTCACCCTCGCGGACCTCATCGGTCGGTCCAACTGCTTGCACCGCTGGGAACGCTTAATCTCATTCTTCCTCTCGCGCTCCAGGCTTCATGGAGATCTTCTTCGCCAAGATGGGCATCACCGGCCTCCGCTTCAAGCCTGCCTACAACCCCTACACGGAGGTACGTCCCCGCCTGCGACCAGGGTAGGCAACGGACCCTGACGTCCTCATCACCCACAGCCGTCGCTCGAGATCTTCTCGTACCACGAGGGCCTCAAGAAGTGGGTCGAGATCGGCAACTCGGGCATGTTCCGCCCAGAAATGCTCGAGCCGATGGGCCTCCCGCCAGACGTGCGCGTGCACGGCTGGGGCCTCAGTCTCGAGCGCCCGACCATGATCCGCTACGGTATCTCAAATATCCGCGACCTGCTCGGCCACAAGGTGCGTTCCGGTCCTTTCCAGGCGGCGCGCTTCGTTCGGGCTGCTCACGCCTGCTCGCCGCAGGTCCCGCTGGACATGATCGAGAAGTCGGCCGCTGTGCGTTTCTAGACGGTAAGGGTGGAGGTGCTTGCAGGGTGTAGGGTCACTGTCACTCGTTCGATCTCCGTTGCCTATCTGATCCGTCTCGAGCTTCGAGCATCGCGCGCGCGTCAGCTTAAAGGGCCCGTGTGAACGCTGCCGCACCCAGTGAATGTCTGCCATACTCGTGTCGCATTCTTCGATTCCGTTGAGCTGAAAAGGCCTTTCTGATCTGGGCAACTTAAAGCCGCTGCGGACGCGCTTTTGAGCTCGTGCCACGGCGTCCCGACTCTTGTCCAACAGGCAGCTCACAGCTCCTCAGCTTGCCACTACACTCGTCCTCGACATACGTCACGCACGATGCCGGCCAGCAACCTGGCCACCGAGCTACCGATCGACCTGCTCGAGCTGTCGTTTTTCGTGCTCGCCAACCCGACGGTGCAGGCTCTCGCCGCGTCGGCCACGAACAGCTTCTACGCGCCTCTCGAGCTGGCGGGGGTTGGTTGGCGGATCGGTGTGAGGGAGGAGGCGGGCCACTGCTGGGGCGCGATGCCGCACGAGTGGAGGTCGTAAGCGCGGCGGCCACAGGACGACGACCTTCAGTGCTGACGAACCTTGGCGAGCTCACAGGTTCTTTATGGCCCAGTCAAGAACCGAGCGACCGCGTGTGCTCAAAGATCTCGCCGATGGGACGGTTCACGTGCGTGCATGCGGCTGATCAAATGCGCGGCGGAACTCTTCCTGACCTCGTTCGCCAGGACGACTTTCCACCATCGTTGAAGAACTACATGCAAAGCTGCCACAAGCTTGCTCTCGACCGCGCGCAATCGGACGTCCCCCTTCTCTCGCACCCGCTGTCGAGCCTTGCGAAACGACGCGCCGCGACATCCTCAGCAGCTCCCCTGCCCCCAAAGTCAACTAAAGGGACGAAGCGGCCCGCAAACAAGTCAGGCGCCGGACTCGGGCCCAAAAAGGCGCACGAGGTGGAGCAGTTCTGCCGCCTCGTCCAGACGATGCAGGCCGACGACGCCACTCCCCCGACGCATGTGATCGACGTTGGCTCGGGCAGGGTGCGTCGGAAGAGTTTCTTGTCAAATATTGGATTTAACGCTCATCACGTAGGCACACCTCTCCCGAAAACTCGCGGCTGCGCCCCTTGGCTTGCACGTCCTGGCGCTCGACTGGTCCGCGTCGCAGCTGGCCGGCGCTGAGAAGCTCGACGTGATCCACGCACCAGGGCCGACCCTCGATGAATCCCCGGTCGGATCTCTTACGCATCGGATCAGCTCGCTGGACGCCGACGGGATAGAGAGCGTGATGACGACCTGGCCGCCAGAGGGCGGCGCCATGCTTGTCGCGCTGCATGCCTGTGGGGACTTGACAGTCGACTCGCTCAAGGCGTTTGTTCGCACCCCAAGATCGACTGAAGAGCCCAAGATCCGCAAGCTCGTCGGCATCGGCTGCTGCTACAATCTGCTCACCGCCGAAAGTGCGTTCTTCCGTCTCTTCGACACCTCGAGATGTTGCTGACCACTGGACGAACCAGCTTTCCCACTTTCGGCACATCTCGACGCGCTCCCAACTCCTCCTCTTCTACTCACCCGCGATCATCTCCTCCTCACCGCCCAGGCGCCGCCAACATGGCACCTTTCCCCGACCTCGATCGAGGCGCTCTCGACGTCAATCTACAAGCTGGCCTACCGCGCGCGCTTCAGCGCAGAAGTCGAGGCTTGTAGTCTCCAGCAGCCAAAGTGTGGACGCATCGGCAGCTCGACCGACTACCTCGATTACCGGCGCAAGGCGCTCGCAAAGGCGGCGCTCGACGACCGCGACATCCCCCCGGTCCGCTTCGGGGTCGGCGACGACGAGGAACGAGATTGGCACGACGGATTATTCCAGCTCCAGGTCTACTGGACCCTAAAGTCGATGGTCGGCCCAGCGATCGAGAGCTTGCTCTTGCTCGACCGGTACGCCTTTCTCGTCGAGCAGCTCGAGGTGGCGCGGGCAGCTAGAAGCGAGGGCTCGGAAGACCCGAGACGAGTGGAGCTCGTGAACCTATTCGATCAGGCAACGGGAAGCTTGCGCAATGTAGCGCTCGTTGTGAGGTGATGACGTCCTCGTCGCATCGTCCCACCCACATCCTGAGCGTCGCGCAGCTCGCTCGTCCGCTCGGTGCTTGTCTTGGCCTCGCTCAATCCACGATATCCGCGTCCTTCCGATGGTCACTCTAACACTTTGTCGCGAGGGTGGACGAAGCGCAACGGTCCATGTCGTCGGGAAGCAGGCGGCTCATGTCAAAGTGTCCGCAACACCGGTCTGTCTTCACATCATTTTACCTTCAACTTGACGTTCATTCTTCATTCTTCATATCAAAGGGCAGGTCCTCGATTATGAAGTCCTTCGCTGTATTGTTCCTCGCGCTCGTCGCCTCCCTCGTTTCATCCTCGCCGCTGCCGCAGGGTTTCGCAACCGTCCCTCGAGCCGGCGCAAGTGGGAACGTATCTACCGCTGTGACGAGCACTGTTGTATCATCACCCTCGGCCGCCTCATCCACCACCTCGGCGCCCCCTGCGGCTACAAGCGCCGCGAACGCCACCGATTCGCTCGCGGTCGCCCGCTCCGAAGTCGTGCAAGGACTGCAAGAGCTCTCTGCGACGATCCCCCAGATCAAAAACGCTTCTCTTGTGTCCAAGTCAGTCTTCTGGACTTGATCACAGTTGCCAGTCTGACGTTTAAGCTGCAGCAACACGAAGATATCGGCACTTGCTGATCAGGCGTCTGCGAACCTGGCGCTGGCAGTCGGGGGTGTGGAGAGTATCGGCCAAAACCTCAAGAATGGAGCTGCTCCAGTTTGAGTTCGCTGACACTTTGGAGAAACCTTGCTGACACCTGGCGACGCAGAACACTGGTGAGAACCCGCAGGGACAAGTCGCGGTGTCCATTCTTGCCCTCAATTCTACCTTTTCGAACATGGCAATGTTGTACGGCCTAAACTGCTGATTCTTCGGGTCTTCAGGCTTACAGTTTTAAAATCACAGCAACCCGGACGCAGCCTTGCTGGTCTTGATCTCGACGGCTCAGCAGTCGACCCTCCTCGCGGTCAAAGGCGCGCAGGGCGTCGCCGCGGAACAGGGGTTGAATATTACTGGGTTAACTTCGCCCGAAGTTCCGGCGTCCCCGACTGCTCCGGCCGAGGCACCGTCTGCGACCGCTGGCGAAGCTCCCGCTCCGCAGGCTGGTGGACCTCCTCCGCCACCACCGGCAGACAACAAGGAGCCCGAGGCCCCGCAAGCCAGTAAAGAGGCCCCCAAGTCAGCTCAAACTGGAACTGCTGGAAAGGCTGAAGCTCCAGCGGCCACGGGCACTGGTACGTCCGCGACCCCGACTTGAAGTCGTCGGACACCGCTGACATTGAGAGCTCGACATCGTAGCGCCAGCCCTCGCGCAGAACTCGCCCGAGGGCTTCAATCCACTGCTTTCGCCGGGGGCAAACCAGGCTGGCTCGGGCTTTAACCCCCTCGCGCCGAACGCCGGCAAAGGTGCTCCTCAGGCTGGACAGTCGCAGAACGGGATCCAAGGTCAGGGTCAGAATGGCGTCCAGATCGGCGGTAGCCAGAAGGGGATCAATTGAAACTTCTGGTGTGAGTTGTGAGAGGAGGTAGCCTGGAATGGACACGAGCACTCGACGGTTTCACTCCACGCAGGGCGCCCACGCGAATCTACCCCGTCCCCCCCGACTTCGGTTGGGCTGGACGGCGCATAGGAGTTGTCTGTGGACCTTTGAAGTAAGTGGTACAACCTTGAGGTGCTCACAAACGTTGGAGCGCACCACAAAGCGGTGCTCCGCAGCATCAACAACAATTGGTGGACAGCACGACTGGAAGCCAAATCGCTCGTAGAACGGGGGCAGCCCTGCGTAAAAACCAGAGATTAAGTATGCCCTCTCTCTATCTCTCTCGAGTTCGCTGCGACAAGGCTGCCTCGCCTACCATCAGCTGCATAAAGGAAGCAGTCGAGCCCCGCGGCGTCCGCGTCCTTGAGGCCCGTCTCCACAAGGACTGCGGCAATGCCTTGTCCTTGATATTCGGGATCAACGGCAAGGCAATCGAGGTCTGTCGATATGTGCACAGCTGATGGGTCAGCGTTGTCGAGCGTTGCTCCGCTGCGAAAGTCTCCGCGCGTATCAAGGTTCAAACACGCACAAAGGTGCTCCCGGGCTAAAGCACAGTGGCAGGATCCAAGTCTCATCTGCCTCCCGAATTCCTTGACAAGATCCACGTCGGTTCCCGCTGGGTACGTCGGCGTTGGCGTCCGCGACGGCGCCGGAGTGGCGACAGCCCCCGCGTCCGGCTTGGGCAGCCTCCTCTGCCACCAGCACCAGGCGATCGTCTTGCCGTTCAGCTCCGCCTTCCACAGCCGACCACACGTTGCGCCGAGGTACTGGCGGACGAGCGTATCTTGAATCGCCTGAACGTCCACGGCGCTCACCGCACCGTACCGAGCGCGGAACAGTGGCTTTGACGAGAAGGCAGCGTTGTATACGGAGACGAGATCTTGCCGGTCGTCGGCGGTGGCGAGTGAAACGGCGCAGGACATCGCGCAGTGGCGGAGGGAGGAGTGGCGCGCGGGAAGTCCGGATGGCGGAGAGGCAATCGAGTTGACGCCGGCCGAGGATGTCTCGTATCTCGTATCTCGACACCGAGGCGCGCACGGGCTGATACCGGAAGGCATGGAGCGTGCGCTTCAACTCAGCAGCGAGGCGTTGATACACAGTTTGGTGGGAAAAGTCAGTACTGGCCGAACGCGAACTGGGTTCGCTGGCTGCGACAGCCGAGCAGACCAACTTTCCCACATCCGAGGCATTTTGATCTTGGAGGAAGAAATGCTCCACAGACGTTCCAGGTATAGTATCCTCTACTATGAGACAAGCACTGTAGAACATCCAAAACGTTAACTGAGCTCTTGATCCATTCGCGCTCTCTCGACGACTTGCCAAACTGCGACACGGTGGTGGGTTAGCATCAGATGCTCTGGACAGCGAGCATAGGGCATAGGGCGTACTAGAAGGAAGATTGCAATCAAGACTCCGAAGACCTGGAGATTCGTGGTCAGCGGCGGGCGGCTGTCAAGTTCGGGAATGGGAGTCACCTTCATCATGAGCCAGCGATTTGAGGAGATCGAGGCGTAGTACTTCAGCAGCTCGCTGTGGAGATACCGACATCAACATCGAATGGCCCTGTGCTGTGCGTCCACGGCTGAAGAAGAGCGTACCCTTGCGCGCCCGAGACGTTCGTCGCAATCTCCTCCGTGTCGGCGTCGATCCGGGTGACCTGCTCGCCCTGGACCGCGATCATCGTCGCGAGCTGGGAGAAGATCTGGCCGAGCTCGGCAACGGTCGACTCGATCGTCTCGATGGCCGTGCTCCGCTGGTTGAGGTACTGGTCCTACTCGCCACCAAGGCGTCAGCCGGGTGTCGTCGAGCACGAGTCTACTGCGGATACGCACCTCGCCCTGTCCCTGCGCAAGCTGCATCTCCATGAACCCTCCGTCACTCTGGCCTCCCTGGCCCTGGGCTGGCGGCCCTCCGAGGTCGAGCGCCAAGAAGTCGGTCGACGGTCTGCCCATGTTTGGCGAGCCAAGCGCGGGTACGGGCTGGGTGCCCTTCCCTTTCCGATGTGGATCTGCGCTCGCAGCGCGGTAGAGTGGTGAATCTGGATCGTGCGAGGAAGAGGCCGGGCGAGAGCGGAGAACTTCGTGTGAGCGGGTTGTCCAAGCCGGCGCGCGGTGTCAGGTCGGTTTTGACGGGTGGGGCGGGGAGAGGGACGAGATTCAAGACGCACCTGAGGAAGGACCCTGCTGCGTGTTGCCCGTGTACATGAATTGCTCGGTGCGGTCGCGCGAGGCTTTCATGTTCTGCCAGCGCATCGCACGCGGAGGTCAGCTCGTCTCGCCCAGTCGCGACCTCACTGCAGCCGGAACGCACCTGCGTCCGAATCTCGAGAACATCCTTGAAGCCGATACTTGCGTCTGCGAGCTTGCTCTGGAGCATCATGACGACGTTGTTGTTGTGCTCCGAGACCTGCTTCGACCCGACGGCCGAGTTGAGGTTGCTCCGGGTAAACGCCTGGAGCTGTGCAATCTGTTGGTTGAGGTGGGCGATGTCTTGCTTGATGATGTAGGTGAGTTCCTGTGAAACGCTGCGACGTCAGCGCGCCCGTTCGCTGGTCCGTGGAGGCTCGCCGCAACGCACGCTGATCTCGACGGGTCGGTCGTCAAAGAGCGTCTTCCGCTTCGCCACTGTGACAGTACAGTAGTCAGCCTCGGTCCAACGCGCTCGCGAGTTGCTCCCGTTCATCCCGACCCTCCACGCCGCCGCGCAGTACTCCACGTCCGTCGGCCACACGGCTCCGCGACGGCTGCAGAGCGTGCATATCGGTGATGACCTGGCCTCCCCGGCGACTCTCTGCAAGCCTCGTCCCCGCGGCGTGCAAGCTGGACGCCAGCTCGGCGTGCCTTCGAATCGAGGCGCCCGCCCGCGAGCACCGTGGCGGCGTCGACTCACGCTGCGCCAGCTTCTCGAGCTTGAACGTGGTCCCCTGGATGTCCTTGCCGATCTTGGCCGCCATCCTCGCAAACTCGGACCGAGCGCCCTTGGTCGGCGCCGAGCCGTCGGCGAGGAGGGGCCGCTTGAGCTCGTTCGTCGACGCGGAGCGCAGGCGCACCGACTCGACGCACGAACGGAACTCGCTGGTGCGGTCCTTGAGCGCGTTCATGGCCGCCGGCTGAGAGTGGATTGACGAGCGGTGGCGGGGGCTTGAGAAAGCGACGTTGGGTCGTTGGAGACGAGGCACGAGCACCCGACTGCGGATCGTGCATCGCATCACAAGGGAAACACGAGCTTTTGCTCCAAGTACATTGGGAGATTAAGTAGGCTTTGTGGTTGCAGCCCACAGGTATTAGAAAGGTACAGAGTCCTTCCCCAGTGACCAGCGCGACCCCGCCGTCATCGCGCCGTCGGCGCCGTCGTCGCCCCAGACTCGTCTGGCGGAGGGACCGGAACATCGAGCGGATCCTCCTTGACCACGAGCATCTCGAGGATCTTCTCGACACCGGGGTTACCGCCGAGCTTGGCGACCTCGTCGCGCGCCTGCTGGTTCAGCTTCGCGAGGACGTTGCGAGTGTACTCGAACGAGTTGGTCTTCGTGGCCATGTACGCGACCGCGTACGTCTTCAATGAAGCGGAAGTGGGGCGTTCGCGGAGGATGTCTAGGGGTTTCGGATCAACGGGGAGTCGGGCGAACGGACGCGGAGGGAAGCGCACTGAGGATTTGCCGATTTGACGAGTCGGCGCGGATCGAGTGCACGATGGGGAACGAGAACTTGCCCTCCGTGAAGTCCTCGCAGTAGCCCTTGTTGTCTGCGTACTGTGAGTCCGAGGTGATCAGCGCAGTGGGGGTAAGGACGGCCGCCTTGGAGCTCACCTGCGCGCTCTGGAGGTTGACGTAGTCGTCGCGGATTTGGAAGATGATGCCAATCAAATTTGCCAGAGGGACGTAATTCCTGAGTACGAAATCAGATGACAATTCGATCCTCGAATGCAGAAGGAGGACCGCTGACCTTGGTGGCTCCTCAGGCGACGCCGCCATCATGAGCTTGATTGCTATTCGGAAGAGGCCGCCAGTTTCTGAGGGCGCCACGTCAAATTGGGAAGAACTCGTGGATACGGCGAGGAGAGAGACGTACTGTTGTTCACCATCTCAATGTACTCGGGCTCCGTGGGGCAGATGAGGTTCTCGCGCCAGAAGAGATCCATGCCCTGGCCCCGGTGCAGGTTCAGCAGCTCAGCTGTCGGTGAAGCGATTCAGCGATGGTCCCACTGAGAAAGTGCAGTCAGAGTACGCACTGGTCACGCCCTCCTCGATCTTGTAGTTTGGTCGCCTCGGCTGGATGCGCTGCAGCTCCTGGAACGCGAGAAAGTAGACGTAGCCGGCCGAGTTGATCGTCTGCGGGATCCCATACACCTTGTGAGCCACTGTGAGCGATACAGTCGATCAGCTCGGCGTCCCCCACCTCACGCGACCCTGACCCGGCGTGGCACGCACCTGGTACGCCTCGCCTCAGCTGCGAGTCATCCTCGACGTCGTCCATTCTGTTTTAAAAAAGCTGGTCATCCCACCCGATCGGCAGCCCGGGAGCCGCGCAACGAACAGCAAGCTCGCAGTGTGGAGCATCCCGACGACCTTCTTGACAACAGCGATGTCGTCCTCGGGGACGTGCATCCACAGGTTGAACGCCTCGATCAGCGCCGAGCGCACCTCTTTGCCGGGGATCGCGGCGAGGTACGTGTACGGCTCGACGAGCACCTGCGGGGGGCGCGTCAAGGTGGCGCTTCGCCGAGGCGCGAGCGGGCGACTTGCCTGCTCCTTGCTGTCCGGCCACAGCGGCGCGAAGCGCACCTTGTCGAGGAACGAGTCGTAGAAGCTCAGGTCGCCGGAGGTCGTCATCCTAAGTCGCGGCGGGAGTCAACCCGCGCTCTCGGGTACGGACTGCGGGGACGGACAGCCTCTCGGCGGCGATCTCATACGCTTTCTCTCTTCTCGAGTCACAGATGTCGCTCTCGAGTCAATTTGATGAGTCCTCACAAAGGTCGTCCGTCTTTGCAGGTGCAGCGTGAGGTGCGAAGGGGTGTAACCAAGGCCACTCAACAAGGGCGACGGCGCGAGTTTTAGGGGGGATGTGGGAGACGATGGAGGGTATATCGAGCGAGCGCAATGGGAACTGGGAAGGTCACAAATTAAGGAAATGGCGGATAGGGAACTGAACGGGAGACCGGGGGTGGGGAGCGAGTGCACATGCCTGGAGTGGAGTCGGGAGCGAGCGAGTGTCGGTGGGTCGGAGGCGCTTCTTGGGTGTCGAACTTGCGAAGGTGGTGCGAAGGGTGATAGTCGAACGAAAAAGCACAGGGAAGTGGGTGAGTGTGGTATCTTGATCAGCGGGGGTCCACGGCGAGGAAATCGGGTTCAAGCGAGGTGCTGGTATAGGCCGGCGTCGAGCACACCGCGAACGTCGTCGACGCGCTCGAGGTCCGTCAGGAACGGCACGAGGTCCGTCAACTCGGTGTCGTGTCTGGAGAGCGCGGCAGGCAGTCAGATTTGAGCGCGGACGAGTGCGAAACTGGGGCACGCACGGGTCGTTGAACCATGACGAGATGGGCACTGCATTGTTGGGGTGGAAGACGTAGGATGCGGGCGAATTGTCGATGATGATGCATTCGGACATGGGTCGGCCGAGCTGGGAAAGGTCCTGTTGAGCGCGGCGAGGTCAGCGACTGCACTATGGGCCGTAAAGCGACGTGAGCGCACCTTGACGTAGCTGCCCTTGTTGTTGTAGCAGCTCTCGCGGAAGAGGCGGTGCTTGACAACGCGGTGAATGTCGAGCTGGTCGAGCACGGGGTCGGCGTACTTGGACAGCGAGGCGGTGAAGATGACGACCTCGTAGATCTCGCCCATCGCCTTCAGGAAGCCTGGGTAAGGGAGGGCCAATCAGCGCGTGATCTGCAGCGTGGTCTCCAGGGGCGGGTGGGCGCACCGTCGACTCCCGGTCGCTTGATCACGTAGACGTTGTGGTACTGGTTCTCAATCTCGACCGGCACGACGTAGTCTGCCTGGTGCACCATTTGCTGCGAAACAGAAACGACGATCAGTCGCGACTTGGATGGAAACGGGGCGCCGCGCGAGGGGGTCGGGGCGCACCTTGAACGAGCTGTGCACAAGCGTCTCGTCAAGGTCGAGCACGAGACACTTTCTCCCCTTAAGCTCCGGTGCGAGCTCGTCCAGTAACGGGTGCGGGAGTCCATCCTGAAAACGAGGGTGCGAGGTCAGCATGCCGCCCGGACGGGGACACAGCACAACAAAAGATGGCCGCAAACGCACCTCGCCGATCGGGATCCCCACGCCGCCGCGAGCGATGAGGCCTTGCTCCTCGTCCTCGTCGTCATCGTCGTCGTCGTCGTCGCTCGCGTCATCGTCGCTGTCGTCGCTGTCGCGCTGGACCTGGCGCTGGCCGGGCTCGGGCACGCTCGTGATGAGGCTCTCCGGCCCGTTCTTGCCGCTGCGCCGTCTGCGGCCCTTCGCAGGCGTCTCCTTGCCCGGGGGCATGACCGCGCCCGAGGTGACGCCCTCGGTCTCCTCCTGGGAGAGCGTCGCGCCCGCGCGCGAGTTGTTGGACGCGGCCGTCGCAGCTACCATGGCCGACTCCTCAGCTTGCTTGCTCGCGTCTGAGTCGCCGCTCGCGGGCGCAGAGGGCGTCGTACCGGCTACTGGAGTGCTCTTGGCCGCGGCCGGCGCGGGGGTCGCTGGCGACGGCGCGGGTGCCTTCTCGTTGAGCGGCGGCGCGGCCTTGTCGCTCAGCGCGGCCGGGACGCTCTTGCTCGGTCCCGCAACGGTCGCGGACGACGATGGCTCAGCGTGCGCATCGTTCGACGCGCAGGGAATGCACGCGAGGAAGAACGCTGCGAGTCCGGAGCGCTTCTTGGGC
>ERZ1463038.760-NODE-760-length-11405-cov-19.855066_pt1 | contig 11405 bp, 18 predicted proteins | sample MGYA00564479_ERZ1463038 | MGnify/ENA primary metagenome ERZ1463038 (study PRJEB39244, sample SAMEA3635134) | Helicobacter pylori | study: EMG produced TPA metagenomics assembly of PRJEB11511 data set (Assembly of a 5300-year-old Helicobacter pylori... | reverse complement strand
CTGAAGGCGGCGACCGAGCTGACGAATGGGTCAGCTCTGTCGCACGCCGGTCGGCTGCCTGGAGGCCGCTCTCGCACAAAATGCGTCCACAGGAGCGAAAGCATCGTTTCTACTGAGATACCTTGCTCATGTCTACCACCCACGAACGCAGTCTCACTCGCACAGCTCGCGCTGTCGATCCCGGGTCGCGAATGATATGGATCGACGAGACCTGTCGGCGCAAGGGCAGGGAAGCCTGGCGCAGGAATGAAAGATGGAAGCACGATGATCGAGTATTCTTCCGCTAACACAAATCGTGATCGCGCAGGCTGAGCTGCCGCCGCCGCTACGGACAGCGACTAAGCTGACGTATTCGCATCAGATCGCTCGCTCGCCGTTGGGCCGTCGTGCCCACACTTCTTCGCGCGGAACGGTCTGACATCCTATCAAAACGTCTTACCGAAGCCACCCTTCCCGGACCTGCTACTTTTCTACGCATCCCGCATCTTGCAGCTCGAGCTGTCGATACGGTGTTGAGATCTGAGAGGGCTCCGAATGGTTCTAGAGGATCAGGACTAAATGGCACCAACAGCCCACATCTAACCTTGTGCATCTCGCCTCAGTACTCAATCGGACAGCGTCCAAAGTCACCAGTGTGGGCTCAGGCTGCAGACAGGCTGTCGCGTTGACGATAACTCAGCCGCACGCCGGGCCGCACTTCGGAACTTTCATCTCTAGGACCATTGGTCGCTCGTCTATAGCACCCGGCTAGCTCCCGCGAATCCAGCCAGTCACTCTAGCTGCCCACCAACACAGCCGAGTGCCCCTGCCCGAATGAAAGCCCAACCCACCACCACGACTGTCATCCCAACACTCGTGTCCTTGCATCCTCCCACCTGTAGCAGCATAATCCATTTCGCGTTTGGACCCCGCTTGAAGTCCTCGCAAGGCGTGTCTGGACGTACTTGCGCGGCCCTGTCATAGCCGAGCTCGTGGCGCCGCAACCTGCCCTAAGCGCACCTGGAGGTCATCGATATAATTCGGGTAGCTGGCTTTCAGTCGAGATGCGTCTAGAGTGACGTGGGCAGAGGCAAGCGACGAGCGGCGGCAACAAGCTGGCTTTCGCACCGATTCGCGCGACGTGGGACAACCTCAACCGAGTTTCTCACGCTCGCCTCCTGCCCCCACCTCTTGCTCGTGTGATGTCGCCCTTGTCCTCCCAACCCTAGCTCGACCACACCCCGTCTTGGACCTCCCCCAACCTCGCCACCGTCCACCCGCGATTCAACCCCCGCCCAGCGCTGCTCGCCCCTCTCGAGCAGCAACCGCACGATGACGACCCCACCGCCCGCCTCGCGGACGTACACCACTCTCCGCTCGCTTCTCTACGCCTCTCCAGCACCTTCACCGAGCCCAGCAGTCCCCGGCGGGTGGGCCGAGACGATGCCGGCGCGACCGGCCTCACGGTCCAAGCGCGGCGCCATCCCGGTCTGGGACGAGCCCGTCGCGGTCGAGCAGCGAGACGACGAGAAGGAGCGCGAGCGGGACGAGCGGGACAGGATGGATCGTGAGCTCAGCGAGATAGCAGAGCGCGTCGTGTACCAGGTGAGTGCATGCTTGTGCGTGCTGGTTGTTCTGCGGGTGCTGGGGTGCTGCAACTTGAGCTTGGGGGCTGATACGAAGCGGGAGAGCTTGACAAGCTGACGGACCTGACTCGAAGCGCGGGATCTACTGTCGCACTCGCAAAGCGCTCGGACGACCGCGGTCGACAGACGCTTGCGGTACCGATGGAGTGATTGATGCTTTTCGTGGATGAGGGCCACGTCTACGCTTGCAGCTGAGGGAGTTGCTGCTCAGCATCGGGTCCGGCGAGGAGCGCGCTCCATTCGCGGGATCAGGGCTCCTTGCACGATGGCCTCGTCGTCTCGCTGGAAGGTCAGCGACTCTTGGTTGGGCTCTGAATTCTACCTGCCTCTTCGCTGCTGGGATTTGCTCTGTGGTAGCCTGGACGGGGAAGCTTGACGAGGTGCCTTTGCGAACGAGCGACACGGCCTCGGCGCCGTTACGCTACGCGCTTTGTACGATTCGGTAGGACTCCTCGCCGCGATTTGCAGCCTGCCTTCACCCGGGCTAGTGCGAGGCTGGATTCATCCATCGGACCCGCTCGTGCCGTTCGACCCGGGCTTGACTCGCGTAGAACTTTAGCGATCTGACCGGGCGGAAAGATCTTTTTAAAAGAACGCAGGCTCGTTATACGCAGGTCCCTCATGGCTGAAGCTTCGAACCGCACTCAAGTCCGGCGGGGGGCGTGTGGCCAACTGGGTCCGTTTCAGTCCACTGAATGTCTTTGACGCACGTTCCAAGCCTGCTCCGGTGCTGAGAGCAATGTGACATCGTTCAATCTACGAGATGAGCTTGATTCTGGCTTCGGGTGACTCCCAAGGCGCCGAACGCTTCGTGCCGTGGGACGAGGCGCCGTCCACCCTCCATCGCTATTACCCAACCAGGCTGCAGCCCAGTTTTATTCTTGCGATTCTAGTATGATCGTTTTGCTTTTCGGCCATTCGTCGTGATCGGGCTCGCTTGCGCCTCCTGGTTGACGAGAAGCGAAGCATCGACGTAGACGTCGGGTGGCTAAAACGCTGCCCACGCGTAAGTCTTTCTTGCTCATTTCATCGCCAGAGTGCGACTTACATGGGCGCATTCTGCTCGCTCCTATGCCCGGACTGGGGAATGCGCCGGCCACAAGGAGAGGCAATGCGAGGCGTTCCCGCACTTCCTTAGTCCGCCGAGACGGGGAGTCGAACTCCCTGACTGTAGCTGGATGGAGATGTTGCAAGAGCCATCGCTATCGCCGGCATTGGCGGGGCCATTCGCTTTCCGCCGGCAGCGCGTTGCTTTTTGTGTTCGAGTGCGACCGAACAGCAGAACCTTGTCTGTCTCAGTTGTACCGCGGTTCCTGCCCTCGACGCCCTTCTGCGGCGGGCCTGCCTGGTGGGCCTGCTGGGGATCGCTGTCCAGTTAGGAGCGTGTGGAGCCAATCCGTTGATGCTGTACGCCCATTCGAGGACAATCATACGCGCAGTGCACCTGACCTGGCTGTGGTTCCATCTTGCTGATCAACCCCACCCCCTCCGACAGGCCGGTACCGACTCGTCCACCCCTCCCGGCCCACTCATCGTCATCGCACCCGTCCACCTTCCGCCTCCAACACTGCACTCGCACGCGCTCCTGTTCGAGAAACTTCGGCTCCGACTCGAAGCGTTCTCCTCGCAAGGCGGATACTCAGTCGTGCGCTCTCCGCCAGCAGTCGTGTCGCATTCGCACTGACGCGAGCTCGACGCAGGTCCTCCTCCCTTCTCCGACCCCCCATCCACCAACAACCGCGCTCCTGATCAGCTCATACCTCGCCCTTCCGCGATCGACGCGGAAGAACGTCCGGAGGGTCTGGGTCGTCGGTGGTGGCTGGTGGGTTCGCGTGAGGCCCCTTCCCTGCTTCTCCTCACGCGAAAGAAGGCTGACGAAGGCCGCATAGGTCATCCTGACCATCTTCTCGACAACTCTGCTTTCGGGCAAGACAGCCAAGCGGAAGAAGATCGTTCTCTGCCCGTCTTTGAGTCGGTTGGCGAGCGAGATGGGACCGGATGCGTTCGTGAGGTCAGTTCGGCTCGGCTGCTTCCCCGACGGCCCAGAGCTGATAGTTGCTGACGCAGGATCGAGTTCCCGCCCGAAGTCTACGTGTGCGTGCTTTCCGCACCCGAGCTGAGTTCAGCGCTGATGAGTGATACGATAGCGAGAATGCGGCGATCGAGTCAGCCATCACGCTGCCCGTGTCATCAAAACTCCCGTCCAAGATGTTCGGAGTTCCACTTGAGATCGTGCGTCATCATTGCTCCCAGTCGCGAGCGTCGCTGACTGAAGGACGAGAGCAGCTGATGGGCGAGGACGGCGAGCTGGGCCTGCCGCGCGTCGTTAAGGACTGTATCGCGGTGGTGATGATCGAGGGTCAGTCCGAATCTCTGACCTTGGGAATCGCGACTGACGAGGAGGGCGACAGGACCGTCAAGCGTGGGCGTCTTCCGACGGTCGCCAAGCTCTGCGATGGTCAAGCAGCTGCAGGAGGCGTACGACCGAGGTGCACTCTTCCTGCGCCCCAGGGGTGGTTCAGTACTGACTATAGTAAGCCCAGGTCACCCAGTGACGCTCTCGCAGTACCCCGACGCGCCGTACCTCGCTGCGTCGCTCCTCAAGCTCTTCCTGCGCTCACTCCCGACCGCCATCTTCCCGTCATCCATCTTCCCGCTCGTGCGCGCCTGCCCTTCGCAACTCTCCACTCCCTTTCCATCACCGTCAGCAACAACACCAGCGACCTACATCCGCCACCGCATCCTTCCCGCGCTCCCCGCACTCTCGCTGGTCATCCTCCAGCCGCTCGTTTCGCTCCTCCGCGCAATAGCGTCCGAGTCTCAGACGAACCTTATGGACGTCAACAACCTCTGTATTTGTCTTTGTCCCGGCTTGGTCGGCGGACTGGGGGACATGATGGACGAGCTCGAGATGTGCCGCGTGCCGGGGACCGCGAGGGGTATTGTACCGGGAGCGAAGAAGACGGGAGCGGGGAATACGGTCGGTGGGGTCTTACAGGTGCTCATTGAGAGGTGCGTCACTTCCACCACACCATCAGGCTGCTTGCTGATCAAAACCTGGACGGAGCAGCTACGACGAGATCTTCGGCGACGACGACCTCAAATTGCTCGTCCCCCTCGTCCGCGCCCCAATCTCGTTCGACCCGATCTCGGAAGAACCCACCACGGGCGCGATCCCCATCGGCTCCCCGCCGACGCTCAGCCCGTCCACCTCGTCCTCGTCCGTCTCCTCGACGACCTCGCGGCGCTCCCCCGCACTCGGCACCCTCTCGCGCTCGGCCTCGCGCAACAGTCTGCTCGACTCGCCAGGGTTCAAGTCGCGTACGCTCAGGGCTAAGGCGAGTCGGAACGAGGTTACCGCTGGGGAGGGGATCATGGGGCTCTTTGCGAACGGGCCAGAGGTTTGACGTCACGCAGATGGGTGAGCTTACTTGCAAGTACCGGGTTGTTGTTCAGGTTGGGCGAGGGAACGGACGCTCGGCGTTCTTCTCCGCGGAACGAGGCGGCGCTTCGCTGCTCCGTTCGCGCTCCTTTCTTTCTCACACGCCCACAAGCACAAGGATGCGACTCTCGGCAGTGCTTGTACTGGCTCTACCAGCATGTACTCGGGCAGCATCGATCCTCTTCCCGCTCTACTTCTACCCAGACCCGACGACTTGCTGGCCGCAGCTTCGTAAGGAGGCGTGCGTGGTCCTCAACTTTCCTCATCCAGGTAGCTAATCCAAGCCGCGAATACAGAGCGGCGAATCCAAAGGTGCCGTTCATAGTGATCCTGAACCCCAACTCTGGCCCAGTCACGGACAAGACGTCCGCGACGCTCACCTGCATCCCGGCTCTCCGGTCTTCGATGCCGGATCTCAAGATCATCGGCTACGTGCGGACGATTTGTGAGTACTTGCGTCACACTCGAGAGCTGTATGAAAGATCAATCGACGCTAAGTCGGACAGATGGCACCCGCGAAGCTTCGCTCGTCGACGCCGACATCAAGACCTACGCCTCCTACTCGACCTAATTGATTAACGGAACGAAGATCCCGATCGATGGAGTCTTCTTCGATGAGATGTCGGACGATACGAGCAAAGTGGACGTGTACAAGGCGTACGCTGAGACTGCGAGGACCGCAATTGGGTCGTCCGCTTTTGTGCGTGCGAGCTTTGAGCTTGAGGATGGATAAAGAGCTGATAGGGAAGTGAGAAGATCACGATGAACCCAGGGACCAAAGTCGACGAGGCGTTTTACGCCAACGCCGACTTGCTCATGACGTTCGAGACGTACTTCTCCAAGTGGTCGTGAGTTCTTCTCTACCTCAGACTTGTTCCTTTCACTCACACATTCTCTCAGCACCTCGCAAATATCAACAGCAACCACAACGCCCCTCGCAAAACAAGCCGTGACAATCTACTCCTTCCCGTCAATAAATTCGACCGCAGTGGCTTCCCTCACCAAAGAGTCGGAGAGCTTCAGTCCGAGCCTGGGGGCGGTGTATGTCACGGATCGGTATCTAGAGAAGGAGGACGTGTATGCCGACTTTGGGCAGGATTGGACGGAATTCGTGGCGGCCGTTGCGGCGTTCAATGGGAAATAGGTGGGTGGGAAGATAAAAAGTGGGATTTTCGAAGGTAAATAATGAACATCCAGAGCCCTGCAAAATCTGATCTGGGAGAAGCGGCACAGCAAGGGCAAGCCTGAGCACGCGAACCTACGGCGGCGTCGTCGCATGTGGACCCACTTCACCTTGCCTTCGGGTCAATTACTCTGGGCGTAAGCTGCTCGGCGACCGATACCACTGCCCATTTTCCAGTCCGTCAATTCCATCAGTTCGCACACGAAGGATGCTGCCTCCACCACCTCCAAAAAATCGAAATGAAACAAATTAGAGAAACAATCCACCAGCAGCGCAGGATCGCTCGCCGACGGCGAACGCGTTGACTCCTTCGCATCGCGCTCCCCGCGCGTTCCCGCCCCACCATCGCAGCATGGCGGCCCCAGAGCCTTCTCCCACCGGCTCACCTCCAGCGTCCGCCGCCCCGACTCTGCCCGGCACGGCCCCGCACCGTACCATCACGCCGGGATCGACGGCGGGCGGGCGGATCCAGCGCATGGGGTCGAACCACCCGCTGCTGGCGGCCAAGGTGCAGGGGCTCAGGATGCGCATCATGAGGTTCACGCCGAGTTGGTTCAGCGTGACGATGGTGAGTCGGGCTGGGCTGCGCTCTGTTGTTTTGGAGTGGCGAGGCGCGGGAGCAGTGGTGCGAGGACGCATCCAAGCTGATGGCTCGTCCCGAAGTTGGAAATGGAGGCCATGCTGCCATGTGCGAGGAGCAAGGACGGTCAGACAGCGCGCGAGCGTGGTGGGCCGATCGGGGTAGTCTCGGGTGTGGTTGTGCCCATCTCCGAATGGGCATGTTCTACCCGTGCCTACATCGTCCTGTATGAAGTCTTTCAGTGATCCCTTGCCCCTTTTTTTTGACGGGCAGCGGTACCGAGCGCGCCCAGACCGAAGCACGAGCCGTGCACTCTCCGGTTCCACTTGAAGGCAAAGCTGACTCGATTTTCAGGGTACTGGCATCGTCAACACTCTTCTCTTCAACATCCCCTTCGCGAGCGTACACCCCGCGTTTCGCGCGATCGGCGCTGCCTTCCTCGTCTTCGATATCATATTGTTTCTCTCTTTCTCCCTCATCACCATCGTGCGGTACTCGCTCTACCCCGCCTTCTTTTTCGCGATGCTCAATAACGAGACGCACTCGCTGTTCCTCGGGACGATCCCGATGGGCTTCGTCACGATCGTGTCGGGGATCGCCAAGACGGGGAGCGAGTATGGGCTCGTGTGGGCGCTGGAGCTGGCGATGGTGCTGTGGTGGATCGCTCTGGGTGAGTTTATTTCTGTATGAAGATTTCTACTTGAGCTGACTGTACCTTTCCAGCGATGAGCGTGCTCACGTCGTTCGGGGTCCCATGTAAGTCGGCTGCCGCGCCTGCCCTCCGGGGCCTCCTCTGATCCTGATTCTCTCCATACAGATGTCAGTAAGCGCCTTTCTTCTTTAAACCTTCCCTCTGCAAAGTCCCCACCAGTCGTTTTCCCACAGTGTTCACAAAGCACAAGCACACGACCGAGGCTCTCACAGCGGCGTGGCTTCTCCCAGTCGGTACGTCGCTCTTCTTGCATATGCTCTTACTCTCATTCACGTCTAAATCCAATTATCTAGTCCCACCCATCACCATAGCCGCCGTTGGCTCAAATCTGTGCACGCTCCTCATCGCGCGCGGGCGGTACAACTACGCGCTCACGATCCTCGTCACGTCCTACGTGATGAACGGTGTTGGCCTCCTCATCGCCTGCGGTCTCATGGTCATCTACTTCCAGCGACTGGCGGTCCACCACATGCCGCCAAAGGAAGTCATCACCAGCACCTTCTTGCCGCTGGGCCCGTGCGGACAGGGAGGGTTCGCGTTGATCGAGCTGGCACGTCTTCAGCTGAGATCGAAAGAACCATCCTGAATGCGCCTGCTCTGCAGGGCCGCAACGCGCTCCACCTCTTCCCGCTACTGGCGGCGTCGCAGCCCCACCGCGAGGGATTCGCCGAGCTCGCGCTCATCGGGCCGGCGATGTATGGGGCGGGGGTTGTTTCAGGACTGCTGTTATGGGGGTCCGTACTCAGTGTTGGATCCTTTGAGCCTGTGCGTCGCTGATCCCTCGGTTTCGCCAGTTTGGGCGTGTGGTGGATGTTCTTGGCGGTCGTTGGTGTTGGGTCGCATTACATCGGTGAGACTCTGATCAGTATCTCCTTGCATCTAGAAGTATGACTGATTCACGCTTCCTGCAGGGAAAACCGTTGCGTTTAATATGGGGTGGTGAGTTTCGAGCCGCACGCGCCACGTCTCTCGAAACTCTGACGCCTTCTGAACGCAGGTGGGCATTCACCTTTCCCCTCGGGTCTCTCACCCTCCTCACCTACTCCCTGGGGACGACGTTCGACTCGCTCTTCTTCAAGTGAGCTTCCTCGACCCCTGCGCCTCGCACCGATCGCTAACCGATCACCTCGCAGGGTCGTCGGGGTCATTATGACCTTTTTCGTGACGCTCCTTTGGACCGTTGTCTTCATACCGACTGCGCTCGGCTTCTTCCAGGGGACGCTGTTCCCCGCGCCGTGCTTGGCGTCGTTGCCGCCGGCGTACGTCGAAAAGCTGCCTTTCGGGCTCACGAATGTGGCCGAAGAGGGACCGGAGGAGCAGCCGAGGCTGTAGAGGAAGGCTGAAGAGAGAATGAGTTGTCTTCTGCATGGGATCCTTGTTGTAAACCTGTTGAGTGGCCGTCGAATGCGTCCGACTTGGTTGGGTCGCTTTCAGCCGAGCGTAGCAGTCGACCTCAACCAAACCACGCCACGAGTATGACCCTAAAACTACAACATCGAAACGCAGTCCCCTCGCTACGGTAGGCTTGCGCTGGTCGCGCCAAATCCCGGCAGACCTTCTTGAAACCTGAGCCAGACTCCACACAGGAGGCCTGCGGCCACGACCGACGCAATTCCCGATGCCAGGGTTCGTTTCTCGTCGCGATCTTGGTTGGACTCGAGGGGGCCATCTGTGTATCCCGCCTCGAGCTCCTTTGGCGTCCTCTTCGTCGGACCTGGCCGGTCGGTCTCCTCGGCCCACTTCTGGACCAACGCCTGGAGACTAACATTTGTGAGGGTAGGCAACATCAGTGATTGCGGGTCTCCTCGAAAGCCGATAGGATTCGCGCACGCTGTGGGTGATGGCCCCTTCTGGACCTCGACCTGTTCGCCGTCCCGCAAGACGACAAACGTGGGCATCGAGCGGATCGCGTACGTCTTGCTGAGATCGAGCGCCTCGTCAACGTCCGCCCGTGTAAATGTGACGTTTCCTTCGTATTGCTTTGCGAGCGACTCGTACGTTGGCGCGATGGCTCTCTGAGATGACGTGACATTGTCGGTCAGCGCCGAGAGCGAGCGCTGGGTGCGGAGAGACGGAGGGCAGACGGAGGGCTCACGCAAGGCCCACACCAGGTTGCGTAGAACTCGATGAACTACGTTTGAGCTGACGTTAGATCTCGTCGGACCCGAAAGTTATACGGCCGTCGGGGCAAGGGGACGCACCACGACGTCGCCCGTTCGTGTCTTCCGCGACTCCAACAGCGCATCGAGGTCCTTGAGGTTCGCCAGCTCCAGAATTGTGGACATGATGGGAAAGCGATGGATTTGGTAGGAGGAAAAAGCGAGCCGAGGGATCGAGCAGATGGCATGTGCGTGTTATGGACGTGCAGCACGCGATCGCGGGGTCGAGGTTGCGAACTAGCGCGCTTTCGGAAGGCCGTCAAGCCTGGGCCACGGGATTCACGAAGTATCTCAAGGGTCCATCGAACGTTCGAGAGCGACCTGGGTTATCACACTCTCTGAGTGCGTTGAGGCAGCGTCACATTCACTACGCCAGCCTCTGGGCCGCAGAGGGCTTCAGCATGAAGCCGTCGAAGAAGGAGCCTGCGAGAATTGGGAGCGCATCAGCTGAAAGCAGGCAAGAAGTGCTTCTAAGAGCTCACCTATTCTCTCAAACTCATCGACGCGGCACACGAGCGAGACGTATTGGTCCGGCCGCACGACGACAACGCAGCCAGCCTTCGGGTCGATCTCGAGGCGCTCGTAGATGTGACCATGGCCGGCAAAGTACGTGTCGTCGTCGGCGTAGATTTTCTCGTAGTCTTTGGACGGAACAAACACCATCAGCATGGAATCGGATCAGGGAGCGTTGGGACGAACCGCGGATGCCGAACTCCCCCTTCGCAGGCCACAGGATGTCGGGGAACGCACTTGGCTCGACTGAAATGCGAGGGTTGCTGATCACAGTCAGAACCTCGATCACTGAGTCGATGTCGGCACCGGCGGGGGTGTAGGTGTGAAGAGGCCCGCTGGGGGAGTCGAGATAGGTCGCCAGCTGTGTACGCCACCATCAGCTGAAACCTGGAAGATCTGGGAGCGGAAGATCGCACCTTCTCAAGGGAAGAGCTTGGACACTCCTCACGCACATCACCGGCGAACACGACCACTCGGAAGCGGCCATCGGAGACCATGCGGTCCCCTAGGTGCCACGGCCGAGCATCGGCGACGCTAACGACCTGGTGAGACTCGAAACGCTGACCGGGTGGAAGCCAAATAAGTTTGAACTCGATATTGAGCTACATTTTGATGACGTACCATGCCCAGCGGCAAGCCAGGCGCGAGCGTCGCTGCTTCGCCGTTCTCGATGCAGAGCACCGACGGCAGATAGGTGACCGCCGTTCCCGAGGCCCACTTGCCAAGCTTGACGAAGAACTAGAACAGACGCTCTCAGGGTGGAATACTGGTAACTCAGTGAGGAAACGACGCACCTCCTTGAACTCCTTGTTCCCCTCGTCCTTCTCGCCTTTGCCACTAAACAACCGCGAGAGCTTATAGTCGACGTCGATGAGCTCTTGCGCGACCTTGTGGCGCTCGCTCTGATACGTGGCGAGGATCGAGGGAGACAGCTGGGCCCGAAGGACACCGGCGAGCTTCCAGCCGAGGTTGTAGCTGCGAAGTCAGTCGAGGTCAGCGAACTCGCTCCCGCCGTTTCGTGAGGCAATGTGGTTCCGCACGTGTCCATCATAGAGGTGTTCATTCCCTGACCAGCCTTGGGTGAGTGCGTGTGGAAGGCGTCGCTGTGAGACGAGCAAAGGTCAGCTCAGTGGTCCGACGTTTAGACGTGCGACGCACCCAGCAATGAAGACCCGCTTGCGGTCGTTCGTT
>ERZ1463038.759-NODE-759-length-11409-cov-11.522371_pt1 | contig 11409 bp, 18 predicted proteins | sample MGYA00564479_ERZ1463038 | MGnify/ENA primary metagenome ERZ1463038 (study PRJEB39244, sample SAMEA3635134) | Helicobacter pylori | study: EMG produced TPA metagenomics assembly of PRJEB11511 data set (Assembly of a 5300-year-old Helicobacter pylori... | reverse complement strand
CTACACGACGCTCTTCCCGATCTCAAGTCCGCGCCTGTGACGACGGCCAGGAGGCTGTCGACGAGTTCAAGAGAGAATACCGCCCGGACCTGAGCGTTTTGGACATAGGGATGCCTCGAAAGGTCAGCTCCAGATTTCACATCGCCGTGTGTCGCTTCACGGCTGATCTTTCGCCCATCTCGCAGGACGGTTTTGAGGCCGCGCATGAAATCCGCGCTCACGAGGAGATTATGGGGTGGGAGCGGCATCGAATGGTAAGCTTAAAAGCCCCGGTTTTAGCTGCGTGTGCGCTGACCAAACCGGCACAGATTGCTCTGACCGCGCTGTCCAGTGCGGAGGAGCGGCAGAAGGGTGTTGGGCACAACAGCGCGCCATTCGACCGATGGCTCGTGAAAGGGAGCCATGCTCTCAAGCTTTTGGACGCAGAGCTGCTGTCGATGCAGGCGAGAATGGGAGATGCGAGGAGTTGATGAGCTCAGGCTATCATAGTAGTGGGCATCCGGTACTTGTTTTGCGGGGTTGTTGTTCAAAAAAGACGTTTACAACAGTGAGCTAAAAATTGATGGCACAGCTTGCTCGTATCAAGCACTCGAGTTCAAACGCCTGTCCTCGACTAGGCACGTTCGCTCGGTGACCACCGTGATCCCCGAGCTCCCCCGTCTATGCCCAGCGAGCGGAGGCCGCGTCCGTTGGCCAGAAGGCTGGACCTGCAACAGTCGAAAGTCAGTAATGGAATGCCTCCGAGCAGCCGAAGTAGCTTACAACGCCCACCGTGCAGACCAGAACCGTCTCGACTTCTGGGTCAACGCCGACTCGTGGCGCTTTCCCGAAGTCTCGCAGTGCGCGCTCCAGGTCTCCGAGTGACCCAATCTCGGAAACGTGGGGCGGGGCGTAGAGCTGGATCGAGGGTGCCGCGTCGCGATAATATTTGTCGACCACAGGGAGCTGGAGCGTGGGGCTGTGCAAGTCGACGTTGAACTCGAACTTGCGAGGGGACGGGGGCGGCGAGTAGAGGGTTGACGGATACTTGTTGTCCCCGTTAGGGGCATGGATCCCAGAGGTTGTTGCGCGCCATTGGTTCCGGTGGTTGATGGTTACGAGGCACGAGATGGCCGACAAGCGCGGGAGGACTAGGATGAACGGGATCCAGTACTGAAGTTACACATCAGGTCCTCTGCCCTCCTGATGTTCACAAGAAGAACTCACATTGGCGTATTTCCAAGTGGTCTCGTATAGAACCCCGCACGCGATTGCGGTGACTGAGGTGAGCGTGCCGGTCATGAACGTCAGACGCAGCACTCGCGCAACAGGGCTGTCGCTCCTGAAAAGTGGTGGGATAAGACCTTGTAGCATTATGTGGTATCATTTAACTCACGACAGAGGCGAAGAGTTCAAGTTGACCAACTCGCGAACCTTCCAAATGAGGACGCCGGTCGCCACGATGTCGATACTGGCGGCCGTCCAGTTCTGAACGACCAGGAGTGTGCCAAGCTTTGATAGACGTTTTCTGTTAGCCCTGTTATACTATACGACTGGAAAGACGGGGCATACTGTGGAGAAATAGGCAGGGTCGCGGCCATAGAGGACGCCAACGACCGTGACGCCCACTGATGCGCTGAGCTCGAGGAGTATGAGGGTGACAGTGGAGACAGCAAATAGCAAGCTGCTTCCTGTTATCCTCCAGGCCCTCTCCATGAACCACAACTGACTGGAGGCCGCCATGATACAAATGACGGGCGGCTCGACGTAGTCCAGAGTTCTCCAGATGTACGCGTACATCACGTCCCCGCGGTGCGTAATTGTGGTATTATAGATGGTCTGGATTGAATGATGAGCTCCGAGCTTGCTTTCATGCGGCAAAGCGACTCACCAACCAGTCCAGCGCGAGCAGGACTGCTCCGGAGAGACCAATGACCGTGACCACGCTCAAGTCGAACGCTCGTCGCGTCGACCTCTTCTCAGAAATGGAGAAGAACTGCACCAACTGAAGAAGTACGACTCCCTGTGCAAGGCAGGTCCGTCAGCATCCAAGCTCTCCTCGACCTGCACCACCACCTGCCGCTGCGAAGGGTCGACGAACCGAAAGGAGGGTGCCGAGGAAGACACCAAAGAGACGAGGGGTGACCAGAGCAGAGTACATGGCTTGTGCCCGCTCTTCTAGAGTCGCCATGGTGGTGAGTGCCGAGGGAGTTGTCCTCGCGTACGACTGAGGCCTTCGAAGTCGACTCGCGGAGATGCGCCGGTGAGCTGTGGAGGACGTGCTTCCTACCGAGTAAGGATGAGAGAGTGGGAGGTTGCGGAGGTAACAGAAGAAAAGAGGTCGTTGTAGGGTCCCCACCTAACTGCTGGCCTCTCGTTCCGCCGAAAGGATCTTCTGCCGTCGCTCCGAGATCATCGCGCGTCCCGCAGTCGTTATCTGGGAGAGGATCAGGGAATCTGGTGAAGATCGGGCAATCCTTCAACGCGTGCCTGGAGCGATGGTTGCACATCCAGCACGCGAGCGAGGACCTCGAGGAACCGCACGCGAGCAAGTACGAGTCCGGCTGGGTCGACGAGCTCGTCTGCTGCTCTTGCTTCCCGTCGCAGAGGTTTCCTCGCTCATGGAATCTGTATGGAAGCTCAAACCAAGCCCAGAGCTGCGAGCCTACACCCGGATCACCGTGTTCAGCGGCGTTCGCGGTGCCTTGGCGCTGGCGGATCTGCAAGATCGCATCCCACGCTTCCTGCTCGCTCGCGGCCGTGCTGGTCGACGCCTCCTCTATGTTAGAGGAACGCGATGGAGAGTTTGGGCTCAATTTCATACGCATGGCAGCACTGACTTTAATGCCAACTTGTGCACAACCTTCCGCCGTAAAGCGGTGCCGTGCCCATGAAGAGCTTCCGCCTTTCGCTGGAGTGTGAGCTGGACGATTCGGATGCTCCACACTACTCGCCCCCCGAGCTCAGAAGAATGTGTTTCTCACAGGCCCTCCTAAGCGTCCGAAATCCGCTGGGCCTCACATCGGTGCCTCCGTCCCCAGTGCCCACGGCAACGCATGCCGGAGACGTCGGAGCGGAGGTATCTTGGAGCCCCAGGCAGCCGGAAGACCGTCCCGCCTTACAACTAGAAGTGGGAAATACGAATCTGCATCAAGGACCAAGTCGGCTGTAATTCGGCGCCCGAGCGGGGAAGGGGATATTCGGTACCGGGGCCGCGACGTCCGCGACGGTCAACGATCAGCGAGACTACGAGGACGCTGCAAGCCTTGGTGCTCGGCAACACGCAACACGAATCTGGGTGCGCGTTACATGCGCACGAGCTGGCTGTTGCTTGCGGCGAGTCGCCGCGCCGAGCCTGGTGGCGGTCGGCGCGGTCGGCGCCCTTCCGGACTCCGACTCTCGTTGCTGTTTCGGACGATCTTTGACGTCCGTACACGAAAGGACCGCTTGGACACACGCCTGGTTCGGGAGTGGAGGGAGGACTGTCCATGGGTGGGCACCATCGTCGCGCCAGCCGTCGGCGCAACTGAGAGCTTGGGCAGCCTCTGCTGGCGGGACCCACAGGCGCCTTCCTACGTCCAAAACGAGATGGCAGCCTGCGCATATATGCCAAAAAATCTCGGTTGCACGAGTCGGGTTCTCAGTCTCCACGGATCGAGTACTTGGTCCGCGCGACGTCCGGGTTGAAGACCTCCCACCGACTCGCCGGGAAGATGTCTGCAGACAGTGGCAGTTAGCTCTACGTAGTCCAGCCCCCGCTCGAGGTCAAAATCGCACGTTTAGACCGGTTGTACCAACTGCGCTCGACGACCTTGCCGGCGTGCGACTGGGGGACGAACGGCGCGCGTGAGTGGCTGAGTGGCGCGGAGTGGACGAAGAAGGCATACCTCGTCCTTCTCAATCGTGGCGTCGGCAACGAGACGCACGTCGTCGTGCACGTCAAAGTTGAACATGGGGCCCGACTTGCCGCGGTACTTGTTCACGATGAAGTCGTCTGCGGGGGAGGGTGCGAGTGAGGTGCTGGCCAGGGAACTCCCAACTGGGAGGAAAGCGCACAAAAGGTATAGTGCTGTGGATGTAAAATGGTCAGCAAAAACAGCAAGGACGGCTGGGGATCGAAAAGCTCACGTGAGGGATGATGAGGTCCTCCTTGATGTACATGAGGTTGTCGACCGACACGCTGCGCAGCTCGGGGAACTGCTGTCGGCACTTCTCCAAAAAAGCTGCAATCGTATCGCCCTTCGTGCACTGCCGTCACTGGTACGTCAGCTCGTCCGTGCAGACCAGAAGCAGGAGGGGCCCGCACAGTGACGACCTTGCGGTGTCCGTTGCCGTCCCAGTAGCTGTAGGTGATCTCGATGTCTTCCTTCTTCATATCCTCCTGCATCTGCAGCCACTTGCGCCGGAGGGCCTCGCGCTCGTTGCGCTCGTCCTCCTCGCGCTCGCGGTCGGGCAGGAAGTAGGTGTCCACGGCGGGGTTCTTGCCGAGCTTGGCCTTCTTCGCGGGCCGGTCTGCACCGTCGAGTGAGCTTTAAATCACTGACGACCAAGAAACGGCGGACTGACCATCGTCGTCGCCAGTCGGCGTGCCTTCGGCGTCGACGGGCTCCTTGCGACTGACGGACGCGCGCGAGTCCTGCTCGTCCTCGTCGCCGTCGTCCATCGCAAAGCTGAGTTTGACCTTGCCCTCCTTCTTCTTCTTGCGCTTCTTCTTGTCCTCGTCTCTGCGCGCGGCTCCACCGTCCATCAGCCCAGCTCCCGCGCTCGACGCAGGCGCGGCGACTCACTTTAGCTCGCTCGCACCCGCTGCGACCCGCCTCGCGGCCTCTTCAATCTTCTCACGTGTCTCCTTGAAGTCGCTGTGGTTTGCGATGCAGGTTAGGGGCGTCCGAGGGCGGCACGGCTGCGCAGGGACGCACGAGAGCTGCACGAGGCCGTAGGTGGAGCGTTTGAGCGAGTCCTCGACGCCATCCGTCTTGGATGTGAACCGATCGCTCCCTAGGTCCAAGTCATTCACCGCAAGCAGGGTGGGGCGCGCGGGGATGGGAGTCGGACGAGAGGGGATCAAGTCAGCCGCTGGTCGTCGGGTGCGCGGCAGTGCTCAGGCTGAGCGCTCACCTGTTCGATTCCGAGCCGTCTCGGCGATCAACTCGGACTTCTGCGCCGCGAAGCTCTCCTGCGGGGCACCTGGGTGCGTCAGTCCAGCGCCCGGCAAGGGGTAAGAGGGACCCGCGTACGAGCATCGTCTTGCGCTTCTTCTCCAGCGCCGCGAGCTTGGCTTTCTCGGCCGACATGGTCGTTCGAGGTGGTGCTGGGTGATGTGGGCGGGGCGACGCCGGCGAAGCGCTTGACGGTGGCACCAAGTGGCCCGCGAGCGAAACTCGGTCGGGCGAAACTCGGGGCGAGGTCCACCACCCTCGTGCGCAGGGGGGGACAAGTCTTTCTTTCTTATGTGACCTGAGCGCAGCGGACTGTTGATCTTGGTAGATCTCTCTCGCGCTCCCTTCACCTCGTCGCTGAATGTCAAACGCGCCAATACCTCCGCGGCGGTCGCCCTCTCCGCCGTCCGCCGACCCCGAAGCGCGGTGGGCGCTCATCCGCGCCGAGTGGCTCGGCCGACGGTGTCCGCCCCAGTCGCCTCCCGCGCCACGCGACCCGGTGTTTGCGACTCGGCTGCAGTTGCTCGACACGATGCTCTCGCTGCTGCTCGACGGTGCCGCCCCGCCGCCCACGCCGCTGCCAGCGAGCGAGTCGTCGTCCGGCCTGCTGCTGAACGCGAGCGCGCAGTCGGACGGCAAGCGCATCGCGGTGGCGCACGAGGAGGAGCCGGAACCGGACGGTGGGGACGTAATTGGCAGACGTGCGATGATGCTGCCGCCGCCGGTGCCGCTCTCGCAGGGCAGCAAGGAGGACTCGGAGAGGGCCGTCGAGGGCATCATGACCGCGTTCCGCCTCGGACGGGCGCTCAAGGAACCCTTGCCACTGCCACTCGTCGTGAGTGACTTTGTACGGCTGTGAAGAAGCAGAATTGATGCTCCGCAAAGACAAAGATGTTGTATCGGCAGTGGCTGCTCGACGGCACGATTCCGGCCGGGTATGTCGCGTACGTCGCCGACGAGACTCACTGCGCGCCCGTGCCGGACAACTACCCCAGACCGGCGCGCCCGCACTGGCTCGACGCCGCGAGCAGCCGCGCGGCGCCGACCGCCGCGTCCGCGACACCGACCAACACGGCCTTTGCGGAATGGGTTCCGCCGAATTCGACGCTGGTGGCAGCAAGCAAGGACGCGGGGGGAAGCGAAACCAGGATGCAGAGTGGAAAGCCCCAGGCGAGCGGGTGGAGGGCCGAGAAAGACGTCGCGAGCGGGGACGATGTATTGTGACGCCAGCCGGCCCGCAGACGACAAACTTTCGAGAGTTTCAGTTTTTTTTTGTTGCAAACAGTGCAGCCCGGTCGAGCTGCGAGTGGTAGGTATAAGGCGGGTGTGGAGAAGGGGTGTCGAGGATCGAGGCCGCGAGGCAGATCACCGCGACGGCGGCGCGACCTGCGCGGGGACCCAAATCGTTAGCTCGCGGTCATTGACAGCACACGAAAGCATGAAGCGCACAAGAACAACGCCGTCGCCGCGGACAAAGAGCATCTCGACATTCCTCCGCACAGTCTAAGGGGTCGCGAGTCAGCTGTAGATCCAGGTGGACAATCCGAGGCGGCAGGACTGACCCGGACGACGCTCGCATTGGTGATCTCGTCGACGTCGACAACGTAGATGGTCTCCTCGACGTCCGAGAGGACCATGTTCATGTGCCCGTCGTACGCCTGCGCCGTTCGAGTCAGCTGTCTGTCGCTCGCTCAGTTGAGCCCGTGGCCTCGGCAATGCGTACGTGGAGAACGCCCCGGAGTTCGCGGTCGCCTCTGAGCTTGACAAAGACGCGCTCGGAGAGGGAGACGCGGATGAGGTCGATCGGCTCGGTCGCCTTCTGGATCTCGGCCATCACGGGGCGGCTGCTGCGCGTGTGACGGTGGGCGATTCGACTGGCCGAGTGTGGGTCGGCTGAGCGAAGAAAGCGAGCGGGCGCGCGGGGTGTGTGGGGTTCGAGAGCAACGGCGAGCGCGAGTCGACGGGCCGCCTTTCTTCCACCGCCAACACCCCCGTGCCAACCACCCGACCCGCCCCCGTCGCTCCAGAGTACACCTACACGGGCCAGTGTGACAGTACGCACGATGGGAAAGGTCAGTCCTAAGTCTTGGCTCTCTGCGCGCGACTCGAAGCTGACCCTCCTCGTCCTCAGTGTGAGCTCACCCCGCCCGGCCGCTCAGCCGACCGCGCTGCGCACCCGCTGACTGCTCTGGGTTGCTCGCTGCAGACTACTGTGACTACTGCGATGTCTTGTAAGTTGCGAGACGGATGCCGCGGACGCGTGTGGAGCGAGCGCATGACCTCGGCGGGACACGCGGGGGAGACGTAAATGCGTACGGATGCTGACCAGTTGCGCACTACTCCAGTCTAACACACGACTCTGCGTCCGGTGAGTCTCTCCCGCGCCACGGTTCCTGCTGCCGCTGACCTCTCCGTCGCCCAGTCCGCCGCGCCCACAACGCTGGTCGCAATCACCTCACCAACGTGCGGGACTACTACGCTTGTACGTGCTCTTTGTCTATTTGTGTGTCTGTAGAGTGATACTGATTTTCTACCCCCGCAGCGCTGGGCCACGACAAGGCGCAGGACCTCATCGACCAGATCACCAAGATGTACGAGTCGGGCGGCCCACCTCCCGGGCGGCCATTCCCGAATGCGCCAACCGGCATGGGTGGACCGGGGATGGGCATGGGTATGCCTCCTCCAAGTGCGTCTCGCCGTTCCGACCGCAGCCGTGGCTCTCGCTGACCCGCCGCTGCTGTCTTCAGTGCGCTTCGCCGGTGGACCGATGGGCGGACCACCCCAGCAGTTTGGTGGCCCACCACAACAGTTTGGTGGACCGCCCCAGGGCCAGGGCTTCCAGCCAGGCGCGCCGATGCACTTTGGCCAGGGCCCGCCGCCGCACTTCCAGCAGGGAGGACCACCCCCGCCCCAGTTCTTCCAGCCCCCGCCGATGGGCATGGCTCCTCCTCCTGGTGCGTCTTCCACCTCTGCTGCCGCTGGTTTACGTCGAGAAGAGCGCGCCGCTGACTCGAGCTGGTCGCAGGGTTCCGCCCGCCGCCAGGCATGGCCCCGCCTCCGGGTTTCTTCGGTGCCAGCATGGGCAGTGGTCCCCAGCTCATCCCGCAACAGCAGCAGCAGCAGCCGCCTATGATGCAGCCGCCGCAGCAAGCGCCGATGCAGGCCGCCGGCGGTGCCGCGCCCGCGAAGCTCGTCAACGGCATGTCCGAAGACCGCGCGAGGATGCTCGGGCTCATCAAATGATAAACGGGAGGCTGGGTCGCGCTCGGGTGCGAGGATGGGCGCGCAGCGCGGGTGGGAGGAGGGCGGCAGGTTACCCTCTCGACGCCAAGTCCTGAAGGGAAAAGTACCAGTAATAGTATCAAACTGTGGACTAGCAGAGCAGCTGCCTTGTGTCGCTCATGTACTGTTTGCGCACAGGGCCCGACGCGCGGCTCATCTCGCCGCTCTCCCAAGTAGATCTCATGAGGACTACCCCGCCCAAGATCAGAACTTTCATGTATCTTTCTCGAAGTGCCTCCCAATCATCAAAGGAGAGTCGCCCTGCAGACAAGGTTCATCAGCGTCGGCGCACGAAGGACGACTTCGACGTCAACTCGATGTATTTACCACTACGAGCCCACGTCGCACAGAAAACGCTTTCCGTTCCCAATTGGCCTCCGTGCGTACTCGTTCACAGGTTCACTGTGTGCTGTTTGCCTGCCAGGTGTCCTCCCTCAGGTTCGAAATGGTGCAAAGCTTCGTCGTCGTCGCAACGTACGCGAGTCGTCCATTGACGTCAGCCACGTAGCGTCTCCGTCCACCACCAAAGTGAAGGATACCACCGCCGCTAAACTTCGGAGGAGACTGAAGAGGACGCTCGAGGATACCCCACCACGCTGACGTCGAGCCAGACGTTCGGAGCGGGAGGTACACCCCAGTTGAGGGCGTCGGCGACGGCGCCGCGACACCACGAGTTGATCATCCCATCTGCCGCCCGTAGATCGATGTGCAGCGCAGTGACACATCTAGCGTGTCTGAGTAGGATGGCATATTTCTCCTCGGCCTTCGTCCCAGTGCCGAACGAGGCCTCAGGTGAAAGTCGCGCTCGACTGCGAGGGCGTGTTGAAGTCAAGCACTTGAGCCAAAGGAAGCGTAGGTAGAGAACGTGATATGCTTTGCGACGACATGTGATGTACAGAACGAGGAGTGAGCGACTAGACCCGAGTGGGCTGAGGGCAAGGGAAGCATCGCGATTCACCGCTTGCGCGCGGGCGTTCTTCGCTTCTTCGCCTGCTGCCCAACGAGAACCACAGCGTCCTCGTCGGCGTTCTCTTCGTCTGCCGGGCCCGACAGGCGCTTGCGTCCCTTCTCGGGCGGGCCGGGCGACGCGAGCTCGGCGGGTCCGTTCGCGAGCGCGGCGAGGATCTGCTGGCGTGCGCGTACAGCCGCTGGGTCCTCGAACGTGACGTCGAGGCTGTAGTCATCCGTTTGCGTGAGCTGCGTCGGCTCGAACCCGACGCCGGGGACACGCCGCGGAACGTTGGACGCCGGCGGCAGGACGACATGATCCGAGGTTCCGCTGGTTGGGAGGCTGTCGGCCGTGCTCTGGTGATAAAACACGTCGTCAGCGAAGGAAGAAATCAGAGAGTGGCCAGAGCACGCACACGCTTGCGACCGATGCGAGCCTTGCGCTTCGCGGCAGGGTCCTCCTGCGGCGCGTTCTCCAGGCTGAGCAGTAGGGCCGAGGTCTGCTCCTTGAGCAGCACGTTGAACGCAGGTTGCGGAGGCGGCAGAGGAAGCTCGTCGGGCGGATCGGACGACGTGTCGGGACCCGCTGCCGGTGGTGGCACCTTGGGCGAAGACGAGGTGGCGGGCGCCTCGGTGATCTCGTCGTGCTGATGCGAGCCCGCGTGGGGGCTCATCTGCCGCGAGTTTGGCAGTGACAGGTGAATGAGCTCCGTGATGGCTTCTACGGGTCCGGCATCGAAGATCGGGGCCTCCTCGGCGACGACGTCGACGGGGGCCGGCGGGGCGGGCTGCTCGTCGAGGTCCATCGGCGGCGCCTCGACGGTTGCCGAGTTCGAGCGCGACGGCTTCGAGGGTCGGCGGATCGGTGGCGGCGGCGGCGGCATGCTTCGTGACTGCGATGACGCCCTGGACGGAGCGCGAGACGGGGCGCGGGAGGCCGCGCGGACCGAGTTCTGGCGAGCGGACCGGGGCGGGGACGAGACCAGGCCGGCGAGTTGGCCGCCCTTCTTTGGGTTATACAGGAACGGAAAGTCGGCTTCGTTCACTTGCTTTCGGAACTTGAGGCACTGTTGAGCGGGAGCCGAGGCGTCAGCGACGTGAGGCATCGGTGGAAATGCAGAGTGCGAACCTCCTCGATCCACTGCGGGTGCACGATCTCGAGGTCTGCTGGCCGACGCTTGAATTCCTTAAAGGACTCGCTCGCCTTGGTGCCGGCGTGGATGAGGTGGGTCACGTCGGACGAGTATGTCCGCACAACCTTCCCGCCGAGGCAGTCGACAATGTCGCCCAGACCAGTCTTGTCGCACTGGAGCCGACGTAAGTACTGGTAATCGATGCAAGGACGTGAGATCAGAACTCACCGAGACCTTGGACGAGAACGCGACCACACAGCCGTCCAGAGGTCCGGGCACGCCGTCGTCAAGGCTGTCATCGTCGACCGGCGTGGGCGCGAGGCGAGCTGGACGGCAAAGCAAGGCCTGAGCGAAGCTGCGACACGAGATCGAGTCACAAAGTGCGCACCTGGCTCGACCTCTCGTCCCTTGCCCTTCCGAGCCTGCGACTCCCGCCGCGCGTCGGCGTCGCGCTCGTCCGCCTGCGCCTGCGCCCATTCGCGGAGCCACTTGACGCCGACGACCGGAATCCCCCATGTACGAGCCTTGACGACCTTCGGGCCTTCCGGTACCTGGTCCGTGTCGACTGCCGAGTGGATGAGGTGCGACCTGCTGCGGTCGAAGGTGTCGCTCACGGAGCCGCCTGGTCAATGAGGGGACAATTAGCGGCCGGGCGCGATTGAACAGTCATCCGGCACACACCAAGCTGCCGGACAAAGTACTTGATGTGGGTAGCTTCCGCCTCGTCGAAGCCGGACGTGTTGATGCTTAGCGACGGTCCATCTGCGGCGTCCAGGGTCAGCCGGTCTGAGCGGTGACGTGCGAGATAACTGGACAAACTCGGAAGTGGAATATCGTAAGGCATTGGACGCTCCACGAGCCGGTCTAGATCGGAAGAGCACACGTCTGAACTCCAGTCACCCGTTAGA
>ERZ1463038.758-NODE-758-length-11411-cov-16.384819_pt1 | contig 11411 bp, 20 predicted proteins | sample MGYA00564479_ERZ1463038 | MGnify/ENA primary metagenome ERZ1463038 (study PRJEB39244, sample SAMEA3635134) | Helicobacter pylori | study: EMG produced TPA metagenomics assembly of PRJEB11511 data set (Assembly of a 5300-year-old Helicobacter pylori... | reverse complement strand
TTCCGATCTGTAGAGCTGAAACACGGTTCTATTTCCAGTCCAACGTCAGTTTGAGCGTCCACGCCACGTCAGGGAGGAGAGGGCCGTACTCGTCGGCTTGCATGGCCTCGGTCACGCGATGCCAGAACGGCCCGTCGAGGCTCTCGGTTGGTAGAGGTGGGGTTGGGACGAGAGAGCCGTAGCTCTCTCGTGCAGAGTAGTATGGCTGCCAGATAGGCTCGATGTCGAATTGCGGCTCGGATCGGTTCGCTGAGCGGTGAGAGGGTTGTCAGCGCTCCAGGTCCGAAAGGAACGGAAACGACTCATGATACGCACTATAGTACGGCGTAAAATCCATAACCTCGTACGTATCCGGATCGACATCGTACGATCTCCACACGGGGTTCCCACTCGCAGGTGTCAGCGCGCCCGACATGAACGCGATCCCGTTCGCCGTCTCGGCGCGCTGGTCGTGGTAGTCCGGGTACGCGATCTCAAACTCGTCGACGTGCGAGTGGCCGTAGAAGTGCGCGGCGATCGTCGACGAGTAACGCTGGAAGATCTGGTTCGCGTAGTTGGACTGGTCGCGCAGGGCGTCGACTTTGCCGAACGGCATGTGCCCGACTGGAGGGGCGAGCGTCAGTAGGGAGTTAAAGGTGAAAGACGTTGCAGGGAAGCATGGGGGCGCACTGATCCAGACGCGCTGCCCGAGCGACTCGGCGAGGTGCAGCTCCGAGGCCATCCAGCTCAGGATGCCGTTCGGGTCCCACTGCGGCTCATCCGAGTCGTACAGCCAGACTGAGAAGGCCCGGGGTTAGGTCAGTGCGGGGTGAATAGCGTGAGGAGGAGAGGCCCACAATTCTGCTTGTACCTGCGACGCGGCCCTCGAAATATCAGCGCCCCGCACCCGACTGCTCCCCAAAAGTCAAGCTCCTCACCAGTACTGCGTGTTAAGCGACACGATCCTCAACCTTGTACCGGGATGGACCCTCGAGTAGCACCCATAACGCGTCCTGGCCTGCTCCGCGGCCTGCTTCCCGATCCACCGCTCCCACGCCTTGGCGGCGATTTCAAACACCCACTGGCTGTCCTGGGTCGTACTGCTCGTGATTCGTGGAAAGGCGTTCACGGGCGAGACGTCACTGTTTCGGCAAGGCGTCAGTAGAAAGCGGGGGGAAGCGCGAGCCGGGGAAACGCAACTGATTTCCGAGGGACGGGTATGAGGGCGAGTCCATCTCGTGGTACCACTCGTACATGTCTTTTGTGACTGTCTGCAATCAAAACGCGGTGGTCAGAGTCCTGTAATCGGTGCTCGCGTCGGGAGGCACGCACGGGAGGGGTGACGGCCCAGACGGCCGCTTCGATGATGTCGCCCGTGAAGATGGTGAACGTCCGGTTCGGCACGAATCTGCACAGTTGAGGTTCAGAGGGTGAAGGATCCAACGCAGAAGCAGAAGGGACGCAACTGGTCGATCGCGCGGAACATGCTGTCGACGAGTGCGGCGGGCGCGTCGCACTGTCGTCGTTCCGGGCGGGTCAGATCCGGTTCGAGAGGAGATGAAAGTAAGGGGCGCACATTTTCGTTTCCAAACTGGGGGCGTAAACGGATGTCAGCAACAGGACCCCCCCTGCGTGCACAAGAGCGAAGGATCGCACCTTGCCGGCCGGGTGCGAGACGTTGGGTCCGATCGAGCCGACGCCGTAGTCGCGGCAGCAGATGACTTTCGAGCAGACCGTACTTGCGCCTTCCTGTCCACGTTGCGATTGATCAGTTGTCCGCAAGAGGGGGCGAGAAGACAGAGACAGGGGGGCACTGACGATGTACTTGCGATCTATGTGCACGTCGCTGAGATGGACAACCTTGAACGGCTTGCGGCCCTTGCTGACCCACTTGCGCTTCTTCATCTCCTTCTGCACCGCCGCCTGGCTCTCGAGCGAGTCGGTCCGTCGCGGGCTCTGCTCCGCGGACTCGGCCGTCGGGTTGAACGCGACGGTGTAGGGGATGACCTCCTGAAGCGGGCACAGGCCAAAGACGGTGCTGCAGAAGTTTTTAGCCGCGTGGCTCGCGAGGCTGATGCTCCTGAGGTCGTGTGCGAGGATCGGGGCCTGGGTTCCGACTGCTCCTGCGCAGACGTCCGCGTCCTCGATCTGCGCCGCCTATCAGCTTGCGCGATTTCGACTGTGCAACAGATGGACGCACGCCAAGGTTGATGCAGAACCCGACGAAGAAGTCGACGAACGCGTCGTCGCCGACGTGCGCGAGCGCCTGGAGGGGCATGAGGAGGCCCAGGCAGAATGCGCACGAGATGGCCGCCTCGGCCTCGCCCATCGAGTCGTCGATGAAGGACGCGTACACGCAGATGGCGAGCAGAACGGTCACGAGCACAAACAGAAGCTTGGAGCGCAGGCGGCGCTTGGTCGGGGTGCGGCGCCGGCGGAGGTGGTCATCGCTGTCCTTGAGCGCGGGGCTGGGCAGTGGGGTCGACGTGTAGGACACGGTCGGAGTCGGGGATAGGAGAGGTCGTTCTTCGTCGGAGGCGGGCACTGCACAGCGATATTGGAGCCGAGTCAGCTGCGAGTGGCGCCCGTTCGCTGGGTGTGACTGACTGGCTGGCGGGTGCGACTGCCTAGACGGTGCAGTGCATTCCCGAGGTGTCCAGTACGGGACAGACGGGGTCGAGCCTGTGAGTCGACTGGCCGCGAGCGAGTCAGTTCTGGCCGGGTCGGTCGGTGGAGGTGGTGGGCTGAGCTCAAGCCGCGCCGCCGCCTGTCGCGCTCCGTGCTTCCTTCTCGCTCTCGACCTCAGCGTTTCCCGACTCGTCGTTCCCCGTTCCCCACTCTACACCCCCCCACCCGCGTTCAGTCATGGTAAGCGCCGCCCGCTCAGCCCGCGCACCCGCGTGCTCGGTCTCGGGTGACCTCCAGCTCACTCGCTCAACCCTGCCCCTGCCCTGCCCCCGCCCGCCCGCGCCTGCAGTCGAGCGGAGTCGCAGTGTCGTCTGAATGCTTGAGCGTGTTCAACCAGCTCAAGATGGCAGGCTCGGGCAAGAGTCCGTCTGCCACCCAGCGCTGCACGCCTCCTCCCGCTCACGCCCGCGCGCACAGAGCTCAAGTACATCATCTTCGCACTCGCGGCCGACAACAAGGAGATCGTCGTCGAGAAGAGCTCCGACTCGACCTCGTACGACGACTTCATCGCCGACCTCCCCGCCGACACCTGCCGCTACGCCGTGTACGACCTCGTCTGGGAGAAGCCCGGCGAGGGCACCCGGTCCAAGATCTGCTTCTACGCCTGGTTGGTGGCCCCTGCTGTCATGCGGACATGCTAGCTGACGACAAGGCCACAGGTCGCCCGACGAGGCCAAGATCAAGACCAAGATGCTCTACGCGTCGTCCAAGGACGCCCTCCGCCGGGCGCTCGTCGGCATCGCGTCCGAGATCCAGGGCACCGACCACTCGGAGATCGCCTACGCCGAAGGTGCGCCCCCGCCCCTGCGCGCGCTCGTGCTTCCACTCGCACTCCCGACAGCCAGCTGACGATGACGCGCCCGCGCACGCACCACAGTCCTCGACAAGGTCTCGCGCGGCACGTCGTAATCCACCAGTCCCCAACGCCCCAACCACCCGCAACTGCCGCCTTTTAAAGAACCTCGAGTTTTGTGTGCCCCCCTTCGCGCCCGTGCACCCCGTCAAAGCCTACTTTCAGTCCCGCACTCCCCGTTGAAATCGCAGGCCGTTCATTAGAAAGCCCCAGCACGACCCAGACCAGCCCGCGTCCCTGCTCGGGCAAGATCGAGCCGGGCGCGCTCGTCGGACCTGAGGCCGGCGCCGGGCATGGAAGCCGAGCAGCTTTGGAAGGAGAACTTGGGCGACCAGATCTTGGAGCTCCGTGACGCTGCCATCTTTGGCTCGGGCTGACGCTAGGTCGTGAAGGAGGCCTCGAGCATCTTTTCAAGGTGTTGCGTACGAGCATGCCGAGTTCGGCGTCGCCGCTCACCTCGCCCACGCAACAACGCCGCCTGGGAGGCAGATCCGGCTGTAGGCTTAGCTTACCTCATGATGACACTAGATGCCGAAAGCGGAACCCTCTCCGACCGTCCCGCTGAGCCGGCGCGGAAGTCTGAATCGCCATCATGAACCGCGTGCGACGTCGTGGCTCCCACAACAAAGCCTGCAGACCTCTTCTCAAGCGTGCTCTATACCCAGCGCCCAAAATCGCAACAGTAACTTCACTCTACCGCCCTACCGCCGTGGCGCCTGCACATCATGTCCGGAAACTCGATCGTGACCGCCGATAGGTCGGGCGTGACGTTCCCCGGCTGGGCCACCCTCTTCACCGCCGATCCCGTGGTCGGGTTCGGTGTGCCACCCCCCGAATACGCGTCTGAGGAGCGATGCTTGACCTGGTGGTCCTTGAACGCTGAAGCGCGCGCGTCGGGCTGGGCGTAGAGGACCGTCGCGGAGATGACGAGCGTCGTGCCGAGAAGGAACGTGGGCGTGAGCTGGAACGAGAAGAGGAAAAAGCCCATGATGGCGGAGAGAATGATGGCGAGCGCGGTCGCGAACCCTTTCAGAAGGTTGTCGGCGTACTGCGACGGGTGGGAAACGGGTTAGATTCGCAGGCGTGGGGGGTGACGGGCGCAGGGGCAGAGAAAGGGCGTACTTTGATAACCTGTTTTGCGAGGATTTGATCAGCTGGATTTCCGAAGGAACGACAGAGCCACCGGAACTCACCAGTGCCGTAGCGAGGCCGCCGACGACCTGGCATGCGACCACTCCCCACGCCCAACCGCCAAAGAACGCAAGGACCGCTTGTGGACGGATCGCGTCTGGGTCGGATGAAAAAGCGTATGAAAGTCGGGGGAGGAGAATGGGGAGGAAGGCGGGCCCGAGGGAGAACAGCGCTAACTGGACGTTGCGGATCCAGATGTCGGTCGTAGAGCCCTTGAGGACCATTTCGAAGTACACCCCACTCAAACCGCTCGTCATGCATGCAGAGAGGACCGCAATGAGCCCCTCCCCCCTGCTCAGCGCAGCGCCCGCGCGCTTCGGCGCGACGACGCCGGGCGACGGCAGCTGGACGATCGCGACGCCGAGCGCAAGCAGGCAGAGCGCAAGCCACTTGTTGGCGGATATGCGGCGTTTGAGCAGGAGGACCGAGAAAAGTGCCGCGGTGAGGATCTTCAAGTTGTAAGTGACTTGGAACGTGGGCACGTCGAGGTTCGACGCCGCGACGAATTGGAGCTGGCCGCGCGCAGGTCAGCTCCCGCTCTCCCAGCATCTTGCTCTACAGGCAATGAGAGCTTACGTTGTTCTGAATCACGTATAGCGTCGCCGGTATTCCCAGCTTCCAGCAGTCCTTGCTGTTTGCGGAGTGCGCGGAACGTCAGCACTCGCCGTGTTCGCTGAACTTTCTAACGCACCTCAGGACTCCGCGATGCACGGCCGTAAGAGCCTGCATCCACCCCGTCCCGCGCTCATCGTCCGGTGTCCAGGACTTCCTGGCGATCGCGTCGTCCTCGGACTCGCTCGGGAGCCGGACTCGTCCTCGCGGCGCTTGCTGGGTCGCGAGAACGGTGGCCATCACCAACGACGCGGCCAGCTTGAGCAGCTCAGTCATGAGGACTGCCGATGCCGCAGAGTACGTCTCGGACGGTGCTGCGTTCACGCGGCTCTATAAACACGGCGTGAGTTGACCAGGATGAGGTCAGAGGGAGTGCATAGCCTTACATAGTGGAGTAGGATTGTGAGGAGCGAGTTTTGCGAGGTCAGAGTCGCCAGCGAGGCGATCTTGAATAGCCGCGACATTGGAGTGACGGGCCTGCGTGCGTTGCGACGCGAGCTCGAGCTGAAGCTCGTGGGAGCGGGGAATGCTACGAGCTAGGGCGACGACGAGAAGGGCAAGCGGTGAGGTGAAGATGAAATGGGTAGGGGGATGTGCGCTCTCAGGTCCCTTGCGCACGTAACTCCCACACCGGGAGTACGACTCGGGAAGAGCGGGAGCGCAACCCGCGAAGCCGCTGAGACCTGGCACCCGGCGATCCCATGATCTGGACCCGTCTTTTCAATGGATCTCAGAACCAGAAGAAAGGTTGGCTGGCCTTAAAAGTACTTTATTTGATAGCACTGGGCTTGCTCGCATAAGAACATGCCTGCACAGTTCCTCAAGCCTGCAAACCTTTATTCGGCGAGCTCTAGTAGCAACTCCCCGATAAGGAGCAGGTGGCGTGCGTGGGCCCTCCGACGCGGACGGTCTGACCAAGTCTGACTGACTCGCTCGAACAGAGCTGTAGCGACGAAGCGTCCGTTGGCGACTGACAGTCGGGAGATATCTGGCGCCGAAGCAAAGTCACAGGTCTCTTCTTGAATGCAGCTGATAACGTGCAAAGAGGGAGCGTATATGAGACCCATACGGAGAGAGCGCACGCCAGGCTGACCGGTGTCCTGCAAGAGCGCGCATCAGTGACCTGCCCCTCCAAAAGTGCTGAATTCAACACACATTCAGCTCTGGTGGGACGATTCGGTCGATACGGCACTGACGGTGCGTCCACCACGCGGAAGCCGTCCCGGCTGTTGTCAAACCCGACCTTGTCGCAGAAGCCGCGAAGCTCAGGCAGGTCACCGACTTGATCGCGCAGGACACGGTCGTACCCGAATGAGCAGAATGGTCGACGCGTGATGTAGAGCACTTCCATGCGAATGGATTCAGGCCAGAGTGGCCAGGAAGCGAACGCTTCGACCTTGCGTGACTTGTACCTGGGCACGGACGACAAGGTCAGCGCGACGACAAGAAAGGTCGGCGAGCAAGCTGAAACGACTTGCGGCTCGTTTTTGTTGCTCTCCTTCTCCGCCAGGCACACCAGTCGCTCCAGACTTGGGCGGTCCTCGGGTGGGAGCAAGAACGGCACAAGTCCCATCATCTGATCACCTCGGTGGTAAGCTCGTGCTGCATTGTACCAATTGAAGCAACGTACGACAGGAAGAGGGTCCTGTCGGAGGTCCTCGTAACGGATCGTATGCGTCCGTAACGGAGCCTGCTGCCAGTATGCGGCATGATTCCGCCAGCGTTTGGCGTACTCGAGGAGCCGCGGACGATCACCCATGGTGAACTGCTGCACCTGGACTTTGCCCTCGTGATCCACATGTCCTTTGACAAGCGGTGTGTACTCAAGGTTCCACCACGAGGTGACGGCGTCAAACGGATTGCGGACTGCGTGGCGCAAGTCAGCTCTTACACGACGATCGGAGCACTTTGGTACGCACCCAAGTGTACCGCCTGGGTGTAGTGCTTGTAGGTCTCTTCATATCCGGGATCGAGAATAATTGGAAGGGTGGGAAAATGTGTCTGGGGGCCCGATCCTGATTGTCAGCGCCTCGCGTCAAAGGGGAAAGCACGAATCATTGAACCTTGACGAAGAAGTTAGCCTCGAAATCACACTCGCCCTTAAACGTCGTCAAGAGTGCCTTGTCACAATCTGCGCTCTCGCTCAGCCATCAGCTTCCCTGGGCAGCGTCGGCACTTGGAATCACTCACAGCCCGAACTCGTCTGCCACCCAGTCCCCCGCTCAATGAGACTCCTCAAATAGCTGTTTCCACTTCTAGGGAAGCTGGCAAACACTGTCCGAATGTCCGTCTCGTACCGCTTCGCGTCGATCGTGTGCTCGCAGGTCGGGCGCATGGCGCCATGTAGCTGGAGGTCGTACAAGCCGCCTTGAAGCCCGTCGGTACGGTTGACGGGCAACGGCGCCGCGAGAAAAAGATGGAGGAGAAGGGACAGCATGACTGGTCCTGAAAGTGGGAGAAGGTAGGGGCCAAGACCTGCTCGAAGGGGTCAGCTCCGCTGTGAAACTGGCGCAAGAAGAACGCGTACGTAGTGGGGCTGCGGGTTCATTGAAACCTCCGACCTTGGGCGCTCTTGGATGTTCTATCTGTGGGGTACGCGGGGGACCTATCATCATCTTGATGTAGATGCCGCTGGCGACCCACGCGACACCCATCCACCCGACGAGGCCCACCGTGCGGAAATTGCCAAAGATGCCTGCATAGGAGGCCTTGTCAGTTGTGGCTCGAATTAATTCACAGAGAGTTGAAAACGCACCAGCGTTTAGGATGATGCTCAGAAACTGGCGCGTTGTCATGATCAGACTTGCAGTCAACGCGTCCTGCGAGAAGCTCGTCAGCTCTCCTCCGAGCCTTGAGCGATGCATGCGCTCACGAAAGAAGCTATCGTGTTGAGCAAGATGATCAACCCCACCGCCGAGACGGCCGAGAACGTGCACACATCCATCAAGAGCGCCGGCGTCGTGAGAAGGAGCTTCAGATCGGGTCCTAGCGTGCCCGCCGCGGTGGTGAGCATGCAGGATGCGATGGCAATTCCAGATGCCCACACGTTCGTCCAAATCTAGCCTCCGGGCCACAAAAGTCAGCTCCAGCCGTCTCTCGAGAGCTCGCGCGCACCATCTGATCCAGGACTGGTGAGTCAGCCCCAAAGGGATCGGCGCTGGATGGATTTTTCCCGAAAACACGCTCCTGAGTTGTGGAGACGAGACCATCGAAGAAGAGGTACGCGGTGAGACAGAGCGCACCGAGGAGCGCGGAGAGTGCGGTTGGCGAGGTCGCGGAGTCGGTGGGGGAAGGATGGTGCGACGAGACACGAGGTGGCTGCGAGAATAGGTACGTTCCACACCTGTGGGCTGGAATCAGCACCTACACGCACTCACGGCGTGGCGAGAGGCGGAAGACGAACCCGAGGAGAATGACGGCGCCGGCAATCCACTCGTTCGAGCGGTGCTTCTTCTTGTAGATGACAGCCCCAATCACCAGCACCGGAACCATCTTGGCACACTTCGCAAGGCTCTGTGTGGTGCTTGGCGAGCGCGTCAGCTGCAGTTTGTCCCGGGACGCGTAGGGAGCTCACTAAGAGACGTATTTGAGCGCCTCGTACTGCGCGGTTGTGCTCAGGAAGTTGAAAAACGCGACGGCGCCATACCTGCGCAACACAAGCGTTCGAGCGTCAGTCCTGGCCCATCCTCCGCGTCCGAGGAACGCAACGCACGCGAGCAGCGGACTCGCAGGGCGCAGGCGCTTCCTGACCGCAACCACGCCATTCGACTTGCAGGTGAGGATCAGAAGCGCGGTCGAGATGCTGAAGATGCGGTTGAAGAGGATCAGGAGCGACGACGACGAGAAGCGCGCTCCGTCCGGGCCTGCGTCGACCAGCACCCAAATCGGTCAGCGGTGGACCTAGGGCGATACAAGAGGACGCAACTTACCATAGTGCCCCCGCATGATCGTCTCCTGCAGGACTCCGTACGTCGAGTAGGCCGCGATCAGGCCTGCCGTGTGCAGAGACAGGGAGAACGACGGCGCCATCGCAGCGTGTGGTGCTCGAGGCCAGCACCCGTCGCTAGTCTTATTCGGATGGACCGGCTAGCTGTCGTGCCGCCGTTGCTAGCTCGTGCGTGAAGGAGAAGATGAGTGTGCTTTGCGGCGACAAAGGATCGTCCCCCCGGGTCGCCGATTGGGTCGAGAGGGCAGAGAGCCTCGATCATGACCCCGCGCGGCCGCCTGCGCTCCCGAGCACTTTCGCAGCGCTCGCAACGGGAACAGGAGAGGCGGACCGTGCTTTCATCCTAATAATCGGGGGCCCGACAAGCGGCAGACCCAAATCTTGACCCTCTTATCTGAAATCTTTCCTGTTGCGAGTCGAACGAAGCCAGCTTCAAGCTTCAAGCTTGAAGCTTCAACGCCCAAGGCCTCAGACCAGTTATGCCAGCTCGAGCTCAACAGCAAGTCCGCATCAGTTTGTCAGCCGAAAAAGTTTTCTCTCGCATTAAAATTTATATTGCCAACCAGACTTGCGGCGGTCGACGTGCGGACTCGCGGGGACTCGCGGGTAGCAGTTCCCCTCTGGATGATGTTAAATGATGCGGTGGCGTTCAAAACACCTAAAGTGAGTATTCCCAGCATTCGTGAGAGAGCAGTGAGTTGATGGGTCCTGCTGGAGCGGCGCCGCGGAGCTCACTGTGATGTGACGAGTTCTATAACTTCGTGGCAGATGCCAGCAATTTCACGATTTAAGTACCTTTAAAACTACTTCCCAGAGGGTGTAGTCAATCTCAGTGCAGCCTGCGCTTCTCAATATGAGTGTGGTCCAACTTGTATGCTCTCTCTTCGTGGTTGACGGTTTTCACACTTTATATCAGCTCGGATCGCAGGCAGAGAGACTCTGGTAGAGAGTTATCAGTGAGATTGTGGAGACGCAGGCAATCCGAGAGCTCTCAGAGTATCCTTTATTGAGTTTCCAGCACTCTGGAACCCACTCTTTTGCTCTGTGAGCTGGAAGACAAGCAAAAGAAAGTACCCCTTGACATCATAGTAGTACTGTACAGATGATTCTCTGTGACTCCTGATTTGCACTGAGCACTGGGAGCTTGGCTACTTTTGAGTTCCCAGGGTTAAATACTGGTGGACTGATAGTGAGGAGCCCAGGATCCAAACGTGGGAAGGAGTGTAGTCTTTTCCGAGTTAATCGATGCATCCTTCACAGAGGCTTCACAGAGGCTTCACAGAGGGAGCTTGGATAGATGGGTGCTGTAGAGTAGAACCTGCAGGGAAAAATTGAGTTTATCAGTGTTCTGCGCCCCCGCACTCGCGTTCCAGAGCTAGATTTTACAGGACGCCAAAGAGGGCCGGGGAAAGGACTGTTTTATGCAGCCTTTAGCATCTTGGTATTGTAACAGGCAAGTACTGGGATACTGACGGCAAGAGACCAGACCGGCATATTGGGCGAGCAAGCCGTAGCCTTCTCCACCGAGCACGTCTCAAACCACATGGGCATTCAAGATTGTAGAGATTTCGCATGCTGTATGTATCCTTCGTTAGCCTAAAACCATCGACTCCAACAATGTGTCTTCCGCCCACTTACCGGCACCCACCAACCAGAACGGGGTCGCTCGCCAGGAGCAAAAGACCGTGCCTTCCGTCCACGCGAGCCACAGCAGCGCCCAGAATGCGCCCGTGATGTAGCCCGCGGACAGAATAGCGATTGCGAAAGAAGTGACGGGCGACGTTGGGCTTCCGACAATTGACTCGTAGTCGAAGATGACCATCACCATGTGTAGAAAGGACCTGACAGGATGGTCAGAGTGATATAAGGCCCTTATTGCATTCACGCTCCTATGACTTACAGGATGACACAGAGCATCACGAGCGAGAACACCCTGGTGGTGTGAGCATGCTGGACTGGCTGCAACATTTCGGTCGCGGTGGGGCGGGGAGATGGAGGGAGTCGGTTGTCAAGAGGCGAGGTAAGACATGGCAAGGCTTCCCAACGCATAAAATGCCACAAGGTACGCAGGCATGCCGGATTGGGTTGGAGCGTCGCCACGGCGGAGGGGTCAGTGCAGTGGCTTGGGTGCGGGAACGGGGA
>ERZ1463038.757-NODE-757-length-11419-cov-14.985656_pt1 | contig 11419 bp, 21 predicted proteins | sample MGYA00564479_ERZ1463038 | MGnify/ENA primary metagenome ERZ1463038 (study PRJEB39244, sample SAMEA3635134) | Helicobacter pylori | study: EMG produced TPA metagenomics assembly of PRJEB11511 data set (Assembly of a 5300-year-old Helicobacter pylori... | reverse complement strand
CCGATCTCGAGGTTGCCCTGGGGGAGACGGTGCGTCAGTCGACTCAGGTGAGCCGGGGAAGGGCTGAGCGTGCTGACCATGTAGACGGTCGCCTCCTGATTCCGGTCCTCCTGCTTGTTCATCGCGGTCGAAGGAGCGTCGCGATACGGTCTGAGCCAACCTGCGCTTTGGCCAGCAGGTGGACCATGACTTCGACTCGCCGCGTCCCTTGGCTTCCGCCTACCTCGCGCTCAACTCAACGCGTCTCGGCTCTCCCAGCCTCGTACTGCAAGGCATCGGAATATCGTACCAGCGCGTTCAAGCGGACCTCGGCCTGCCCCCCTTGCGCGCGGTCCCGCCCAGGGTCGTGACGCCGTCCGCCGCGTCCGCGACGGATCTCGAGGCATGGCGCCGGCTCTGGCCCACTACTCGCCTCTCGGTGACAACTCGTTCGGCGAGCCAGGCCCACTCGACGCCGACGACTTCGACGAGTCACGGCAGCAGCACGAGCTCGAGCTCGCCGAGAAGGAGCGCTTCGGGCCCGATGACCGAGGGCAGGACACGGTCGAGGAAGAGAACGACAGCGATGCCGAGGCCGCGGGCTTGTTGGGAAACGGCAAGGCCGAAAGCGTTGACAATGCGGTCGACCCCGCCGCCGCGTCCAAGCGGCTCTCGCGGGGCTCAGATCCCGGTGGCAGTCATGGCGGAAGGAACCCTGCGTGGGCGATCTGGGGTGGAAGAGCGGGCGGGGGTATGACTCCGACAGAACGGGCGCTTTTCGCGAAGGAGATGTTCAGCCAGGTGCGTGCGACGGTCCTCCGAGGTGCGGCTGGGCGGGGGTGGCGCTGACGATGTGACGCCTCGACAGATTCTGCCGAGCATGGTCCTGTCCTTGTTCGGCGCGATCCTAACAGGATTGCTGCTCGAGAGGCTGCAGGTACGGTCCTCGTATTCCCATCATCGGTCAGCGCTGACCCGTCGGTCCGACCTTCGCAGCAGTGGCGCGTCTTCATCCGAATTGAGGAGCTCTTCATTCTCGTCCCTATTCTCTTGAACTTGAAAGGTTTGCTCATATATCCCGTCTCTGGAGAAGCCCTTCTCACGCGAGCTTTGTTGCCAGGAAATCTCGAGATGAACCTGGCCGCTCGCTTCTCCACCTCGGTAGCTCCTGCTGCTTACCGCTGCGCGCACGATACTGAATGTTTGTGTATTCCAGGCAAATATCGGAGAGCTCGACCTCCGGCTCACGCGTCGGTCGCTCATCTTCGGCAACCTCGCGCTCCTGCAAGTCCAGGCGCTACTCGTCTCGCTCATCTCGGGCCTCCTCTCCTTCGCCCTCGGCATGCTGGCCCGCAACGGCGTACACCACGGTCTTCAGCACCCAATACACAACCCCGGCACGCCGGATAACGCAGCAGCGGGTGGAACGGGCGTCACAGAGGCTTTGCGCGGAGGGTGGGCTCCCCACTCGGCTGGGCCTCATGGCGACGTGCTAATCTGTTGGTGCACAGGTACTTTGAGGCGCTTTTGATCCTCTGCGTCAGCATGCTGGCAGCGAGTTTCAGCAGTGCCATCCTCGGCAGCTTCATGTGCTCTCTCGTTGTCCTCTGTCGTCGGTACAAGATCAACCCGGGTCCGCTCGTTTCTTCCACAGCACCCCTTCAGATCTGATCAGTCTGCTACAGACAATATCGCGACCCCGATGGCCTCGGCTCTCGGTGACCTTCTCACGCTCACCATCCTGGGCCTGCTCAGCAGCCTCTTCGCCAAGTTCATGGGTACGTTCCTTGGCTCTCCCCAGGTCTTGTCCTGGGACTGACCCCCAGCGTCCCGGGCAGGCACCCTCGTCTCCACCGCAGTCTTCCTCGTGCTTCTCGCCGCCGTGGCCGTGAACGTCGTCATCACCTTCCGCAACGCGTACGTTCAGGAGCTGCTTACGATCGGCTGGAGCCCGCTCTTCGCCGCGATGGTCATCGCATCGTGCGTTTCTCACCTTCTACACTCATCTTGATTACCCTAATGCTCAACCCGGCAGCGCATCGGGCCTCGTGCTCGAGGCGTACGTGAACGAGTTCGCGGGCTTCGCGCTCTTCGCGCCCGTGCTGACCGCGCTCTCGGGCAATGCGGGCTCGATCTTCGTCTCGCGCATCTCGACCGCGCTGCACTCGTCCTCGACCGAGCACTACGCGATCGTCGCCGCCACGCTGTTCGCCATCACGAGCCCCGTGCTCGTCGTCTTCCTCGGCTTCGCGTGGCTCACAGGGCAAGCCCCCGTCTCGTTCACGTTCGCGCTCGCGTTCGGGGCTGTCGTCTGCTTGCAGGTGTGTCCTTCGCAAGTCCACTCACGCATTCTCGATCCTGATCACCCGGCACGACTCAGGTGGCGCTGGCCCTCGCGCTGGGGTACTTCCTGACACTCCTCCTGTGGAAGTGGGACTACGACCCAGACGGCAAGCCTTGTTCTCTCCTCGTGAGCGCAAGCTAACCGCATTGACATGCAGTGTACGCACTCCCGCTCCTCTCGTCCTTCCTCGACGTGACGGGCCAGCTCATGCTCGTGGCCGCATTCGCGATCGCGCGCCACGTCGCCGGCGCGCCGCCAGAGGTGCTCGGGGATGAGGATCCGCCACTGAAGGCGCTTCTAGGGATGTATTGAATAGACAAATGTGCTTCAGGGTATCGAAGTCGCTATATGTGCGAGAGTACGTGATCAGAACACGGGTTGGGGACAGGCCACCGCCGGCAGCGAAGTTGGAACCTTGCGGCCCGTCATGCTGTGGGGAGGCGAGATTTCAGTACTCGTTGATCTTGCAAGGTGACTATGACCGTACCGGTAGAACTGAGAGGGACGGCGCATCAGCAAGGACCAGCGAGGGCTTGAAGGTGTCTACTCACATGCTGGGTGACCAACAAGATGTTGGCCTTCTCGTCGGCAGTATTGAAAGGAGAGCCGTAGTATAGGGAGTAGCCGTCGTTCTTGGTGCAGAGGAGGAGATCAGCGCTCATGATCATGGCGATAGCGCTCGAGCTCCGCGGACTAACGTGTGCCACAAAGCTACAGCATTGAGCGTCGTGGCCTTGAATGCTCCAGATCATGTCACCGTTGATGGAAGATCCTTCGATCTTGGAAAGGTATGACGCGAGGGAATCGCCGCCATGCGCGTTCGTCCAGTCATATTCTGCAGCGCGACTCAGCCCTCCGAGGCCGCGAAGTTTGCAGGTGCGCTCACCTCCAATGAAGAAGACCTTATTGGCGTTTGTCGCGAGTGGGATTTCGGCGTTCAAAAGACCGATGTTGCGAGGGTATCCATGGTCGGAGACGACGTCAACGTACGAGACACCCAAGCCGGGCGCGGTGGCCTTGCCTGAAGCGACGTATTTTAGCTCAGCAGCTTCCGATTGACTGGGATCTGAACTTGCTGGAGTAATTGTAAATTCCGTCCGTCCCGTCGATGTAGAGCTGGGAGGGAGCCAGCCCCTTGATCGTGCTCCCAATGTTGGAGGTCCACGAAGCTGGAGGGTAGCTGAACGCGGTGCACCCTAAGTCGGGGTTCTCGTATGCACGCGGTGCGAAAACTCACCCCTCCTTTCCGATGTACGCTCCGCCCTCGTTGACTGATGTGCCGAATGTCAGCAAGGGCGCACCGAGTCGTAGGGAGTGTCAAGACGTACTGCTCTCCCACCCGATGATCGTGGGGTCGCTCTTCCACGCTTTCTTCGTATATGGATTCACGTGATTGAGTAGAGCTTTCACATAGGTCTGTTGAGGCGAACGTCAGGTGAGCACGGGAGCCTAATACTGTACTTGGGCGCACCGTGAAGTCGAAGATGATGTTTCCTTGAGTGTAGAAGGGGTTACTGTATGGATTTGTGCTTGCGGATCTCCAGCGCAGGAAAGTATATTTGGATCCATAATAGGCTGGGCAAGGGAGTAAGTAACCTGGCGCGTTCGCGGGGAGTCAAACGTACTGTCGTAGTCATCCGTGAGGGTAATGATGACCCGGAGCCCGTATTCACGAGCAGCGAAAATCACGTAGTCATGCGTATCCCACTATGGAACGCATCAGCGATGCATCCCAGGGCGTGAGCTCAGTTTCGCACCTGCGCGGTGCCAGCCTTCGAGAAGTTGCTCCGTGCGGGCTCGATTGACGTCGACGTGCCTACGCTGCTTCCGCAAGAAAGTACGCGGATCTATAGCTCATAATTAATAAGCAATTGCACTGAGGGCGCGTGGAAAAGCAACACCCACCGTGTTGGCGCCCATCGCCACCGAAATCGCGAGGGCCTCCCGAATCCTCCCTTTGTCTGTATATCCATTTACAGGCGCAACATTCTCGTCGTTACAAAGCCAGCTGTAATGGGGGGTCAGCTTTGTACAACTTACATTGACTTGGAGACAAAGCACTAGATGTCTGTGGGTCGGAGGTCACTCATCAGCTTTGTCCTCGCGGCTCACAGTCCCCTTTGATCAGACTGCCCCTGCTTCGAGGAACGTTTGTAGATGCAGCGGAGTTTGACAATGGGAACCGCGCCGAGAAAGTGAAGGAAGACGAACTGGTGCCAACGATCCGGAAAGTCTTTCCGTCGAGCGTCAAGCCCTGACCAGACCCTATGAGAGATGCAATGAGCACTCAGTTGCAAGTGGTCCGTGTTCACCCAAGTTTTTAAAAGTGAAGCACGCACTCTTCACGAACGTTGTTGGTTTGGGAAGAGTTCCCGTGCCTTTGATGGTTGTCGATGCTGCCATCGACGCGGCGCACGAGACGGCGCGAGCAGCGAGTTTGACCGGTCTGGCGGTGATTGTCGGCGGAGCGGATTCCATAAAGATTTTGGTAGGAATGGAGGGCGCAACAGTCTTCGCTCGCCTCTCGAGGCGCTCCTCCGTTCAGCCCGTCATCTGCCTTAGTGGCACGCCACCAATGTCCGCGAAGTCCACGAAGCCTTCGCCAGGAGCAGCGGGTCCGCCATCAGCCCCAGCATCAAGAATAATCTGGGTGCGGACAGCTACTACCGCAGACAGTAGCAGCGTCAAAGTGGACGATTGCATCGCTCAGATCCTAGAGACAAAAGAAACGCTCAGTTGTGGTGCTCGCCGTCCCAGTGGGTTGAAAGCGCACCTCGACGTCGTGGCAAGAAGAGGAGACGCTGCTGGCGGTCTTGGAAGACATGCTTGGATGGAAGCGAACGGACCCTGGCGCGGCAATGCGCCCGCTGCAAACCGTGCGCAATCCCGTGTCGCGCTCGAGCTCGACCTCTCCGATCGCACCTTTCAAACCGCCCTGGAGGCTTGTGCAGAGACACATACCGACTATAGATACGCTGTTTTACAATACAATGACTTCAAGCCTTCATCCACGATGGCGAGGGAGTCGAGCCTCCATGGAGCACCTGCATGTTGTGATCGCGGATTTGGGGCTCGTCCCGCTGGTGTCGGGAGGCCTGATTTTACACTCCCGCCGCCATTGCTTGCCAGAGCCAAACCGAGAGAGAACAATGAATGTTTCCCTGTGTCTGCGGAGTCCCGAAATGGTTCGCTCCCGAATGATTCAAGTTGCGCGCCGGCCGGCTGAGACTCTTTTGCTACAGAGGCAAAGGCTAGAGAGGGCTAGAGGGACAAGGGTTTGGCCGAGCGCTGAGTGCTGATGCTTCTTGCATTGGGATATAGAGGAATGGATATGGACACTAAATAAAAGAACGTGGGCATCTAGGACTGACTCCTGCAGTGATTAAGTTTTAGGTAGGGATGATTAGGGTACTAAGTGTCTGTGGTAAAAGTGTCTATGCACAAAGGTAGAAACTAGGGGGTAATGTCGAACTGCTGAGCAAGGAGCTGGATAGGATGTCTGGTCAGTGGCTTGCCCTGCGTCCACCTCGCTGCTCAATGGGGACGCGCACCTTTGGTCCCGACGTTCTGCAAGGTGACCAAGCCAGCTTGTTTTTCCTTGCGTCGAGAGTCAAGCAGCTCTTGCGGCTAACACTCTTGATCTGGCAGGCCGCCGCCGAATCCTCGTGCCGATCACACGACTCGCAGGTAATCTTGTACTGCAAGCAACCTTCAGCCAATGTTCCGCTTTATGTATGGGACGACAAACCTCATGGGGGTTGGCGCAAGAAGGGCTTGCAAGAAGGTGCTGAGCACCTTGAATGCAGGCGAAGGATGCCGAGCCCGAGCTGGCGTTCGCGGAGCGACGGTCAGCCTTGCGAGGCATGCTGGACCACAGTAAGGACTGACGAGAGCGAGTAAATTCCGTCCCCTGCTTTCCCATCGTGTGACACGAACCATTCAAGGTCCTTCACATCGTCCCAGGGTCGCGGCAAGGCCTGTGCACGCGAGTCAGATTCTCCTCGCCTCCCGCGTTCCCGCGTTATCGGACCCAAGTAGGCGACGTACGCTCATCAATCCGTCCATCTCCGTCGCTGACTCGTCTGATGCGACATGGATCCGTCCTGCGAGGCGGAAACAGTGGCGTCAAGCGCCTGTTCTCGTCAGCACCGCCCCCCCAGCACTCACGATTCGACGTCGCAGTGATCTGCTGGACGAGCCCGCTGAAGGACGGAGCGCAGGTCTCTCGAGCTGGGGTGCGGGGAAGAGCGAGTCCCACAGCTTTCCCAGCCAATCCCACGAGACCGAGCAAGAGGAGTGTTGGTCGAAGGTGGCTCCTGCAGACCATTCGAGGCGCCGCGGCTGCGCGAGCTGGCGGTTGCGGGGAAGCTCGTTGGGACGGTGTAGGGTCGGGGTGTGTGTATGGTCAGGTGGCACCAGAGGTGTGGATGAGGGAACTGAGAGGCGGCGAGAAAGATTGAATAGAGGGTCGGTCATCGTCCCGCCGGACTTTGCGTCGCATCCGCAGTCGCAAAAGCTCGGCCGCCACCGCCGCTCGCCTGCTTTTTACCCGCGCTTTCAGCCGCTTTCCTGGTTATCCTGACCCTACTTTCTGCTCAAACACCCCCTTTGTACTCGCTTGATCATGTAGCGCCGCCTCGCCGTTGACACTTCTTTCGAGCAGCACAAAGGCGTCGCGTCGCCGACTGCGCCGACGAGCACCTTCCTCTTACGGTTGAGTCTGTGCTGGCGGTTCTCACGGAATTCGAGGGGCTTAGGTATAGCCAACTCTCCTTGTTCAGGGTCTGGTGGTGTCACGCCGGTTAACCTGGGGCCGACGCTCGCCAGCACGGCTACCACCCCGGCGAAGGAGGTGGGCAACCGCTCGCTGAGCGCTGAGCGCTGAGCGCCCAGCGCCCAGCGAAGCAAAGTGCCCTCCTTTTATAAGCACCACTATGAAATGGTTTCCAATAAATGTGAAAACTCAATGCCACGAATAGGTTCTACACTGCCATTGAGCACTGGGTCTGATACGTCTGACGCGGAAGGTCCTCTCGTGGCCGGCGCGGTGAGCCCAACATTCTTGTTAAAAACAGCCGCGATTACAAACTCAAAGCTCTGCAGCGTACCACCGATGCTCCCGCGGCAAGCCACCCTTGCGAAATCCCCAGTTGCGCATGAACCATCTCTCACTTCCGAGCGGACCATGCTTTCAGTCTGCTCGGAGGGGCACGTGCGATGGTGTGCGGTCACGTTGGTTCACGGAGGACTCGCCGAGATCTGGTCGACGTCGGGGGTGGCCGCTTGGCATCGTCGGCTCGAGCGTCTCAACGCACGCGTCGGTATTCCCTCGAGAGATCACGCAGACTTAAGTAGAACTTGACGTCGGAGTCCCGTATTTGCGACTTGCTTTGACAGCTCCGCTCGAGCGTTCCTAGAGTCTGGCGCACCTGCGCACCTGCGCCACTGGGAACCGGCGTCGAGCCTGTGAGCTCGAAAGTCGACACAGCACTGGTATGGCTCGAACGAGAAGGGAGGTCTGATGAGGTGCACGCCGCCGAGCTCGGCTTCTCGGGTGGGCTGATGGAGCAAAGCCAGTCTGCTGGAGGACGAGCCGTCAGCAAGTGCGCCGCACCTCCTCCTTCCCGGCCTCCACCGCGTCCTTGTGATTAAAAGGACTCACTTTTACATACGCCCATCTGCCAGCCCTCCTATGTACACGCCGCCCACCCAAGCCCGCCGAGCAGCGTACGCTCCTGCTCACGCACTCCAGAGCGCCTTCGCGCGCTTCTTCTTGTCCTTCTTCGTCTCGACTCGATCCCGCCGCTGCTCAATCTTCTCGGACCGCTCCATCGCCTTTTCCTTGTCGGCGCGCTTGCGCTTGAGTGACGAGGTCGAGACGGTGCGCTTCGGCTTGGGCTTCTGCGCCTGATCGGGCGCGACGAACGGCTTTGATGCTGGGCGACGGAGCTCGAGGTGAGCCTGCGGCTGCTAGAAAGTGGATTGCGAACGTTTGCACCTGCGAGAGATTCCTCGGGCTTGCTGTCCGACGGGAGCGAGATCTCGGGGAGGGGCACCTCGCGGCGGAGCTGGCCTGCAGTGCAACGACGGGTCAGCTGGGCCACTCAGGTCGGCTGGGGCCGAGTCAAACGCACGTTCTGACTTCTGCATGGTTCAGGTTCGGTCGATGGTTCCCTCACTCCAACAAACTCCAGCCCCCAAGTTTAGCGGCGCGAAAACGAGCGGAGGTGAGCTCGGGCCCTGTCGCGGTCAAACCGGCCTCTCAAATTCATAACCTTTCATAACCTCTCAAGTCCTCTAGACTGTTTCAAGGTGGCCTACAGCGGCCGCTCCAAACACGTGACTGGAAATGAGACTGCTGCAGGCAGACAGGCGGTTGCCTTCGGCGCGAGTTGCGACAGGAATATCCGTGCGATGCCGCCGCCATCGCCCAGGGGGATCAGCGCCGGACCCGGCAATCGCACGAGCGGGTGCAAAGGCGCGTGCGCGGGTGTAATCTTCTCCGGACGGAGCTCGAGCATCTCGCGCTGCGAGAGCGCAAGCTGGCTGGCTCTCGCAGGCCAGCTACGAAAGAATCACTCTCGCTGAGACGAACACGGCGTCGCCAAGGTTGGTCTGCCAGCGAACGGTGCTCCGGCTGGGAGCCTTCGGACGACGTCGACTCTTGAGTGACCCGCGCGTGGTTAGGCATGGGTACAGGAACGACAGGAGTATGCGGGTATGGAGGGACATGCAGCGGTACGGAGAGTGAGGCCTGAGACGGCGATATAAAGTAGGGGAGAGGTACATCCGCGCGTGCGCGAAGGCGGCGCGGGAATGGAAGCCTGCTACGGGGGAGTGATCAGGCTGGCAGAGCGCGGCGATCCCCGCACATCATCCTCATCGTCTTCGTCGCCCTCCGCATCGAGATCGTCGCCTTCGCCCTCGCCCGCGAGCCGGCGAGCTTCCGCCTTGACGTGGATCTTTTGGTGGCGACGCAGGTTCGACGGGATCGCAAAGGCGCGGTCGCAGGTGGGGCAGAAGTGAGCTACGGGACATAGGAGCATCAGAATCGAAGGCGACGGTTGGAAACACCGATTCGGCAGACGGACATTTGACTTTGGTGTGCGCGAGGAGGTGAATTTGGAGCGCGCTGCGGTAGAGTGGGGCCGGCGATGGTCAGAGAAAGCAAACGATCCTGAGGCGCGAGGTGCTCACCTTGGCCTGGCAAACTTGGATGAACACAAGTGGCAGCTGTGCTTGCGCTGGCCCTCGTCCCGCGGCGGCTCGCCGTTCCTGCGCCGTCGCTTGCGCATCTTGGCCGCGGTCGGCGCGGCCGTGTCCGTGTCGTTTCCCGACTCCTGGCCATCGTCCGTGGTTCCCAGCTCGCTGTACTCCTCGATGGCGGGCGGCGGCGCCGACTCGACCCAGTTGCGCGAGCCGACTACGCGCGCCGAGGCCTCGAGGCTCGCGCCGGGGCGCCAGGTCCCGAGGCCGTTGAACCCGCCGTCAAAGGTGCGAGTGTCCCGGCCACGGTGGTCGTCGACACCGAACCAGGCGACGGACCCACCCTCGGCCTCGTCGAGGATGCGGGTCGAATCGTGCTCGCGCCCGTTGAGGAGCCCCGCGGGCATGCCGCTGTCGCGTTGGTTCCATCCCATGGGGTTGTGCGGCTGGGCCGAGCTGTAGCTGGGAATGAAGAGCGATGTGGACGGGGCAGGGATGAGGGTGCCGGCCGTGCGGGCGAACGATGGCCGCAGGCCAGAGCTGTCGACCGAATAATAGGGCCTGCGCAGAGAGGTTCCGGTTGCGGTCAGCGAATGTCTCGAGTTGGCGGGGCCTCGGTGGCAAACTCGAGAGCGAGTGGTACCAGATGCAGACGCTCCCCCTGGGGCACAGCTCGGGCCAGTCACAGACGGTCGGGCGACGTACCTGATCTCGTTGCTGTAGGTGCTCTGCGTGTGGAGCGGCGTCTGCCACGCCACGCCTGCCTCCCAGTGCGGGTGCTCTGCGACGAGGTTCGTGTACGCATGGTGATCCGGGTCGAACGCCTGCCGGTGAGGCATCGCCATCGCGGCTGGGACTGGGTGGTGACCTCGGAAGGGGAAGAGTGAGGCTCGCCTGACGATCCTTCGGGCCGCAGCGGCGCGGCGGGACTTCGCTCGGTTGCGGGTGGCGTGGCAGTCGAGCGGGGCGACGCAAGACGGCGAGTAGGTGGTGGCGGGCGAACGGGTTGGACGAGATACACAGCGAGATAGGGACGAGGAGGCAGAACGAGGGATCAGAGGAACCGGCGGGCGATCGAAATCACATCAAGGCCCAAAGCCCAGGCTGCTCGTCGCGGGTGATCCTTCAATACCGTCCACGAATTAGAAATCTAACCGGCGTTTACGTTGCTTACCTTCGCACTCAGCGCTAGAGCGTCGTAGCGTGGGCTAGTTATTTCGCAGTACTGCTTCGATCCCTAAAAGGCTCATTCATCACAGTCACCCGCACGTCACGAATCTTCCTCGCACGCGGAATCCAATCCATTTCTCCGTCGCCTGAGCTCGCTCAGAGGTGCAAGGAGGCGGCAACCACTCATCTCACGTCGGTGGCGGCATGGTCTGCTTTCCCTTGGACTGGAGATTTAGCACAAGGGGGGGTTGGGGTAGCCTGGATTAGAACGACATGGCGCAGACACATGCGAGTGCTTTGTGCTCGTGTGAGCGCTTGAGCAGCGTCAGCTCGATCCCCTGCCTTTGGCTCCGACGACAGAAGCTGACACAGATGTACAGAAGGTGATCTGCTCCACGGTCCCCCATCTTGACTTGAGTTCAAGTGGGGATCCCAGCGATCCGCGTGCGGCGGGACATCGCGGACATGTCCGACACAATGGGCGCGAGCGCGGCAGGAACAAGAATCGCACGTCGCGCAGCTCGATCGCCGGGATTCACCACGACGGTCACCCTCGATCAATGCCGTGAAGGCGCCGACCCGATGTCACCACAACAGCCCGACAGGAAGCGATGGCGGTGGTGCACTCGGTTCCAGATGCTCGCGAGCGGGCCAAGATCACGTCCAAGCTCGCCGTCCTCAGATCGGAAGAGCACACGTCTGAACTCCAGTCACCCGTTA
>ERZ1463038.756-NODE-756-length-11433-cov-10.072508_pt1 | contig 11433 bp, 15 predicted proteins | sample MGYA00564479_ERZ1463038 | MGnify/ENA primary metagenome ERZ1463038 (study PRJEB39244, sample SAMEA3635134) | Helicobacter pylori | study: EMG produced TPA metagenomics assembly of PRJEB11511 data set (Assembly of a 5300-year-old Helicobacter pylori... | reverse complement strand
CGACGCTCTTCCGATCTTCGTAGTCTGGGCAGACGTCTGCCGGCTGTGCGACGGGGTCGAGGACGAGCTCGACTGCGCGAAGCTCGAGAGCGAGTTGAGTGACGATGAGCCTGCGATGTCGGACCCGCCGTTCTCAGACGCGAACCGGCTTCGCGCGGCCGAGGACGTGCTCTTCGTCCAGCTCGACGTGGTCGTCGTCGAAGGCGACGAGTCGGTTGCGCTCGTGGGCGGCGTGGCGAACTTGGCCCCGGTCGTGTAAGGCGACGGCGGCAGGGGCCGCGCCGCAAGCGACGACGCTCCTTCCGGCGCGATCGGAGATTCGCTCGCGTCAAATGTCGCGTCCGTGTTGCCCGTCGTTGGTGCGGTGGATGGCGCACTGCGGTCGCCGCGGTTCTTCGTCGTGCGCGAGTCCTTGTCCCGCCGAACGCTGCGACTCCGCTTGGCCTCGGCGTGCTTGCGCGACCGCGCCACTCGTTCGTTGTGGCAGGCCATGCACCAAATCCCTTGCGAAGTCTTGGCAAAGATGAGCTCCTCGATCTTGTTGAGGCAGGAGCGGCACCGGAAGCAGTCGGCGTGGTACGACTCGTCGCCTGCGGGGCGGGATTGACTGCTCAGCGGCGCGCTCGAAGGTTTATGCAGTGGCGGAGCAGGGGCAGCGGACATACCTGTGACTATTGCCTCGTTGCTGATGGGCTTCTGGCAGACGCTGCAGATGTACGAGCAGTTCTCGCACACGGGGCTTCCGTCCGACAAGAGCAGGAGGTTCGTGTCGTGCTCTACGAGGTTGTGACACTTTGCGCATCGACTGCAAGGCGAAGAACAGTCAGCACCGAACGGTCGAGGATCGCTGAGCGCTGCAGGGGTCTCGGGAGGCTCACAAGCTGCCGGAGCGCATAGGGGGGATGGTCAGTGGCCGGGCTCAGAGGTCGCAACTAGTACTAGTACAAGAACGTACCAGTCGACGTGCCAGAGACTGGAGCCGAACGAGACGACGACGGAATCCCCTGTCTCCTCGAGTCCGTGCTTACATCCTGCGAGCGCGGGTGCGGAGGTCAGCACGTGCAGGCAGCGCTGGCAGGGCGGGAGCGGTGTGCGGCTAACCGTTACAGACGATCGGTTCGCCTCCCTGCACCTGCGAAGTCGTCGACACAATCGAGGCCGCTTGTGGAGTGTCCGACTCAAGCGTGGCGGGCGTCGAGCCCGAGCCCGAGTGTTGGTGCTGAGGCGAGTGCGTGTGTGTGTGCGAGTGGTGGCCGGGCGGCTGGGGCAGCGGCCGAGGCAAGCTCATGCTGGTGGGGAGTGGCTGCTCGACGGCGAGGGCGCGTTGGTGCCTTGGCCCGGGGCGCTCGCGCGGCGGGTGGTCGGTCCGCGCGGGCAGCGCTCGTTCGCAGAGAGTAGCTGCCTAGACGACTCGGCTCACGCGTCAGCCCGGTGCTGTAGAAACCGCGCGGAGACGCGGTGCGCCCTGGAGAGGTGGGAGAGCCCGCCGCCGCGCCGCGCTGATGAAGTCCACCCCAGTCGATCTTGCCTCGGCCGGGGAAGCGAGGGTCGCGTGCGGGTCGGGAGCCTGCGTGGGTAACAGTAGAGAATAGTGACCCTGCTTTCGCGCTGAATGTTACCACGCGACTTTCCCTCAACAGTGAACTGCCCAAGACACTCGTTGGACCTGGAACTTAAGGGTACGTGCGCTCCGGCCGCTCGTGGCTCAGCAGGTCTCGGCGGCTCGTCCGCTTCTCCTTCAAAGCTTCACAGTTACAGGTACTTATCCGTAGTAGTTGAGAGTTAGTAGAAACGAAGGGAACGAGCGGAGATCGCGCGGCGGGGTTATAGCAATGGCAACATGGTTCAGCGGGCGATGCGAGACGATGGAGGGGGGCTACGAAGGTTGGTGCACCGGGAAAATGGTGCAGCACGCTGAGCACTGGCACCCGCTTCGGTTCAAATACAGACGACTCCAGCTCAGGGCTTGGACAGCACCGAGAAGGCCGCCGCATCCTCCCTCATCGCTGTCGGGCGCGAGCTGTCAGCCGGAAGATCTCGCTAAAAAACACGCAGGCGGGGCTCACCTTCGGAGAGTGCGCGCCGAGCGTGCTCCTGACAGACAGCCTTCGCCTTGAGCCTGAAGGGGAGGATCGGCGTCAGCGGCGCCCTTCGCCGGGCAAGTGCGAAGCAGGGGCGACTCACTCCGAGCAGAGCCCATCGACGTCGAACGAAAACTTCTCGCCGCCGCACGCGGGAGTCGAGGTCGTCGTCGGGGGCGACGGCTTTTGCGGGGGGGCGTACGACGGCGCCGACGGCGAAGGCGACGCGAGGAAGGCCGAGTAGTTGGGCTCCTCGCCCGCGGTCGGGCCGAAGAGGGTGTCAAAGTCGGGGAACGCAGTCACGCTCCCGTCGCCCGCGCCGGGCCCAAAGGTGGACGAGTCGCGGTACGCGGAGAAGAGGTCGTTCGACAAATCGGGCGGCGTGCCGAGGTTCGCGGACGAGCCCGAGGTCGAGTCGCCCGTGGTCGAGCTGGGCGAGGGCGCCGAGAGCGAGTTGAGAAAGAGCGACTCGTCGAGGCCGCTGCCCGTCGCGAGCGAGCTCGGGAGCGCGAACGGCGCGGACGATGCGGCAGGGAACAGCTGCGAGTTGGCAAACGGGTTCCCGTTCGCCGACCCAAACGCGGGCAGCTCAAACGCGGAGAGGTCGTCCATGTCTTCCTGCGCGGTCGGCGGGGTCGGCGGCTTCGCTCCGCCAAACTGGGTCGACGTCGGCATCGAGGACGAGTTGCTGACGTCCTTCGCGTACGTGAAGCTGAACGCGCTCTCGTACACCTTCAGGCGCTCGTTCTCGCTCTGGAGCCTAGAAAATCGCTGGGGTCAGAGTTGAATAGGATCGCAGTGCAGGGCGGGCGCACCTCTCGAGCAGTTGCTTCAGCGCGACATTCTCGGTGACCTGGTCTGTCGTCTGCTGCTCGAGCGAAAAGACTCGGTCCTCGAGCTCCTTGAGGTGCTTCTCCTTGCGCTCTCCTGCTCGGCTGGAACGTCAGCGAGGCCCTCAGACGCGGAAGGCGAGTCGCACGCACGGAACGCCCGCTGGGCCTGCCTGTTCTGCGCGCGCCTGCGGTCACTCGTCTTGCCGCCCTTGCCCCTCGTTCCGTCCTCTGGGCTGTTGTCTGCAGGACAGATGCGCAAGATGAGCGACCGACCGACGGCGGCGGAAAGCAGGCGGGCGGCACGGACCGTCATCGTCGTCGAACGCGTCCGGGTGGGTGTGAGTACCGTCGACGGGGAGGCTGCCGTTAGACGCCCTGCGGTCCTTGAGCGCGGCGGTAGCCGTCTTGGCCTCCTGCTGCTTGCGCTTGTCGGTGGGCGCGCCCGATTGGTTGGCGGCTGCGGCCCCTTGCCCGTGAGCGTTGCCGTCGCTCGACGAGGGAGACGAGCCGTCGCTGCCCTCGGGGCTGCTCAGGCTCACTGTCGACGCCGCCAGCGCGTGCGGTGGATTCTTTGCAAGGTACGCCGTCAGCGTTGACAGATCTGCAACCACGATCGCGCGCGAGTCAGGGTCAGCCGAGCCTCGGGCACTAGCGGTCTCAGTCGACGGAGGCGCACAGCTGTCCTTGTCGTTCGCATCCGCGAGGGCAAGGGGCGGCCAGGTGCTCATTTCTGCGGTGCTGGGGCGGGGCGGGCGCGGTGCAGATCGAAACTCGGTGCGAGCGAGCGCGGGCAAGCTTGCAAGTGCGTCCGACGCTGAGCGGGGACGGGCGGCGAGTGGCGACGCGGCGGGGCCTCGGTCTGGGCTCTCGAGACTCGAGCTGGGTGGTGTGGTGGCTCAGATGTCACGAACGTGTGAAGGACGGTGTGCGAGGTGGTGCGAACGTCGTAAAGGATCACTTCCCCTCCCGCAGTCGCTGACACACTCCATTAATTTCGAAAACTGATAATTTTGAAATGGTTTGCTACTCTGGGAAGAGTCTTGGTGGACTCAAGCTGGACCGACGCTCACTAGACGAGGTGGACGCTCCCAAAAGCTCCCAAATCGGTCTCGCGCCAGGGCAGTAGTGCGAGTCGGCGCGCTCAGAAGCGACCATCCGTCCGCGAGGAGGTTGAGAGGTGCCTTGTCGATGGCAACGTCAGTCATAAACGAACGGTTTCTAGAAATCTGCAGAGCGCGACAGTACGAAGGAAAGCGCTCAACCTCCACCGCTCGACGTCAACCCCAGTTCCGTTCCTGTTCCTTGCTGTGCAGGCGATCGTCGCTCGCAATCCGGTGAGTGTTAAATGCGAGAGGAAGGCAGCATCCACATGGAGAGGAGAGCCTCCCGAGCGCTGAGTCGTAAAAGTGCTCTCCGCGAGCTCGTCCATTCCAGCTTCATCGCACCCGTCTACAACTTGAAGCTTCCCTGGAACGTAGTTCGGCCGTACTGGACGAGCTCGGTCGCTGTGGGATGTTTACGGTCAGACAGCCTTGCTCTCGGAGCGGGCAGTGAACGCACCAGCATCGTCGCAGAAGTAGTAGGTAAGCCCAGGGGCCACCACCTTGACCCTGGAGCAGGGCAGGCCCTCCTCAGGTCGGTCAAGAGCCTTCTGAAGGATCTCCTGCTTGCCAGCGCCGGTAGCGACGAAGGCGACACGGTGCGCGTGGTTGAGGACGGGGAAGGTGAGCGTGATCCGGGTCGGTGGCGGCTTGGGCGAGTCGTCGAGCCAGGCGACCCAGCCGTCCATCTCTTCGAGCAGTGCGTGTCCGGGAAAGAGAGAGCACGTGTGTCCGTCGGGCCTGCGGGAGCGACGAGTCCGGTCAGCACACCGCACCCCCGGGTTCGCGCGGCTCGAGCTCGGGCGCGCGCTCGGGTCAGACAACTGCACCCCACGCGCACCACCCATCCAGCTCAGCCTGCACACAACTCACCCAATTCCGAGCAGGATCAGGTCGAACCGCGGGAAGGCGATCGCGTTCGAGCCGACAAAGGTCGCGACCATCTGCTTCTCGTACTCGTCCGCGACCGCCTCGGGGTCATCGAGCAGCGAGACGTCGATGACGTGGATGTTCTCGCGCGGGATCGGCACCTTGCTGAACAGGTGCTCGTTCACCGCTGCGTAGTTCGAATCGGCGTGGTCGAGCGGCACGACGCGCTCATCCGCAAAGAAGACTTCCCTGCACCACCCCGGCAGTCAGCGCAGCCACGTGTGTATGCCCTGCCCGAGCAGCTCCCCAGCGCTAGTCTGCCCCAGCCGGCGCAGGCGCAGGCGGGGGGGCCACCCAGCGAGGCGATAACGCACCATTGGTCCCACTTGACTCCCTCCCGGCCGATCAGGTCCTGCCCGAGCACCTTGGGCAGGCTGCCACCGCTGATCGCGATCTTGAACGAGGTGCCCTTCTCGAGCGCGGCATCCTGCGCGGCGATGCAGAACGCGGCGAGTCCCTGCGAGAGCGCGTCCGGCGACTCGAACGAGTAGAGGCACCTGGCGAGAAGGCGCACGCACGTCAGTCCGAGCGAACTCGCCCACGTAGTCTGGGGCTGAAAGCCTACGGGGGCGGGGCGAGCTTGGAAGGAGCGATGGACGACATCGGGGTGGGTCAGAGCAAGAGCGGGGCCAACCGAGCTCCGACTCAGGCCGTCAGCCTCCCGCGATTGTCTCATGGCGTCTCGTCGACCTCTCGCGCGTGCGTGGCTGCACGGGAGAAAAAACATGGGAACTTATCTGCACTAGGTATGCCTTCTACGCAGCCCATGCTGCCCATATACGTCTCGGTCCGCTCTCGGTGAACAGTAACGGTGGCCTTCGCAGTCGGGCCAACGATGGCAAGAAAATACCAAGAGGCTCTCCATCTCGCACAAGAGAGACAAGCTCAAAGGCAGTCCCGGCGATCAAGCATTGGCTTCCTCCACACCTGGCGAACAGCTGCAAACAGGCGAGGCGTGCTCCACGCCCACCTACGTCTCGTTCTCCACCGCGTTCGAATCCTCCTGCACCCTCTAGGCGCGTTCTAGCTCGCCCGCGAGTGCGTCTTCTGCATCCCACTCGTTGGTCCGGGCCGAGAAGGATGCGGCGAACTACGTGCGCTGGCCACAGCCCCCGCGAGACGCCGTGTCCAGGGAGAGCACAGTATGGCGCATCCCAGACTGGCTAGAGATATATATCAGACTGGCTGCTGCTCTGCGGTGCATCCGGTGCTGCTCGAGAGGTGCGGGGCGGCTCTGGGGAGGTTGTTGGCGGTGCTGTTGGCGGTGCGTTCGCAGCGGGTGGTCTTGATTCGGCCTGGTCGATCTCGGCCGCCTCCTTGAGCACTGAAAGACGTGCAATGTGTCAGCTTGCGGTGCTTGTAGCACCGGGAACCGGAACGCACGCTTGGCCCACTCGGCCTCGTCTGCGGCCTTGTCCTCCTCCCACTCGCGGCCCTTTTTGCCAAAGAAGACTTCGCCCCAGGCTGTCTGCCCGAAGCGGCCCTGGACGACCTGTTCCGCCTTGCCCTTCCCGCGCCCGAGCCCGACGAGCTCGAGTTGGCGCTCGATGCGCTCCTGCTCGTCCGCGCTCAGCGGCCGCCGCGTGCGCTCGGGTGCGAGCAGCGACTCGAGCACCGAGAGCTGCGCGCGAAGGTGGTCCGCCTCGTTCGTGAACGCCGACCGCGAGTGGCTCAGGTTCAGCGCGAGCGACGTGATCGCTGACAGCAGCAGGAACGGGTACAGCGTGTCGAGCGACAACAGCGACGACGCCGGCCGTCGCGCCTCCTGGCCCGTGCCGTACGTCCGCGAGTGCCCCTGGCTGTGTGGTCGAGCGTGGCCCGTGTGTGATCGAACTGCGCGGTGTAGGCGGGCGAACATGGTGGGAACGCAAGGAGAAGAGCGGCAGCAGCAGGCGGACACGCTGCTTGTGCGCGCCCCCATGCTGGTGCTTCCTCACGACTGCGGGTATTTCCACAGTACATAGCTCGTCGGTGCACCCAAATTGGTCGTCAGAGTCCTTTCGACCGAGCGGAAGTATGTGGGTGGTCTCTCCTTCCGCACGAATCGCAAAAGCCGACAAACCCGCAGCAAGTGCTCAGGCGATTGATCAACGCTTGAATCAATTCAGGGTGATGGAAGCGACATAGGGTACTACAGTAGAGAGAGGTGAAGCGAGCGCCTGCTGGGCCTCGACGCTCCTCACGGGTGGGTCGCGAGTCCAGTGAGTCTGAAGAACTCCTGGTCAAACACGCCCTGGTCAAAAGCACGTACGTCAGTAGGCTGCCCGCACGAATGAGTGCGAGATCAGACGGAGGCGCACCTTGAGAAGGCGAGCGTCCTCGTACACGATCTGCAAGGGACCCAAGTCAGCGTGGGACGACAGTCAACCAAGCTGAGCGTCGGCTTACGCTGCCTTCCTCGTTCTAGGTTGAAATCGATGAGCGTCAGCCTCCAGCGTGAGTGGCAAGATAGTGATGCGTACGTAGATCATGGCGTTCGCGAGCATCAGGTGCACGTCCTGCTGGAACTCGGTCGGGTGCGTGTAGATGCCACCGTTGACCTTCTTCTTGATCTCCTTGAGGCTCTGTACGAGTGGAGGAAGAGCGGGGACGGGGTCAGGGAGGCTGGTGATGATCGCGTTGCGCGGAACAGCAACGCACGATCGGGTTGGTGATAAGGGTGTAGTAGTCGGGGTAGTCGCGTTTCTGGTGGCAGGGGCAGGATCAGCGAGAAGACCACGCGAGGTCACGCTTCATCACGAACGGCTGGAAGAACGTTGAAGAGCTGCAAGGCGAAAGTCAGCGTGGGGGCGACGCAATGGAGGGTGGGAACCACGCACGCCGCTGCACTGGTGACCCTCCTTGGGCTATCCGAGAGGGCATTAGCAAATGACTCGGTCAAGCGTGGCCAAAGATGTACGTTGTCGAGATCTTCCATCTTGTCGAGGCACTCGTCGAAAAGGACCTTGAGCTGCTCCTGGGCCGCGGAGAGCTGCACCTTGCGACGTTTCTGCTGGAGGGACCGAATCAGTCCGTGAGGCCAAAAAAGGGAGTCTAGCCAAGTTGCGTACAGGTCCACCGCGAGGTGTGTCGTCCTCGTCGCCGTTGACTGAGGGCGTCATCGACGGCGCCTGGCTCTGATGTCCGCGCTTCCGCTTCTTCGACGGTTCGTCATCGTCCGAGTCGAAGACGGCGCGACTGTGGCCAACTGGGCTGTCGGCGTCCGAGGACGGGCTGTCGGCCTCAGGCTGCTTGGCCTTGGCCGTCCGCTTGGGGCCGCGCTTCTTGCCATCGCCCTGGTCGTCGTCCTCCTCCTCGAGAGCCTACCAGAGGCAGTCAGGGTTCAGCGCACCAAACTTCCAGGAAACGCCGGATAAACCACGCACCTGCAGCCACTGGTCCTCGCTGAGGCCGTCGTCGTACTGGACTTGGGTCCGCACACGACGAGCGCCGTCGTCGAAGATCTCGTCCTCGATGATCTGAGACGCATGCTCCATACGATAGACCTGTCGTGCAACGTCAGCAGAATATCCTGGGCCCGTTGCGAACGATTGCTGACCTCCGGCAGCTCGTGCTCTTGGATGAGGCGGTCGGGACTGGGGCCAGGGTCCGTTAGCGCTGACGCTGGGAATCAAATCAGGTCGTAGACGCACAGCTTCGTCGTCATGCCGGCCGCTTCCCATGCCGCTTCCTCGTTTGCTTTGCGGGCAACGTCCATCTCGGTGAACTTGGCGCGCTCGTAGTCGCTGCGAGCGATGGCTTCGTTTAGCGTCTCGGCGTCGTCGAGCTCCTCGTCGTCCTCAATCTCCTCGTCGCCCGCTTCGAGCAGGGCGCGCTGGAGGGAAGGGCGTATCAGTCAGCGTGGGGCTGGGCGCCCAAGCGCGAACTCACAAGGAACTCGTCGCGCTCCTCGGCGGTCGACTTGTTGTCGTACCGTCCGGCTTGGATGACCTGCCCGGCACCGTGTCGTCAGTAGCGCCTCGTGCAGGGCTTGGGGCACGAGAGGACCTTCTTGTCCATCTCAATCTTGCGGGACGCGCCGGCCATGACCTGCTCCTCGACTGACCGCTCCGTGACGAGTCGAAGGATACGGACCTCCTTCTTCTGACCGATGCGCTACGCGTGGCATGGTGCGGTCAGCGTGTGCAGGCGATACGAAGCGCAGTGGGACCAGTGCCTACGTGAGCGCGATCTTGCGCTTGGAGATCCTGCGAGGGGCAGGTGTCAGGAGGGGAGTCCAAGAAGGGCGACGATCGACACGCACCTGGTGCGGGTTCCAGTCGCTATCGAAGATGATGACCGTGTCGGCTGCAGCACGGGGTCAGCTCAACGTTCGCAGCGTTGACAGGCGCGCGGCAGCAGCACAACGGACCCGTCTGAAGGTTGAGCCCGAGTCCTCCGGCGCGCGTGGACAGGATAAATATGGGGAACTTGGAGTTGGGCTCGTTGAACGCCTTGAGGAGCGACGCGCGGTCTTCGTGCTTCGTCGTGCCGTCCAGGCGGAGGTGGTCGATCTTGCGGTAGTTGAGGTAGTCTTCGAAGATGGTCATCACGGTCTAAGAGAGGCAAGGCGTCAGGCACGCTTCCGGTACGGTGGCGCAACGACGGCTGCCACTCACGGTCATCTGGAAAAACATGAGCACGCGGTGGCCTGTGGCGAAGAGCTTGGGCAGAATGCGGTCGAGCAGCTCAAACTTTCCGGCGGTGCGGTAGAGCATGTCGAAGTTCTTGCCGACGGGGTCGATCGAGCGCTCGACCTCTCCGAAGCAGAACGGGTGGTTGCAGATCTGCGTCCGGGGGGATTAGCGCGAGCACGACCGCGGCGGCCGAGGCGCGGGTTCGCACCTTGCGGAGCTGCATGATCTGGTTCTGAAGTCCACGGATGCCGGTCGCCTTGCTCTTCGAGTCGACGGGCCCGTCGGTGAAGATCATGCCGTGCTCCTTGATCTGGCGCGTGAGCTTGAGCTGGAGCGAGCTCATCTTGCACTTGAGCACGCGCTCGACCTTGTCGGGCAGGTCCGACTCGACGTCCTTCTTGAGCCGGCGCAGGAGGAACGGGCGCAGCACCTTGTGCAGGCGGCGGATGACGAGGAGCGACTCCTCCTCGTTGACCTCGATCTTGTCCTGCCCGCCTGTGTTGGCGAACGGCGCGTTGAACCACTCGTCGAACGACTTGACCGAGCCAAAGATCTTGGGCAGCACAAAGTTGAGCAGCGCCCACAGCTCGGGCAGGTTGTTCTGTTCGCCACGGGGACGGGATTCAGCTGCCAGCCCTCGCGGCAGGACGCAAGGGGACGCACCTGGAGCGGGGTTCCGGTGAGGATGAGGCGATAACGCGACGAGTAGTAGGTCGTGAGCGTGATCGAGAGCTTGCTCTGGGCGTTCTTCATGCGGTGGCCCTCGTCGATAATCATGTGGACCCACTTGATCTTGGCGAGCAGCGGGCGGTCCTTGATGATGTACTCGTACGTGGTGAGGAGCACCTGAAAGCCGCCCTGGCGGATCTCCCACTGCGAGTTCTTGCGCTGCGTCGGCGTGCCCTTGTACGAAATCATCTTGACCGCCGGCGCCCACTTTTCAAACTCTAGGATCCAGTTGGGCATCGTCGAGAGCGGTACGATGACGAGGAACGGCCCGTTCTGCTTCTTCGTCTCGATGAGGAACGTGATGAGCGAGATCGTCTGGATCGTCTTGCCGAGTCCCTGTGCGGCTGGGGTGTCAGTGACTGACTGGTGAGCGCGCGCGCGCGACAGGCAAGGACGGACCATCTCGTCGGCGAGGATCCCGTTGACGTGGTTATTGTAGAGCGAGATCATCCACTCGAGGCCCTTGATCTGGTACGACTTGAGCTGCCCGCCGACGAGCATCTTGGGCTGCTCGGTGATGGTCTCCTTGATGCGGTGCGCAACGTTGTAGTAGTCGATCTTCTCCGCGGCAACCTCCTCCTCAAAGACAGGCGCGGCGCCAAACGTGCTCTCGCTGACGACGCCCGGCGCTGGCTCGTCGACCTGCATCGGCTCGGCCGCAGCGAGCGGGTTGTCTGAATGCACGGCGTCGTTCTGCTGCGCAACGACGGCGGTCGCGAGCGAGTCGAGGAAGGCGTCCGTCTGGCGCAGGAGATGGGTGATGCGCGTGTCCTTGGCGGTGTCGATGAGCTTGAGGTAGCCCTCCTCGTCGTCGGCGCGCAGCGCCTTGAGGCGCTCCTTGCTCACGCGCTCGACGCGTCGCTGCTCGTCCTTCTCGGCGTCGGCGTGGAACTTAAGCAGCGTCTTGCCGAGCTTGAGCAGCTTGGCCTGGTGCGCGCGGTGCGCGGCGGTGAGGTCGCGCCCGTGGGTGGTGATCTCGGTGAGGTGGTCGAGGTGCTTCTGCTTGGCCCGCCGCTCGCGCTCGAGCTTCTGCTTGCGCTCGAGCTGCTCCGTCACACGCGCGTCGCGCAGGGTCGTCTTCTTCGCGCGCCGGTACGACAGATCGAAGAGCACACGTCTGAACTCCAGTCACCCGTTAGATCTC
>ERZ1463038.755-NODE-755-length-11440-cov-16.407115_pt1 | contig 11440 bp, 22 predicted proteins | sample MGYA00564479_ERZ1463038 | MGnify/ENA primary metagenome ERZ1463038 (study PRJEB39244, sample SAMEA3635134) | Helicobacter pylori | study: EMG produced TPA metagenomics assembly of PRJEB11511 data set (Assembly of a 5300-year-old Helicobacter pylori... | reverse complement strand
GATCTAACGGGTGACTGGAGTTCAGACGTGTGCTCTTCCGATCTCCCCTGAACTTGCACTCGGAGCTTGCGGACGCCTTCTCGCATCCTCGTTCCTGCTACAGCGCGGAGAATGATCGAACAGCGACGAGCAGGCCCGAGAGAGATGGGCCATCACCTGCGCTTGTGCGCGACGGGCTCGAGCGTTCGCCGCCAAGCAAGGTGCGGGGCCCATACAACGACGCGGTGGCACATGCTCCATTGCAGAAGGTCACCTGCCCTGCCCAGATGCGACAGTGGCACACAAGGGAGTGATTTGTGCAACTGGCTTTCGCAGACCGAGCGCGTCGTTGGCGTGTGATTTCGTGCGTTGGGCTGTGCGTCCGCAGATCACTACAACGTCCAGCTCAGCTGAGCTGAGCTGTGACCTCGAAAGTAGTACTAATGACAATCGTGGACGCAACCTCGAAAGCTCCGCGGCGTCTCCCTGGATTTACGAGCCAGCACCGCTTTTGCGTCCCTTCTTCGTACAGACCGGCTAGACTGGGTCACCACTTTTATTTCCTCCGTCACCATGGCTTCTCGCAAACGCGCCACCGGCTCGACCGACGCAGGCTCGCACCCCCACCGCTACCAGATCACGATGAAGGACGAGGAGCAGTCCCCACACGCGAGCGACGACGAGTCCGACTCGGACTTCAAGCCCGAGTCCCTTCCACGGCCAGCGCCTCCGAAGCGTCCAAAGTTCAAGCGCGTCAGGAAGTACACGAGCTGCGTGAGTGGTCCTGGCCTGATGCACCTCCCGTCGCGCCGGAGGTTGCGGACGAGCTGACGCGCGGTCCGCGTCTGCAGGAGAACTGCATCATCAAGGTCAGCTAAAGTTTCCCCATCTATGATGCCGAAGCTTGACCGAGACTGTCGTACGGCGCTCGCAGAAGATCAAGTGCTCGAAGACGCTGCAGTGCGCGCCGTGCTTGATGAGGGGCCAGCGTTGCGAGTGGATTAGGGGCAAGCCAAAGTGCGTCCCACCCGCTCCAAGCTTTTGAACTTCATTCTGATTTGACCCCCATCGCTCATCCAGCGAGACCGACAACGTGGAGCTCACCGCCGCCTTCACAGAGATCTCGAGACTGAGGACGGTCGTCTCGACGCTCACCGCCCGCCTCTCCTCGCACGGCCTTTCGATTTCGCACGAAAATCTCCCTGGAGACGATATCTCTTCGCCTTCCTCGGCGCACGCGTCCCCCACGCCCGAGCTCGGCCTGCTGTCACCCGCACTCTCGTCCTCGTCGCTGGACGCGTTCACCTCGTTCGACCTCAAGCCCGAGCCGACCGCCTCGACATCGGAACTTTCTTCTCTTCTCAAAGCACCTGCCGCTCCGATCCCGGTGTCGCCACCCGCCTTCTCCCAGCCGCTCTCGCCGCCGTTCGCATCTCAGTTTGCGCCCCCACCGCCGCCGCACCCCGCTCAGAGCCGCATCTACCCTCAGAATCAGCAACTTTCCTACTTCTCCCCAAACCCCTACTTCGCCTTCCACCACCAGCAGCAACAACACCCGCAGCAAGCCCAGGCCGGACCAGCGGCGCCATGGACGCTCCACGCGTTCCCCTTTCTCCAGAACTACCAGGGATGGCCGAACGGAATCGGCTCGCAGCAAGGAGGAGCTATCAACCACGGAGCGCAGGGATCGACGGGAGGACAGGCGATGAAGTGATGGACGCCGCGAAGCAAGCTCGGCGGCTTCGCCTCCGCGGAGTCGACAACATTTTTTTCATATCTGTCCGGGGCCGATTGACGAGGGTGGAGTTGATCGAGGGATCCTGAGGGGTATGTTCTCGCTTGAGGCCTGCGTCTGTCACTTTTGTGCCGTGGGAAGCGTGTGAGGTGGGTGTGGGGGAGCGCGGGGCGGACACTGAAGAGTGCAGGGGAGCACGCGCTGAAATTATGGGGTGCCTAATTTTGTGCTTGAAGGGTGTCTCCAGCGATGCGAGATGGAGCGCCAGATCTGCGACCGTATGAATCTGCTGCCCTGGTACGTCTCGCCGGGAGTCTTGGACCCGAAGCTGTCTCCTGCGTCAAGCTGACCGGACAGGTATTCGCAGCTTGGCCCAATGCTCATCGGAGATTGCATCTCACTCGCCCTCTGAGGCGTCTTGATCAGCCACTATGCCCTTTGGCGTGCGACAAAGTCGTGGCGACGAACCAGCAGAGCGGAGCGCTGGATAATTCACATTGTGCTCATCCTAGTGACGCTATCCACATCACTGTACGCGCACGACATCTGGTACTTTGGTACATTGCCAGTGAGCGCCGTCAGCTCAATCCTGACGGGGACGGCAGTCGAGGCGTTCGAGCCCCTCCTCGTGCTCATCGTCGCGACGATCGTGCAAGTAACACTGGTCTTCAGGGCAAGCAGAGTGAGGCCAAATCCCATAATTCTCGCAACTAGGTGATGAATTTGCCTTCAGGTTGTCCGTGAAGGCGTGTGGAGGAAGGTGTACGTCGGCGTGCTCCTCGCCGCGATTTGCGTCGAGCTTGCTTCGGGTGTCATCTCCGGAATGTGCGTGACCTCATTCACTTCAAGGTGCAAGTTCTATTATACTGACTTCCTATGACCTCTGCCTTCCGGCTACACCCTCTTCTACGCTTTGCGCCCGCTGGAGCCAGTACCGAGGTTCGCAATCTCCAATGCGACGTCGCCGGAGATTTGGATGCTTTCAGCAGCGATTATTAACATAGCAATATCAGTATCCTTAAGGGTACCATGCTATTCCTTTCTCTTGTAGGAGCTAAGCTTGGCATATCTGCAGACCTCATCCTTCGTCGCCACCGGCTCTCCGCCGCCGACGAGAATCACAAGTCAGAATCAGTTTTTCGCGAAGTCATGCGACTACAGGTTCACTTCTACGCCTTCTCCCTCTTCACAACGTTCTCGGTTGCAGAGAGCGTGTGCGTCCCGCGGTCGGCGAGCGGGAGTGACGGCGACCATTCCGAGGGCTTCGAGCTGATCCGTCATAATTACAGTTAGGGCAGTACTTATGGGAGAAGTCGTCTCTATTGCCCTTTGGGGTGCTCTCGTTCTCATTTTGGTCACTGGCGACTCTCCAAATCTTGGAGTCGAGCGAGCATTGCGGAGCGCCGGACGATCTGCTGCTCTTAGTGACAGTCTCGACTGCGGTTTACGCACACGACATATGGTTATTTGGGACACTGTCCGAACACACCATCAGCAACCTCGTTACGGGCACGTCAATCGAGGCGTTTGAACCCCTTCTGTTGCTCCTGGTCGCAAGCACCGTGCAAGTGACACTGGTGCTCAGGTCAAGCAAAGTGAGCCGGAGCTTCAGAAACAACAGCATCACCCCTACTAAGTTAGAACTACAGGCTGTGCGTCAAGGCCGGTGGAAGAAGGTGTACATCACCGTGCTCGTTGCCGGAATCTGCGTCGAGTTCTTGTCGGGAACGCTGGCCGTCTTGTGGGTACTTCTGCTGTTCAATGGGGTTTCCAGGCTGTAATTATCTTCTACAGCTACACAATACACTATGCCATGCGCCCACTGAACCCGGTCCCCCCTTTCCCCATTTCTGACGCCGCATCGCTCGAGATTTGGATGTGTTCTGCAGCGGTGATAGATCTTTCCATATCCGTGTCCTGTGAGATCCTGTGCCATTATTCGACTTACTTAAGGCTATTGACTGACCTTCTGACCTACAGACCTTATACTCCTGCGCAACCGACTCTCTGGCGTAGACGCTAATCACAAGACGAGCTCTGTTTTCCGCCTCATCGCGCGACTGACATTGAAGTCGGCCCTGTATACCACAATTCTGGCTATTATTTCTGCGACCATAAACTTTGTCTACCCATCGTACGACATCGCAACCGAGTCAGTCTCTGTCTCCTCGCACCCAATCACCCAAAGTCCTGATAAGCCTTTGTCCAGGGACATATATCTTGCCTTTCTACTCCCTCAGCCTCATCTTTATGCTGCCTCGCTATTTACCACCTTCTCTGTTGCGGAGAGTGTCGAGAACAAGCTCGGCACCATGGCCTCAACCCAGGGGACGCCCTTCATGTCCGTGCCGCGATCACCAGTTTTCAAGGGGCATCGCCCTCGCTTAACTTCGTCAAGTTGCGCGGGGGGCGTCTCTGTGCAGTGAGTCTTCCTAGTCCCCCCGCGAGCCGCGACCTGGACCTGCAGCTGACGAGAATGATCACCAGGATCGAGAGTGTGGTGTGTGAGGATCGATTTAATGCGGTGGAATTGGAGAAGGGGATACGTGATAAGCTGGAACAGCAGTTGTGAGATACCTGTAATGCTCGTCCTCAGCAACACGAGCAGAGCGCTAAAGTCGTGGCAACAGCTCAACTGTTGACAGTATACATCTACACATGTGATTTTACTGGGGGGACTGATACATCGGTACGCACGGCGCTCAGGAGCCCTCTACAGGTTGCCGCGCTCCGCTTGGTCACGCTCGAGCGCCTCAAAGAGCGACTTGAAGTTCCCAGCTCCTGTGCAAGTGAAGGTATCAGACCAAGAACTACATTCACATGTAAGCTGAGACCCACCGAAGCCCTCAAAGTCGTTCCGTTGAATGATCTACAGGAGAAGGTGTGTCAGGGGTTGCGCAGCGAGACAGCGACAGCGACGCACCTCGAGAAACACGGTCGGGCGGTCCATGACGTTCTTGGAAAAGATCTGGAGAAGGTATCCTCCCTCGTCAAAGTCGACGAGGATGTTGAGCGCCTGGATTGTCGCGAGATCCTCTTGGAGCTGGACACTCGACGCCGCGAGTTTGACGCGCATGTCATCGTAATAACTGTCCGGGACGGCGATGAACTCCACACCACGGGCGCGCAGGGAGGTTACTGCGTTTACAATGTCGGTGGTGCGGAGCGCAACGTGCTGGATGCCTGACGACGGTCGAACGACGAGCGTCAGCGCCGGGGTCGGCCTCTTGCGGGCCCGAGAAAGACTGACCTGCGCTACCGTTGAAATTGACGTATTCCTCGATTTGACTTTTGCGAACTCCTTCTGCGGGCTCGTTGATCGGCATCTTGACTCTGCAAAGCCGGCGTCGGCGTCCTGGCAGGCACGGAAGCCCAGACGATGGGGCGCACTTCTCATTCTCGCTGGCCATGACGGTGCTCCTGAGCGCGCTAAACATGGTCGAAATATCTTTATCGTCTGCTGACCAAAACCGATGGAAGCCTAGGGCGTTCTCGTAGCTGGACGGAGCGAGCGCGATGAGCGACGTCCGAACTATTCCTGGCTCTCCACTCACAAGTCGCACGCGCTGTTCATCCCGTCCCAGTCTTGGTTGCCGACACAGTGATCAATCCAATGGAGTTTAGGGTCGGGTAGGAATGCAGAGATGGGGTCAACTTCCGTCACCGCATTGTAGCCGGGGAGGAAGGCTCCGCGGTAGTTCTTGCGCTCGACGAGGGTGTGCGTCTGCACGAGGCGTCAGCACGGGGAGGCCATCTTGTCCAGAAGTTCTCACAGTATCGCCAAATGTGTGAATGATCGCCAGCTTGACGAAGCCGTCGCCGTCCTTCTCCGTCCACGGCGCCTTGATCGACTTCGCACCGTTCGCGACCGCTGCTTCGTAGACGCCACACGCGTCGTTAACCCGAAACGCGACGTCCTTGACGGCGTCTCCGTGCACTCCCATGTGGTCCTTCATCGCCTTGCAGCCGGATGGGACGATGGGCGAGCACAGGACGAAGATGATCTCGCCGTGCTGGAGGACGTGCGAGGCGACTTCGCGGCTCCCGGTCTCGAGGCCGCTGTAAGCGATGCGCTTGAACCCAAAGCGGGTCACGTAGAACGAGGCGGCTTGCTTTGCGTTGCCTACCCACCATGTTACGTGGTCTTGATTGCATCGATTCTCAGCACATTGGCGCGCAGGAGACGAAAGCAGAGGACGAACCGAACGACTCGAACTTGCCCTGGGGGCGGAGCTCGACGTGCGGAGATGCGTTGCGGCTGGTGGGTGCGACCATGGCGAGCTGAGCGTGAAGTGAGTGTTTAGGAGGAAGATGGTAATATGCAATCGCTTTCGTCGGGGGGAAGTCCGGCGACCCAAGTCTCAAGGGGGAGCGGGTCGTCATCACTTATCTTGACCGGCCGGTTCGCTGTCGGCGCTCGCTGGCGGGCACCGCCCTCTAGATGCTGCGTACTGTGATCGACCACTGTTTAGCGCAGTTTCATTAGCAAGAATTCATTAGAGACGAAGGCGCCAGCGATCGACGAGCGAGCTAGCGATGGAAGGGGACGACTGCCCGCCCGGGAGGACCTCCCCCAGCAAAGCGGTCGTGCGACTCGATGTCGTCGACCACTCATATTTATCTCCTTACCCCCGACCGGGGATTGATACGGATAGGCGTATCTCGTTCGTGTTGCAGGCTGATTAGCCGCGCACCTTGTACATGCGGATGCGGGCCGCTCGCGGCCATTCAAGCCTACGAGCGAGAGTTGGGTCGTCAGCTCTTCAATACGCCGAATTAGTTTCCCTAGATCCCTGGGTACGAAGCCAACTTCTATGGAGCTGATGGTGGAACGCGCTCGCCTTGCAGGCCTCGCGTCGCGCTGGGAGTATCGGCGACGAGGGCCACGAGGCTACGGGCCTACCGATCGCCTGGTAGATCCAGAGAAGTCAGCTCCAGAAGTTACTGTACCACCACGCTGATCCCGTGTCTCGCCCAGCAGCGCCGTCGATGGTCCTTCGGCTTGTCGTCTACCGAAGCGCTGCTCGTCGTCTCCAAGGCGCGCTCGTCTTCGCTCGCCTTGGAGAGTGGACGAAGGTGAAAGAAGTGATCTCTTGGGAATTTTGTATTTGCTCGCTGGAGAGGGTGTTGTCGTCGCCAAGCGGACATGATAGGGTCCACGCGCGTGTAACACGAGCCGAGCTGGCGCTTATGCAGACGCTCGTGGAACTGGAACCCTTCGGAGCTCCACGTGGGCCACTTGAAAAGGGATTTAAAGCTTTAGTTGGCTGGGCCTCGATGGCTGTCGGCTGACGCCGCCACACTGGGACCGGGGGTCCGGAGCACGACTGCCAGTGGGTGGGAGATCAGACTGGAGAGAACCCGACGCATGTGCGTGAGCGTGTACTAAACGCGGACATGTTGCAGGGCGGGTGGACCGTCGCCGTTGAGGACAAAAGAGGCGAGCGGTGAATTCGAAAAGAAGAGATCGAGACAGGGGCGCTTTGACTGGTGGGCGGGCTTGGCGCTAGTTCCCCTTGCGCCGTCCGCCAGCCGTCGAGCAAAGGCGAGCCGGAGCACTCACGAGCGGCTCAGCTTGTCGCGATGCCGACTCACCGGTCGTCGCCGTCTAGCGCGTCGTTCCTGTCGAGCTCGTACCCCAGCGGCCCCCCCTCGAGCTCGCCGACGCTGCTCCTGCCGCTCAACGCCACTCGGAACCGCGCCTGGCTCGCTCCATGGACCAGAGCGGGAACTACGACGCTCACCGGCTACCAGATCTGGGCCGTCGAGCAGCGGTGCGTCCACTCGCCGCTGGACAAGGGGAGGTCCGAGCTGATCGTCGTCATCGGTCGCCAGGGTCACGGACCGGGATGCAGTCCTGCCAGTCATCGTCGTGCTTACTGGAGACAAGAACGACTCGGTAAGGCGCGAATCTTGGGATTGCTGCGGCCGGCGGCCGGCGTTGGAAGTGGCGCGAGACTAGGTGACCGGCGGCGGCGGTGGGAGGGGACCGGAGCTGCTGCCGGACGTGTGCGGACACGTCTTTGAGGTCGAGGCTTCAGTTGAATGGGTGCTTTCAGTACTTGATGCTGGAGCCGCTGGACTGGGCAGCTCGCATCGGGACATCGAACGTCGGCGCGCAGTGCTGGCAGCTGGACCATCACCACTCGGAGGTCGCACAACCCGTTGCTTCGCAGGCACTTTGAAGCGCATAGGCTGACCCAGTGATGCTCGATGCACAGATCACACTGGACCGCTTCACACTCACCGGCGGGCCCCTTTCCGAGTCCACCTCCTCGAGCCTTCAACGAACGCAATCAAAACGCTGGGACGAAACGATCTCGATCCTCAAGTCTTCGGGTGCCCGAATCAGCGATGTGAGCCCCTGCGGTCGGGTGAGAGTGGGGAGCGCGGAGCTGACATGCGCCTTCGCAGACCTCGGACGGCTTCCTGCCCGTCACGTCCCTTCCGTCTCTTCCGCCCACCATGTCCATCGTTCAAATACCGGACGGAGACTACGACCAACATGTAGCGCAGCTGTATCTCCAGATCAACCTTCGTCGGTTCGTTCATACTCGGTCTCTGAGCGCGACCTCGCCGGGCTGATTGACTTGACGCTCGCAGAATTGGCCTCGGAGGCCGCAAGTCCCTCAGTCTCTCTGATGCAACGTACGATTTTCATATTCTCAGCTCACCACTCTATCTAAAGCATTCGTGCTCAGCTCGGCTCAGCAACTGCACTTCCGCCAGGCGTTCCACCTGTCAATCGCGGCCCCGTCCGTCCAGTCGGCCACCATGTCTCCCCGCGGCGTTCCGGCGCCTCCGCCACCACAGTTCGCCGAGTGCGTGCTGGACCTCATCCGGCTCGTGCAGCACGCGCTCGCGCTCTTCGGTCTCGGCGTCGTGCGCGTCCCGCCGACAAGCGACGCTGCGAGCGCGAGCACCTGGCGCGGCGCGATCGAAGGCGAGAGCGCCGTCCGGCTGGACGAGGGCGACGGCCTGCGTAAGTTCGGTTTCGCTCGGTCTGTGGACCGTGTACCGAGAGGGGCGCTGACCCGCGCTTGGCTTGGCGACGCAGTGTGCGACCAAACCGTCGACGCTCTCGCTCTCTTCCGCGTCGACATCGGAGAGCCACTACTGCGATTCAACCTCGACGAGTCGACCCTCCCACCCGCGCTGCTCGCCGGCCTGCTCAGCCTCGTCATCTCTGCCCGTGGGAAGCTCATCAGCCTCGGCTGCAACGGTGTGAGTCCCTGCCACTTTTCTCCCTGCACTATACTGATGCCATTGAAATCCAGGTCCCGAAAGACCCGTTTGCGCGGCGCCAAAAGTTCCTCTTCGCGTGCGAGACGTTCCAGAAGGCGCACCACCGGCTGCACCCGCCCTCGCCGTACCTCACGCGCCCACTCCTGAGCGCCATCACCGCACTGTGGGCCAAAACACGGCACGGCGACTCGACGCGGGCGTCCAAGACGCTCGGCCGCGTCATCCGGACCCGGCTCGACCAGCTCGACCCGCTGCACGCCGCTGCGCGCCACGGCGAGGAGGTCGAGACGGCGAACCTCGAGGAGTTCGTGCGCTTCATCGAGGGTGGCGTCGGTGGGTCCACGGTCGGCAGGGTGTGGGGCGTCAAGGGCGCCAAGGTGCACAAGCCGAACCATAAGGACAAGGAGCGCGAACGCGACGCCGAGATGACCGAGGCGCTGCAGACGGATCGCGACGATCCGGCCGACAAAAGTGGCGCAGAGAAGAGCGGGCTGAGAGCCAGGGTCGTCAAGGGCGTCCGAGAGACCGCTGGACGGGCGTCGAGGAGGCTCGGAGACAACCTTGGGTGCGCGTCGCTGTTGAATGTTGGGGGCAAGGTCGGACACTGACTTTGATCTCCCCCTGCTTCAGATTCAATGAATCGCCTGCCTCGCCAATCCCTGGCGCTCCGCCCTCGCTCGCCCCGGCTCTCGTCCTGTCGTGCGTCGCGGCTCGACACCACCGCCGAGCAAGCTGACCCGTCTTTGTCTTGCAGCGAAGCGTCGTCAAACGAGTCAAGATCCCGACGACCATCCATCTCTCGAGGCAAGCCTTTTCCACTGCTTCCGATCTCAGCCTACCCAGCTCACGCGGGCTCCTCCAGCCGTGTCGCAAAAGAGCACATTCGGCTCGCGCCTGTCCGCCGCGCTCGGCTCGGACCGCGACCAGTCCGACTCGGACACTCTCTCACGACGTCGGCCAGCCCCGAGTCGAGCTTCCTCTCTGTCGGTCGGGATCGGTCACCCGCCCGTGCGAACCAAGTCGATGTCGCGCCGCGCCGTGAGCGAAGCGCAGGCGCTTACCGCTCCGGGCGTGCGCATCCCAAACGATGCGTTTGGACTCGAGGAGGGCGAAGAGACGCCGACGGGGAACCCAGTGCTGCACCACCACCGCCGAAGAAGGCACTCGATTGCGACGATGCGCGACCCGCCGGAGCCGTTCCAGTGGCTGTCGAGGTGCGTGGCTATTCTTTCAACATCAAACAAAGGCCAACTAATACTTTAATTCTCAGAAAACGACTCGAAATGGATGTAAACCTGCGTATGACGGCCTGGACGCTCCGCCAGCGCGAGCGACGGCTGAGCGAGATGGTCGGCGCGCTCTCGGTCGTGCACGCGGCGTACGGGCAGGCGATCGAGTCGCTGCAGACGCCGCTGGCGGCTCGGTCCGCACAGTGCGAGGCGCTCGAGGCGACCGCGGCGAGCCTCATGTATCACGTCGACTCGTACGTGACCCCGACGAGCCCGATCGCGCACCTCGCCACCGGGTCCTCGCGCCTCCTGTACGCGCAGAGCGTCCTCGAGGACAAGCTCTCCGAGAGCGTGCTCGAGTTTGCGAAGCTCGTGAGGGCCAAGGTCGGCCCGGGCGGGTCGCTCGACGTTGGCACGAGGGCCCTGGGTCTTGAGCGGTGCGTCGTTAGTTTCCGCTACCGAGGGCTCGGCGCTGATTTCGGGCTCACTGCGGTGCAGGAGTGGCGTCAGGCGGTTCGTCGCCACCCTGAGTCAGTGGGGGGACTGGGTCGGCGTGCTGTCAACTCGGCTCCAGTGGCACCTGCGACGCTGGGGGCGAGCCGGCGCCGGGAAGGACGAGTGAAGGGGACTGTTCTTGGCCGGCGCGTGTGCTCTTTCCCCACCCCACCCCTGTTGTTGTGATTTTGACACGGTTCACTCTCGCTGCGTGCCGGGCTCCAGATTGGCGTCTCAGGCGCGCGTTCTCCGGCTTGTTGACCCCGCACGCGACGATCTATTGTCCGGAATTCCCACGCGCCGGTCGCGGATCCTTTACGCGCAGTAGTCCCGCTTCAACACTCTCTTTCGCTCTTCCACCTCATCCCACCAATCCGCTCAACATCACGATGCTCGCCGCGCAACTTGCCGCCGTGCTCTCCCTCGCCGCCGCGCCGGCGTTCGCTCAACTCGCGACCTTCAGAGGCACGATCCCAGGCTCGCTGCACCAGGTGAGCCCCCCTGCTCTGGTACCGTGCCTTCGGTACCCCTCCTCGACAATCGAGCTTCGTCTGGAGCTTCAGTCTCGAGCGTACCATCGCACCTCCCCGTCGTCGCCTCCCGCCGCCGCCAACTCGCGCGCCCGAGCGAACCCAAGCTGACGGTCCGTCCCGGCTTCTCCGCGCAGTGCGAGAACACGACGATGGACTTCTTTGACTCTGGCGCCTCCTCGGTGTTGCTCATACACAGGCCTTCAAAAGCTCGCCATTCTTGAAAA
>ERZ1463038.754-NODE-754-length-11470-cov-11.352343_pt1 | contig 11470 bp, 19 predicted proteins | sample MGYA00564479_ERZ1463038 | MGnify/ENA primary metagenome ERZ1463038 (study PRJEB39244, sample SAMEA3635134) | Helicobacter pylori | study: EMG produced TPA metagenomics assembly of PRJEB11511 data set (Assembly of a 5300-year-old Helicobacter pylori... | reverse complement strand
TCTACACACCTAGGACACTCTTTCCCTACACGACGCTCTTCCGATCTCCACTCGACTGGCACAGCTCGAGCGTTGCTAGCGGCGTGCACCTTCCACCGATCCGATACCAGCAGACCGACGATCGCACGCAAACCCAGTCGCAATCTCACGCCCAGCCGGCCCACCGTCACCCTCAACCGACCGACTCGGACCTGCGCAACGGCGCGTGGTCGTTCCCCCAGCCACCCCACCTTGCGCGCGCCGAGCATGAGGACGCCCGCCGCCCGACGTACGAACCTCAGGACGGCTACCGCAGCCCTCCTCGCGACAATTGGCAGTCCCACAACCGGACCCACAGTCAGCAGAGTCAGATACTAAACTCGGTCCCGAAGCTCGAGCGCAACAGCCCCGGCCCGAGCGACGACGGCACAAGCCGCCACTGGGGAGGCACCGACGACGACGCGCGCTCGCACGAGGGCGCCTCGCAGGTGGCCAAGGAGGACACGGACAGCGAGGAGGACGAGTCGGGGAAAAAGAAGCGCAAGCGCCGTCGCAAGGCCAACGAGGCACCTCGGGACCTGTCGCAGCGCAAGTACAGGCAAGTCCTTCACCAGATGAGACCGCACGCACTTGGGAGCTAACTTCTCGATTGATGCAGCTGCCAGAGCTGCTCGAAGTCGTTCGCGAGGTGCGCTTCCGTCCTTGCTTTTGATCGTGCTGGGCCTGACCACTGCCGTTTCAGACCTTCTGCTCTGACCACGCACGAGGTGCGTTTCTCAACACGCGTCAAACTCGTTCACGTTGCAATCACTGACCAATTTCATTTACGCCCACCCCTCAGCGCTCCCAGTCAGTCCTCGTCTAGTGCTGCCCCGATCGTTCCTAGCCAGTGCTGACCCCGCCCGGCGGTTTACAGCTCGAAGGAACGCCCACACCTTTGCCCAGTCGTGTCCTGCAGACGTGGATTCTCTGTGCCTTCGAATCTTAGGCGTCATCAGCGCCTTCACGTAAGCCTTCCGTCCACGCTGTCGCCGCTCTGCTTGACTGACTACCCCACGCCGCACAGGGTCACCCGAATCCCAAGGGACACGACGAATCGGGCTCCCCCTCGCACAACGGATCGGACGGCGGGCGATGAGCTCGACTTCAGCCCACATACCATACATACGCGATTTCTTTGACGGAGTCAGGCGAGGCACGGCTCGGGGACGGGTGGGTCAGTCGTGGCGACGACGCCGAGCGGGGGCCTTTTGAACAAGGTGTACTGTTATTTGTGCCTTGATTTATCTGCAGCGCTGGGTGTATTGCGATGTGTCGAGAGAAGAATGGCCCCTTTCTTCCTCACTTGCTCGGACGCCGCCGTCCAGAGGGAGGTGACCAACAACCACCACAATGCTCGCCGCGATCCGCACTCGCCAGGCCCGGAGCGTGCTCCCCGCTCTGCGCTCGTTCTCGACGTCGCCCGCGTCGCTGTCGGACGCCTCTGTGCCGGCCAAGTCGGACTCGCAGCCGACCTCGATCGCGAACCCGCAACGCGCCGAGGGCGCCGTCGCCCAGGCTGGCGTCGTCAGTGGAGCACCCGGTACGTTCCCGCTGTGTCCCTCCGTGCGAGGGCCGTCGCGGCGAGACCGAGTACGGGCTAGGACACTGACGGCAGCGTTGATTGGCAGACGAGATCTACCGCCGGCCAGTGCGCATCTTCCGCCCCTCAGCGCCATCGACGCAGAGTGCCAAGTCGACGAGCCACCACTGGCGCATCGACTGGGACATCCTCCAGGGCGGCGGCCGCTGGGAGAATCCGCTCATGGGCTGGGCCAGCTCGTCAGTTTTGACCTGGTCATCGCAGCGTCGGCGCGAGGCTGACTGGGCGGTGAGCACAGGGCGGACTACATGCAGGGCACCCACCTCAAGTTCACCACTAAGGAGGACGCGATCCACTTCTGCGAGAAGCAAGGTGCGCCTCGCGCGCCCCCTCGGCGCCTGTCGGGCGGCTGCTTACACGCGCGTCTGTCTACAGGCTACGGGTTCTACGTTCAGGAGCCCCACGCGACCAAGTTCAAGACCAAGACCTACGCAAAGTGCGTCCTGGCTGCGCGCATCCGGACCAGGCAGGACCCCGGACCGAAGCTGACCTACATCCCCGCTCGCAGCAACTACCTCTACTCGGACAAGGCCCTTCGCATCGCGCACACGAAGTAGATGGACGAAGTGTAGAGTCGGGACGGATGATCATGTAAAGCGCTCGATGCGGTTCTCTCGGATTAAGCGAAGCTGGGAGGTCGAGGTCGCTTCGGCATCACCATGCTCCGCGGGAGATTGACGAGCACGAGCACGACCGAGCTCACAGGGAGATTCTCAACTTCTCGCCCTCCAGCATTGGACCGATGAAACCAAGCCCTCGCAGGGTGTGAACTGGCCCGCATGCTTCCCTGCGGTCAGTCTCACGGCGCCGTTACGGTACAGACAAGCATGTCTAAGCCCAGCAGCCATCGATCCTCTCGACCTGACCTCCTGCTCGCACACCCTCGCCACCAACCGACGCGCCCGCTCCAAGCACAACGCCTCCCCGGCGACACTCGTCGGCTCGCACAGACGCTAGACGGTACACTACTCCCCACCTGTTCTCGCATCAAGGCATCGCTTTGCATCTACACCCACCGCCAGCTGCTCAACTATTCTTCACCGGCATTAAGTTGACGAACGCGCGCTGATGGACGCCGATCTTGGCGAGGAACACGGCCGAATGCTCGAAGTGGATCTCGTCCTCGCCCCCCTTGATAAGGCCTTCGAAGGCGTGCTGGCAGTACACGTCAAGCCTGCAAGTTGGCAGTCGGGTGAGCGCGGAGTCGCGACTGCGAGGAGGGCGGCGCTACGGTACGCCAACATTGCTCATGTCAACTCCAGTGAAGTCGGGTTGATGCTGTGGGGCGAAGCGGGGTCAGAGAATGTTAGCTGGAAAGCTCTGGAGGGAACATTTGCCTTGGGGTCGTGCAGCTCGGTCTGGACGAGCGGTGGCGCAAGCTCAATGATTGATGTCTGGTTCGCGCGTTCGCCCCGCCCTCGTGCTCGAGCTGGCGCCGGACGGAGAGAAGGAATGATCCCATAGCAGCTTTTGAGGCACAATCTGTCGCGTGGGGGTGGCATCATCAGAATCGAGAGGCGTAAGCGGCAGGCAGAGCCTCACAGCCGGGCATCCTGGCGCCGGGTGCGAGGGCGAGGCCAGACGTCGTGACCGCGATCGCGGCGGGCTTCTTTGCCGCCTTGAAGAGCGGGATGAGCTCCTTGATGAAGTGAACAGGCTGTTGGAGGTTTTTGTGAGTCTTGTTGTTGCTGTTCATAGAGAATCAAATAGAGGTGAAAGCACATCGTCCGGCCACGGATCATTGCTCAGCTAAACAAGAAACATCATGTATGGCATTCTGGTTCCCCGCAAGCACGGAAGCAAGTGTGTTCGAGTGGTTAAGAAGTATGACTTGAATTTCAACGACATCATATGGGCTTTGCCCGCGCAGGTTCGAACCCTGTCACTTGCGATCTTGTTTTTGCCCTGGAGACCACTGGGTCGCTCAGCTGTAGATGCTGGGTTCTCTTTTTCCTCGCCCACCTCGATGGCCACGGAACCCAGCCGCCTGCCGTCGCAGCCGGCGGACTTCGTCCGAGGCCCGCGACACAAATGTGCGCGATGTGTTCACTTCAGTAGGCCGACAGTCCCGTGAGGCTCCATTTGACTTTCCTAGAGCCGCCCAGGCCCCGCCATTGACAAGCCAGCTGTGAACGAGCCCAGATCGACAGATTCGAGCAGGCCACTCGTGCTCCGAGCGCGAGCAGCGTCCCTTCCTTCCACCATCGTCTTCGAATATGCAGACGCTCCATGCAGTCCGCTCCTGCAAATCTCACAGTTGAAACTGTCCAGCTTTCCGTCTCCATTTTCCATACCCAGGACCTTACGCGCTGCCGACAAAAAACGCAACCGCGTCGTACGGCGCAATCGTGACACTGAACCGCCCACCGCTTACCGTGATGGTGGTACTCGAGCATCCAGTGAATGAGGTATCGGTATCATCTGTGCCATGTAAGCTGGTCAGATCTGCTTCAACAACGCCAGTTCTGGTCGCTCACGAATGATCTCGCAGTCTGCGGGAGGGCGGTGTCAGTGAGGATCCAGCGAGAGTTGCACGTAATATCTTACAAGATCCATCGGGAACGCTGGTCATGAGCGTCGGAGACCAGCTGTCTCTCGCAGAGTTGATCACGACATGCCCAACGTTGCCGCGGCCGAACGAGATCTGGTTCGCAGTGGATGCAAGGACGTTGGTCTGCGAGGTCCCGGATGCCGCGTTATGAAATCTGTTCAAAGTATCAGCTTATATATGTCTGGTGCCAAAGTCCTGAGAGAAGCACTTACGCCACCATGTTGACAATGGCCTGCCACCGCTGCTCGCACCTCCACCCGTTCGAGAAGCACGCAGTGTCCAGAGCGTTGTTGTTCGAGTCCAGCGGAGCGCCTTGGTCGAACGAGCTGAATTCGTAACTGCTCAAGATCTCGGGGGCACCATAGGTTTGGGCGCTGGAGATGAACTCGATCAACACCAGCAAGGAGTCGAAGGACCGACGCAGGAGCCGCTCACAGCAAAAATATTGTCGCAAGCGTGTAAGAATTGCTCGATGAAGCCGCAGTGAGCATGCTGCCGTCTCGTTCCTGCATTGAAAGGAAGGATCAGTGAGGCTGCGAAGTGACGAGCCGAGTGACTCACCGTGTCGTGGTCCCTGCGCCGCCTCGTCAGCTGGAGAGCCACTGGTCATTCAGAATTAAAGTTCTCACGTCACAAATGCTACCGCGTTCGAGCTATCGACCCATCCGTTGCCCGGCCAGGACAGCAGGTCGCTCAGACTGCCACCCTGGAACGCAGCCTTGAGCGCGACGCCGGCGCGGAACTCGTGCACGTTCCCGTTCTGCTCGTACATGTTGGGCGTGACCGGCTGGTTTGGTCCCCAGATCACCTCCTGCACGATGTAGGGCGGAGAGGAGAGCCGAGCGAGGAATGCTGCGACCGAGTCAGCATGGCGCTTCGAGACTCCGACGAGGGGCGCGCACCTGCGATGTCAGCAGGAGCCATCGACTTGGCAGCGTCCAAGCGGAAACCAGCGACGCCGAGGGACATGAGGTCAGAAAGGTATGCCGCCTCTGTTCAGATTCAGGTCAGATCAGCATCCGGTCATGGAAATGGAAGTGCGCACCGAGAGCCTGGACGGAGGCGGTCTCAGTCTTGAGGTCCGCCAGTCCCGAAAGCTGGCAGGTGTAGATGGAGTTTGCGTTCCTGTCCAAGTAATAATATCCTTCAGTATAATCTCGGAGGGGCAATATACGCCACTGACGAGTAGTCGATGTCGCACGGAGAGTGGAAGTCGTCGCTGCTGTAGGGCACCGCCGGGTAGTTGTATTGCGAGTACGCCTGTATTGCTGTTCGGTGAGCTGACACGAGTATTATTAGGTGGTGCTCACGTCTCCAGCCACTCCGTTACCCCCGCCAGCCGTCACTGTCAATGCGCGCGGGTCAGCTGCTGGTCAGGCAAAGAGGCGAGCGGGCGAAAGGCGCGAACTGTCTTCAGTCAGCAAGAGATGTCAGCTCTGGGTCGAGAATAGAAAGATTGCTGAGAGACCCACGGTTAAGAACAGCATCGACGAGGATCCCGACGCCGGCCGAGTTGCAGGTCGACACCATGGCCGCGAACTGGGCGCGAGACCCGCGCTTGGACTGGATCTTGTGACTGACTGGCTGGTAGCTAGTGAACTCGTGCACTAAATTAGCGTCGAGGTTCTGTCGGACATTCGGACAGGAGAACCGCGACGCACTCGGTCCACCACTGGGTGCCCGTGATGTGCTCTTGCGGCGGCGAGACCTGCCCGCGGGGATGGAATTGGATCGTCAGCGCTGCCAATAGCCTCTCGGGCCTGATAATTGCTCACTTGAGCGTAGCCGTAGCCTGCAGGACCCAGCCACTCCGTGCACTCCTTCGCAACCGAATCCTGTCGAGTCATCTAGTGAGCGACCAGCTCTCCACGCATAATGAGCCAAGCGCAACCGACCCAGTTCCACTCAAAAAGCTGGACGATGGTATCCTTGCCGTTCCCCGCGCGCTTCTCGGGCTGGGAGACAGCGAAGCTCCGGCGGTCGTGAGCGGGGAGCGCGACGGCAATCGCCGAGGTGACGAGAGCGAGCAGAGGCACGAGATGCGTCGAAAGTGGCGCCATAGCTCGAGTGGGTGAGAAAGCCAAGGGAGAAGGCGGCGATGCGGGGGAGCGAGATGGCAACACCGCGCGGGCGGACGTCCGCGCCGTATTCGCCGGTGCAAGGGGCATCGATCACTTCCTCACCGCGAGGTCGAAGCCTTGGACTAGTCTCCGCAAACGGGTATGTAAGCTGTGAGAGCAATGAAACCTGAACCTTGAAGTTTCAAGTCCCGCTCGCTCGCCCTCGCCACGCCGACGAACGCAACGCGTCGAAGGACATCGATATCGGGACAGCTTGGATGTGCTTTCTTCTCAACGTCCGGCTACAAGTAGTCTACCTACAAATCTCCCTCTCAATCCCAGAGCTTGATACTCGAGTCCCACGACGACGTGACGACCTTGCTCTGCGGTCGCACATTCGAATCATCAGCTCGGTGGTCCCATACCCAAAGCAAGGAAGAGACTCACAGTCTCATGCGGCAGCCACGCGTGCGAGATAATGACCTGGTTGTGCGCCTTGAACCGGCTGACGATCCGGCACGTCTTCCAGTCCCAAAAGACCATGTTGCCCTGCCCGTCACCCGAGGAGAGAAAGCGGCCGTCGGGCGAAAACTGGGGCTCGCAGGCGTATCCGGCGATCGTGTGGCCCGCGAATCGCTTCTTGCGCTGTGGGAAGGGAGGCGTCAGCGAGGATTCAAGGAGAGCGCGCGGGAAGGACAACGGACGTTTTGCTTGAACGAGTCGGCGCCGAAGATGAGGATCTGGTTGTCGAGCGACTGCATAGCGAGCCATTTTTCTGGAACGAACGAGCCAGATGGTTAGCATGCGGACTGTGGAGCGTGAACGGCTGAGGCGCACTGTTGGGGTGGACACCGACGGCGGGCATCGAGTGCATCGACGGCTCGGCGATGTATTTGATCACGACGGGGATGTCGTCTAAGACTCGAGGGGTCAGCATCGGTGGGGGTAAACGGGGCACGAAAGCGACGCACAGTCCCACACGCGGATCGTCTTGTCATCCGAAGTGGTGATGAACCGTCGGTTGTCGTCGACAAAGTTGATCGTGTTGACCTGCTCGCGACAGATCAGTAATTATCGACGGATGGCGAAAGAGAGAAGGCTCACGGGTCCGAGATGCTGGTCGTACTCCTGGGTGATCTCGCCCGAGCCCATGTCGTACTGGATGATCTTCTTGTCCGACATGCCGGCGAGGAAGACGTTCTGCTTGTCTGGGTGGAACTTGACGCAGTACGGGATCTTGCCGTTCGAGAACGCCTGCAGGCATTGTCCTGTGGCGGGCGGCGGTGCGAGTCAGCCCGGCGTCGCGCGGTCAGCGGGGGAGGCGCGGGCGTACCAGTCTCGGTGTCCCAGAGCTTCATTTGACGGTCAAATGCGGCGCTGAGGAACTTGGTGCCGTCGTTGTTGAAGGTGACGTCGTGGACGGCCTTGGTGTGGCCGTTGAAGGTGCGGAGGCACTTGCCCTCGTTGTAGACGTCCCACAACTGCGCCCGAGCAGGTCAGCTTCTCGGGCCCCGCGATCTCGAGACAAAGGCGACGCACCTTGACGCGCGTGTCGAGACTGCCACTGAGGATGAGGTGGCCGCTGCCGGGGAAGAGCTGGATCTTGCTGACACCCTTCGTGTGGCCGGACCAGGTGTGGATGCACCTCTTCGGAATGAACGTCTCCTGGAGCCCGGGCTCGGACGGCTTGAGGTTGACGTCGACGTCGGTCGGGATGTGGAGGTACGACCTGCCGAGGTAGTCGTGCAGCTCCTTGCCTGGATGCGCGCCCCAGTCGTCAGCTTGGTGGGCCCCGATCGGCAGTCACAGCGCGACTGACCGTGGAAGGTGCTCTTCTCCTCGCCAAAGCCGATCTGCTTGCCGGCGTCGATGACTGGGCGCGCGCGTTCCTTCTTGGTGAGCGGCTTGCCACCGCGCTCGTCCTGCTCTTCCCACTCTTCCTCGGTCGGCTTGACGGTCGCAATGTTCTCGCCCTCCCAGCCCGCCCACGGGCCAATGTACTCTTTCTGCTTCTTCTCGGCCTTCTTGCGCTTCTTCGGCTCCCCGTCCTCGCCGACTTGCATCTCGGCGTCCTCGCCCTCGACCGCGGCGTCGTCGTCGTCCTCGTCCGGGTCGTCAAACTCGCCGAGCGTGCCCTTCGCCTTGCGTCGACGCTTCGTCGCACGGATCGTCGCGCGCGATGCCTTGACGTCGCCGATAAAGTCGCCCCCGTTCGCCTGCGCGGCCGCGAGGTCGCCCACGTAGCCCTCGGCGCCGAACGACGGGTTCGCAGCGTAGCCGAGCACGGCGAACGACCGCTGCTGCGTCTTGAACGCCTGGTCCGACATCGCCTGCTGCTCGACGTGGCCTGCGTGGGTGGGTCAGCGCGACAGCTCGGAGGGAGCCATGGAGGGAGGCGCACCCGTCAGGGTGTTCATCTGCGCCATCTTGCGGTCCGACCACGGGTTCGCGGGGCCCTCGACCGGCCGGTTCATGTCCTCGTACGTCGAGTTGAAGAAGATGACGCTGTCCGACGGCCGCGTGATGAGCGACGTCGAGCTGACAGAGGGGTCCTGGGGAGGAAGAATGGGCGGGGTCAGCGATTGAGGATCTTCTGCTGCGCCGCCCTCGTGCATCGTCCCCAGAGCTGGTTCTGGTTAAGCTTGCTTCCAAGCGGAAGCGAAAACCTGCACCAGCCCATCGCACCCAACCTCGGCCAGGTCGGAGGAGAGGGAGTGGCCTCGTGCGCCTCTGCTCTTCTGAAGTCGGCCAAGCAAGGTCATAGTACTCATCTGCACCGCTCCTGCTCTCCACCAGCAATGCGTAGACTCGTCAAGAGTGCAGACAAGATCGACTCGCACCCTGCAGGGAAGCGGGAAAGCGACCAAGGGTCGCCCTCGCAGACGCCCTGCGTGCGCGCTACGCTCATATCTCTGCTCGCCATCGATCCGATCCGTTGACGCTATCGACTGGCGACGCACAAAACGTTTCTCCACAGCACTCAGGTGAACGAGAGAGCGACCTGGGTAGGACATCCTCTGCACGCCCAGCGCTCGAGACGCTCGTCGTCTCCACTTTCTCGCCTGAGAGTGAAGTCGGTCGAAGAGAATCCGAGTACCTTTTCTGGAGCACTGCAACGCCTGCGCTCGACTGAGCGCAGGTGCCTCGACGCAGCGGTGGCGACGAACGCTCATTCCTCCTCGCGCCTAACCAAGCGTATCTGCCTCGCTGCAGCAGAGCGCTTAAAGATAGCGAAGTAACGCATGACCGACTTGAGACCCTCGCCCACTCGACTCTCGCAAGTCGAGCGCGCGCGGGCCACAAGGTCGCTCACGTCTGCCCCGCCTTCTGCACTCAGATCGAGTCGCCCATCGACAGCACGAGAAGAGCGCCTGACCAACGCACTCGCCTTCGAGTCCACGTCGCCGAGAGCGACAGCTGATGCGCCGTCGCCCCCGCCTGACCTCCTTCCCAGCGGTCGTGGCCAGGTCGAGAGCCTCGCTCGCTCTGGTTTCGCTTGCTCGCAGCATCGAGGTTGCTACTGAAACCACCAGCGGCCCTTGCGATGGGTCGGAACACACGCCATGGTGAGTCGGGTCGCCATACCTCGCAGTCATGCGAGGACAGCGCCCCGTCACTTCTTCCGCTTCTCTGCCCCACCCGTGGCTATCCCGTACAAGCGCACACCAGTCCGACTCCCGAGCCCCCACACCCGCGCGCGCAGCCACCCAAACGCGGTCAAGGGACTCACATTGACGAGCACATCCGGCGCGCTGGCCCTCGCCGCATCGACCTTGACGACCGTCCCTGCCTTCTCCGGCGCCTCGCTCGCCTGGATCCGTCCGATGCCGAACGCGTCGCGCGCGTCAAAGTCGGCGTCGTCGTCGTCGTCGCTGGCCGGCTGGGGAAGGGTGTGGGCCGCCGGCGCCGGGGCGGGCTCGTCGTTCCCGGAGCTGTAGTCGACGTTCATCCCTTCTCTTGGACGGGTGAGGGTGGGCGTGACTACGGGAATCTGGGGAGGGGAGAGGCGAGCCTCGAGCGGTGGTTCGCAGTGCTTTCGTTGGAACACGAGGGAAAGCTCGGGCCACAACGTATTTCCCATCGCCTACGCCGTTTGACACCAGAGTCAGACCAACCACTCGAGCACCGCAGGAATACTCCCCAACGACCGGACACGACGTCGGCTGCTCCTCGTCTTCCCCGTGGACCGCACCACGAGCCGGGCCTGTGAGCAGCGCCGCCACCCCGCCGCCAAGGCATCAGCTCGGCGCCAATCTTCGACGGGAGGACTCTGCTCTTCTTCTTCGACCGAACCGGCTTCTTCCTGCGCGGCTTCAGTCACCGTGGCGCGTCCTGCACGTCTTCCCATGGTTCTCCGGCTGGAGCGCGACTACCGCGACGTACACCCTTGCCGCGAGCAGCGTCTCGCAAAACTGACCTTCAAGCTGCCGAGCTGGAAGCAAGCACTATTTCACTCAAGATCCTAAGAGCACAGCGTCCACTTGGACCCATTCGTTCAGCCAGCCTCGCTCCTCAACCGCCCATTTTTCAACTGGGGCAAGCCAGGCATCCCCATAGAAACTTCAGACGTACCACCGCTCCCCGCAATTTGAAAACGCTGCTCTTCGGCATCAAGTCTTTCTCCACCGCGGCGGCGCCGAGTGAGACGCTTCGCAGTTCAAGGCTTCGGGCTGGCCTCACACCACCGCCTCGAGCACATGGGAGAAGCGACTCTGTCACTCTGGGCGTCCTGTCGATCCGTTTCCGCCAGAAAACCATCGGTGAAGTCCTCGAGGGCTATAAGGCCGCGATCGGCTTGGACGACGGTGGAGATGTGACGCGGAGGACGAGCGTGGCTCGAGCGTGCTGGGGCGGAAGTTGGTCGTCAAACTGGGGACGGAGGGCGGAGCGGCTGTTGTAGCAGGCGACGCAGACGGCCGAGAACCACTGAAGCTTGAGATGACTGCTACAGAAACATCTGGGCCGGAAGCGAGTGCGCGTGAGTACCTCCCAGATCAGTGCTGAACGACAACAGCGATGATGATCTGCGAGACCAGCTGGCGACGGCGAACGGTGCGCCGGCTGTGGTGGGGCAGGGTCGAATCGCAACCTCCACACATGGACTGAAAGCCACCGTGGTGCATTGGGTTGGCACAGCACATGTGTCTGTAACGGAATGCTTATGGCGTGCGGCGCCAGGATAAAACAGGCAGACGCGCGCCGCGCGGTGGGAAACCGTCGCCAAGTTTGTGAGCGGAA
>ERZ1463038.752-NODE-752-length-11479-cov-11.155550_pt1 | contig 11479 bp, 12 predicted proteins | sample MGYA00564479_ERZ1463038 | MGnify/ENA primary metagenome ERZ1463038 (study PRJEB39244, sample SAMEA3635134) | Helicobacter pylori | study: EMG produced TPA metagenomics assembly of PRJEB11511 data set (Assembly of a 5300-year-old Helicobacter pylori... | reverse complement strand
TAACGGGTGACTGGAGTTCAGACGTGTGCTCTTCCGATCTGGGGTTGTCCGTAGACGTCAGTTGCGGGACGAGACGCAGAATTCGGCGGTAGTACCGGTCGAGCTGCCGAGCCCTTGAGACTCGAGAGGCCCGAACTTCCTGTATGCCGGAAAGGCCAGTTGACGGACGAGCAGAGCGATTTGCATCCTGAGACCACGTGAGACATGGGCGCGCACGGCTTCCTGGACGAGTTTCCGGGCGATCAGAAGAAGGTTGAAGAGTTTTGGACGACGTGCCTGTGGTCTGGCTAGAACTCCTGACTTGCGTCCCTCGGGGTGACGGCTGTGCGAAAGCGCGAACGACCCCCGAGTAACCTCGCTGCCTCTATCTCTTCCCTCCATCGCCGTCGACCGCCTCGCGTCACTTCGTCCGTTGGCTTCCGAGGGCATCCCTAATCTCCCTTTGCACTTGCTCCGGAAGAGTTGGGGAAAGGACACAGGTGAGCGATGCAGCCAGCCAGCATCACAGCCGTGCGCGTCGCGTCGGCCGTGGGTGGGTCGCTGACGTTTCTATGCCCAAGCGCAGCCCCTCCGAGATGGCCGACTCGATCTCGGGATTCCTTGAAAACCTTTCGCCGGGTGAAAATGTGTTTGACGCCATGCGGGCCCAAGTGATAGCGGGAGCTTTTCCCCCTCCATCAGCGAGTCAGCGGCGCGAAGTTTTCGTGCTGCTTGTGATTCATATAATGGGGAATCTCCACATCTTCAAATTCTCTCAGTGGGATGTAAGCTAACTTGACTTCTACTCCGCCAGGTCCTGGTGCTCAGTATCGTTGGATTGGTCGCCCGGTATCGCAGACGCATTCTGTGGGTGTTCCAGAAAGACGACAATGGTCTCATCCGACCAAACACGGCCGTAGCTACTCAGATCTGTTTCGTACGGGCTTCCGCCCTTTCAAGAGATGGTCCGAGAACTGACGTCTGACTTCGCAGGCCGTCTATTCGGCTTGTACGCACGCACCCCTGTTGACGTCGTTGCTGAACTCAGCTGATGAGGTTCTTCCGAAACAGTCTACCTGGTTGTTGGACCGACCTGTCAGTCTCTGACGCCGTCATCGACATGCCATCCCAGCTGGCTGACCATCCGTAATTACCCACGCAGACGGCCTGAAGGCGAAGCCGTCAGAAGGCGCTTTTATCTTCCTCATGCTCTCTTTTATTCCTCTCGTGCTTGGACTCCACGCCACCGTGTGGGCCACCGCGTTCGCGCCCACCACATCCATGTCGTTTCTCTCGATGTCGCCGCGGAGTCGAGTCGCCGCCCACGGGACCATCGCAAGTTGGATCGCCCTTGGAAGCGCCGTCGTCCTCCTCCTCTCGGTCATTGCCCCGACCTTTCTCATGAGCCGAGCCCACGAGCGCTCCTTCGCCGCGGTCGACTCGTTCCTTCGCGACATCGACCAGGCGAAAGCGCAGAACCTCGACCTCGCCAGCCTCGTCGGCTTCCTCCCGATCTACCAGAACCTTCTCCAAGTATCGAGCAAGGTGGGCGACAACTACAAAATCCTTACGGGCGTCTACTTCGCTTGGGTCAGCCTGTACTTCATCGTGAGACCGCTCACCTGCACTGGCCGCGACGAGTTGCCTTGACATCCGATTCCTTAGATCTACGTGCCAACCGTCGTTCGACTGATTCTTTCACTCCGCTCCCAGAGACGCCGCTTTGCGCGGTCGCTGAGGAGTCTGCGAGTGCTGGACGACATCGTAACCCAGGACGGACCCGAGGAGAAGGACGTCGAGCTCGCGCCGAACGACAGCTTTCTTGCGGTCCCCAAGTCTCCTTCGCCATCTATGCAGCCTTTTGCGAGATCACCGGGGCTGACCCACGCGATCCAATTCTCGCCGCCGCGCGACGACCCCGATGGACGCGACAACGAGTCGATCACGACAGACTCGCAGTTCGGTGGCCGCCCGGGCTTCTCGGATCAAGGACACGACGAAGTAGGCGGCTCCGAGAAGAAGCACCGTATCAAGCGGAATCCAGTGCCGCTGCCTTCGCGAGCTCAAACGCATGTTGAGGATCTCGAGAAGGAACTCGCGAAAGCGGTCAGGATGTTCAACACCATCGTGATCCAGGCGCTCGTGACCACTGCGATGGGTATCTCCATGTGCGTCCTCGCTCTTTCAGCTTGAAAACTCGAGAGCGGAGCTGACGCAGCCCTCGTTCAGCCTCGTCTTCTGCAGTACGCAAGACCTGCACAACTCGCTCCCGCCAGTACGCTGACACTGTACCCCTGCACACAGTTGTCCTCTTCCAAACTCCTCTCGAAAAGATCAATCCGATATTTCTGAGCTGGACGGGCTTCACCTTCGCCTTGGCCGGCCTGTTCCTCTCGACGACCTTCGCGGCGTTCTCCCTCCGCGGGCCCAAGATCGCTCCGCCCCCCGCCCCGACGCCGTCCCCGAACCCGAATACCTCCAGCGGAGACGAGTTTGAGGTCGTCCCGTCGCCGGAGCCGTCCCCGTACCCACCCGCCTCGCCCAGCCACGACGGGGGAGCGTCCTTCGCAGGCTCGCGCACGCCGTCGCTGCACCCGTCGAGCGCTTTTGCGCGCACAGTCGAGGTGCTCCATTCGATTCCCTCGCTAGACTCGTCGCGCGACGCCAGCTCGGCGAACGGCAGGAGCGTGCGCGACTGGGCGACGGCGCGGTCGGCGAGCGTGAACGAGATGGAGATGGAGGAGGCGAGCGGCGCCTCGCTCAGCTTTGTGCAGCCGAGCCCACAGCCGAGTCCGCAGGCACGGTGGGTGCCTTCCGAGTGGGCGGCGAGGCGCGAGAAGTGGGGACGTAGCGAAGTGTTTGAGGAGGAAGGCGAAGAGGGCCTCGCAGACACGAGGTAGTACTCGGCACTGCTGGTCGTGTAGATATTCAACGTACATACTCGAGTTGTAGCACATGCTGTATCGTGACAGGCTCATCAGGGACCCCTGGAGAATGAGTCGTCGCCAGGACGGAGCCCGCCGAGCTTGGTAGCTGAGGGTGGAGACACCAATTTCATTAGGCCCCAACAAAAGAGGTTTGGCTTGTCAAAAACCCCGCCAAGGTACAACAGGGGGGTATCGGGATGCAACCTGTGCTCGTTGGTGAAGATCAGCTCCTGGACCTCGGCACGTTTGGACGCAAGGCACGCACAATGTCCGTCGTCGTTCTCGTCGCACTCGTCGTGCCGTTCTATCTACGACGTCCCCCCGATCGCGGCAGCCGATCCGTTGCTGCGAGGTTTGCGACGTCAGCGCTCGCCCGAAGCGATGTCTGGCCCACGGAAGCCCTTACGAAGCGGCGGCGAGCGAAGTGGTGGGGAGCATCGTCGGGGGGCGCACAGTGAGGTAGAGCCTTCGGAAGGAGTCGTCAGCAAGCTCATCCTCGACAACGAACGACGCGGGGGCGGCATTCACCTGGGGAAGAGCGACCCGTCGAAGCGGTACAGCTGCATGACATACGCGGCGTGGTGGGTGTCGATCGAGATCGTCCAGGCGTTGTAGAGCTCGAACTGGGAGTAGTACGTGAGGACCTCTGTCGTCGCCGCGCAAGGGTCCTGGACCTGGATGCGGCCGTCGGCGACGAACGGCGCGGGGTCGAGCGTGAGGGAGCCGTTCGTGTGGAAGTAGTATTTGCCGTGTTGCCAAATCACGACCGCGGTCGCGCAGTGGGGCTCGGATGCTGGAGAGGACGGCGTGAGTTTTTGGGGGCAGCGGGGGTTGAGGAGAGCGGTGCGCGCACCGTTCGAGTTAAAGCGATACTGGGCCTCCTCAAAGTACCCGTCGTCGGTGAACGAGTAGGCGATGCCCGTGTTGGCGGGGTAGATGAATGGCCGGTTGTTGTTCATCGGGTCCGCGAAGCCCTGAACGGAAGGTAATGAAGCGTCAGCATTTCTCCTCATGTCTACAAGGTCCGGTGAAGTGAATGATGAGCTTCTCAGTTGGCCTGCGCCTGCTGCAATGGGACGCAGAGAGCGCCCGACGACCAAAGCCTTGCCAGAGTAGGCAATGTGACGCGCAGCACTCTTTGCGTGCACCTCGAGCGTGCCCACTCGCGTGGCTCGGACGCTGACCTCGAGCAAACCCTTTCCTTCGAACAGAAGGAAAGCCCCTCTGACCCAGGGAAGCGGAAAGGGCCCCGCGGCATCGCGACTGCGCGGGGGGGAGGTCGAGGACGTCTGCGCGCTCAGGCGGCCCGCCTCGTGCCCCAGACTTGCACCGTGATGAAGCCAGTGTGCACGACGCGGGTATGCTCGAGTAGCGACGAAGCGCGTCTCGTATGACCCCCAACCGCACCGCAACTCCTGTCTACGCCTCGGCATCCGTGCGTCTCGGTCGTCCGCACGAGTGGGATCGACGGGCCCTGGACCGCAGAGCGGTGCCCGCCTCGTGCCCAGCAGCCCTCCGAGCCCGCAGCCCAGCCCATAGAGCAGTACCCAGTCGCCACCTCGCGTGTGCGTCGGGAAGTCCGAATCAGCGCGGGCCTGGCCCACCCTTGCCTGCCCTCGCTCGCGCCACGCCTCGTGTGCTGTCCAGCGCGCCACGCAGACTTACCGGTCCAGTAGCGACCGCCCCGCTGCCGGTGCTCCATGTGCCGAGGAAGCTGGTCGCATTCGAGGTGAAGTCCTGCGCGCGCGCTGGTGTGGGCGACGAGAGGAGCAGGAACGGGACCGCAAGGGAGGACAGCAAGTTGAGCATCGTCCGCGCTGTCGGGTGGCTCGTGGCGACTGGCGAGGGGGGTCGAAGTCGTGCGCGGTGCGGTGTGGTGGGACGAGCCCAACCCGCAGTTCAGCGAACGAACGAGTCGCCTGCTAACCCCTGAGCCAGCTTTTCTTTTCGACGCGCGGACTCAATACTATGGCCAGACTGCGGCAGAGTCAAGCTTTGGCTGGCAAGAGACGTCTCGCAGCTCGAGATGTTGCTGCAGGCCTGGACGCGATACCTACTACTTTCTCCCCAACGTCTCCGTGCGGACGCCACAGCGACGTCGCCGCAGAGTTTGTTCACCAGCGTCCTTTGGGGTCCATCTTGTCGCGCAGCTATTCGTTTTTTTTAAATACCTGAGCCGAGCAGCGGCGGTGGAGTGGAGTGCGAAACGGCCTCGTTCACCACCGACGGCCGACTTTCGCGCGAGCCAAATGTAGTCGCCAGCACTCCAACAACAACCAGCCACCCCTTACCCATCAACATGACCGCCACCGTCCTTCCAGGCCAGCCCTTGAGCGTCGCTTCGACCTCGGCCTCGCTCCTCGCCGGTCCGGGCACTTTTGCTCGCGGCGGCGCCATCTACTCGTCGCTCATCGGCGAGGTCTCTCGCGACGGAGGAGTCAGCTCACCACTTCTGTTGCACCAGCCCGGGCTGACTAATCTCGTGTGCGCTCAGGTCATCAGCGTCAAGGGCAAGGAGGACGCGCAGGCGATCCCCGAGCCGAACAGCATCGTCCGTCCAGCTCCAGCTCCAGACCTCGCTGTCACCGTATCGCTCACGCTTCGCCAAAGGTCATTGGAACGATCACCCGCATCACCCGCGCGGCCGCGACGCTCTCGCTCCTCACCGTCGACGGGCGGCCGTGCCGCCCAGACTTTGCGGGCGTGATCCGGAGCCAGGACGTGCGCCAAACGGCCAAGGACCAGGTCAAGATCTGGGGCTGCTTCAGACCTGGAGACGTTGTGCGGGCCAAGGTGGTGAGTCTCGAAGCTAGCCGCGCGGTGGAGGAGACTGGCGACGAGGAGCGCTAACGAATCGACTTGACCGGGCAGATCTCGCTCGGTGACTCGAGGTCCTGTGCGTTTCTATCGGGTTTGTGAAGAATGCTTTCCAGAAGCTAATGCCGGACTTCGACTCCCCAGACTTCCTCTCGACGGCGTCCAACTCGCTCGGCGTGCTCTTCGCGGTTTCGGGCACCACGGGCGCGACGCTCGAGGCAATCAGCTGGGAGGAGATGCGGGACCCGCAGACGGGTGAGGTCGAGGGCAGGAAGGTCGCCGGACCAGAGTGAAGGCCGGCGAGACGCCTTCCGCTCGGTGAAGCGGGGGCAACCTGCGAGGAGCCGCGAACGGCTCTGGGGGACATTCTCGAGGTCCGCCAGTTTCATTTCACTCTGTTGCAGCAGAACTGACTCGTGCATGCTCCCGCAGGACAGCAAGTGGCACCGAAGAGCACTGCGAAGGCCAGGACCAAGCGCCCCGCTCCGCTAGCTAGTCGCACTGGACAAGCCGAGCCCCCGTAATCGAACCAACGTGGTCCAATGTCTGTCATTTAGGTCCTTTATCTTCCTGTCCTTTGATCTGAACTGCACGGGTCCGCGTATCATAGGTGAGTGATGCTTGTCGCCAGCCTACATTGGTCTCGCTTCGCGTACAAGAACACGATCGGAGCCCGGTCACCCTGCTCGATGATTTGGATGGGGGCGTGCGGTTGGTTTTCAACGAGTCCCGGCCGGCTGCCGAGCCGTTGCGAACGCACCGCGAGCTCCGCGGCGGGTGCCTCAAGGAATCGACTTCGCGCCTCCCATGCTCGTACCACGTCGATCTTCCACAAAACTGTGTACTGGACCTCGATGGAGCGATCATCATGCTTGCACTCACACACGCCTCGAAGGAGTTGTTCCCCGCCACAACAGTTCCACATCGGCGATTGGGAAGACGTGCGTTTGCGAGGACTCGGAGGAGTGCGGGAGCGCGCTTCCTGTCTCGCGGCGGCAAAAGGCGTATCCGGGCTTGTTCCACATTTCTCATACCAATGATGATCCCATTACATACTTACCTGGTCTTGTACCGGCTTCCGCTCGCGCGGGGGTGCGAGCGACTGCGTCGCTCGCGCACGCGAAGAAGTCCAGGGAATTGTCGGCGCTGCATGGTTAGCGGCTTACCTTGCCTCACAGTCCAGCATGCATCAATCCGCCCTTATCAGCATGCATCCTTTGTCTGAGCGGCGAGGATCACCGGGCCTTGTCCCACCCTGGCCTTGCAGCTGCAGCCGGGGTCCGAGAATTGAACAGCTTCTGTTCCCTCTCTCTTTCTTCCAGATCAGTATCAGACCACACGCGAATCCGGCGTCATGAGCGCTATCATCGCCTTAATCCCTGTTGACAAGCTTCTGGGGTGCGTCTGGATTGCGACGTCGCTGCGACTGAGAAGGGCATGAACTGACGATTGCCTCTGCAGCACCCTGCTGCTAGGCAGCTGGATCAACTCTTGTCTGTACGCCGTTGAGATTGTGCAGCTTGTGAGCTACGCAAAGCGCCCCACGCCGGATTCGCTGCTGCTCCGCGGCGCGGTCGCGATCGCCTTCGTCGCCGACACTCTCTGCACCTCCGCCAGCTATGCGTGTGTGTATCGAGTACGTTCAAGCTAACTTTGGTATTTGCTTACTGTCAGACTATCTTAATACCTTCGCAGTATCTAGTGACGCATTGTATGAAAATTCCGCTGCGTTTTGGTATTGATGCTTACCGGTTATTCTCGTCAGGGGGGGATCCTACCTTCTTAGAAGGAACCCCGTGCGCACTATCATACAGTTGAACTTGTTCAAAATTTCTCATAATCCTGCTCCACAGTGTTGAGTTCCCAATCTTCATGATGAGCACCGCACTTTCTGCGGCAGTCGTCCAGGTGTTCCTCTCTTACAGAGCGTGCCGAATGTAAGTTAGACTGTGATAGCTATCTTTTGGGTGCTCTCTGACTCCAGACGGCGACGTCTCTCAGGATCACCTCGACTATCATTCGGGCTGCAACGCAGGCTTTCCTGTCGACATTGACAGTTGTCGGAGTGAGCGCTTTTGAAGACCAAAAAAAAAGAGGGATAAAATCTAACTGCTTGAAAAACAGCTGGCCGGAATGCTTTGGACCATGATATCCATGATTCGCTACAATACGCTGGCGGATGATGGCAAGCTCTTGGTCCCCGTCAAGTGCGGTGAACAATCTTTCCCGCAGACATTGCCGCTGACGAACGAGCACGTGGATATAGACTCGCTTTAGCTTCGAACGCTTGCGTGGATGCGAGCATCACGATTGTACTCCTTGTACAGCTTGCTTTGTTGAGGCGAACCTACCTCGCGAACCAGCTTCAGTCGTGTGCACCCGCCTTGAGCTGGAGGTTTGAGTAGGCTAATTCAATTCACCACACAGTCGCCTAGGGAGTATCTTTGTTCGCCTAGCAGGCGGTGCGATCTCAACTGGCTTCGTGACCGTGTCCTTCGCCCTTATCGCCCTAGCATTATACTTGGCAGACACTGAGTCTCAAGGTGAATGAACCTTACTAAAACTGAATTATTGATGTGTGGCCTAACAAGGCTCCACAAGCGCCACAAACCCTCATGTTTTTCCTCGGGAGGTGCGTCCGACTCGTTCTCCGAGAACGAGACTTTCTCGCTGACCCCGGCGCACTTCAGGCTCTACACTGGCGAGTGTCCGAGTCCTTTCAATGGGTAAGACTCTTACCAACCTATGCAGGCTCCATGCTCTTCAACCTCAACTCGCGCGAAGACTTGGGTCTCGACGACAGCACGTCGTCCGCGAAACGGTCCAGGACGACTGGGTATCCCACGGCGTCGCATCGCCGCGTTCCGGTGGCATTCGGAGACGTCCATGTCACTCACACTATGAGTGTCAAAGTCGAGGGTGATCGACAAGAGGACGCGATTCGCCTGGACAACCTTCGAGTGAGTTTGATTGGCCCGCGCCCCAGGCCAGTTGTACTCACGACGAATTACAGAGCGGAGACATTCGGCACACAGCGCGATTTGGCGGAAAGGGAGTGGATTATTCTAAGGGCGAAGTGGGCCTCAGCAGTGTGTGAAAGCACTCGGGGCGAGAACAAGAAAGCACATTGAGGCTGGAGACCGCTTGGAATATTGTGATCTGAAGAACCAGCTTGATTGACTGACGCCAGCCACGTCGGCTGGCCTATCTCTGCCACGCTTCAATAGCCGACAAAGAACCCAACTTCGACGAGCGCGGCGCCAATTCCGTCTCACCTGGCGGGACCCTCCGCAGACCATGGGTCTGAAGATGTGAATGATCATGGCTTGATGTCTCCGCACATCCTTCATTCCTGCTTCCCGAGGAGACGAACAAATTGCTGAGATCTACGAACCCCGCACGATCATGCAGTAAGGCACTTCTGAGCTTGCACAAATCAAGAGGGTACCAAGGGTGGCCAAGAGACCAAAAAGGGGGCTGTAATGCACTGGGTCAGCTTCAGGGCCAGCGGAGGTGCGGACTGCAGAGCGGACCTAGTCGAGCATGTAGAACAAGGAGTGGTACTCGGTCGTCGGCGGGAGCACCCTCTGGATCGCGATCGGGAGGTCCGTCATCCACGTGGGGTCCCCGGTGACGGCGCTGAACTGGGGGTCGGGGCGGCCCATCGCAAGCGTGAGGGAGCGCAGGGTCGACTCGCGCGCAAAGTCCTCGAGCTCGCGGCCTGGCGGGTCGCCGCGGACGTGAAGAACGAGGTGCTGGAGGTTTGGCATCGCACTAAGCGTGCCGAGGATGGCGAGGTCGACCTTGCGCGTCTGATCAATCTCGGTGAGGTCCTCGCGCGTGCTGAGCGTCATCTCGAGCGTTTCGAGCGCGGTCATCGTCGCGAGAAGGTCGTTCAGGTCGAGGAACGACTTGGGGCTGAAGAGCGTGTGCCACGGGAAGATGCGGCAGTCGAACTCGACGATCTGGGTCGCGATCGGCGCGAGGCTCGCGAGCAGCGGCGAGAGCGCGTCGCGCGTCGAGTCGGGGTCGCAGCGCAGCTTGCCGACGCGCAGGCGGCGGAGCGTGTTCCTCGCGAAGGGCATGAGCCGTTCCATGGCCGAGTACGAGTGCGGGTCGTCGAGGTTCTTGACGATGAGCGTCCGGAGCGGGATCTCGAGCACGGGCGGGTCGGCCGGCACGAGGTGCGTGTACTTGCCCCAGGTCGTGTCCTCGAGTTCGGACTCGCTCAGGTCGAGGATCTGAAGGTTCTGCAGCGGCTGGATGATGCTGTGGGAGGTCGATTGTAAGTGGCGTTGTCCCAGGGAAGCGGCAGCCCCACAAAAGACGCACTGCAAGAAGTCGCGGCACGGGATGATCCAGTTGTGCTTGGTGATGCGGAGCACGCGGAGCTGCGTCTGCCTGCGGATCGAGTCGTCGAGCCAGCCAAAGGTGTCTTCGCAGCCGGGCCCGCCGCGGTGCACCTCGGCGTTGTCGTCCCACTCGGCGCCAATGGTCAGCTCGAGCGTGTCAAGGTCCGGGCACGCGTCGAGCAGCGCCGAGAACGCGGCTCCGTCCGCCTCGTGGAATTTGCCGGGCTGGGCGAGGCAGAGCCAAAGCCGGCGCACGGGCGAGCTCTCGTCGTCGTCGTCGCCCATGGCGCTGCTGCGGCGCTCGCGGTCGCTGTTGAGCCTCGCGGCGAGCTTGGTCGCGTGAATCGTGTCGTTCACGGCGTAGTAGGTCGGGTACTTCGTCGCGGCGTACCAGTGGCGCGAGACGCGGCTGTGGGTGAGCCGGGCCGCCTGGCGGGCGAGCGCGGTCGGGGCGTGGTCCAAGATGCACTGCAGGACCTCGAACGGTAGCGTCGACGCCGGCGAGGGGCGGTCCGTCGACGGGTCGGGCAGGAGGGAGGTCGTCGCTTTCGCCTGGCGGTGTGCGCGGAGAAGTGGGTGGTCGCTGGGCACGTCGCGCCACTGGGTCGTGCCGTTGTTGTTGAATCGGAGGCGGAGCATGCCCTCGGAGACGGCGGATTTCGTCATGTCGGGGTGTCACTGGGTCGGTCAAGCGGGCGCTGAGGGCGGCGAGACCAGGAGCACAAGAAGGGGAGTGGCGAAAGGCAAGAGGCGCAGCGCGACGGGCCGCGCTCAAGTCACGCAGTTCGATCATTCCAAATCTCTGCACGACGCAACCAGAAATGTCACAAGAAAATGATGGACTCTAGAATACAGCATGCCGACCCGTCTAAGCGGCCTTGCGTCCTCCTCGCCCCTTGCCGGTCCCCTTGCCCTTGCCTGCGCGGCCAGCCATGTCCGGAGCGACACGGTCCCGGTTCTTGTTCTTGACGTTGGCGGTGGTGAAGAACTGAATGTGCGGGTGCGCGGGTCAGCGTGCGATCACGGAGGCGAGGCAGCGCGCGGGGCAAGGGAGACTCACGTTTGACGCCTTCTTCTTGTTGGTCGTCATGCGGGGAGCCTTGACCGCCTCGGCCTTCTCCTCCTCGTCCTCGTCGGACGAGACGTCGTCGATTGGGCGCGCTGGAGATACCACAGAAAGTCAGCGCGAGCTCAGTCCGCGGAGCCAACGCAAGGAACTGACCACTGCGCTTCTTGCCGGCGGCCTTGGCCGAGATCTTGGGCGCCTCGCCATCGACGACAACCTCGAGGTCGTCCGACTCGTCGTCGACCTCGTAGTCGCTGCTGCGGTCGACGACGGCCTTGGCCTTGAGCTTCGGCTCTGGCTTCTCGGACGCGCCAACGGCCTGCTCGAAGAGCTCGTCC
>ERZ1463038.751-NODE-751-length-11480-cov-13.905120_pt1 | contig 11480 bp, 16 predicted proteins | sample MGYA00564479_ERZ1463038 | MGnify/ENA primary metagenome ERZ1463038 (study PRJEB39244, sample SAMEA3635134) | Helicobacter pylori | study: EMG produced TPA metagenomics assembly of PRJEB11511 data set (Assembly of a 5300-year-old Helicobacter pylori... | reverse complement strand
GGAGAGCCTCGCCCGCCTGCAGGAGCTGCTCAAGGACGTCGACCCGTCCGAGCTCGCCATGCTCGAGGACGGCGACGGCGACGGCAGCGACAGTGGCGGCGAGGGCGAGAGCGGCGACGAGCTGGACGCGGACGAGACGATGGATACGGCCGCCGAGTCGGAGCTCGAGTTCGAGGACCTGAGCGAGGACGACGCGGACGTGGTGCCGGTCGAGCGCACGACGGTGAACGACAAGGTCGCGCTCGAGCGCGTGCTCGCCTCGTTCAAGACGACGACCACCTTCTTCGACACCCTCACGATCACCTACCCCAAGGAGCTCGCCATCCCCGACGCCGAGAACGACCTCGAGCGCGAACTCGAGTTCTACAAGCAGTCGCTCTGGGCCGCGCAGCACGCCGAGGGCCTGTTCGAGGCCGCCTCGCTGCCGTTCTCGCGCCCGAACGACTACTTTGCCGAGATGCTCAAGACGGACGCCCACATGACCCTCATCCGCCAGAAGCTCCTCGACGAGTCGGCCGGCATCAAGGCGAGCGAGGACGCGCGCAAGCTCCGCGACGCCAAGAAGTTTGGCAAGAAGGTCCAGGTCGAGCGCCTCAAGGAGCGCGAGAAGGACAAGAAGGACGTCGGGAAGCGTCTCGAGAGTCTCAAGAAGAGCGCGTCCTTGCCTGCGCGATACGACGACCTGCCGGCTGACCAGCACCTAATCCACCAGAGCGCAAGAACGGCGACGGCGGGTTCGCATCGACCGAGGACTTCGACATTGCGCTCGAGGACGCCATCGCCGGCGGCCCGGCCAAGAAGCGCAAGGTCGTCGAGTCGGAGCGCGGCGGTCGCGGTGGCGGACGTGGGGCGCGCGGCATCTCGCGTCGCGGGCGCGACAGCAAGTTCGGGAACCCGACCACCTCACGCCGGCCAAAGGAGAACAACGACAAGCTCGACGGCGACGGCTCGGGCAGCAGTCGGGGTCGCGGTGGCAGTCGTGGTGGGCGCGGAGGCGCGAGGGGCGGACGCGGAGGCGACCGCGGGAGCAAGCGTGGGGGTGCCGGCGCCCAGCGTCTCGGCAAGTCGCGCAGGAAGTAGATCCGTTTCGTTTGCACAACCCATACTACTACTTGTTTTCTACGTTTCTACGCACCTTGTGCATGCAGAGAACGTGCAGTCCCGCCGCATTGCCGCCACTAAGGAGTCTGGGAGGTAGGCCCCACCACCATGTCGTCCGCCGAAAACGACTTCTACAATGTCTCCATGTCAAAGCCTGAAGACGTCACCCAATCGAGGATCACGTCCTTCACGACGATGCTTGGTGCCCGAGAATGGAACCCTCGCGACTGACAGCACCACGAGTGCTACACCTGCAAGCTCTCCAGAGTTCACAGTATCAGCATTCGTAACAGCCAGCTTGTATATTCAAGGAACTGGAAGCGAGCATCGAACAAGCGAGGTCGGATAAGGGGTCCTGCGACGTTCGAAATGCACGTTGATCACGACAAAGTCTCGAACAACACAAGCGCCCAATCATCAGCAACTTCTACCTGCTCATCGGCAATTCTTTACAACGAGTCTTCGAATCTAGCCTTTGGACTCTCTGCGCCTGAACCTGGCGATCTAGCCCTTGGTGAGCACCCCGGTACCCCACAGCGTAAGGGTCCTTGTTCCCTGCATCCGTTCAAAGCTTTGCTGCATTCCAACCAGATTCTAGCCATTCCTGAAACTATGTGATCGATCACAACTCGTTGCAATAGAACCAACGTTTATTGGAGCCGGCCCTCAGTGCATCACTTGACGTGCTTGCAGACAAAGCTGTTCGCAGAGTGTGGGTGGCCGCCAATGTAGACTGCCTCAGAGGGGTACCTGGTTTTGCTCAAATGAGAATATGTGACATGTACTGTGACTGTATGAACTTACGGGCACAGCTTTCGCTGAAACTGGATGCCACTGTTCATGTCATTGTCGACGTACCTGCGTAACGAAACGAAGGATATCAGTCAAGTGTGCCGACACAAATATGGACCGGTACATTTACTTCGATCCAATAATCTGGTGGTCGAAGACTGTGGTCAGCACTTGGCTCTACACTGGAGAGTGAGCGCACGCACCACTTTCGGCGCAATACCGTGCTCGACCCACTCAATCATGGCGAGGATCATGTCGTGCTTCGCATTAAAGTGGCTAGACTGCCCGGTACCGCCTTGAGAGATCGAGTACTGCGAGGCCGCGCCGAAGTTGAAGGCGGCGTTGCCGTCGGTGCAATGACTGAAATGCTGTGAGTAAGCTATTGGTCGATCGTATAATACCTTTTCTTGAGACGTACCCCATCCCCGGTACTATCATCAGATGGCGAGAGAGAGTCAGATGAGGGATATCAAGGACGGAGAGCGCACACACCAGGGAAGAAACGGTACGAGTCTCCGGGGTTCTTGCCGTATGCCTTCCGGACGTGGTCGTAGTACCTACGAGACTGTTTAGACGCGCTCCTTGAAGCACGAGGTGTGTGCTCACAGGAAGGAGCTTCCAGGCGGGATAACGTAGTCGGCGAGCCCGACATACGTCAGCAACTTTCCGCGCTGTGGCTGGTCTTTCAATCAAATGCAATGGCTTCAGCTCCGAGATGTAGCTACCTTAAGGAACGGCTTGATGTTGGCCTCGATCGCGTTGGTCTGTCCAGGGTCGGTGGCGTCGGCGATCTTGAGCAGGCGTTGCAGCTCCGTCTCGTTGGCGTAGAACGTTCCAACCGTTGTTTTGTTCAGGACTTGATACCTGAGGTGGTGTCTCCTCAGCTTTGGTACCTACGTGACAAGTTCAATGATCGTACTCGAAGAAATCGGGACCGGGGCCTGTGTCGTGTTGGCAGTCAGCAGAGCTCGGAGCCTTGGGGCTCGAGAGGGTGTGCGAACCAAAGTTGATACCGGGGTTCGCTAAAGCAAACTCCGGGAGACTCTCAGTGCCCGGTGCAAAGCCTGGGAAAAGAAGTTTGCCGCTCTTGGACGTCCACGGTGCCCACATCTCGTACATCGTTTTGATCTGGGCCACCGTGAGACAGGCCGACGCATTGGCCTTCGGGCTGTCGCAGGAAAGGGAAGAAAGATCCGGCTGAGAGTCAAGACGTTCAGCTGACTCGGTCCAGGGCTCAACCTCAAGCGCCCACCTTGCACTTCAGCGGGTTCGTGATGACCCCGTCGACGAGGCCGTCGAGCTTGTCACACTGGTCAATGACCAAGTCACCTGGGCGTGGATCATTCATATCTCGATTTTGAAGCCTGAGCGCAGGTAGAGCTCACCGATCAAAGCAAAGTCGGCCGCGGCGAGGTGTCCAGCCGAAGTAGCGGGGTTGACGAGCGCGTTGATGCGGTACGACGTACCCTGGAGATGTGTCCACCATTGACTGAATTGAAAGAGTGAGCGATGCTCCTCTCTGGAAGGATGGAATCAGTATACGCAGCGGCACCAGCGATCACACCCTGGGGTCGAAAATCAGTGAGGAGTCGCGCACAGGAGCCGGGCATGAAGCTATAAGCTCACATCAAACTCGTCGGGGTAGGCTTGAACCTCTTTCAGACCCTGCTTTCCTCCCGATGAGCAGCCAATCCAGTAGTTCTTTCCGGCGCTCTGGCCGTAATACGCCTGCGAGCGTGCGAACGTCAGCGCTTCAGCTCCTACCCTCACGCGCCGTTGGGAAGCCCCGCTCACCTTGATGATCTTCTTCGACGCCTCCGCGGTGAGATGAACAGCACGGTGGCCGAAATCAATCCTCCATCGGTCGAAGAAACAGCGAAGTGGTCTATTTGTGAAAAAAACAGGTTCAGTCAGCACCGTGCACTCACCGATTCGAAGCGGACGCCGCCAGTCCATCGTCCGGGAGAGGCGACAGCAGCACTGTTTGAGCAAATATCGGATAATGCTCACACTTGGACAGAGGAATTCCCATGTCGGGGTAGTTGACACCTCCTGAGTCGCCCTTGGAGCCGAATGCGCGTCAGCTACGAGCCAAGGCAAATCGACCAGCCTCAGCTCACCCCGTTTCCAACCATCGCAAACCGACCACTCCATTCTGACTCAAGAGGCAACCAGACCTCGAATTGGATCTAGGCGCGCCAGCGGCTTCGGATCAGCATGCGGGATCCAAACGGCAGTTCTGCAACGCTCAGGGGCTCACCTTGGACTCGCTGGACGTCTTGATGAAGGCGCCGAATCTACAGAATGCTGAAAGTTCGGGAACCGGGGTCTGGTAGGACGGAGATGCTGAAAAGGGAAGCGAGGAGTCAGCGCCGTTGTATCAAGCAGTGTGAGTCCTCGGCGTCCGCCTCACCGAAAGGAGTCGAAAAGGTTGTGTTGGCTGGCAAGGAGAGGATCAGATCTCACGGAGGAATTCAGCTACTCCGCTGCATACCTGGATAGTCCTTTGCAACGTAGACGTCGATGTTTGGAATGAGTGAGGGTGCGACTTTGAGCAGTGCCGCGCAGGAAGGACGGCGGTGTGCAGCCCCGAGCGTAAGTAGAGAAGAAGCGAACAAAGCTCCCAGGAGCATCAGGCGCGTCATGTCGAGCGTCCGGCCACGGGAGTCGGGTTGAGATGGGTGGGTGAGCTGAGGGAGAGCTCAAGCTCCGAGCGCGATGCCGAGAGAAGTCGGGCGCGCGGCGCGCGGAAGAGAGACGAAATCGCCGCAGTGGCGATGCTTCCGGTTACTTCTTCCGGATGCAGGGGCCTTGTGGAATCGTGCTCGCGTGGCTGAAAGCGTGAGGCTGCAGGCTGCAGCGAGCGAGGGGCTGCACCCGCGACCCGAGCCGAGTGTCGCGGCGAGGCGAGCGAAGGTGAGTGACGGTGGTTTGCGGTCGCGTCCTTCGAGTAAGAACTAAATTGAAGGAGATGGCTAGCGTACGATAGAGTGAGCACGTGCGCGATGCTACAAGCGGCGGTGTGTACCGCGGGGTTGCGTCCGTCAACTGCGCGTGACTAACCCTTTTCCCTCTCCTCAGCGTTGCACTGCACTCATCATACTCGATACCTACTTGCGCGCAGAGAGTACCTGGAAGCCAAGCACCGCGCCCTCAGGCCGCAGGGTCACTTCGACGTCGGTGTGCCTTCGAGACCTCGGCTTGATTCCCTCCAGGTTGGTATTAACGATTGCTCGGGAGGATGATCCTTATAGCTGAATCCTCTTTCCCAGATTCGAGTTGCGCTTCATTGTTCCATTGTGGCGTCAATCTCTCAGCGGCGCACCACTCGCCAATGGCCAACTCCCTCGCACCCGAGCTGCTCGCCGCTGTCTTTCAGAATCTTGCAGGCCTCGATGGAGCACCACTGTACTACTGCGCACTCGCTTGCCGTCGATGGCGAGAGGAAGCCCAGCGAGCTCTCTTCAGAACGGTCACGATTCGACGTGAGAAGGAGGCGCAATCTTTCCTCGCTTCTCCAGCGCGTCTGCGGTACCCGACCACGGCACTCACCATACAGAGAAATTTGACTTCAGAGGCCGGAATCGAGCTGCTCGGGGCGTTCAATACCCTGCACGCGTTCGCGCCGTGGTCGGAGACGTTGAACGACTACGAGTGGCTCATGAGCGGGACACTACCAGGTGTGTACGGGAGCTTCCAAATAAGCCAGTGATGAGCTGAATATGTCTCCTTCAAGCTCTCAAGTCGCTCAGTCTTAACCACATTCGCAACTTCCCTCTCGAAACCGAGTCCCTCCCACGCCGGCACCAGCTTCACCACCTCGCGATCACGATCGACTGCCCGCGAGCCCCCGTCCACAATCTTCTCATCGCGTCCCTCGATTCCCTCTCCTCACTTGAACTCGATCTTGGACGTAATCCTGACTCCGACCTTGAGAGCGTTGACACCAAAATTCAAGCCTGGGTCGCTTTTTTCGACAGCGCCCACTTCCCCAACCTACGGACGCTCTCCTTCAGCGGTAAAACCCTGCATCCCGACTTGAGTCTTATTTGGCGCAGTATGGCGTCGGTCAGGCACCTCGGGATCATGTCGCTGTCGGGCGAGGCGGATGAGCACCTCGCGAACCTTGGTGTCGCAGCGCCGCCGTCCGTCGAGCTCCTCACACTCGGCACGCACAACAGCACTCCGGCGAACCTTCTCTCGAGGCTCGGCGAGAGTTTGAGATTAAAGGAGCGCCCGAGTCTCCGACAGCTCAGGCTGCCCCACGTCCCGAAGTCGACCATGAAGGGCGCCGCCGGACTGGCACTCCTCGACGAGTGCGAGACGTACTCGGTTGCCTTCTACTGTCGCTACGGATTCATGTGCGTCATTTTGTCGGCTCAACCTTTCGATATTGGCCGCTGAGCGCCGCTGTCAACAGGACGAGAGACATGCTTCCGCGTCACCCGTCCAGGCGAGGGAAGAAGCAGGGGAAGAACCTCCTGAGGGTGGACAAAAAAAGAAAATCTTGACGACTGTATGTACATCTTGCCGCTCATCATTTTTTTTCTTTTACTCCTCCGCACCCTCTCGCTCTCAGGCTGCGATTCCTCCAACCAGGGATCGTCCAGCCCACCCACATTCAGCAGGATCTAAGAACGTGTGCTCTCCCATTATGCATAGTGCTAACCTTGCACCTCAGATCTTGGTGCGATTCCCGGCCAGGCCAAGAACGTGCCTTCGACGACGCGAGCTGAGCTGCATATGCCCAGGCCTACCTTGCCAAGTTCATCCAGAAAGAACCTTTCGAGATCATTTAAAAGCCGAATATTATCAAAACGATCAATTGACGACCCTCCGGTTCCTTGCACGTTCAATCACCGCCGCCGCCCGGCTAGGTAGCTACCGCGAAAGCTTCCACGCCTGCCAGAGCTTCCACAAGCCAACCCCCGTCACTCCCAGCATCGAAACAAATCCGGAACCCACGAGTAACAGAAGGCCTTGCGGGAAGAATGCGCGCAGGAAGGACACTGAGTGCGGGACCCGCGTGATGTGCATCGTGCGCTCCGACGGCAAGAGCTTCGCGATCCCCGCGGTGGTGAAGGGTGGGTAAGAGGGCGTGGATTCGATCTTTGCGTAAACGACTGAAGTAGTTGTCTGGAAGAACGAGCTGTCGAAGCGGTCGGAGGATGTGGTAGGCGCCGAGATGCCAACTGGGAGTCGGACCTCAGCACGGGCAAAGGCGGAGTGAGTGCTACCAAGAGCTTACTGATTCCGTCGAGCGGAATCTGACTGGCGTACACCGTGGACGGAAGATCATCGGCAAAGTAGGTGACCGCTGCTCGGTCCGCGAAGGCGTAGGTGTAGTCGCCTGGTCTGCAGATGGAAGCGGGCTCAGATTTTGAGGAAGAAGAGGAAGAAGAGCTCACTGCTTGAGCAGTACGCTGAGTGCGTCTTCGAGGCTGGAGAACGGCAGCACCGGGAGGATCGGGCCCTTGTTCGCGCTGGCCTGCATGAGCTTGGACGACCTGCAGGGAAGAGTTTGAGTTTCCAAAAAGCTTGATTTACATATGAAGTACCTGGAGATCCCTTCAATGATAGTCGGCGGGAGAAGGCCCTTTCCGCCTGAAGGTCCACCGTGAACGATCCTGCCGGTGCCAGCCGCGAACTCGTCGCGCAGAAGTCCGAGGAGCTCGTCGAGCTCAGCGTGGTCGACCATGGAGCCGTAATCGCGTGAGTTCGTGGCATCGGTTCCGTAAAGCTCGATTGTTGCCGCCTTTACGGCGACGACGAACTCCTCGATGAGCTCCTCGTGCACGAGGGTATAGTCGACGCTCCCGACGCCGCGGCCGAGTCCCATGAACGCGCCTCGTGCGACGGCTTTTGCGATGGAAGGTAGTTCCTTTACGCTGACGCCCCTACTGATGACTACTGCGTTGAGACCCAAACGGCGAGGCACGAGGTGGACGCGACCGTGCTGCGACGCGATGGCGTCGCGGAGCGCTGGGGACCGCGCGGTGGCGAAGATGGCGTCGGCGCCGTGCGAGACGAGGAAGTTGACAGAATCATCCGAGTAAGGTACCGCAGCAATGGAGGAGCGATCCAAAGTGAGAAGGAGTGGCGCCAGAATGGCCGCGAGCGCTGGGTGGCGAGGCGGAAGCTGGTCGAATCGGGAGGTCAGTAGAGTTCAGCCGGGAGGTAGCGCACGTACAGTTGCAATGACGCTATTACCGTGTAGGATAGCCGTAGCCATAGGAGATACGAAGGAGTCAAGGGGAGCTGGTGCCAACGAAAGTCAGACTTGATTAACCCACCAGAAGCAGGAACCCGCACCGAAGTCGGCGCTGATCACGAGGACCACTCCCACTGGCTTGATGCAGTCACCGCGAGTCTTCGCATCCGTCTCGTATTTGACCAAGCGAGAGAACTGAGACTGCTGGCAGAGATTCCTGACGTGACGGGCCACTGCCGCGAGCTCGAGAGCGATCTCGGACGTCGCACGCCCGCTGTCACTGTGAATTGCGGCGACGATCGGCTTTTGGCTACCAGCTACAATATCTGGAACTTTGTGTAAGCCATCTGCGTTCTGAATTGAGGAGACTGTGGGAAGACGGACTGTAGAGCGCCGCGAGCTGCGCCTCCTTGAAGCGAGCGAACGTGCCCCGACCATCCATGGCAGCAGAACGAGCGCGAAACACTGTGCTCTCTAGGTCCATCATTGCGAAGATTGATGTGATCAGGTGGTGACGGCGAAAACGAGGAGGAGAACCGGCGCCCTGCCGTGCCCCACTTGCCCGCCGTGGTCTCCCACTCGGGCAAGTGGGTCGGCGCGCCACCGTCGCAGCTCGCTTGAGCGGGGAGTTCGGCGCCGGTCTGGGTTAGTATATGCAGCTTAAGTCTAGTAATATTCATTTATTTAAGAAGATGATGCGAGCGCAACCTTTAGACCAACTTGCCTTTTTGAGCGCGACTAGTCGCGGGCATCGCTGAAACTTCGGCGCCGACCAGGAGCCGATCCGCCGGGGGGGATTGGGCTGGATTGGGGCTGGTTGGGTGTAGGATCCGTCGCCGATTTATGCTGAGCCAATCCCGCTGCGCAGCGTTAATCGGGCGCGCTGATCGGCGCCGCCGATTTACGCCGACCAGCTGCCAGACGCTGGGGCGGCGCGGGTGCTCGCTCCAGTTTTACAGTATGAAAACCATTGATGTTCACTTGCAAGCCCTCGTCTACTGCCCGCCTGCCTGCGCGCCCGAAGAGCGCTCAAAGCCGCGACGCCGCACTCGCACCGGCCCTGTGCCGGCCCCCCTTCCGCCCCTACTTTCTCAAAGACAGTGAGATCGTCCAGGAATTCGCTTCCACAAGCTGCTGGCACCGTCTACGCTCCGCCGTCGCCGTCGTCGCTCTCGTTTCCTTGACGACGCCCTTGACAACGCGCCTGCTCTTCACCGTTCGTGGCGGGAAGGTCCTCAGATGACTTGGAGAGGTGACGATTGTTTTACCCTGATCGCTGCTGCAAGTCTTGTGGTTAGTCCGTTTGCTTGGGTGAGCTCCGCGGGTGGGCGACGCACAGGTCGTAAAGTGGGGCGACGCGAGTGCGCAAATCTGGAGTGTGCAGGTCAGGTCCTCATCCAGGTATTACACCTGAAAGGAATCACAGATGGCACAAGCTGCAGAACTGAGGAAAAGGACGCGGTGTTCGTCACTGGCAGGGCAGCTTTGGTCTCAGCCGCTCCTCGCGCGTCCCAGCTTCCTGTGCCCGTCTCTCGGAAAACGAGGAGCAAAGGGAAGACTACTTATTATAGATGTCCTGGTATGGAGGTGCCGGCCGCTGTGATGACCGAGCGCTGCCTCGCTTCAGCGGCGCGTACATACGCCGACGCCGCGCCGGGTCTGTCGCAGCGTCGAAGCAGGTGGGGCCAGCGCGAGATGCTGTCCAAGTGCCGAGGGGTCTATAGGAGCATAGGAGTTCGTCACTGGAGCCTGGGCGAGTTGAGGGCAGAAAATTTCGGCGGCAGAGCAGGCGAGGCCGGCGGGGCCGCCGCGTCGAAGGCGTCGACGGTAGTGTTGGGAGGTTCAGCGCGCGCAACATGGCCAAGCAGGTGGAAAGAAGGTCGAGTGAAGCTCAGCGAAGTTATCGGAGGAGGAGAAGAGGCGGGCGGCTCGGACGACTGAGCTCGACCCCAGCAGCCTGGCAGGCGGCCCGGCGCCGGGTCAAGGTCGTGTTACCTGTCAGCCATGATCGGCACTGCTCGGTCCCGTTCAGCCTGGCGCATCCGCCCGATCAGTGCGCCTCCGACCAAGCCCAATAATCGGCTCCTGGTCGGCGCTGAATATTCAGCGATGCCCGCGGTGAGTGACGGACTGTCAACCAGCGTCCGTTCCAGCAACGCCCCACCATCCCGCCTTCACGCTAGGCGATCCTCTACTCGCCAGCCAACCAGACCAGCCTACTCATCCGTCCCAGCTCGTGGTCCGTCCCAGCCCATCGGAGTCGGTGTGTGGCCGTTGCCTTCTTCAACTGAAGTTCTGGCTTACTCTCGTCCCGTCCCGTCCCCCGTCCCGTCTGCCGATTTACTACCAGACTTCTCTCACGTTGCCCAACTATGCGTCACGACGATCTCCGAGCCACCGATCGCGACCGCGGGAGGGCGACCGTCCGCTCGTCACGCCCGCCTCGCGCTCGGGGCTTTCTCTACCGCACAAGCGGTTCTTAAAGTTACGAGAATGCATGACGTTTTGGTGCTTCGACCCTGCGCGGGCGCGGGCGCTGCTCCCCAGCTCCGACTCGCCGCATCTCAAGACACCATGACCGGGGTTATCGACCTGCTGCGAGCTACGTCCAAAACTTAAGTGCTATTCTGCGTGGGGGACTACAGCTGACGATCTCCTCGTTCGCAGCTCAGCACTGGCCGACTCGTCGCCATCACCAATGTTCACCGCCTGAAAGGAAGCTGCTCAAGGGCAGCCAATCCGAAGTATTTGCTGATTTCATCGATCACTCAGAAGCACACTCGAGCATAATTGCTCAAGTGAGCGTCATCTCTTCAGGTTCATCGGATCATGTGACGGTGCTCTACGATTGACCCACCCTTCCGGTCCCAAACTGCGACCCCCAGAAGTAGTCTTTCCACAGCGTAGGGAGATAGTATGAGATCAGTGCCAAGGTAGATCTGTACCCAGTAGCCAGGTAGCTCGGGGGACTGTGGGCTAGTGCGTTGGCGGCGATCGTTGCGGCAAGTGTGTGGGTTGGAGTAGAGTATATAGCTATAAGAGGATACGGTCGGTACGGCTACCCATAACTGTTTTGGCTTGCTTACTTTGAGACCAGGATCCACGTGAGCGCACGAAAGCCTCCACATTTTTGTAGACCGAATCTGGGAAGCGGGAGTGTCAGCACGCATTTTTGCGTGTACGGTTCTGCTATCTCACTCTCGTTCAAAATGGCTGCTGTGTCATTCGCCGCCCCAATTCCACTTTTAATGGCGCCGGGTGCGACGCACATGACGCGGACGCCGAACCCTAGGTTCGGACGACGATCAGTCCAGCGTTTCGTATCAGAAGTCCTGTCCCTGTAGCAACGTACCAGATCGGAAGAGCGTCGTGTAGG
>ERZ1463038.750-NODE-750-length-11499-cov-40.120063_pt1 | contig 11499 bp, 10 predicted proteins | sample MGYA00564479_ERZ1463038 | MGnify/ENA primary metagenome ERZ1463038 (study PRJEB39244, sample SAMEA3635134) | Helicobacter pylori | study: EMG produced TPA metagenomics assembly of PRJEB11511 data set (Assembly of a 5300-year-old Helicobacter pylori... | reverse complement strand
TCCATCTAAGACTACTAGGACAACTATAAAAGTACATTTCATAATCTACTGATATCTGACACGCCTTACCTAAGGACGGGGTATTCGGATCATCACAGGAACACGGCAAAGTCAGTACCTTTGCCACTCCTTGACTTGTCTGTTTGGGAGGCGATGAACTCGTACGCCTTGGAGGCGATCGCAAGGCGTTCGAGGAACCCAAGGCATTGAAGCGACAAGGTCGGGGGCAGCACGTTCCGGGTGGCTGGAGGACAGCGTTGTGTGGGTCAGTGTTGAGGCGGGGGTCGCAGGGGGAAAGATCGGTTCGTACGAATCCACGGCATCTGGGCAAAAGGGGGGTGAGAGAAGGGGGGAAAGCGTCGTCAGCGTCGTCAGCGTTGGGAGCGGGCAGGTGGCGTCGATCCAGTGCTGCGGCGTGAATATCTCGATCTAGACTCGCAAGGCTCTCAATCCTCATCGTTGTTCGAGGACATTCGATGGCTCGTGACTGATTTCCAGTCTGGTTTTGAGCCATGTATGTCGTTCGCTTGGGTCGGTCGTACAGGGCATCGAGTAGCATCCATTGTTCAGGTTCAGTACATGTTACATCATTCATACCTATCCGGGGCACGGTCAGAATGATGTAGAGGATCGTGTCACAGGGCCAGGGACGCACAGCAGGCAAGGGGGGTGAGGGTACAGGCTGCACCTCACAGTTATCACGCTCCTCAGCGGGAGTAGCGCTCTGGGTGGACCATCGTGCAAGTTTCCTGTAACGGGAAGGGATGAGAGGGTTGGAGATTGGAATCGGCGCGGAGACGTACGCATCTCGAGAAGCAATGGCACTCGCAGTGGCGGCGTCGCATTCACGCACGACCATCGTGGCTCGAGCAGCTACGGATCCAGCCACGCCTAGATCCTTTGCCAGTAGAGCGGTAAAGGCAGCTGTGCCACGCCGTAGTTGCAGGCCCACCAGCTCGAGGTCGGTGTCAATGACGATTTGTGCGCGGGGAAGGGCGGCGAGGCGTGATGCAGGTGGGATGTACAGCATCGCGCTGTCGAGCTCATGCATCGTTACATCTATTCTAGGGGTGCAGGGGTCAGTGCTAGGCAACGGTGAGAGGCAGCAGGCGGCGTACTTTGCGCGGATCGTGCCCATGAGGCTCTTGATCGCATTCAACGCCCCATCTGCGATCTGTTCTGAGGACGCCGTTGGTGTGGGAGGGTGCGTAGTTTGTCATGGATGTCCGTGGCGTGAGCTTCAGCGAGGAGAAGGCCGAGACGGAGCGAATGGAGCCGGTGGCCGAGTGTTTGGAGGTGCACGATCATATCCAGGCGTGTGACAGGAGAGGTCGGTTGGTCCATGGGTGGCGGAGGGAAGTGTCGGCGAGCATCGGCGTCGGCCGCCCACGCGGGGTGCAGGAAGTGGTGAAGCGCTCGAAAAGGTTTTGCACGTATTTCGGCCATAGGCGGCAGGCTCGTAGTGTTTACATCGCTGTAACCCGTTTGCCACTTGCACATTCTATCAGTCAGGGCGGTTTGGCCCCTTCCTTTACGACCAATCTCTCCGAGACCACCACCACCATTCAGGCGCAAGCAGGCGGACTTCGACGATGTCGTGCGTGTGAAGGCCGAGCTAGAACGCCGCATGGGTGAGTGCATAGTTCCAGGGAGCAGCAGGATACTGACCGATTGAACAAAGGTGTGTATGCGAGGGTCATCAGACCACATCATCCGTCAAAGCGCATAAAGGGCGTCAAGGCGGACTCGCAGTCGTTTGTCGCGGCGCGGGGAGGCACACTTTGCCAGTGTGGTGGCCAGAAGCAGCATTTCGCGAAGGTGTGTGACTTCTGCAGCCATGGCGATTCATATTTTGGTGTCGATCGGGACGCGGGCGGCGGGGAGTCGTCGGGTGGCGCGCGTGAGCGGGGTCGCGTCCCATCCGTGTCCATTTGGCCATTCTTCACCTCACTCGTCTTGGTCGCTCGGGAGGAACGACCGGATAAGGATGTCGATATCTGTTTTTATGGCCCCGCACATCGCTTTTGCCGCGGTGTGTTCGTAGGATGACCATTTGTGCTGGTAGAGCTGAGAGTTGGGTCGATGTGAGGTGCAATACTGGGGTGGGGAGGGGGACGAGAGGGAGGGGCTGGGCGGAAGAGGGAATGGTTCTTGTTGGTGAATGTACTGTTCAGCGCTAGCGACGTCGCGGCGTAGATCTTCCAGAAGCTGGATGTGGAGGCAGGTGCGAGCTGAGTAGGGCCATAACGAGAAGTGAGTTCCGATGGGGATATGAGGGAGTGGGAGTTGGCTCAGAAGCGTGTATTTGCCAATATGAGCAAGGCACAAGGCTGAGTGTTCCATCGTGTTTTGGTACGAGTGGCGACAAGGAGAGAGAGCGTGGAGAGTCTCACAGGAGCAACTGATAGCTAGTAAAATGCATTTTGTATATTTAATTAGGTCCAGCGTTGCTCGGGTGTCAACAGTCTGGGCCATTAAGGGAGAGTCACACAGTACGGAGGATAAATTTCTCGGGGGGGAGCATGAATGTTGTATGGTGCGGGGGGGAGGGGGGAGGGGGAGGTGGCTAGTAGTCAAACAGGGCGGCTGTATCATCATACATCGATCGATCTTCACGGAACCATGCACTATGAGCAGCTTCTTCGATGTATTTGGCTTCCTCGCCGTACTGCGCGCATCGGGTGATGAGGTCGAGGTGACTACTGGGGAAAGGGACACGCTCACAATTCTTGGAAAGATGTCGTGTACGTGGCCAGCGTAGTGCTGGCGCCACATATCAACGTGCTCGCGGGCGACGGTGGCTAGAGAGAGGTGGAGGAGGATCGCAGGGCGGCGTCGGGCCGAGGGGGCGCTGGGCTTCCACGAGCTGAGCGATGGTATGAACCAGGCGAAGGAAGAGAGTTGTGCCAACGTGGAGGGCTTCCGCCGTTTCGGTCCAGCTGGTGACGGACCATTCGAAGTCTGGGCCAAGAGTGTGGAGGGGTGTGTTGAAGTCCATGATGGTGGTGAGTGCATTATCAATGAATTTGCCCGTGAAAATGCACATGTTGATTGCGACTTCGAGATCGAGGCGGTTCTTGCGGCCCCACGCGAACCACGCCGTGGTCCTCGCGTCGAGTGCAGTGTGAGTGATTGAACAAATGAACGTCATCTCCATTTTGAGGTTGTTGGCTAGGGCGTGTCTTTCGTCAATTTCAACGATGGCGATAATGGGTTCAAGAGTACGGGTACGCGCCAGCGGGGAGGGGGTTCCGCCGTGCCGGGAGGACGCGAAGATGCTGGCTGCTGGAGCGTCGGCGACAAAATTGGCGGGGGCAACTAGAAGGGGGCGAATAATGGCTTGCATGTTGTGGAAAGTGGGGAGAGTGAAGACTGGGGGGGGCAGGCGCATTAATATAGTGCCTACACTCAGGGGGGGCTCGCATGAGGCGCGTGGAGACGCGGCGTCTACTTCAGACTCGCGTGTGATTCCAGTCGCGTCAGCACAGGATATCCAGAAACCGGAACCGCTTGTTTCCATTTTTTCCGTACGTCCAGATTGTGGGGATTCAAGTCGTCGTGACGCTTGCGCGATCTGTAGAGCTGTTCGTGGGCGCTGGGTGTCGGAGGGATGCAGGGAATCGATGAGGAAGTCTAGGTGGGGATTGCATTTCTCATTCGACGATATGGATGGAACGTTGAACAGTATTTTAGTTGACTGACGGGTAATGGATGCTCGATGCAGGCAGTGGTTCGGCTCATGGGTACGCCGGAAACAGGCCAATTTCAAGGGAGTACAAATGATCTCAAGGTTTCGATTTTTTTGAGGTACAAGATCTTTTTCGGGGTTTCGTGTGGAAGCATATGTGCGTGGGGGGGACGGGGGGGTTCTCAGTGAGGGAGGGCGGGGGTACTTTGGGTTGTCTTGGGCAGCACTCGGCGTCCAGTAGCTGAGTTGGAGGTGCTGCTGGTGAGTTGCCGAGGGGTTAGCGTGAGGTAAGATGGTGGGAAGTGAGCACTCGTACCGTTTTCCCAGGGAGCCAGGCGGGGAAATAGTCACAGTGTCGCGGGGAGTAGTTGTCGGGGACGTTGCTGCGACGGGGGCAGCAGGAGCACTCGTAGGGGCAGATTCATCGATTTCCATCGCGGATGGCTCGACCCAGTCGATGAGGTCGGGCTCGCGGGCGGCGTCATTCGCTCCAAGTACCGGCTGGGCGGCGGCGGCGGTGGAGACGTCACAGGGCTGCACGGGTGCACGGCTCTCAGCGAGGTTGTCGTCAGAGATTCGGTGTTGGTTGGATTATTCTTGGTGTCGATGGAGTGATCGAGGGAAAGGGGGGCGAGAGTGATGGCGAGCGGTGTCGAGACTGGGGGGGAGCGTTCGATCATGAGGAGATTTGCGAGGCCGTCTTCGATGAGGAGGGTGAGACGAGCGATTTCAGCATCGCACTGAGAGACTTCGGTACTGGCGGCGTCTCGAAGGGCGAGGTCGGGGGAGAACTTGTGCGCCCAGAAGCCAGAGCGAGTCGTGATCGCTGTCTGGCGTTCGAGGGTGGCGGTGGACACGCGGTTGTCGGCAATGCGGAGGGAATTATGGTAGTCAGTCCATTGGAGCATGGTCTGTGCGGAGTGCTCCGCTGAGGTTTTAAGGATGTCGACCAGTGCGCCTTGGAGGCTGATGTACGCGCCTTGCATTGTTTTTGAGAGGTCGCCGATGCGGTCGCCCATCTTGATGACGGTATCACGGTTTTCGTCGCGGATGAGCTTCATATCTTTCCGAAGGCCAGAAATCTCTGAGCGTTGGTCCTTGATCTGGGCTTCGAGAGCGCTGCCGCCTTGCTTGACTTCGCGGGCTAGGCGGCGGACCTCGCGGGTTTTCTGCTCGTCGGGCGTTAAGAGCTCGCGGCTTCCGTTGAGGAGTGAGCTGTGGAAGGTGACGGACGTTAGAGACAGATGGAATGGGTTGGGTAACAGGATTCAAGCATACCAGTAGGGGGCGCTCGCCTTCAACGGGGACAAAATCGGCGAGAAAGCAGACAAGAGCATCTCGGTCGTTCAGGATGCCTCTGATGTGGAGAATGGTCATAAATGGTGCTTCTGATGTGTCATGTGTACGAGTTTGATCATACCGGAAGAATTGGCCATCGATCCATGAGTGGGTGAGGGCGACGTTGGGGAAGTCCTCTGAGAGCGTGGATAGGAAGTAATGGATTTCTTCGCGAAGGATGTCAAGTGGTGTTCCTTCAGCTCCCTTGATGACAAATTCGTACGGGGCGCATGGGTGGAGGTGGGGTGTAGCAACGAACATCACATCGAAGACATCATTGGCGCTGTCGGCGACGCTACTATGAGAGTTGGCTACAGAGAAAGCTCCAAAGACGTACAGGTTGAAGATAACTCCCGAGTCCATCAAGAGGGCATCCTTTACTTGCAGGGACTCCGTGTTTATGGTGAAAGTGTCGGGGTTGCCAAATTCACGGCCTTTTGCGAGTCCACGAGATCGTATGCGGCCAACATGCGGGAAATGGTTGGCGGATAGGTACACCTCGACTTCAGTACGACAGAATCCTTCGTCTGGACGGTCGGTGGGTGCAAGGGTGGCGTCGCGATAGTGGCTGCATGGAGTGCGTTGGTCGGTTGGAGGTAGAGGAGCGTGCAAAAATTGGACATACAGGATGGCATTCACTTCACCCTTTCGTACCGCGAGTTTAGAATGGATCCAGTCGATGTCGATCGCCTCGTCGGGGCATTCTTCTTTGAGAGCTAGGAAGCGCGCAAGGAGGTGCTCAAGCGCAAATCCTTTACGGCTGATGTCGGTGGCGTTGGTGATACGGACTGTGCCGGAGAACGGGCCATTCTGTGGCTCGGTGATGCACGGGCGGACAGAGAATTGGGTGGCCAGGATATGGTCGCTGTCGGAGCTGGGTGCACGGTCACATAGCATGTCGACAAACTTGGAGGCAATGGTGATGCCGAGGGTAATGGTAGGAGACCTCAGGCCGAAAACGCTGAGGCAGGCGTAAATGTTGGAGGGGGTGCCAGAGGGCGAGGCAGGTCCGCTCATTGCTTTGGGATGGGAGTTGGGTGGCAATGACAGAGACAGCGGGGGAGGGTACTTCTGGGGGTGACAAAAAAATGATTAAATAACTGGTAAGGTAGCGAGGTTGTTGGGGTCATGCGCGCGGCAGGACGCGGGCTTCACTTCGCGTCGCGAGAGCGTGGAGTCCAGTGCACGTCTTGTTACACAGTTGTCAGGCCCAAAGAAGCGCGTTTCGGTTATCAGACAATAAACTGCCGCATTTGTCTCACATCGTACGCATGGTGAGACGGAAGTTTCGCTATTTAGGGTGATTGCCCGTGTGTGACAGTGTATGAGTGAGAGGCCGTGGTGCTTGCTGTAATTCAGTGGATGTACAGGAAGTAGGTGTCGAGAGCGCTTATTTCTTAAGTTCCATTCATATTTTCCACGTGAGATTGGCTTCTCAACCAAATATTTAAATATCGCCGCGAGGCCCACGATTCTTTGATCGGTATAGCACGTGTGAGACTCGTTGTTCGGGGATTTATAGCATGAGGGAGGGTTGAGCGGGTGCGACCTAGTGGAAGCATAAAGGTGAGTGGGGGTGGACTGGAGTCGGGATTCCTTGTGGACGTACGGAGTCATCCATTTCAGGTTCGTAAATCGGAGAGGACGGGGAGAAGAACCACATGTTGGGGCACTTTGATTCTCGGTGAAGGATCTACCACCATTTTTTATGAGCATCTGGTGCCAGGGACAAGAGGGACGAAACAATGGTCTTACGTTTGAGAAATATGTGCCGTGCTGCTCGGTCCAGCATTGAATCTCATTGTTAATATCGTGGATGACACTGTTTATTTGGTTGAGGTCGACTGGAGTGGTGGCGAGGGAGGTGAGAGCGCGTGCACGGTGGAGGTAGGCGGCGAGGAGGCGGCCTTCGGCGTCAACACGGAAGAAAATGGCCTTGGAGTACAAGGTCCAGGTACGAGGAGTGGTACAGCTGAGGAGGGTTGGCAAGTAGAAAGGCATAGCCGAGAGTGCGGTGATGAGGCGAGCGAGGTTTGCGCTTTCCCGTTGGGCCAGGGCGGACGCGTTTCTGACGGCGGAGAGATACGAGGACGGGAAGCCAGTCGATGGGTGTGGATAGTGATCCCATTTTATGTCGAGGTCGGTAGTGAGCTCATCGTTCCACTGCAAGGTGAACGCTTGGAAACCTTTGATCCTCATGAGGAGGCGGTGTTGGAGGTCGGCAGCAAGGTCGGGAAGGCTGGTGAGGTCGGTTGGATGTGAGGGTCCGTTTGAGCGAAAGTGGTACGGCCACCACTGGGCAGGGGGGAGGGGGAGGGACATTAAAGGGAAGGTGGATGGGGAGGGGTCCACGGCGGTAAGGAACGAAAGAGAGCCTTGTACCCTCGCGTCTGGTACAAAATCGGGTGTATTTGTTTTCGAAATGATTTTTCAACGGATTGGGAAAGCATTTGATAGGTGGGCTCCTTTGCTTGGGTCGGGTGTATAAGGAAAGAGACCGGGGAGAGACTAAGGGCAGAGGGGGCCTGTGATCGAGCGATACGGGGAGTGAGCTGTGTCTGTTCGAAATGGAGTGTAGTTGACATACCTGTTACGGCGGAGCACGTTTTATTCCGTTGAGAAAAGGTCGCGGGAGGTGAGCTATAGTAGATCACGGAGGTTGTCAGTACGATGCGATGGCCTAGGGGGGGAGCTTGTCGTACATCATGAACAAAACAACCCCAGTCAACGTCCCATGACTCCAAGCAACTCGTCAAAGTAGAGAGGCGGTTTGAGAGGGCGATGGCGTCGTGCAGAGAGGACGCAGGGTAGATGTCGAGCCGAAGGATGTTGAGGGTGAGGACGGTGAGCTCGCATTCGCCCATGAAGCGCATCGTGACTTTGCCATAGTAATTGATGTAGTTGAACTGGGACGGGGCAGAGAAGAAATGGGGGGCGCGTCGATACTCCGGTCGGTGTGTAGCATTCGCGTCGCTGGCTGGGATTCGACCTGTATCGCTCCATTGCTGGCCGATTGGTGGGGCGAACCAGTGGTCGTCGTGGGCGAAGTGTTGGAGTCGCTGCATGTACAGCAGCTCTCGTTTGACGACTTTAGTTGCGAAACTGGCTGAGCGTACGTCGGGGTGAGTGTCGAGGAACACGAGCCATTCGGTAGCATGGGCGATGAGGGATTCCACCAAGCGTCGAATATCCTGCTGAATATTGGCGAGTACGTGGTCCCAGCTCCATTCAAGGGGGACGAGGGGGGAGATGGGGCTCGTTGGTGGCAGGGCGTAGGGGTTGACGGGAGGTCGATTAGCGTACGGGTTGGGGGGGAGGTGAGAGCGGAGCGACATGTAGGGCGTGGGAAAGGTGTGAGGTGGGGGAAGGGGAGCACTGGACAGGCTGATGGCAACGCGGGGCGAGCAGGAGTTGGCGGGACCGCGCAATCGCATGCGCGTGTAGGCCCATCGGCAGGCACACATCGAAAACTCGTGATCAAAAGAATGGGATATCTTTTGTCGGTTGACCTGATAGCATTCAAGTTTTTGGGCAGGGCACTCGGGGACAGGAAGGGAAGTGATCACAGCGGCGCGGTATCTCGACGCGGCATGGACGCCGCGTGGGGGCTTGCTGCTGCCGAGGTGATGGCTGTCAATATGCGAACAGGGTGGCAGTGTTGTCATCCTGAGTATAATTCCGGACTCACAGAGTGCTGGAAGCATGGAATAAGTCAGGTCGGGTACGGGATGTCAGCGCGGCGTGGATTCCGCGTGCGGGCTCGCCGGGTTCGAGGTGGTGGATTTGATCGCGTCGAATTAGAGTTGATTTCGTTCTTTTCCAGTACTCGGGTTGGGATCGGATCAGGCATGGCAGGTGCAAGGACTGAAAAGCAGATGCACAATCATTGCGAGGGATAATGGGAGGGACAATGGGATGGGTTTTAAAATTCTGCACTCCGGACACGCAATACGATGAGCTGGGTAGTTCACGTAGAGTAGTGCCGGGCTCATGCGGGGGTACCTGTGGAGAGAAAGGCGGCGGCTTGTCGGGGTGCAATCGTCGCGACTCGGGAGCGTTCGAGGACGTGTTTTCCACGGCGAGGTGACAAGAGCTCGCAGGTGTGGGGTGTGTGATGTAGAGGAGGGCGAGGAAGGCGAGGAGGTAAAGGAAGAAGAGGATGGGTCTGCGCCAGAGGGTGTCGCGGGTGGTCCATGGGGACGGTGAGGGGGCGCAGGTGGTCCCGCAGGTCGGTCGGAAGTCAGGTGGGGGGATGGGCGTGCAAAGTCGTGGCTCTGGACGAAGCGTGGAGGTTGGGCGGCGGGCAGTGGTGCCTGCAGTGCTGTGCGCGCCGGGGTCACGCAGGGGGGCGGCCAGGCAGTCCTGTAGGGCCGCACTTGACGTCGGGACGACTGGAAGCTCGGGGGGAAGGGTGGTGAGGGTTGGCGTAGGTCGGGGTGCATCGAGGAGGTTGCGGGGCCAGCGCATGACGGCGAGGAGTGCTCAAACTCGGGAGGATAGGTATGTAGATGATGCTGGGTCGAACGAAACAGGAATTGAGATGCTAGAGCAATTTTTTCCGGTACGCGCAGCGAGAGAGAGAGAGAGAGAGAGAGAGGTGGGGTCGGTGGGGCACGAGGCGCAGGTCATGGGTCCGTGCGCGTGATCAGGCGTCGGTTCGCGCTGCGACTCCTCTAGAGTTCTTGACTGAAAAGTCTGAAAGTGAAAATGCCAAAGTGTTCAGGAGTCTGCTCAGAGTACGTTCCCAATTTTTGAGACACCCTAGACAGCGAGAGAAGGAGAAATTGAATTAAACGTCCGCAGAGTTATCGCCTGGGACCAGCCCTTGCAGAGTCACTCCGTGACTCTTCGCGTCGGGGACTCGACAGATTTGTGTGTGCAGAAACCTTTTTTGGATTTCGGCGAATGGAAACGAAGCTGGCGGTTCTCGGCGACCGTATGCGTGACGGCGCAGGTGGCGTCGTCGCACGGTATCGCGCGCTCGGCTCTGACCATCCTCTAAAAACGGCACACTATGATATCTCAGGACTCTGGGGAATAAATCATAGTGTGCAACGGGGTGCGTTAACGCGAGCTTCGCCAGCCCGGTAAAAAGACCCCCTGGCCTGCCAGTAGTGAACGAAGATCCTCGAGCGCAGGCTCTCTATCGCGAGACTCGTCCAGCGGCTCATACCGTTGCGCGAGATTGCCAGCAGCGCAGGTGGTCGCCTTCCAGCGCTCTCCTAGCCCGCACTCCGAGCGATGGCGGCCGTTGATGGCGCGCCCAAGCGTCCGGCCGCGCTCGCCGAAAGCGGGCGCGTCCTTCCTGCCCTCCGACTTCCCACCTCTCTCGCGACCGAACCGACTCGCGCTATCGACGGGAGGACTGGAGGCCCTCACGCGCCTTCCGGCCGCACAATGACGCTCATGTCGCTGTTCAAACGCCAGCCGAAGCCGCCGACGTTCGTCGAGACGGCCCCGCTGCCGCCGTCGTCGTCTCGGCGGGAGAAGGAGGCCAAGTGGTTCGCATCCATCTCGCCCTCGGCTGGAGGGACCTCGGCGCCGGCGAACGGGCGAGCGGACGACGGCGACGCGCGGACGCGGCAGCGCTCGCTCGGACTGCCGCCTGCTCAGGATGCGGGGCTCAAGGCGCTGAAGCCTATGAGCTCGAGTGCGAGTCTGCGCTCGACGGGCACGGGCAGGTCCCGCCGCTCGTTCTGGGGCAAGACGCGCGCACCGGTCGCCCCGCCGCCGACCTTCGAAGCGCCTGGGAGCGGCGTCGAGCTCACCCCGAAGCGCGCGGCCGCTGCGTTTGCGGGGGCAATTCCATCACCGACGCTCAGCCTGCCGTCGTCCCCGCCGATGTCCAGCGGCCGGGGCAGCGCATACCTCGCCGCGACCCCTGCGCGCTCCTCACGACCACCCGCACTCGCCACGATCCCATCGCCCGTCAGCCCGGACGCGACGACGAAGAGCCTCGCGACTCGATTGCAGGAGCTCGCCACCTCGAACGCGGACGGCCTGCTCGACGACAACGAGTACCGCATGCTCCGGGGCCAGCTGTTCGAGAAGTACGCCGCAGGAAACGGAGACGAGGCTCCCGCATTGGGTCAGGGCGCCGAGAGTGTGCCCAGGCTTGGAGAAGGTGCGTTTCTAGCAAGTGCGCGGGGCGCGGGGCGAGGCGTTGACCAGGTCCTGGCCCCAGACGGCTACGCACGTCGCAGCGGCTCGTCCAGCGCGCCGACGACCCCTCGAAGTCGTCGAGCCCCTTCTCCGCCACCACCATTACCGGCCGCGTCTCGCGCGCTTTCCTTCCGCTCGTCGGCGTCGCGCTCGCGCACGGGCGTCGGCTCCCTCTTCCGCAAGTCGTCCTCCGCCAAGGTCGACGCCGACTGGGATGTGCTCAATTCACCCCGGCTTGACGTCGAGAGCATCATCAACAGCGGCTTGGACCGCCCCTCGCGCGTCGACAGATCGGAAGAGCACACGTCTGA